>Ga0194115_10003340_pt1 | contig 18170 bp, 23 predicted proteins | sample TA2MahsurfametaG_3_FD_148656 | JGI IMG/M metagenome (GOLD analysis project Ga0194115, IMG submission 148656) | Freshwater microbial communities from Lake Tanganyika, Tanzania - TA2015002 Mahale S4 surface | ecosystem: Environmental > Aquatic > Freshwater > Lake | place: Tanzania: Lake... | reverse complement strand
TGTCTGTATAATATATGAAATAATAATCAAAAAATATATTGTGTCCGCATATAAAATCCATAAGCAAGACTACCCTTTCCCAACTCACCACCTTAAATTTAAGTCCACAATGCGTCTTAAACCCACAATATCCACCTTACTACCTATGTCTAACCTGCGGAACGTCTTTAAGTCTCTCCTTCCATAATAATCTCACCTGTGTCGAACATCACTTTAAGACAGAAAGCTCTCATATTTTCTATCTATAAGTTTAGAATGGCAGTATTTGGTGCTGTTTATGCGGTAATAGCGTCCAAAATCAAATCTTTTAATTTGACGGCGATCGCCATAATTAAGAATTAACCCGTTTGGTACGGTTTGAAAAGTATATCCATTAGATCTGGCTGAATGTAAAAAGTAAGCTGAATGTAAAGGAGTCCATTAGATTGCATCGTGGGCTGAAAAATTTAGGAAATACATGCTACCTCAATTCTGTACTACAGTGTTTGTTTGTATCGAAAAATTTAAAGGAGCTGTATCAATCTTACGATGTCAGCTAGGAGTTATAAAAAATAGTAACAAATAAGAAAATTATACCGAAAGAGACGTAATATTTTTTTGATGAAATAATTGATAAAAAACAGTCATAAACTTGGAACATAGTAATTGGCAAGAAATAAAAATCAGAAAAGCAACGCTCTTTTCAAAAATATATCATAAACACCATAAAAAAGCCGACCCTGAACATCGAGCTAAGAAACTTCTTCGATAAAATGTCAAAAACCGAAAATATATCTATTTCTTTTAGTCCTATAAAAATCCTAAAAAGTCTCGGTTAAATAAATAGCAAATATCTCATACAAGAGTAACAAGACGCAGATTAGCTCCTTTTAACATTTATTGATGCCTTGAATTAAGGGTAAAGAATAAGCTTTTTGAGGGATCGAGAACGGTATAATACTGTTTAGAATATTTTGGGGAATTGGAAATTAGTCCCCGTTCAGAATTTATTTGGGTTTTATTTGGTAAATGAAGTACAGTGCAGCCAATGCAAGGATACCAATATATCTATGAATTTAACTTACAATATCTCTCTGAGTTTAAACAATCCTGCTTCTAATTCTAATTGTAATTCTTATACAAAATTGAATAATAGTAATAATTCTTCTGCATTTTCATAAAACACTAAAAAAGACAATCTAATGAGATAAAATCAAGATAAGATCGAACACATATAATAAAAAGTAAAAATAAATTATTTGTAAGAATTGAGATATCCTACTAATGCTATCGATAATCCTTTCCTCTAATAATTTTTTTCAGTTTAAAGATTGAATAAATTTAATAATTTTTATTAATGCAACAAATGTAAATCCGATCTGGCTTATCGAAAGTATTACATATTGGATGAGCCTTAAATCTTAATAATCAGTTTAAAAAGATTTAGCTCTTCTCTTCAGAAGAAATCTGTCTATATATAATTTCCAGAAAAGATGAACCTAAATGGAATAGTTTTAAACGATCTGAGAGTAGAGTATCAGCTCTATGCTATGATAATCCATTAGGGCAGAAGCTTATAATCGGGCCATTACATGGCTATGATAAAAATTCAAGAAAAATGGTGGCTATGCTCTGACGAAAAGATTCAATTGGTTAGTTGGGATTATGCGAAAAAACAATAAGCTTATATTCTTTTTTATTAGAAGATATCTACAACTTGAATCGTATCATGATCATTTTGGATATATCTGAAATTTGATATTATATAACTTATTTCGTCATTTTGTCTCAAATTATTTTATTTTTTCAGGTTTATTGATTAAATTAGATTAAATTATATTTATTTGGATTTATAGATTTTATATATATTTGATAGTTAAGATAACAATTTCGGTCTGAGATAAATAATCACCAACAGGTGGATGAAAATAAGAGCATGATTTCGATGTATCTAGAGAAGCAGTCACCTGAGATTGACATATAAGGTGGAAAAGAGATATTTTTAGGGCAACAGTTTCAATATTGAAAAGATATTTTGATATCTGAGATATGAGTAAAAAGACTCTTAGACACATTTTTCAAGAGTAAAAGATCATAGTTCTTCTTTTACACCAATAATAATTACCAAAAGCAAAATTTATCGAAATTTAATAATCATATTGATAAATCGAAATCACTCCCGAAGGCATAAAATATACTTATTCCGTAAAGAAATCGTCTCGATTAGCTTCAGAGAATATCCTATTACAAATATTCATGAAGATAAGTTCGAATCTTTTCGTCAAAAAATAGACCAAATCCTCTAAAATTGACATTTTAAACGAATCTCTACAAACAATCTAGTAAAAGTTCTATTTATCAAGGCCTGGAAATGTTTTCTCATGAAGAATTCAAAATAAAAATGGCTTGAAAATACATGATTTTCTAAAACTCTATTCTATAGTATTATTTTTCATGATTTTAAAATGTATAGATTTAGATTACCTATATTTATATTAGAAACAAATCAAAAAACATAAGAATAAAGTGAAAGAATAATACAATAATTCGAAATTATATTCAAAAAAAGTAAGAGAATATACACAGTCTTTGTTGGTTCATAGTTCAAAGCTTTCAAAAACTCGTTTAGAAGAAATCACAGAGAAAAAAACAGATATTTTTTGTTAAGAATATGTTAGCCGAGGCGCTTAGATTTACGAAATATAAAAATTGAACAAGATGACTATCTAAATTTCTGTTTTCGTAGAAAAATATAAAAAATAGTGAAATTCTTTAAACAAGAAAAGATGTGAAGAGTCAAGTTTGTATAAAAATTGAATGCCACGCGTGGATGAAAAGGGTGCATATTTAAAGTTCAAAGAGAGGCATCTCAAAAAAATGGAGTATTTATCTGTTGCGCTGGACAGTTTTGGCGTGAAAAGTGCGCTCAGTAATTCTCTGTGATCAATTGAATAAAAATTCAATATCTTTTATTTATATTTATTTGATTATTCAATGGTTAACTTAAACCAAGCGATCGTACTTCTAATAATCGTCACAATCGCAGCTGGCCAGGCATGCACAACAGCGAATCCTGGATGTAGTGCTTGCGTAAATGCTACTTCTACTTTATGTACAGGATGCCACGCAGGATTTGGATTCGATCCATTCTTAAAAAATTGTACGGCATGCCCTGCTTTATTTTATTCGGACACTACAAGCGCAACTGATTTCTGCATTGCCTGTACGTCTGTGAACACTGCCTGTGGAGGGTGTCTCTCAACAACTGGAGCATGTAATAATTGTAAAGCTGGTCATTTTTGGAACTCAGCTACACCTGCATGCCAAGTTTGTCCACTCAATCAGTGGAGCTTGGGAGGAGCTATTGCTACTGCAACTTCATGTTCTTCATGTACTTCAGCCGCATGCTTATCTTGCTAGAGATTCGCTGGAAACTGTACAGCATGTAATGCTGGCTTCGGCTTTAATGCAACTGCACCTAATGCAACGAAATGTACTGCCTGCATGGGTGGTCGATCTTATTCTTTGGGTGGCCAGGCTGCCTGTGCAGCCTGCAATACTTCTGACTGTGCCACTTGCACTGCTACGAGTGGAAACTGTGCCACTTGCACCCCAGGAAGAGGATGGAATGGAGTCACTTTTACCTGCACTAATTGTAGTTCAGGAAGTTATTCTAACGGAGGAACTATGGCATGTACCTTGTGCACCGTTTTGAACGCTATCTGCATCGGTTGCAGCAACACTAACGTCTGTACGATGTGCGCTGCTGCATACTTCCTCAACGGCACATCATGCAACGCCTGTGCCCCTCTCACCTGGGCTCCAGCTAATAGCACCTCCTGCTCGCCCTGCCCCGCTAACTGCGCCACATGCAACCAGGCTACTGGAGGCTGTCAAGTTTGCAAGAATGGCCACATCCTCAGCACCTTGCTCAACACCTGTACAGTCTGCCCAGCTAGTCAGTTCAAAACCAACGGCGACAACACCACCTGCGGAGCCTGTACCTTGCCCTCTAACTGTATAAGCTGCAGCCCTTCGACTGGAAATTGCACGGCTTGTTCTGCAGGATTCGGATTAGCAAGCAACACCTGCACTCAATGCACTGGAAATACCTTCTCGCTTGGAAATACAACCTGTCAATCCTGCACCACAGTCACAGGTGGATGTAGTGGCTGTGACAATACGAATGGTTCATGCAGTGGATGCAGCCTCGGCTTCCATTGGTCTAACTCCAACTAGAACTGCAGTGCTTGCTTCGCTGGAACTTACAACAACGTAGGTGGTAAGACCAAATGTGTAAACTGTTCATTGGGATTGAGCTGTTCTAACTGCACCGCAACCACCGGCAACTGTAGTGCCTGCAACGCTGGTAATTTTTGGACAGCAGCAGCCTTCTCTTGTACTAACTGCTCAAACGGTACCTTCAGTTCGGGAGTTAATCAAGCCGCCTGCACCAACTGTCTGATCAACAACTGTCTCCAGTGCAACCCAAACAACGGCAACTGTCAGATCTGTAACGCTGGTTTCAGAGTTGTTCCCAACTGTACCGCATGTCTTTCTGGTTTCTGGTCCAACGGCACCACTTCCAACTGCTAAAACTGTACGATTAACGGGTGTAGAGACTGCACAGTGACTAATGGTACATGCAACGGATGTTGGGTGGGCAACCACTGGTCTAACTCAAGAAGAGATTGTACTCCATGTTTCCCAGGAACCTTCAACAACGTAGGTTTCCAGACCAAATGCCAGAACTGCACAACTCTAGTAAATAACTGTTCTACTTGTCACCCTCAAACTGGTAACTGTTCTGGTTGTTTCCCAGCAAACGGCTACAATAATGTGACTATGACATGCGCCTACTGCGCTGTTGGACAATGGAGTCCTGGAGGAAGCTCCACTTGTATCAATTGTTTGATTAATGGATGTGCTGTTTGCAACATTACTACTGGAGTCTGTCAGGCCTGTAATCCTGGATTCAGATGGAATGCTACTGACTTTACCTGCACCGCCTGCACTAACAATACCTTCAGTTTGGGTGTCAACAACGATACCTGTCTGCCCTGTTCAACCAATAACTGTAACACATGCGCAGTCACAACTGGTCTCTGCCTTACCTGCTTTGCTGGAGTCGGCTTCAATGCTACTGCTCAAACCTGCACCAACTGCCTCGATACTTATTACTCCCTGGGTGGCACCAATGCCTGTAGATTATGCATCTCTGATGCTTGCCAATCCTGTGATATCTTAACCGGAGCCTGTATCAACTGTACCGTCTAACATGGATACATCTTAGAGCTAATGAACTGTCGTCGCTGCACCTAGGGATTCTTCAACCCTGGTTTCAACAACGCTTCTTGCCAGACCTGTCCGGCTCCTTTTGGTGTCACTTGCAACTAATGCTTCCAAAATAACGGCTCCTGTTAAGCTTGCTTCCCTGGACATGGCTACAACAATGTCGCCTTGACATGTACTGCCTGTGCCACTGGAACTTACTCTAACGGTGGCAAAAATGTCTGTCAAAATTGTTTGATAAATGGCTGTGCTGTCTGTAATGTTATAACTGGAGTTTGTTCAGCTTGCTTACCTGGATTCGGCTGGAATAGTACTACAAATACTTGTAGTCCTTGCGGTGCCGGACTCCACTCCAACGGAGGTATTTCTGCCTGTATGAATTGCTCAATCTTGGTTACTGAACCAACATGCCAGACCTGTAGCTAAATCAATAACACCTGTACCGGTACCTTCCCAGCTTTCGGATGGGTAGGAGTTAATAGGACTGGATTAGCCTGCCCTCTTGGTCAATATTCTCTTGGAGGAACCAACATCTGTTTACAGTGTGTCACTCCTGTTTGTTTGGCTTGTCAAAACACCACCGGAATCTGCATCAACTGCGCGGTTGGACATTAATACATAGCAGGCAATCCAGTTGGGGCTGATTGCGTCCAATGTCTTGTAGGATTCTATTCCACTGGAGGTAGAAATCTTTGCGCCTCCTGTATTGATCTCGCCTGTGGAATTTGCAACAGAAACACTGGATACTGTGAAAGTTGCAACCCCGGTTATAGCTGGAGAGGAAATAATGCACTTATTGGTGGATTGGCCTGCAGTATCTGCGCTCAAGGCACTTATTCCCTCGGTGGAACCCAATCAACCTGTCTTTCCTGTATTTCTGCATCATGTGCAACTTGTCGACCTACAGATGGAATCTGTTTGAGCTGCAATCCTGGCTACAACTGGAATGGTTTGATTGTTATCTTAGGAAACGCCTGCAGTGCTTGCAGTCCTGGATTTTTCTCGCTTGGAGGTCAAAATCAATGCACTGTTTGTACTTCTATGTCTTGTGCCACTTGCGACCCTATAAACGGACTGTGTACTGGATGTAATGCTGGATATGGTTGGGACTCATCGACAAGAACCTGCAACCCATGCTCAAATGGTCAGTTTTCTCTTGGAGGAACCTCCCTCTGCCTAGCTTGCACTGTTCTGGGAATCAACGGATGCTCTTCGTGCGACCCTACTAACAACAGATGTACCTCATGCTTACCAGGATTTTACTCCACCGGATTAACCGTAAATTGTGTAGTCTGTCCCGAGAATACCTTCTCTTTCGGAGGCAACATTCAACAATGCCTTGCCTGTAATAATGCATGCGGTACTTGTAATCCTCAGACTGGATTCTGCACTAGTTGCTACCCTGGATACAGCTGGAATAGATAAACTTCTGTATGCACTATCTGTCCCTTGGTCACTTTCTCTTTAGGAAATCTCAGCACCTGTGCCCGTTGTCTCAGCACCTGCACTTCTTGCATCAGAGAAACTGGATTCTGCTCAAGTTGTGTTCCTGGAAATGGATTCAATGCTCAGGCAACCAATGCCACCGCCGTCTGTACTGCCTGTGCTGTCAATACCTTCTCTTTGGGAGGAACCAACTTCTGTGTTTCTTGCATTTCTATTTCTTGTGCCACTTGCTCGCCTGACTCAGGTAGATGCCGATCCTGTAATGCCGGTTATGAGTGGGTTTCCCACAACCGATCTTGCATTCCTTGCCCTTCAAGGTACTTTGCCTTGGCCGGAAACAACGTTTGTGCCGTTTGTACCTCAGTCAACTGCTCAATCTGTCAGACCACAACAGGAAGATGCCTCGCTTGCAATCCAGGATTCGGTTTTGACAGTGTCACTAACTTATGTACCGCATGTCCAGCCGGTCAGTTTTCTCTTGGAGGAACCAACAATTGCAGAGTTTGTCATGCCAACTGTGCTACAGCTTCATGTATGAACACAACCGGAAGATGCAACGCCTGTCAGCCTGGCTTCTCTTTACTGGCCAACAACACCTGCTACAACTGTTCTTTAGACAACCGATATTCGTTTGGAACAGGTGCATGCCAACTCTGTTCATAATTCTGTAGAGTTGGATCCTGTAACTCTGCTACTGGAGTTTGCTCTTCATGTATCGATGGATATACATTATCTGATGTGATAAACTCCACCTATGCTGAGGTTACCTTTAGTCCTAGAAGAAGATGCATCGATGACTCTAAAGGTCCCATCTTAGTAGGCAGCATCGTAGCTGGAGCCGCCGCAGCTGTCATTATCCTTATCATTGCAATTATTTTTATGAAATGCAGTCCTGCTCTCTCTGGAGCAGGAAACGCTGGAGCCCAAGGAAATTATTACAACAATCAACCTAACAGTAATGCAAAACTAAACGACGGACTCAACGATAACTATGAAGAACCTGCCCAAAGATGATACTGATGATGATATATCTCAATTGACTATATTTTTTATTATCAAATCACTTGTTTTAAGTCTCCAATCGTCATAGCTGCTTGATTCTTTCTTCTTTGAAAAATTTTATTTTTGATTTTAATCATACTTATAGATAATTTAAAAGAAAAAATATGAATCTTCTTTAAAGATAATAATTTTAAATAAATGAATATTGAAGTCATCAAAAGTAATTGATAAGTTAATGTAAATACATTTTTGATGGAGCTTTTAAGAATTTTAGTGATTATCTATATTTTTAATAGCTTTTTTGACTTTATTAAATTAATAATAAAAGATAGACCGATTGAGAGAAGTCTTGAGGAAAGAACAAAATTTGAGATAGGAAAAAATAATAAATTCTTGTAAAGTTAATGGCTTTCAAGCATAATTTATCGTCCAAATTCGAGGGGCTTAAAATTTTTGGTACACTATCTAATAAGTTAAAAGGTTATTGCATTTGAAATAATGAAGCTGATAAACAAACAAGAAGAAAAAATGATCGATATAATCAACACTTTCGAAAAAAAATGATATAGTAGAAAAATATCAAAAATAGTGAAATTCTTTAACTAAGAAAAGATGTCAAGAGTCAAGTTTGGACAAAAATAAAATGCCGAGTGCGGATGAAAAGGGTGCATTTTCAAAGTTCAAAGAGAGACGTCTCAAAAAGAGTGAGTATTTGTCTGTTGCGCTGGGCTGTTTTAACGTGAAAAGTGCGCTCAGTAATTCTCTGTGATTAATTGAATAAAAATTCAATATCTTTTATTTATATTTATTTGATTATTCAATGGTTAACTTAAACCAAGCGATCATACTTCTAATAATCGTGACAATCGCAACTGGTCAGGCATGCACAACAGCGAATCCTGGATGTAATGCTTGCGTAAATGCTACTTCTACATTATGTACAGGATGCCACGCAGGATTTGGATTCGATAGTTTTGCAAAAACATGCACAGCCTGCGCTAATATGACCTATTCAGACGTTTCAAACGCAACAGATTTATGCATATCTTGTAACTCAACTGCGGCCAATTGCGCTACCTGTAGTCCTACCACTGGAGTCTGCACCTCATGCAGAGCCGGTTTTTTCTTCAATGGAACCGACAATACCTGTAATCTATGCGCTGCAAACACTTTCAGTAGTGGAGGAACAGCAGCTTCTTGTTCAAGTTGCCTTAATGCTATTTGCACCTCTTGCTAGAGTACCACTGGAAATTGCACAGGATGTGCTGCAGGGTATGGTTTTGTAAGTATAGCCCCATTCGCAACAGCTTGTAGTCAATGTGTTGGAGCAACTTATTCTTTAGGAGGCCAGGATACATGTGCTCCTTGTAACACTTCAGATTGCGCCACCTGCAGCAGCGTTTCTGGATAATGCGCGAGCTGCACTCCTGGTCGAGGCTGGACTGCTTCCCCGCCATCCTGTGCAACCTGTGGCACTGGAAACTTCTCATTGGGAGGTACTAATGCCTGCGTGGTCTGTACTGTAAATGCTGGAGGAATCGTGGGCTGTACCACTTGCAACACTACTAACTTCTGTACAGCCTGTGCTGCTGCCTACGCCTTTCAGAACAACGGTTGTTCCCCTTGCGGAGCTTTGACCTGGGCAGCAGCTGGAAGCACCTCTTGTGCCAACTGCCCCAACAACTGTTCGACCTGCACCAATACTACTGGAGTCTGTACAGCCTGCCAAAACGGATTCGTCCTCAGCACCGCCAATAATAACTGCACTATGTGTACTGCTGGAACATTCAAGGGCAACGGAGACACCTCTGCCTGTACTAGCTGTACTCTGGGAACTAACTGCCTCACCTGCAACTACATCACTGGTGCTTGCAGCAGCTGTACCCCTGGATTCGGACTATAAACCAACGGAACGTGCACCCCTTGCGGAAATGGCACTTTTTCTGCTGGAAACAGCCCTTGTGCACCCTGCCCAAGTCTTGCTGCTAATCCTGGCTGTGCTACCTGTAACAACACTAATGGAAATTGTTCAGGATGCTACCCTGGATTCCACTGGTCTAATAGCAGACAAAATTGTTCAGTTTGTTTCAGCAACACTTCCAACTCTGTCGGTGGACAGACTAATTGCATAGCCTGTGCCTCAGTCCCTGGTACTCCAGCCAGTTGTGCTACTTGTAATAGTGTCAACGGCACCTGCAACAGCTGCCTTCCTGCCAACTTCTGGACCGCCGCTACTAACTCATGTGCTCTTTGCTCTCCTGGAACCTGGAGCGGAGGAGTCCAAAACGCCACCTGCATCAACTGCACAGTTACAGGATGTTTAAGCTGCGACCAAACCAACGGAACTTGTCTGATGTGTGCTGCTGGTTACAGCTTAGGTACTCCCTGTGTAGCCTGTCTTACAGGTTTCTACGCCCTCCAGAACTCTACTAGTTGCACTAACTGCACCATCAACGGCTGTGCTAGTTGCAATGTTACGACTGGTGTCTGTACGGGTTGTCTCTTAGGAAATCACTGGTCCAACAGCGGTCGAAACTGTAGCGTCTGTTTTGCTGGTACCTTTAACTCAGTAGGAGGCACTACCAAATGCACAAACTGTACAACCCTCAACCTCAACTGTTCAACTTGCGATAGATTTAACGGATCCTGCACTGGCTGTCGTCCTGGTAACAGATGGAACCCTGGAACTTAAAGCTGCATCTACTGTACAGTAGGTACATGGAGTCCAGGCATGCAAAACACCACATGCACCGACTGTCTGATCAACGGCTGTGCTGTCTGCGATATCACCAACGGAAACTGTCTCTCCTGCCAGCCTGGCTATAGATGGGACCCACTCGGCTTGAACTGCACTGCTTGTGGACCTTCCAATTTCTCAATAGGAGGCAACGCTACAGTTTGCCTACCTTGTTCGGCCAACAACTGCAACCAATGTGTGAATACCACTGGAGCCTGCCTAAACTGTTTCGCTGGAAACGGCTTCAATGCCACCGATGGAACTTGTACCCAATGCGTCGAACATTTCTTCGCGCTAGCTGGTACCAACCCGTGCCGTCTATGTGTCTCATAAGCCTGTGCTACCTGCAGTCGTACGACTGGCGCTTGTCTAACTTGTCAAGTAGAACATGGATTCATCAATCATTTGACCACCTGTGTCTTATGCACCTAAGGATTCTTCAGTCTTGGAGGAACCAATGCCACATGTTCATCCTGCACTACTTTTGGGGTCACCTGTAACGCCTGCAACAAAACTGATGGTGCTTGTACTAGCTGTCTGCCTGGCTTTGGCTGGAGCCCCACCAATACAACCGTTAGGTGTACTCAATGTCCACCAGGCACATATTCAGCTGGAAATCTTAATGCTTGCCAAAACTGCACAACAACTGCAAGTGGTTGTGCTACTTGTAATGTTGTCACTGGAGTTTGTTCATCTTGTCGCCCTGGATTCGGCTGGAATAGTACCACAAATACTTGTAGTCCTTGTGGTGCTGGACTCCACTCCAACGGAGGTATTTCCGCCTGTATGAACTGTTCAATCTTGGTCTCTGATCCAAGTTGCCAAACTTGTAGCTAAATCAATAACACCTGCACCGGTACTTTCCCAGCTTTCGGATGGGTTAGTGCTAATCGTACTGGAGTAGCCTGCCCTAATGGTCAATATTCTTTTGGAAACACCAACTTATGTGCTGTCTGCACCTCTGCTTCTTGCCTAGCCTGCCAAAACACAACTGGAGTCTGCACTAACTGTGCCCCAGGATATCAATTCAACGCCTTAGGAGCTATCTTGAACGATTGTTCAGCATGCATAACCGGATTTTATTCGACTGGAGGCAACATGATCTGCACCTTATGCGCTGCAAATGGCTGTGCGACATGCAACTCAGCTAATGGTTTCTGTCAAAGTTGCAGTCCTGGATACAGATGGAACAACAACAATACTATCATCAATGGAAATGCCTGCACTTTATGCAGTATCGGAACTTATTCACTGGGTAACTTGGGCCTTCAATGTTTAACTTGTATTGATTCTTCCTGCGCTACATGCAGTTTAACTACTGGAGTCTGTCAATCTTGTAACGCCGGTTATAACTGGAACAACCTAAACGTCATCTTGTCAAATGCTTGTACTCTTTGTCTAGCAGGAACCTTTTCTCTTGGAGGAACTGCTCAATGCCAAAGCTGCATCAATGCTCAATGTGCCTCTTGCAACCCTCGAACTGGCTTCTGCACCTCCTGCCAACCCGGCCACAGATACAATGGTTCAGCAATCTTATCTGAAAACGTGTGTATTCCTTGTTTAGCTGGATAATTCTCCCTCGGAGGCCAAGCCATCTGTTCATCATGCTCTTCACTCGGTTTCCCTGGATGTGCCAGCTGTGACCCAACTAACGATAGATGTTTATCATGTTTTGCAGGATTCTACTACGTCAGTTCCACTAGAGATTGTATTCCTTGCCAAGATGGTTTCTATTCCTTCGGAAACACCGCCATAGCATGTAACGCTTGCAATATCGATGGATGTGCAACTTGTAATGTTACAACTGGAGTCTGTCTAGGCTGTCAGACTGGATACGGATGGAATTCTACTACCAGAAGCTGTTCTCTGTGCGCTCTCAGATTCTATTCTTTAGGAGCTACCTCAGTTTGCCTTGCATGCTCTACTAACTGTACCTCTTGTGTCAGGCGAACCGGATTCTGCTCAAGCTGCATCCCTGGACATGGATATAATAGTACTTCTACTTCGATTAATACTGTCTGTTCAGCTTGTGCTGTCAACACCTTCTCTTTGGGAGGAACCAACTTCTGTGTTTCTTGTATTTCTGTTTCTTGTGCCACTTGCTCGCCTGACTCAGGTCGATGCCGATCCTGTAATGCCGGTTATGAGTGGGTTTCCCACAACCGATCTTGTATTCTTTGTCCTTCAAGGTATTTTGCCTTGGCCGGAAACAACGTTTGTGCCGTTTGTACCTCAGCCAGCTGCTCAATTTGCCAGACCACAACAGGAAGATGCCTCGCTTGCAATCCAGGATACGGATTTAACAGTGCCACAAACTTATGTACCGCATGCCCTGTCGGTCAGTTCTCACTAGGAGGAACCAACACTTGCGGAATTTGTACTGCCAACTGTGCTGCAGCTTCATGCATGAACACAACTGGAAGATGTAGCGCCTGCGTTCCAGGATTTACCATCCTTTCCAACAACACCTGCTATAACTGTGCCTTGTAAAATAGATATTCTTTTGGAAGAGCAGCTTGTGATGTATGTACTGATAATTGCAGACCTGGTCACTGTAACGCAGCTACTGGAGTTTGTTCTGCCTGTCTTGACGGTTATTCTTTCGGTTTTGTCATCAATTAAACTTTTAACGAATCAGTCAACCAAGAAAGAAGACACTGTGTTGATGACTCCAAAGCTGGAACCCTAGTTGGAAGTATCGTGGCTGGATCTGTCGCTGCCTTTATTATCCTTATAGTCGGAATCATCGTTGCCAAGAGTGGTTCATCAGCTGTTGAAGGAGGATCTGCTGGATATTACGGAAACCAACCTAATAGCAACGTCAAACTGAACGACGGAATCTAAGATAGAAGATGAGCTCAGAATATATGATGATTAAATTCACTTATAAATATCTATCATTCCTTCTTCAATATATTTTTTCAAACTATCTTTATTTCAAGAATATTTCTTCATGATTTATTTATTTTCCTTGGTCAAATTATAATTTACTTAGTTCCTGATTGTTTACAAAAAAATAGCAAAATCTATTTTATTAATTAAGTCAAATCAGGCATTCTCTATTAATAAAATGGGTTCAAATATTAATATTTATGATTTTTCTTTTTTTATTTTAAGTTAGGTCAATATTCTTATCCAAATTTAATGATTCAATCACATTAAAAGTTAAATTTATGAATAATTTTTCAAGCATTATTCAAAGAAAGCACAAAAGCTACCATAAAAATCATATAACAATTGATTTTTATAAAATCATCGTACATTAATAATTTTGAGATTTTTATTAATACGGTTAATAACTCATCTATAATTTATCTTCTTTTTATCAAATCTATATTCTTTATATTCGATAGTAATTAAGAAAAATCTAAGTTAAAAGGTTAAGATAAATATCGACGTGAAAAAGATTAAAAAGATAGAAAATTTGATATTTTTTTTATAGAATTAATTTATAAAGGCTTGATGATCATACGTATCCAACATTTTCTCTTCTTCCGTCGTTGTTCATCTTGACTTCACTTTGGTAGGGTCCTTGGTTGTTTCCATAGTATTGTCCTTGTTGGCCTTGAGGGTTCGAGTTAGCGGAGCAGATCTTGCAGGCGACGATTATTATAATGATCGCAGCAACGACACCACCGATAACAGCTCCGATGATAATTCCGGTTCTTGAGTCATCAACACAGTATCTTCTTTAGGTGGAAGTGGCCTCATCAATGAGGTTTCCGAATTCATAGCCATCCTCGCACATGGTGCAGACTCCAGTAATAGCGTTGCAGTGGCCTGATGCACAATTGTCGGTACAAACTTGACAAACTCCTCCAGAAATTGACCATTGGTTGAATTGATTGCAGCTGTAGCATGATCTAACAGCTGAGTTAGTGGTGTTGAAGGCCCATCCGTTGGAACAAGCTGAGCAAGCTCCAGTTTCTCTGTTGCAGGCTCCAGCGGCGCAGTTAGCAATACAGGCAGTACAGGCTCCAGGGGTTCCTCCTAAGGAGAAAGTTCCAGCGGGGCAAAGAGTGCAAGTGGAGAAGGTATTAGTTGCGTTGAAGAAATATCCAGCCCTGCATGATGTGCAGACTCCCGTGGTGACTTAGCAAGCAGCACAAGCAGCACTGGTACAGTTGAGGCAGGGGTTGTTGAACCCTCCTATGGTGTAGGTTCCAGTTCCACATAAGTTGCAAGTACCAGAGGTGGCATTCCAGGAATATCCAGGGGTACATCTGCTGCACTGGTTGTTGGCTCTGTTACATTAGCTGCAGCTCACTGAGAAGACGGTACAAACCTGGCATAAGTCTCTCATTCCAAAGCTGTAGGTGCCGTTCAAACAGCTAACGCATCTGTTGATATCAGCGATGTAGCCGTGTCTTGGGTGGCATGAAACGCAAGCTCCAGTAGCATTGTTGCACATTTGGCATGACTAAGAGGTGCATATTGTGCAGATTCTAGTTCCTCCGATAGAGAAGAATCCATTTGGGCATGGAGTACAGTAGCTTTGAGGAACGTTCGTGGTGTTATACCCGTAAGCTGGGATACATGAGGTACAGAATCCAGTGGCTCTGTTACAGGAAGCACATGGGGCGTTGCAAGGAATACAAAGGCTTCTTCCTCCAAGAGAATAGGTGAAATCAGGGCAAAGTGTACAACTATTTGAGACACCATTCCATCCATAACCAGCAGTACAGTTGTTACACAATCCATTGAGGACATTACATGAGGCACAACCTTGACTGAGAGTTGAACAATTAAGACATACACTTTGTCCTCCAAGAGAGAAAGTTCCAACAGCGCATGGGGTGCAGGCATTGATCAAAGCACCTCCGTATCCGAATCCAGCTTGACAACTTGTGCAGACTCCAGTTGTTACTGCGCAGGCAGTTGAGCAACCAGCACTACAGGCAGTACAGGTAGCTACAGTTCCTCCGAGAGAATAAAATCCTGAGGCGCAAGCAATACATTGGTTGTTTTCAAATCTGAAACCAGGGAGTGAGCCGGTTGGTGATCCTGATGAGTTACAAACACATCCGTTAGGGCATGAGAAGCATTGAGTTGTTCCTCCAGTTGAGAATTGGTTGGCTGGGCATTGAGAGCAAGTTGAGGAGGCTGCGTTCCATCCCCAATTGACAATACATGAGATACATTGACCATTACTGTTACAGTTGCATCCAGCTGGGCAGCTGAAGCATTGGCCTTGACCTCCCGTAGCGAATTGGTTGCTTGGGCACTGGGAACATGATGATAATAGGACATTCCATCCCCAGTTGACGATACATCCAGTACAGACTCCGTTGTTAAGAGCACAGTTGCATCCATTAGGACAGGGGAAGACACAGACGGTGTTTCCTCCTTGAGAAGCTGATCCTGAAGCACAAGCAACGCATGATGCTGGACTTGCGACCCATCCCCAAGCAGAAGAGACACATGAAGTACAGACTCCGTTGTTAAGAGCACAGTTGCATCCGTTGGGACAGGCGAAGACACAAACGGTGTTTCCTCCTTGAGAAGCTGATCCTGAAGCACAAGCAACGCATGATGCTGGACTTGCGACCCATCCCCAAGCAGAAGAGACACATGAAGTACAGACTCCGTTGTTAAGAGCACAGTTGCATCCGTTGGGACAGGAGAAGATGCATACACTGTTTCCTCCTGCAGAACTTGATCCTGCGGGACAATTTGTACATGTGCTGTTAATGGCATTCCAGTTGTTGTTAACAAGGCATGAGGTGCAGATTCCTGTAGCAGCATTACAGCCATTACAGTTAGGAATGTTGATACAAGCTGAGCAAGCTGAATTGTGTTGGACAGATAAGATGAAAGTCAAGGCTCCACAAGGAGTGCAGGTTGCAGGATTGGCTCCATTGGCAGCAGTCCAGAAAAATCCAGCTCTGCAACTAGTACAGAGTCCAGTTGTTTGATCACAAGTGGCGCAATTGCCGTTGGTGACTACCGTGCAAGTAGCACAGACGTTAAGACCTCCATTTGAGAAAGATCCAGCACCGCAAACAGTGCAGGTAGCTGCAACTTGATTCCATCCAGATGCTGGGTTGCATGAACTGCAGATTCCTGTAGCAGCATTACAGCCATTACAGTTAGGAATATTGACACAGGATGAACAAACTGTATTGTGTTGAGCACTTGTGATGAAAGTCAAGGCTCCACAAGGAGTGCATGTTGCAGGATTAACTCCATCGATCGTCTCCGTCTCCGTCTCCGTCTCCGTCTCCGTCTCCGTCTCCGTCTCCGTCTCCGTCTCCGTCTCCGTCTCCGGGGTCCAGAAGAATCCAGCTCTGCAACTAGTACAGGCTCCAGTAGCTTGATTACAAGTGGCACATCCTCCGTTGCTGACTACTGTGCAAGTAGCACAAACGTTGAGACCTCCAGTTGAGAAAAATCCAGGATTGCAAGCAGTGCAAGAAGGTGATGTTGCATTCCATCCGAATGCTGCGATACATGAAGTACATGCTGCAGATTGAGTATCACAAGTAGCGCAACTTTGATTGGTTACTGAAAAGCATGATGCGCAAACTGATAGATTTCCAGCTGAGAATGTAACTGAACTGCAAGCAGTACATGTGTTCAAAGTTGAGTTGAATCCGAATCTTGCAGTACAACTTGTGCAAACTGCATTACCGGCAGCTGAGCAGGTACCGCAATTGCTACCAGCAGCGCATGGAGTAAATTGAGTCTGACCCTGATTGACGAGGGCGAAGACTATAAGGGCTATCGTTAAGAGTCCTTTTAAACTAACCATTGAATATTGAATATAAATATAAATAAAAGATATTGAATTTTATTTATTAGTTTGGATCAAATTACTGAGTGGAAACATAACAAATAAATCATGAATCAATATGTCTAAAATTTAATGGATAATTATAGAAATGACCTTCTTCTTCATATATGAATCATTTTCCTTTACTTTTTATCTTTATTTACCCTTACTTTTTGATTTTTTCATCTTTTTTGCAAGATAAAATCATAATTATCTTGATCAAAGCTACTTATTTATCAACTCTATATATTTGGCATCTTCCTATTTTAATTATGTTTAAATTTGTCTACTTTGAAGCTTTTTTGTATCTTTAGACACTGTTCAAGAATGATTAAGAATCAATATTATTATTGTTCAGATACATAATCGCTCTTTACTTGCTAAATTATCACTCTGATATCGACGTAATGTTTGTTTGTCATCAATAGTTTGAAGTGAAGTCATCTTTTTCTTCAATACTGTATGATGAGATTCTTATCAATATTTATCAAATTACATAAAGAAAATAAAATACATATAAACATTGATATTCTATCTTTTCGTTCTTTGGTGCTATTGAGAATATTCTTTTTTTATTCTAACTGTTGATTATTTGGAAGTTTTCGATAAATTTCTACAAAATTTTCTTGAAGGACAAAGAATATTTTTAATGTTTTTTTAACTTTTTTCTTATTCCAAAGTTACATTTCTTCTTGATGGCTTTTGAACTTCCTCAGATTGACATAATTACTCAAAAATGATAAAATTTCAAAAATCTTATTATTCTGTATGATGGATTTTGTCTGGACTAAATTTACTTATTTCTTCTCTATTATTTTTCTTTCGATATACTCTATCGTTTTGTGCATTTTCCATAAACTTTCATATCGAAATATTTGACTCTAAATCTCATCTTTTTTTATTAATATCCTCTCAGAATTCTTAAATCCTTCTCGAATCTTT
>Ga0194115_10003338_pt1 | contig 18172 bp, 16 predicted proteins | sample TA2MahsurfametaG_3_FD_148656 | JGI IMG/M metagenome (GOLD analysis project Ga0194115, IMG submission 148656) | Freshwater microbial communities from Lake Tanganyika, Tanzania - TA2015002 Mahale S4 surface | ecosystem: Environmental > Aquatic > Freshwater > Lake | place: Tanzania: Lake... | reverse complement strand
TTATGGTTCCTTTTTTACACGCCACCCGACCTCTATTCCTGGTAAATTTCTCACACAGTATTAAACTATAAGATGTTATAGATTGAAAACCCACAAATGTAGCGAAGATGGCCTTTGCCACACTGACTGCGTTTTGTGTTTTCGTAGTAGGACGAGAGGGCAATCGCTTTCGAAACGACCCGAATTCTGTCGGTATGTATGTATACCTATAGGTTCTGCAGATCCGGGTATGTAGCGTGCCCAATGCGACTCCTTGGAATAACGAGTGGGACCCATTTTCCTGCTGGTGCGCGTAGCGCCCAATCGTCGTCAGAAAATCTCGACACCGACCAGAACGTTGATGTCGTCGCACGCCAAAATGGTTTTCATTGAAAGCTCCCACTACGATTTGGTTCATAAACTTGAGCCCAATACACTTGTATAGATTCAGCAGGGAAACACCAACCTCCTCTACTACAACAATTAAGAAAAGAGAGATTAGCAACAACAACATTGCAACATGGAAGCCGTTCAGAGTCTACCACGTGAGTTCGACAAACTCTGTTTCACGATCTCGACGCGAATAGAGGCTGTATCGTCGACCAGAAATATGTGGTGCTGATCTTTTGTGATGGGCATATTGTAACTTATTCTATGATGAGAACGACTTTTGGAGACATTTTTTATCGTTCATGGCGTACGGTTCTTTGTCTTGATCACTAATTCAAACAAGAAAATCTCACATACCCCTTTCTGTCACTGTCCCTTGCTCTACCCAAACCACGAAAAAAATATGTAGCTCATCAACAACAAGAATTCATGCGTCACCTAGAGAATATGCAACTCAAGGATAGTCTTGCCATGTACAATAATTTGGTCGAACGTTGCTTTGGGGGGTGTGTCAGTTCCTTCCGTTCGAAGACATTAGACAAGAGTGAAACTTCCTGTGTCGAAAATTGTGCCTCCCGTTACGTCAAAATGACACAACGTGTTGGATTGAGATTCGCTGAACATCAAGCTATGCAACAAAAGAAAGCTGCCGATGCCGCAGCGGGATTGTAAGAATCGAGAAAGAACCATGATAGGTAACAACGCAGTACTAATCTCTCCTAAAAAAGGAGCAAAATGATCGTGAGGGTCGATTATGTCTGACTAGAACGAAGGATGCTGGTATCGAGTCTAACATTTTCATCTAGATCCAGGAAGGGATGGATGGATTCTGTACAAAAAACAATTCTTTTAAATGTTATTCCCGCTTCAACATCCCCTGTAGTAAAGATTTCGCATCCAAGTTAGCATTTGGCATCGTATTCATCGCCGTCGTCGGTGGTTTCCGTCCTCGACCACCTCGCTTTTTCGAGGGACTTCCTCCACCGCCGCTACCTCCTCCTCCTGATCCACCACCACCACCACCTAAATCATCCGCCCATGCATTGGTTTGTTCTTCTGACTTTGCTTGATTCTTGATGAAGGCTTTTACTTGTGCTTCAGTCTTATTCTTCAATAGTTTCGCAATGGCATACGGGGCCTTCTTCTCTCCTAATGCCCTTTCTACAATTTTCTGTTCTTCTGTACTCCAAGCAATTCGGGCATTTCCCTTCCGGGATGATGCTGCTGCGCCTACTACATTGGTTCCACCCGCTGACTCAACCACCGCGGCAGGTGATGGAGTACCGATTAGACCACCCATAGGACTTGCTAATAAACCCTCAGCTGATTTCTTCCGACCGGTCCTTTGGTGATGTAACTCTACAGCTGCCCGTGCAAGATGTTCCATCATTGATACATCCATTTCCAAGTTTGAAGGAAGAATTGCTGTCAGTTTCTCTAATGCTTGAGGTAAGACGGATGCTATTCCGGAAAATCCAGGTTTGGTCCCCGAGGAAGATTTCCCATGTGTTGATCCCGTCTCCGGAAGATCTGAATCATCCATTTTCAGTCCACCTCTACGTGCCCTTGATTTTGGTCTATGTTCTTCATCAGATGCATATCGATTGTTCCCTCCGTCTTCGTCATCATCGTCATCTTCGTCTTCGTCATCATCATCGCCTTCGACTTCTTCATCGTCTTCATCATCGTCATCCTCATCATTGTCATTCCCACGTCGTCGCTTTGGATCTGATGTTATATCAGATCGATCAAATCGTTTCCCCAACCCCACAAGTCGTGTGTGGAGTAATAATTGGTAAGCTGATGCCATTTTCAGTCTTCCCAACCGTTGTGCCTCTAACGCTGCATTCAATAGATCTTGACATTCCCCCAAAACGGCATCATATACATTCATCGGTTGATTTTCAAGAGTCGGTGTCATCGTCGTTACAGTTGACTTATCACAATAATTCTTTGGTCGTTTCGTCCGACGATATGGTCGTTTTTTCGTCGGTGATTGAGATCCGACCGCAGTTGCTATGAATGACGCAGTTGTGGTTGTCGTTGTGGCAGTCGATGATACTGCTGCAGCAGCTGCTGCTGCCAAGGGGCGCTTGATACTAGTAGAATGTAATCCATTGATCGGTGTACTGGTGCTACCTTCTGGGGGGGCTACGAAAAACGAAAAGAGAAAACAACGAATACATGGTTGAGCGGAATAAACTGCTGCTCACCTTTATCGACCGGAAAGGAGTCCATGGATAATCTCGCACCGAACCCCGCAACGAATAAGTTGATTAAGGACACATACCTTCGGATGGTGATGATTTCTGATTAGACATGAATCTACTAGAAAGTCTATAAGACAGACGTGGATGGATGTACTGTCAAGCAAAAAAGGGCCTGTTTGTTCCGCCCCTCCGTCTTTTTCCCTCTCTAGAGAGGCGTTCCGACCATTGTCGCGAAGTGGTATACTCGTACTACCATTAGCATTACCTCCCACGAAAAGCTTGGATTTCTCTGGGCGACGTGAAATGGCGCGCCCAAAATCCTTCATCATGATTGGCTATCACGGATTCTTATCCGTCCCGCGCGCCTGAAAATACCACGTGCGATTTTCTAGAGAGAAACATACATACCGGTACATCGATTCGTGTACATACACACGTGTCATACCATGGAACGCTGGGTTCGGTGGTAGGTTGCGTCTGGAGTTGGGAGTTGGGACAAATAGTCGGATGGATCGAGCAATAACTAAGAAGATCTGACGTGCGCGGCGATCTAGATCCAGAACTTCAGGTAAGATGAAACACAGTTGAAGATCTAGATCCGGAAGTTGACCCTACTGATCATAGTAGTAGACGAGTCAGAGAAAGAGAAAGATTGGATCGTGGTGGTGGAAAGCAGGAAGCACCAGCAGAAGAAGAAAGCTGGAGGTTCAATATGTAAACAGGGCATACTTTTGAACATCCAAGTTGATTAACATTCTGCTTTCACACACGGCTCTACGGCTAGTTCTAGGTGTTAGCTTATCACTACACGAGCCTGCGACCCTAGTGTTGATTCATAGGTTGTCACACAATCATCCGAAAAACTCTAGAAGTAGATGTACCCATCGAAAGATGACCAAAAAAGGTATGAAGTAACAGGGTGTTTCTCTATCATTATAGTAGTAGTATTATTTCACGAACATATTTTCTCAAGCAGGAGGGTGAAGCCGATAAACACGAATCTCGGATTCAAGTAGGCAGTGGAGGAAGCCAAGACTTTTCTCCCCGACCCCGACTTACGATGACATTGCAGTTGTAGTCGTCGTTTATGCGTCGGAGGTGAGTCAGGAGTAAAAATCCCTTTTCTTTTCTTCCTTTTTCATTTTTTACTCAAAGGCAGCAGGATACATAAGACGGGACATCTTTTCCTTCATGAGATCCATAATGAAGACGGCACAAACCATTCGGCCATAACGGAAGGTCGCACCACGATAAAATCCGGTAGGTCCAGAATCACCCATAATCTTCTTCGCAGTCTGAGTGAAGCTTCCATATACTTCACGTTCAATATCACCTTGCATACAAGTCTTGATTGTATCAAAGGGATGAGTCAAATCTAGATGTGTAGAAAGAAAGATAAGCAGATTAGAGTTGATCATGGTACAAAGTCAGATGCCCAAAAAACGATAAAGCTTCCGCGCATACTTACAACAGGCAAATAATCCTCCCAACAATGCTGCGGGGACACGGGCCTTATCATTCGTATCAAAGGTATCAGGATAAGATTCCATTAGGGATCGACGGACGACGGGGGGGATACTCAAATATCCACATGTCCATAAAGCCTCTCGGACTGCCATACCACAAAATCCACGTGTAATATTGGTCGGATTTTCTAAGATAGAACCAAGACGTGAGGGGACACTCCCCCCCTTTCGTTGTTGTTGGATCATAATTAATTCCAATGGCGACCCGACACAGGCACTCAATGTCCCCGCACCGATCCCTGCCGACATTTCTTCAAACAACGATAATTTACGAGTTTCACCGCCGGTAATCATTGTCTTCAATTTCCCACCCACCGCGAATTGAATCATCGTACATGAACCCATATTTACAGCATTCGCAGCAACACCACGATACATAACCATAGGATTCATTGAAATTGGTCGTTGTTGTTGGACCATATTTTTGGCATAATTGAATGGTTGCAAAATTAGCACCTGTAGATATTGGAAAACGAATAGCAAAAGGAAGAATTTGTTAGAGGGAGGAAAGCATGAGTATCCGATATGAAGCAACATCACCATTGGTAGTGGAACGAATGGCGGGAGACGGCACAACTGTGCTGCGAAGGTTACCCGCCGAAAAAAAATAAACTCACCTCAATCACACCGACCGTCATACCGACAGTGGCATTTTGTTGTTCATTAAGTTCCGATGACATGATGTATGAATCTTTTTATATATTCTCTTCGGTGTGCTACTACTTTTCCGAGATATCAAATCCCCCGGTGTTTGTTAGGAATCGGCACCGCTCTTCCTTGATGTCGTCGAAGCCGGTGATGCCAGAATACCCTTCGCCTTTGCACATACAAAAGCGACCGACGGCGTCGGCATCCAAAAACAAGGGCGAATGTGGATCCAAAATGGGCAAGTTACAGTTATTTCTTGGTGGCTGTGCTGCATTAGGGTGTCACAGACAGACGTACGAACATACCCATACCCACAGGTAAACTCTATATGTATCTATCTTACATATGTATCGTGATGACGGTGTCGCCGTCAGAAGCATGGCAGTGTCACTCATTTCTATCTTTCGTAGTGCATTGTTCAAGGTAATGGATATCACCGTCTACCTAAACTTGGTTCTGAAATGTGGTTGAAGAACCCCGATGACAGAGGCCGGACGGATATGGTTGCAAGGAACGACGTACGATGGTTGGGAATCCAAGCAAAATGTCCACATATCATACCCTGGGTCGAGACGACATGGATTTGGGATGCAATCATTGGAAGCGTATGTTACTCCTAAAGGCCTCTTACTACGACTGTCCAAGACCCTTTGGTTGGTCACAGAATTGATATCATAGTCTCTTCCATTACGATACCCCAATGGCCAAAAATGATGGGCGGAGGAAAGACATACCTTGACGATTGAGCCTGTCATTCATGTCTGAAGATTACGGATCGAATACTTCGAATTGGCCTACCTTCCTGACTGGATAGCGATAACCCATCGATGGAAGACGATCCGCCCTCCATTTGGAAAAAATACCTTTCTCATTGTTTCAACGGAAGATGGCGTCGAGGAAGCCTTACCCAAGAAGAATTTACAAAGAAAGAGTCAGAGATTTTACAAGGGATTGTTCTTGGGAACATCAACGGCACCTCAAAGAGCGTGCGGAGGAAATCAATACCAGATTGGATCTATAGTGACATAAGTTCTAGCATTTGGAGGCATGGTGCTACGGTGGTAGAAAAGTCATGATACAAATGGAAAAGACGGAGACCATTTAGGTAATATAGGATAGATATGAAGGTGCCTACATGTATTCCCCACAACCCATAACCCATTAGTTGCTCGTCTAGATCCACCCATCATTCCTCTCTGCACGAGGGAACATCTTTCTAAAAGCAGTAAAGCCTACTGTCAGAGATCACATTTTCCTCACTGCCACCACCTCTCTTTGGCGGCAGTGTTTTTTGCAAATCTGTAATCTTTTTTCGCACTGGTAAGAAACGCTCAAGATAGTGATCGATCATGGCTTTCTTCACTCCAGTGAGCAATACGATTATTCGAAAGCAGATCGAAAATGTCGAATTTGGGTAAGTCTTTTTTCTTCTGAATCCTTGGGAATCTTGGTTTGTTGTGGGTCCTCCTGGGATACATTTTCTTGACTGACGATGAAATATTTTTCTCTTAGATTTTATTGTGATAATGATGTCCGATCGAGAAGTGTCTGTGAAATCACATCGAGTGTGTCGGTAGATGCCTTAGGTACACCCCTCCCAAATGGAGTATACGATCCGAGACTTGGACCAGCCACCGCTGACAGTCCACCCTGTGCGACGTGTGCACTTCGATATCTGGACTGTCCTGGACACTTTGGGCATATTGAATTATGTGTCCCACTATATCATCCACTCCTATTTGGGAAATTAGTCGAACTTCTTCGGATCAAATGTTTACATTGCCATAAATTGACGGCGACATCCCGTCAATTGGAAGTCTTTCGAATGAAATTCAAACTCCTACGGAGGGGTCGATTTTCAGAAGCATTAGAACTCGATGATCGACTTTCTGCCGTGACGAAGCAATCACGGTCAGATGGTGGTGGTGGTGATACCGAGAAGACTAATAAGTCTTCCAATATGCAATCTGCAATTTTGGCGGTCGACAAGGAATTGAAGGAGATTGAAGACTCCATGGGGGAAACTGACAAAATCTATAAACTTTCTTCCTATGAGGAAGCGTGCTACCGTGAGCTTGTGAAGGAGGTAATTTCGACATGTAAGGCTACCAAGAGTTGTCCCCATTGTGGAGCCTTTTCACCTAGGATCCGACAGGATGCGAGTAATAAAATCTTTCAAGCCCCACTTGCGGCCAACTCGGCAAGGATAAACGAAGCGGAAGGGATTCAACTTCTTCCAGCTCTAGTTCGTAGCGTAAAGAAAGACTCCGGTGATGATATGGATACCGATTCGACGCACGACAATGACGGTACTGAGGCAGACGACGGCGGAGATTCCCGAACATCACGAGACAAGTACATGCACCCTGCTGAAGTAAAGGCTCAAGTAGAAAGAACATGGAAGACAAATTCAGAACTTTTGGAAGAGCTTCTTGCCGTACAGGGACCTCAGATCTTCTTCATGCAGGCGGTGCCGGTCCCGCCCAATCGATTTCGACCCCCGATGCATCTTGGAGGGATGGTCGTCGAACATGCTCAAAATTTGTATCTTAACAAGATATTGACCAGCAATGAATTGGTCCGTGCCAATTTCGTTAGCAAAAATGAAGCTGTCGCGTACAAGCACTGGATTGATCTACAAACTCATCTGAACTGCTTTATGGATTCGGCAAAGGACCCCAGTATGAATCAGAATATATCACCTGGTATTCGGCAGCTTCTTGAGCGTAAGGAGGGTATTTTCCGAAAGCATATGATGGGAAAAAGAGTGAACTTTGCCTGTCGGTCTGTCATATCTCCAGACCCCTATATTGGAACGAATGAAATCGGTATCCCTCGTTACTTTGCTGAGACATTGACGTTTCCGACACCCGTGACGGATATCAACATTGAAGAAATGAAACGACTTGTCGAACGTGGACCAAACAATTGGCCAGGGGCACGATGGGTGGAGTTTCCCGACCGTAGAGTCGACTTGAGCAAAATGGATGAACACAAAAGAGAGGCCGTAGCATCTCGATTACTTATGCACGCCAAGAAGGGAGGACAACCAGCGATCGTCGGACGGCAGATGAGAGATGGTGACATGGTCATCATGAATCGTCAGGTGAGTTTGGCACATTCCATTTTGTTCATCGAATCGGATCCAAGGACGAGATACACAGTCATGCACCACTCTGAATAGTGTATGTTAGATAGCGACTCAACGGTAACACCATGCTGCAGCAATGTTGCATGGGTGGAGCCCGGAGGATTGAAGTCGAATGTGATTTTTTGGTTTTTTCCCCCTACTTTTTGGCTCATTTCTTGTTCTCGTCTCAGCCTACTCTACACAAACCTGGAATGATGGCACATGAAGTCAGAGTGCTACACAGCCAAACACAAAAAACAATTCGGATGCACTACGCAAGTAAGTATTTTGCGTAATATGGTGACGCGTCTGCCATGAAACCTCACGTTCTTTCGGTCCGACTCTTTTAAGACTGCAACACCTATAACGCTGATTTCGATGGTGACGAAATGAATTGCCACTTTCCTCAGAGTGATATTGCTCGAGCAGAGGCCAAGTATTTGGCAAGGACCGATCTGCAGTACATCGTCCCAACCGACGGTTCACCTCTACGAGGTCTCATTCAGGATCATGTCGTTGCAGGTGTCAAGCTGACAAGCAAAGATACGTTTCTAGAGAAATGGCAGTACCAGCAGTTACTGTTCGCCATGTTGGCTAGTCTTCCGAGGTTGGAGGTCATCAGGTCAGATGCAAACATTGAATTAATGCCTCCAGCCATATTGAAGCCTAAACCTCTATGGACGGGAAAACAAGTCATCTCGACGCTTCTAAATCACTTGCGAAAAGGTAATGACAGAGATTTCAGCACCGATACGCTTCCTGGGATTTCGACGGAACGGAAAGCGAAGACACCTGGAAACGCATTCGGCTCTGCGCATGAGGAGCATTTAGTGCTCATTCGAGATGGTGAACTGTTACGAGGAGTCCTGGACAAGGCAGCCTTTGGGGCGACGGACTTCTCACTCGTGCATTCCGTGTATGAGGCTTACGGTCCCAGTAAAGCGGGGCTTCTCCTCAATGCGCTTGGCCGTCTCTTCACCGCATATATCCAATACTTCTCGGGACATTCTTGCCGAATGGAAGATTTAGTTTTGACGAAAGCATCGGATGTAGTACGACGTGGGTTGATTGAGGTCGGTGGAATTGCTGGAGATGTGCTTTACCGAACTAGAACAATACTCACCGTTTTCATCGTCCGACTTTCCAGAAAGCATACAACGTTGGCTCTCGAGCTGCTAAGGCCTGGGCCACTTCAGAAGGTGGTAAGGTTCCTATCGAGCTTGATGAAAGCACAGACAAGGGTCCCCTAAAGCCGGTCGAAGCTGCGGCTACATCATATAAGGTTCGCGAGCTGCTTTCGGGAAACGAAGGCAAGAACAACTCCGCAACATTCGACGGTTTCATGATGTCGAAGCTGAATCCGTTGGCGTCTGATATTGTGAAGGCTTGTTTACCTGATGGTTTGGCCGTTCCTTTCCCAGCGAATGTAAGTCGTCTCTTCGGGCCTTGTGTCATGTCTCGTATCTTGCATTGACTGACTTCGTTTCCACCACCTCTAGACTTTTGGAATCATGGTCACAACGGGGGCTAAGGGGTCGATTGTGAACCAATCTCAAGTTACAGTAGCATTAGGACAACAGGCGCTCGAGGGACGTCGAGTACCAAGAATGAGCAGCGGCCGTACACTGCCGTCTTTCGCTCCGTATGACGTCAACCCGAGAGCCGATGGTTTCGTTATGGATCGCTTTCTTACAGGTATCAGACCGCAGGAGTACTACTTCCACTGCATGGCTGGACGTGAAGGTTTGGTCGATACGGCGGTGAAGACATCTCGATCTGGTTATTTACAGAGATGCTTGGTAAAGCATTTGGAGGAAGTCAAGGTTTGCTATGATTACACGGTTCGGAATGGGGAGGGGGGCGTCCTGCAGTTCTTGTACGGAGAAGATGGTCTAGATCCAACGAAGGCCTCGTACCTCGATTGCTCGGAAAAGTCATTCGTCTTCATGGCGAGTAATGACAAGTCATTGGAACGGTGTCAAGTTGCTCTACCAGGAGCGTCTATTGAGCTTGCCGCTACTGACGCCCGACGCGACGACGAAGTAAAGAATGACAAGAACCTTCTTCGGAACTTGAAGCTAGGAGACTTTGTACTAGCCCGTCGTCTTCGCTTCGGATCAAAGTGGACGAGGGGAGCACTATGCGAAGGCTGGTTCGGTGCGACGATTGTCAGGGCGGCCTCTAGCAGCGGTAAATCCTTCGACATTCAGTACGAAAAAGATGGCCACATTGAAAGGAATGTTCCCCGGGAGGTTGCCTTTGAGCGACGGGCGGCAGAGAGCACGATTTGTCAGCTGATCAAGCCAGCCGCAGCTGACCCCATCATTGCGTCGTCTCGGCCATCTCATCGACTCGGCACAAGCGGCGCATGCGTCTCTGAACGGATTGCTCAAGCCGCTGCCAAAAATTTGACAACGAGCAAGACATTGCAAGGTGTTCTGAAATCCAAGAATATTTCGGAAAAGAGATTTGGAAGTCTTGTGGCTGCCAAGTATTGCGCCGCACTCTGTGCACCAGGTGAAGCTGTTGGAAGTATAGCCGCTCAATCCGTCGGTGAACCTTCGACGCAGATGACCCTCAACACCTTCCATCTGGCGGGTGCGGGGGCGAACGTTACACTGGGTATTCCCCGACTTCGGGAGATTATCATGACCGCCTCCCGTGAACTAAAGACACCTACCATGTCGGTTCCCCTGCTCGACATTGTTTCTGACGAGGATGCGACCAAGTTGACGCGATCCTTCACGAAGTTGACTCTAAATGAATTGATTGCTGGTCACGAAGGAGTCCTGGTTCGGGAAACCTTGATGCAAAGTGATAGTGGCCTCTGGGAACGTGCGTACTTTGTCACACTCAAGTTTCATCCAGCCGAACGGATTGAAACAGCCTTTGGGATTACCCTGACCGATATTGCAAAGGTGATCTCCAAGCAGTTTGCCTCAGCTTTGGCGAATCAGATGAAATTAGAACTTCGGCGATCCGCTACGGATGGGGAAGGTGTGGTATCTGTTGAAGGCGGGATGACCTCCGAATATATAGGTGACGAAAAAGCTCACAAGTCTTCCTCCAAAGGCCGAGCCGATTTGATGATGGACGACGACGATGATGATGATGGAAACGATGGCAACGATGACGATGATGATAGTGTGGCCGCTCCCGAAGATGGCGCAAAGGCGAACCGGAACCAGGCAGAGTCCTATGGTACCCGTGACCAGGACGCCGAGGAAGATCCTGATGCCAATTCTGCCGATGGTGACGATGACGATGATAGTGAGAGTGATGCCGACGACAACGAGGAGGAAGGTGGTGATCCCAAGGAGAATCTTTCCAGTACCCCCGAGATCGATACAGTGGTAGAGACTCCGATCGGAGTGAATGGAGGTGTGAAGGTGGACGCGAAGAATAATGTGATCCACCTCCAGCCGTTAAGAGTCGATCCTTCTGCTCGGCCCCTTTTGATGGTCGGACTAGTGGAAAAAGCAGCTGCTCGTACCCTCATTCGTTCCAGGAAGAATATTGATAAAGCATTCGTGAATCGTGAGGAAGGTCGAGGTCGATGCCTTCAGACTGCAGGTATCAACTTTGCCGAAATGTGGCAACTGGAACAAGTCGACCACAGTAAGCTCCTTTCCAATGATATTTGGGCGATCCGATGTTCGTACGGTGTTGAGGCAGCTCGAAATACTATCGTCGGTCAGATTCGAAGTGTCTTTGGTGTATATGGGATTGAAATTGATCCCCGTCACTTGAGTTTGATTGCAGACTATATGACCTTTTCTGGTAGCTATACAGCGATGAATCGGACAGGGATGAGAGAAATGAGTTCTCCCTTTTTGCAAATGAGTTTCGAAACGACAGCACAATTCCTAACTCAGGCGGCACTCGTTTCGACTAGTGACAAATTACAAAGTCCAAGCGCCAACATTGTCGTGGGGCGTCCGATCCGACATGGGACAGGTGCCTTTTCGCTGTTGACAAAATGAAGAAAGCTCCCACCCGTTAGATAAAGATGAGAATCTTGGAAAACATAACGATAGTGACACTTTTTCACTAGCAGAAATTAGGGTCTAGAACATAGATCAGGCCGCGCCACTATTGGCAGTTTGATTCGTTGGAATCCATTGTGTCGGCCACTCCACGTGGCGGAAAATCACGCCACCATAGCCGAAAAATATGAACTAGAACCATCTCAAATTTACGTGATGCCTACATAGGATTCCTACTAGGAACTCTTGAAGCTCCTACCATCAACTTTATTACCGACTGTGAGTGCCAACCAAAAATGAACTCTCTGCTTTCACGAAGTGGCATTCTATTTGTAAACATTATCACTACAACCTAATGAAGAGTCGTCGCGAAGGACACTGTTCGCTACGAACAGTCCTATGGACAGTCACAACAACGTGGTGGATGATTTCTACGACGATATCAAAGGAAGAAATTTGGATTCGTGGATGGCCGGTTGTCAACATCGTCGTAGAAGGATTTTCATGGATGGGTAGGACTACGACAATTCATCGGAGGATTCGAAACAACGTTCCAGTACATGATCTACCATCGTCATGGAGTCGTCGTATCGTTCTACGGCAGCAATCCTCTCGACGCTTTCAGGCAGGATTCTGTGACAACTACTATGAGGATGATGATGAGGAAGATGACGACGAAAGATATGTCGAATCTCGGAAGAAAACGACGAATCGAGATGGAAAGTATTGGGAGGAAGAGGAGGAAGACGACGAAAACAACAGCTACGACGACGACGACGAAGAAGAGGAACGAAACAAAAACCCGTCATCATCCAACAAACATCGAGGAGGAATTTACAAGGTAAAGTTTGATTCAGCAAGGGATATGGATCCGAAAGAAACACAATTGGATTGGGAGGTTAGTTCAGAGGGAGAGACGGAAGCTCTAGTCTTGTTGCCACCCGAAGCAGTCCAACGACCATCAGCGATCTTACATTTTGTGGGAGGGACGTTCTTTGGATCTTTACCCAAGATTTATTATGGTTCTTTGTTGGAAGGATTGGTTCGGAACACACAATGTGCAGTCGTCGTCACACCAATTCCTGTCACTCTCCTCAAAAGTCCCCTCCAACATCTATCGCTAGGGAAAAAATTACAAAAATCCTTTGATATGGCATGGAAAACAGTCCTAGAAGATGAATATGGTGATTTACGTGATGTGGTAAGTCGGCGTGAAAGCTTCGAGACATCACTATTTCTTCTTCTTTTCTGACCACATGAATTTTTTTCGGCACAGCCTCTTTGTGGGATAGGTCACAGTTTGGGTGCTCGATTATTGGTTGTATTGACGACGTTATCAGAGAATCAAGTCCGGTATCCTACCATACCACCCTACAAGTCCTTCATTCTATTGAGCTTCACGAATTACGGCGCTGCGGCGGGGATCCCAGGGATCTCCACACTTTTGAAGGAAAGTAAGAAACAGGAACGAATAACTCAAGTCAAACAGGAGCGTGGACGACGAAGACAAGCTCGACGGAGGTCACGTTCCGATTGGTGGTTACAGGATGAGGAGGAGGATGGCCAGGGGGATAGGGAAGACCGGAATGATGACGATGAGGAAGACTGGGATCAACTGCTTGGTGATTTGCAAAATTTAGTCCAACAACAGACGTCTCGTGTCCGTGAGGTATTGACACCAAACTCGAAGGATTTAGAATTCCTCCCCTCCCCGGATCAATTATGGAAGGCAGTTCAGGATGATGGACGGTATAAGGTTCCCAAAACCTTGCTGGTCCAATTTGATGACGATACGATTGATCAAAGTTCGAAATTGGCACAGACATTACATGATACACGATCCAGTTGTGTCCACTTTGCACGAATACGTGGAGAACATCTGACACCAGTATCCGTCATGGAACGACGACAGGGTGAAGATGATAATGGAGAGGGGTCTTGGTTAAGTATCTCTACTCGGACATCGAGAGCTATATGGAAATCGATCCAAGGCCGGACCAAGTCGAGCCGCCAGGAATCCTCCATGCGAGAATTACGACAAACTCTCTGCAGTTATATCCTCGATGTCGTTACCAAGCCATAAACGATAGGAGGGGTTCGGAGTACCCAAAAAACATGGGATCGACGAAATCATTACCCCTTCAAGATGCCGTCCAATGGATCATCGCAGATACAACGGTCTGTTCCGATCGGAAGGCCACGACGGACTAATGGTGACGGGAGGGTGTTACAGCAACGTCAGTGCATCAAACGGTGTTATGTATCATGGCATATGTCTAATAGCGTGTGAATATGCAGAGGCTAGCATGTTAACATGTATCGGATAATTTACATCAAATGGCTCCTGGCATATCACTGTCGGGCTTGACGTGATACACAACGAAAGCTGCAACAATCCTTCACACAAAAATCCAATGACAAACGGCTTCCACCGTCTAAATGGAATTCCAGTTGTTCCAACTCAGCCATGGCCTTCCCTTAACATCTAGGGCATTGATTTCTTAACGTTCCATCCGTAAACATATACCCAGTCCTCGAAAGACTCTCTTCAAGGTTCATGACCTGGTTTTTCGTTCCACAAAGCCCATCATGCGCCTTGGGTTGTATCGCTCCAATATCCCCATCGATAATTCTTAGAAACTTGATCTTTAGCAACCATTAACACATGTGATTTCCATCGAAGAGAGAGGCTGGTTCTTTCTTGGTAACAAATATTATCTGTGTACGGATTAAATTCTCCGTCTCCGGTCACCAGGAGTGACTACATCCTTAATTTGGTCGAACCAATTGGAATCCTCTGTTGGGACGGCTGTGGGAGGTGATGTTGATGGAGATTCTGTAGGAGTCATAGTTGCAGATGATGGAGCCATGGTCGGTGACAACGTAGGGGACACCGTTGTGGGAGATAATGTAGGAGGAGGAAGAGACGGGACAGCGGTGGGTGATTCCGTCTTCGTAGCTGGTTTAGATTCTGATATATTCAGAGTCGAGTTTGTCAATGGAGGTACTGGAACTACTCCCCCTTCGTCTCCCATCAGCATCTTGTAGGCAATTCCACCTCCAATCCCTAAGAAAACAAGAATACAAATCAAAAGGATCCATTTTTGTTTCCCAACACTCAGACATCCGGAAGGTTTCTCCTCTATTATAGGATCCGCCACGACAAGAATTTGAGAAGTACCTGCCTGTTCAGGTCCTGTGGGTGGTGGTCGGACAAAAGATAACTCTCTATGTTGCCGAAGGACTTCTTCCACCTTCTTCGATACTTGATATTCCACATGGGAGGCGATCCTTGCATCCATCCGCTTCTCTTGTTCCTCATCATCATAATCATCTTCCTGTTGTGGTGCCAAATGTGCAACAATCGGTTCTCTCAATGTTGTATCCTCTCCATCCACAAAGGCAGCATCGTCATCGTCGCGGGTATGAGCGTCGTCATCCTCATTTTCCAGTTCTTCATTCTCATCCTTGTCACCCGTAGGTCGATTATTCGGGCCTGCAATGGCAAAGGCACCTGGGAGGGAGAGGCGTGCACGTGGAGGTGGTGAGACACTGTTATTATTGTTGTTGTTGTTCTCAGTCCTTCCCTCTTCGACATCTGTCATTTCCTCCGACGACGGACGCTCCTGTGTCCCCATGTCCGCAGGTGGAATTCGGGTAGTGGTCGTCGTCGTATTATTATTATTGTTGTTCAACTCCTTCGCACTATGGGATCGTAATGCCCACCACCACATAGTCTTGGATGCGGGAAGCAATGAAAAGCAGACTGACTCGTTTTCTTCTTGTCTTTTTGATTGTTGGAAAGACTAATATCCGTTGACCAACGATTATGTATTCCCTTCCGTGTTCAGACTCTCTGGTGTTGATAAGGGAACGACACGAAAGTAAGTACTGGAGCTTACAGAGCTTGAAACGTTGCGAGCCGGGGATGGCCAGGAACTCCCCTGAAATAAGCATTTGGAAGCTACGACATGGAATAGTACTTCTCCGGAACCTCCCGTGGACCTGTCCTATCACGATTGAAACGGTGAGCTCTCTTAGCGATGGTAGAGACCTCGCATTGTCACCCTTTCGAAACGCGGGTCCAGGTCAGCAGCACGAGTCAGTCCCGTTTCATGGCACATACAAATACGGGAATGACGGCTGACGGGATTCAACCACTCAAATCCGGGTGCTTGGGTGGGGTAGCGAAGATGTACCTTATGTACGTATGTGTCCGACATTGCGGCACTTCTTGACGTGCTTGATGTGACAGTGACAGCAAAGCGCGACATCTCCCACTCCGTCAGTGTTTTGCTACCGACAAACTTTTTGGTTGAAGTTGGTTCAACCTGCTACTGTACTACTGTTGAATCACGAATGGATCGATCAAATCATGGGTTGCGCACCACAAACTCCCTTCCTTGGAGAACATCCATCATCCAAGGGCCAAAAGCAACAAGAACAACAAGAGCAAGAACAGCAGTAACATGAAGACTACTATTCTACTTCAACACTCCCTCCTCTGGTGGCAGTCGGTTATATCGTCATCATCATCATCCCCCACTTCTTCCTTCTCTCCCCGTACCTTTATACCATCGTTGTCGTCATCTTTTGCAATAGCAACATCAGGAACAACAACATCATCATCATCATCAAAATTAGTCGTCCCAGTCCTGGGGGGGATCTTTGCTACCAAACCAAAAATCGAAGAGGATGTCAACGTTACCACCTCAATGAATCTTGAAACGACGAAGACAGTCACAACAATAGTTGACGAAGCCATCTCTCGTCGTCCAATTCTTTCAAGAGCTTTACCAGCAGGACAGGGATTATGGAATCTGAAAAACCTTTCGATTGTCGTTGGGACAGTCTTGACGTATGTGTTAAATAATCACAGAAACTTCAATCTAGGTCCGATCAAGGCATCCTGTACAGTCGGTCTATTGTCAGCTATATTCCTTCCACAATCCTTGGTCGTACCGACTTTTGGTGGATCCTTTGCGGGGATGGCTCGTGTGGCTGTGATTCCATCAGGAATTTTTCCTCCATTGATATTGGGCCTCCTTTGTTCAACGATGATAAACATTTTCGATGAACGAAAGTGGTTCGTAGGAATCGGTGGACGATTAGGATTGATGGCTCAATTGGCCTGTACGATACAATTCATCCTTTCCACCGCCCTTGTGGGGCATCGTTTCCCTATCGTCGTCTCTCCCGCGGGAGGAGGAGCAAAACTTGTTGACCTGGCTGCCTATGCGACTTGGACCAAACAACGATGGATTTCATTACTCCCTCTCTGTTCATCAACCGTACTGGGCGCGCTATTTATGAATACATGGAAGGAAGCCTTCACGGCGAAATCAAATCAATCAATCGAAGAAATGGGACCATTTCTTTCCGGGATTGCCTGTAGATTATCGACGCCTGTTGCAGCGGTAGGTGTCACAGGCCTCATTATGATGTCGTCGATCTTTTCTAGATCATCGATTGTGGGGCCTGCAGCCTTGTGCGGTGCCTATGTGGCCATGTCATCCCCTCAAAAAATCGAAACCCATGGTGAATTGATTGGCGCTTCCATCATGGCAGGTATTTGTCAGTGGATGCTTTCTGGGGTACTTTTGGGTGGATGGGGCGGGAAACTTGGGACTGCATCCTTGATTGGTGTCCTCCTCTACCGAGCACTCCATGCACGATTCGGCTCATTCTTATCCAAGTCTACTCTCGGGTCGGTAGCTGCTCTGTCTGTTCCATAGTCTTTCTCTTGTCAACTCACGCAGATTGTACCTCTCATACAATCCGACCGGCTATGTTCACACGTCTAATTTACATTTGGGATTCATAGTACTAAACAAAACGATCGTGTCCCTCCTCTCTACAAGGGACCGCGGATGCGTCGCATAGACAGTGTGAGCGAGACATTTACATCCTCTTCAAGACTATCTTAGCACGAAGTCTCCAGCCGACTTGCCGGAACTCTGATGGCATTTGGCGCCCAGCTTGACATGATGTGGACTGTAGACAAAGACGGAATACTGAGGCTGCGAACCGTCTCTTCGAATCTTTCTGGATTGACCTTACCGACGACAAGTGGTCAAGGTGATTCCACCGACTTCCTTCTTAATCTAGGATTCATACATGAGGATCGGTACTACTTTGCCTTAATTCTGCATAGTATCAGAGGACTCCTTAAGTCCCTCCCGTCTGTCAAAAATGTACTTAATGTACCTTAATTTCGCCACTAATTTCGCCACTAGAAATTGGCGTGGTTAGTACGCATATGTGTCTCTGGTGCGATTCCAGAGCACGTTAATTTTCAACATG
>Ga0194115_10003337_pt1 | contig 18175 bp, 15 predicted proteins | sample TA2MahsurfametaG_3_FD_148656 | JGI IMG/M metagenome (GOLD analysis project Ga0194115, IMG submission 148656) | Freshwater microbial communities from Lake Tanganyika, Tanzania - TA2015002 Mahale S4 surface | ecosystem: Environmental > Aquatic > Freshwater > Lake | place: Tanzania: Lake... | reverse complement strand
GGCAAGTAATCCCCCTCGTGGTATTCAAACTTGCGCTTGAGGTTGTCCTTATTGACGTTCCAAGCCATGTGCATCCACTGGCAGATGTCATCTTTGGTCATGTGTTCTTCTCCTTTAGTTTGGCTTCCAATGCGGCAATCATGTCTATTACATAAGGACGATTTGCCATTGAGATTTCTTTGGCTTCTTCTTTAGTCAGCCCAACCCATTCACGCTCTGCCTTCTGAACCATGAACACAAAGTCCAACAAGTTCTCACTCGTAAAGTTCCACCGATTAAAGTCATCTTGGAACCCGATCTTTTCTGCTAGTTCAAACACTTGTTCGTCGGTCATTTGGTCTTCCCCGCCAATAATCCTTTTGCGTAGTCCTCGATTGAAATCCCAAGTCGATTGCACATAGTTGCTTCGGCAAGGGTCATACGCACTACACGCTTACCTTCATTTAGATCAAACCTCCAGTCATCAAAAGAAGTAGCGGTTGGCATTTGTTTGCTTCTAATTCTTTGTCTAACTTTCATGTTTTCTTTTCCTTAATGCTTCGCGTAGTGCTTCAATTTGAGGTATGCAGTCTTTTCTCACCAACCTAGCCAACTCATTTGATTGTTCGCTTAAGTTGTCTTTTTTTACCTCTCCGCATCCATCGTATATTTTTTCAAAAGTTTCCAACGCCTGCTTTGCTGTTTTGCGTAACTTAGTCATGGCTTCTCCTTAATTAAAAAGTTCTTCATACCGGTTTCTCCAGTCGGTTGCGTTCTTAAGTCTGAAAGGATTGTTAAAGAAGCCGGATACAGCGGGGACATGAACCTCCTCATCGCGCTGGCCTATCGCCACAAGAGGATCAATCGGGCTTCTGTAGATGTTTTGATTGGTGGGTCGTAACTTGTCATGTCGTATGAAAATGCCACGATCTGTCAGCCGGGCCACCTTGGATCGGACAATGTTGGCCTCCACCCCAGTCTCCTCCACCAGGTCTCGAACCGTGAAGTAGAAACCTTGACCTTTTCTACTTATCATTTTTGTTGTACCCGTTCTCTGCCCAACCTACCTCAGACTCCAACAAGTTAATACGTTTGTTGGAGGACAACAACTCAGCTTTGAGCCTTAGGTTTTCCTCACGAAGATCTTTGATCTCCTTCATGAGCATGTCGAGCTCCACTGCATTAATCATCACTTGGTTCATTTTCTTCTCCTTGAAGATTTTCTAAATCAACCATGGGCATTTCTACAGACCAAAACTGATTGTTGCACTCAGGGCAGACCCGGCGTCTCTTGGTCCACCTTGGGTATTCCTCTACCAACCTTGTCTCCTTCACTTTTGTGTAGTCGTGTCCACACTCCGGGCAATTCATTTGATCATCATTTCTATCTTGGCTTTCAAATGAGCCCCGAGATCTTTGCCGGATACCGCCACCATTTGTGCCTCTGGACAGTCATAGATCACCTTCATCGCATCCCGTAGGCCGGCGTTGTATCCACCAACATAGACATCATTGCCATCAAGGATGATCTTGACCGCATCTCGAACGAGTGATGATGCCTGGCGCTTCTTGGCCAGTTTCCTTAGTTGCTTGACATACTCCGCCGGGAGATAGACCGAGTAAGGGATTAAGTTTTTTTCCATGACAGATAGTCCTTGTTGATTTGAGCAAGAACTGCCCGGGCATTTTGGTTGGTCTTCAACTCCGAACGGGACTGGATACCCACCCTGTTTCGCAGCCAGGCCGCAGCCTCGACCTCATTGTGGTCAAAGATCTCATTGTTTTGGACTAGAAAGTCTTGGAACTCTTTCTCTCTGCACAACACGCCGGCCAGCCTGATGGCCCGGTCTCCGTCATGCTCCCTTCGATCAAGCGGCATCTCATCATCACCAAGTCTCACCATCACCACTTGATACCTGGCCCCAACGAAATCCCGCATTAACTCATCGGGGATCTCATCGGGGTGGATGCTCATAGTTAATACATAACCATCTTTGTTCTGCTTGAGGGCCATCTTGACCCCCTCGAACTGTAAGGTATCCATGATGACCCCTAGAACGGAACGTCTTCATCGTCCTGAGTTTCGGTCTTCTCCTCTTTAACCCAGGGCTTCTTGATACGAAGATTCATCACATACTCCCCAGAGGGAAGCTTCCCCTTCCAGCCGGAGATAGACAACTTGATAAGCTCACCCACCTCGGTGGACTTGATCATCTCCTCTAGAAAGGAAGCATCAAAGTAGAGAACGCCGGTAACGTCAGGCTGATCCTCCTTCTTCTTGTAAGAGTTTTTGTAAATACTGCCGGTGTTTGCTTTGTTGAAAGCCATGTCATTCTCCAAACTTTTGCTTAGTGGCTGTGAAAGATTCCATCAGGGTAGCGAAGAACTCGGGGTCCACCCGCTTAACAGACTCAAATAGAGTCTTGTTCTTCTTGAAAATGTTCATCACATCTTCCTGAGAAGTGGCTAGGCCCAGGGCAATCTCAGCGGTCTTGCCCACTACACTTAACCAATCCTTTGGATCTCCCTCGGGGGGCTCGTTGGCGATCATCTGCCAGTCACCCTCCTTGCCCCTGATCTTGGCCTCTTCTTTAACCTCTACCTTGGCCTCAACCTTTGGTTTGGGCTTGACCTCTACGCTCCCGGTCGTTGCATCAAGGGCATCGTGCTCGACCAACTCAAAGGCAGTCGTCCAAAGGTAACGACGAAGATAGGTCTGGACCGCCCCAAGGTTCTGCACGGCATGGCAACCCTTCAACTCAGCCGAAGACATGGGGGAGGTGAAATCAATCTTGTCCGCCCCCTCGGTGTTGTAGATGGTCAACGTGGCAAGCTGATCGGTGTAGCTGATAACACCACACAGGCCAATGTCCTCGCAGATACTTTGGATAGCTGGGATGAAGTCTCCCAACTCAAAGTAGTCATACCCGGCGAACTTGTTTTTTCCGGACTTGTTTAACTTTGTGTTTTGTAGCAACACCCTTGCGAGTTGAAGCTTTTTGTAGACGTTCATGTTGGCGGTTTCGCTCATTCGTGACCTCGATTAGTTTTGTTAAGTAGTGAAGCGCTTTGCCCAGGTCATCAATTCCATCCTTGTACTTGTACCGGCTGACGTACTTGATGATGTTTCCCTCTAGGAACCCCATCTCATGGGAGACGATGTAGTCCCAGGGCTGGATTGGTTGTTCAATGTAGTGGTCACCACCCACTTGATAGTCGTTGGCTCCCATGGCTTAGATTGATGCGTAGAAACGATCAACCAAGGCATCGGCCACCGAATAAATGATGTCCGCCGCTTGGGCATTGGTAAGGTCAGACTGATCGGCCTCTAGCAGAATCTGCGAGTTAGAGGCCAGGGCCAACATGAACTTCAGCAACAACTCATGCCTAGTTTCCATTCTTGCTCTCCTGGTAATCCCGCCATTGCTGGCAGTAGGTATTGACTGGGCAGAAAGATTCACATCGGGTGCGACTGCCCGGACGCACTTCGATCTCATAATCCTTTCCAAGGGGTTCCAAGGCCTTCTGAGCCCCCTCCTCGTCATCATGCAAAGACTTGGCCCTGGCCCCACCAATCTTCTTGATCGCCCATACCGTGGGCTTCTCCCACATCTCCTCAGGCGTACAGGGGGGTAGGTCCTCACCAGTCTCAAGGGAGAACTCACAGGCCGAGTGTTTGCTAATCCGGTCCTTAACAAAGGCCTCCTGATCCTGGTAGGACCAAAGCTTGATGGGGATTTCTTTGACGGGGGCCTGAGGGTAGTCAGGATTGCGGCTGGCCTCCCGGCGAGACCAGTCCCGGATGATGGCCACGATCCCCAGGTCGGTCACATGGAAGTCTGAAACCTTGACTGTATCTACCAGCCAGGCATAGATATTGAGTTGTTGCTCCCACTCAATCTTCTCGTTCATGACCGCCCAGGCCGAGGTGGTCTTGTAGTCCCGGATCGAGATCCCGGCATTCTCCCCCACTATCTGTAAGTCCACGGCCCCTGAGATTCTCCAACCATCCAAGGTAGTGTGGATGCGCTCCTCAACAAGGTGGTTCTCATCCTTGCCGTGCTCCAGGATGCCGTGTATGGCCGAGCCAAAGATCGACCAGACCATCTCCGAAACATCCTGCTCTAACTCCTCATCGAATTTCTGAGTCAGGGCTACAATCTTGGGGCTATTGATCAGCTGGGTAACAGATAGATGGGCGCCTCCCTTGGTGTAGGTGGGACGTTTCAAAACATTGACGAAAGTCTCAGGGATACCAAACTTGTTGGTAAGTTTCATTTGATCCTCCTAGCGTTAGACGGTCCCATTCTGAAGGCAAAGATTTCGTTTGTCAACAGATGAGAGTAAGATTATTCATCTATTGTATTTATTCTAGGGGAAACCATGATCAAGCTTGAGTTGCCTTACCCACCCTCAGTTAACCACTACTGGGGTCAGGCCGGGAAGAACAAGTTTATTGGGAAGAAAGGCAAGGAGTTTAGGATGGCTGTGGCTGAGGCCTGCCTGGATGCCGAGGTTGTTGTCCTGGAAGGACGCCTCTCTATGCATGTAAGCCTGTATCCACCAGACCGGCGCAAGCGGGATGTAGACAATGTCTTAAAGCCCTTGCTTGATGCCATGGAACACGCCGGGTGCTTCGACAACGACAATCAAATTGATGAGCTTCATATCATCCGCCGGGATGTCAGGAAAGGCGGTTCCTGCGTGGTCCTGGTCCTCCCAATCGCCTAGTCAGCGTAGGCCTCTCGCCTGAACATCTCCACCCCCTCAAGAATGTCTTGCTTGAGGTTGAGAAGCTCCTGGATCTCTTTTCTCTTGATCTCTGGGGTGTAGCTCCGATCCGTCGTCTCGGCGATAAACCTGATGGCCGCATTGAGCTCCTTGAGCTGGGTATCCATTTCACTGGTGTAGTCATAGAAGGCAATCAAGTTGGGGTGTTTGTTTAGGTAGGCCTCAGCCTCTGTAGCATCCCGGTCCGCCAGGCGATTGAAAGTTTTGAACTTACGGTCCGTAGACTCTTTGAGGGCGTAGAACAGGTCTTCCCTTCCCCTGGGAACTTCAGGCCGCAGGAAAGCCCCGGTGATTGGCATCTCTTTGAGACCCATTTCTGGACGGATCTCAGAGGCTTCCCCGATCAAGTTGCTCGACCACGCCACCATCCCACCGGCTGTACCGAAGATTCCACGGATTAGGTGATCGGCTTCCACAGGATTTAATAGGCGGTTTTCTTTCCCACCGGTCAATGCACTCAGAATCTTGGCGGCCTCTGAGGTTCTCATGTCGTACTGTTGATAGGCGTCTAGATCTTTCAATCCAGCGGGGACAACAGGACGGCTGGTGAAGAAGTCGTAATTTAGGCTGATCTCAATGACTGGTTTGGCCGCTGATGGGACGGGGGTGGGACCGAGCAGAAGATCCACAGCGGCCTCTTTCATAGCCCGGCGCAACCGCTTCTCATCCACGGCATTCTCTGTACCTTGACTTACGATGGCGTTGTAGGTGAGCTCAGGAATAGCCTTAAAGAAGAAGGCGGCGGAAGTATTCATTGGCAGAACCACATCGGTTCCAGGGATCATGTAGTTACGAACCTTGGACTGGTCATCCATCTTCATGTAGTCATCGTCATCCCCAACGAGCATGGCGTAGAGAATGGTTGTGCCGGCCAAAAGACTACCAGTAACGGCCAGTTGTTTTAGTGCAGCCGTCCGATCTTTACCTCGTAATCCACCACCCACCAGGGCGTTGTAGAGAACATCAATTGACTGGGCATAGGCGTTTAAGAAGGGGACGGTCCTGACCAACGCTTGGGCAACCGGGCCAGAACCATGGCGCAAGAAGTTGATCACGTTGGCGGCTTGGTACATAGCCAGGGCCTCATCCCCGGTCTCAGCCATGACTCGGTTATAGATGGCAATCCGTTGAGCCATGTCTGAGGAGTCACCAAAGTGGTCCAGGGCCTTCATGACATAGTCATAAGTGTTGTTATTGATGATGCCGATCTGACGCTTGACATCCGCTTCAGGGGTACGAGCTGGAGAGTAAAAGCCTCCAATACCCGCTGATCTCAGGATTCCAGCGGCAGGATCTGAGTCTCGAACAGCGTCGATGAATCCCTTGTAAACCCCACCAATCAGTCTTGAAGGACTCTTTACGCCAGTTACAAGCGCCGCCGTAGGAGCGTCCTTGAAGACCTGCTTAACCTGGAACACCGGGGAGAGGGTGATAGTCCGGCGGGTAAAGTTGGCAGCCGTAGCAAGCGGCTCCCAAAGCATCTTCATCCCAACTGCTTCCATCCCCAGGACACCCTCTGCCAAAAGGGGGTCTTGTATCTCAACAACAGTCCGGCGCCCTTCCCGAATGAAGTCAAACCGACCCTTTGCAATGTCAACCTTACTAAAGGTCATGATCTTTCCATCGGCATCCCGGGTCGCATACTCAGAGACCATCCTGTCAGCGGCATATTTACGAAGACCATTCATAGTCATGCGCATGACGTTCCGAGTCATGTTGTCAATCATGTTCTCAATTTCACGCTGGGTCTCAACGATCAATACATCGCCAGGCTTGTAGTCAACCTTGAGAGTGACCTCACCCTGGGATGTGACCTCATAGTCCTCGGGCTTGAGTTTCTTGCCTTCAAGCTTGACAGCGTTGACACGGCCAGGCTGGATCTTGAAGACCTTCTGATTCTCTTCAATGATGAAGTCGTTGATGACCGATGGCTTCCCAGGCCCAAACAACTTCTCTTTACCAATGTTAGTAGCTGACCGGGTAGTGGCCTGCAAGGGGGAGTGGACATCCTCCTCGTCATTCATGATCCGATACCAAGGAACGTAGTCTTTGATATTGGCCAGGGTGTTGTACCGGTTCTCACTGAGCAGTCCAACCTGACGCCAGAATCTCAACATGTTCTTGTTGACGGCGTTGAAGTTATCCATGATCTCTCGGAGCTCGGGATGGACTTTCTCCCGGGAGATGAACTCCTCGATCATATCCTCGCTCATTGAGACCTTGTCCTCAGCAATCTTCTTGATGGTCTCGAAATCCTTCTTGGCATCCTGAAACTCACGGAACAAGGTTCGAAGCTCCTTGTTGACCTTGGCGATCTCTTTCTCTGAGGCGTTTGGATCTGCATCCAAGGCTTTTAACTCAGCCACTTTATCTTCCACCAACTCTTGCAAAGTCTCCAAGTTTTGTTCGCGGTAGATCACCTCATCTTTTATGCTACGGGAACGCTTTGCCTCTCCGTACCCATTGATAATATTAGTGCCCAACTGATCGCCAAGACGTTGCTTAAGTGCCGCCTCTGCCCTGTACACATTCTCCATGCTTTTATCTTTTTTCACCGCACCGAACATGAGAGTGTCTGGGTTGTACTCAATCCCACCCTGGAACAAGACCTGGGTGGCAATGTTGCCGCCTCGAATCATGTTGTCCAAAGCCAGGGAGGCAGTAGCAAGACCTTCAGCCGTTCTAACTTGGCCGCTATACCGAATCCGGTCGGCCTCATTAATGCCTGTACCAAACCAGACGTACTTATTTCTCACATAGGTAATCCCTCGAACCAAGGGATTGAACGTCATACGAAGGATCTCGGAGGGGTTATCCACCATCTCCTTAAAGGATTCCTTGGCATTGGCCGCGCCACGAATGAGGATCCGCTTCATGGGAGCTACGTCCAGCATCGGCGTATCACCACGGCCAGACCTTCGCATCAGATCGGCGTCGTCCTCAATGTTCTCCAAGAACTCAAACCGCTCCCCGCTGGAGAATATGAAGTCGGCCAGCATGTCTTTGGTAAGCCGCTTCTTCGATCCACCCATGACCTGATCAAAGACCTGGTGCACTGCGTAGCGATTGTCAAACCCAAAAATATCCTTGAGCTTTTCAAACATTTTACGAACGGCCTTTTTGAACCGTTCCCACGCCGGCCCCATGCGCTGGGCCATGAGCTTCTCAGCATTGACAGCCCAATATTCCGACGGGTTTACATACTGGTAGAAGTCATAAGACGGAAGAGCCTTATTAAGAGCGGACTTAGTTTTTGGATTGGGGTTGTTCAAGAACTCTGTGAGCTTCTCGAAGAACTCCTGAGACCGGGCATCCTTGTGTTTCTTGGCCGCTTTCTCTACGGCATTGAAGTAGGATCTAATCACCGCCTGCCTCTGAGCCGGGGTCATCATTTGTTCAAGGGTGTGGGTTATCTCATGCCGGATGGTGTTGGGGTTGTCCACCCCCTTGGTACCTGTGTAAAGGTAGACCACCCTTCTGAATGACTCAAAGGCACCGGAGGCACGAGGATACCCAAAGGCGCTGCGCAACAACGCCTCTTCCGGCGTGAACTCCGGTTTGATCGAAAGACGAAGACCTTCCAAAAGCTTGGGGTCATCCATATACATGGCCTGGATCACCGCAAAGACATCTGGGCTGATCTTTGCCTCTTTGTAAGGAAACTTAGCACCTTCGAGGGCCGCCCGAGCTTGGTTTAAAAACTCTTCCGCCCTGTACACCGGCCTCTTATCTAGATCAATATCTTCTTTTAACTCTTTGGCTAGTTGGTTGAGGTTGTTGAGCTCACGCTGAATCTCAATGGTTGAGCCGTAATTCCGAACCCTTCGTTGCAGCGCAACTTCTTTCTGACGAATGCTGGCGTAGTAGGCGATCTTCTCCTGACGCTCGACCTCCCTCTTGGCGTCATCTTCTTTGCGGATTGCCTCAAGGAAAGCCTTAATATCTTCCTTGTTCATCCCCGGGGTCGGACCAGACTCGATGTTGTAGAGGAAGTTTTCCTTCTTACCAAACACCGGCTTCTTGGCCAGGATCATGTTCCCAATCTGAATGACTTCCTCAGCAGACACTACCGGTAGTGTGGTGTTGCGGTCATAGAAGTAGGCGTGGCGGGTCGGATCAATCCCCACTTGGACATAGCTAGGGTCCTTAATTGCCCTTTGGGCTTCTGCAAAGGCCTGCTCTGGGGTGATATTGATGTACTCCCCCTCGATGGTCTGGAGGGCATCCTTGGCTTCCCCAGCCGCGATATCCAGGGCCTTGAGTTGGTTCCCGACTCCAAAGGTGACGTTCTTGGCCTTGGCCACTGAGCCGTAACCAATGACCTTACCCGGGGCGGAGGCGGTTTTTGTTGGTGGGTTGTCGTTGTCAATTACCACCTTTGCTGGAACTGAGTCTCTACCTTGCATTATCAAGGCATCAAACCTATGGCCGCCTTCAATTATGTAAGCGCCTTGGTTATCAATTGCAACAATAAGAGGGTTAATTTCTTTGGACTGTTTGATCTGATCCGAAAGGTCAGAAGTTCTTTTGTCTATCCCTCTCTTTCTTAATGAGTCTAAGTATTTTTTGTCGAATGCTGTTATTGGAACAACCCTAATCCCGTCCAAAACTTCATAATTTTCTAATGTTGCGCCAATTGACCCCATATTGGGGACTTCTTTTCTGACAGTCAAACCAGAAACTTTATCCCCAGGGTTGACGGTTGCAAATGCTTTTTGCAATCGATTCTTTACTACACTACGTCCTTGGTGGATCGAGACTACAAAGACACCCTTGCGATTGAAGGCGGGGATGTCTAGACGTAGGCCAACCTTGGTGCCGTTGGGGATGTCCGGGTTGATCTGCTCCCGTTTCTTCACATCCAGGGCATCGTAGACCTGCTCAGCCGTAGCGGGCCTTAAGGGCTCCGCATACATCGGGATGGGTTTGTAGACATCAACGAGCTTGTTGTACTCCTCCGCCGTCATGGTTCCCGCTTTAACAGCCTGCGCCGCAGCGGTAAGTTCTGGAGACCGGCCCGGGGGAAGCTTCTTGCCCTTGGGCTCCATGATCTCGCTAATCTGCTTGGCCTCAGAGGTGCTTCCAAAGAGATCCTTCTGCATTTGGAAGGACATCTCAATTTCAACCGGATCTTTGATCGGGCCGGGGATTGTCTCAACAATGGTCGGCTTGACTTGATTGAGGTACTGAACAAACGTCTCATCAGGCAGATACTGTTTCCCCTTGAGAGTTTGGTAGAACCGACGTAACGCCGCCCCAAGCCTGGCAAAGAACTTCTCCACCACCCCCACGGGCTTCTCATCAGTTATAGCCCAGCGAGAAACCTGGTCGGCATACCACTCACTAAAGGATGACCAGTACGGAGTAAGTTGCTCCGCTTGTGTTTTCCCAGGCGCAATTGTCGTTGTTTGAGCTGAGGTTTTAGCCCGAAGCATATTAATAGCTTCTCTGGCTGTTTTTCCTTGGCGTTGTTGAAGCCACTTGGCGTGAGCTTCTTTAAGCTTGTTCTTCAGCTCCTGGGGTGCGTTTTGATACGCCTCCCGCTCATGAATATGGCCAAGCTCATGGGCAATCGTTTCAAGTAGGGCGGTCTTGCTGGTTCCTTTTTCAAAAAGTACATAGTAAGAGCCATCCTGCATACGTCTCATAGAACCAGCGTCCCGATTATCCAAGGTTCCAGAAACAATTGATCTATGAGGTCCAGTAAAGTTGTCGCGGTTTTTCTTTGCGTCCTCGATGGTGGAGAAATAAATGTTGACGTTGTCAAGTCCAAGCATGGACTTCCACTCGGTGATAATTCCTTTGAGAGAAGAATCAATTCCCTCTGACAGAGAAATTCCACGGTCAAATTTTATGAAGGGATTGTCTTCGTGTTTCTTGGCTGCCTCTTCCTCCAAACGCTTTTTGACAGCGATCATTTCGTCTTTATTAGGAGTGACCGCTATTTTTTCAATATCTTTGATGTGATACCGATCCCCCATTGTGACGATGTAAACCGGTTCACCAGAAAGAACTGAATAACCACGAACAAGACCAACTTTTTTCTCAGGATCAAAATAAACCGGGGTTCCACCAACGTGTTTAGCAACGGCACGAATCCCCTTCTGTTCTTCCTCGGTTCCCTTGAGCATCTTGCCGGACGTTTCACGAAAGACTTTAAGGGCCCTGGCAACACGATTCAGGAATGACTTGTCTAGGGTGGACAGGCCGGTGTAGTCAGAGACATCTACCTTAGAAATCTTTCCATCGTGGATGGGGAAGTAGTTATCAAATCCTTCGGCAGGAACAACAACCAAGCCCAACTCCAGATCCTTGTCAAAGAAGACAAGCTCACCATCCACCTTAGCGGCCAAGTCTTTGGCCATCTTAAGTTGCTCGGGCGTGGCCTGAATTGGATTGGTGTCCAAATCATCAAAACGGGCAAACTCAATCTCCGACCGGGTGGCTTGCTTAAGACGCTTGGACTCTTTCTTCTTTTCCTTTGCTTCCCGTTCTGCCCGGGCTGCCTTCTCATCACGAACAGGAGTCGGCGTCTCCGGTATACCAAGGGCTGCTTGTTCTTTCTTAATTCTCTCAATCTCAGCCTGCATTCCAGCAAACGTTGGACCAGCTGATGGTTCTTTCTTAGTTTCTGCCTTAGCGCCAACCTTACGAATCATCACTCGGTCGGTGGCCGGCTCTGTTTCTTGTGGTTTGAATCCAAACTGCCGATAAAAGTCTTTGAGCTGCGGGGTGGTCATACCCTCGGTGTCTAAACTGGCTGGCTCCAAATACAAGTTGGTATTGGACTCGTCCGCCATCTTGACAATTTCTTGTAACGCTTTCCTTGCCTTGCCTTGTTTACGATCTTTTGGATCAACAAGAAGGGCCGCAAACACACTGTCCGCGCCCTCTGGTGATGTTGAGTCATTGCCCATGTATCGACCAGCACGATCTCTATCATCAGCGTATAAAATGGTGTTTGATTCAAATGCAACTCTGACCCCATCTCGTTCAAAGGTAAGAAAAGAATCCCCAGACTTATTTTTATACGTTCTCGGATCATCTATATCCAACCGAGTAAAACCGGCCTTGGGTAACAACTCCATATAGAAGTTTGGCTTAGCCTCTGGCGCAGCTTCCTCAGCCTCTTGGCGAACCTCTTTGACTAAGTTGTCTGCGTATTCCTTGGCCGAGTCAAATGCGTTGTCCTCAAACACAGACTCTTTGAAGATGGTGACGCTTTTATCTACTACGTTGTCTGAGTCCTTGTCATACATCTGCACACTGAAACCATCAGTTGCTTTGAGAATCCTGACCTGCATATTGTTAGGAAGATCTATGGTCTCTATGACACTGCCAGGTTTCACATTCTTTGGTAGTGTGGGCCGCAAATTACCACCGAAGTCGGGATACCCATCGGGACGGTCCGCGCGATCCATGCGCATCCGATAGCGACTTCCATCCCTGCGTTCATACAATTTTTCGCCATCAGCATTGATGCCGACGTACTTATCTTCACTTGGAGTAATTGTTTTCGTTGGGCTAACAATCTTCTTTTCTTTTTTCTTCGCGGTCAATCGAGCGATAGATTTCAGGCCCTCTTTCTCTGCTGCGATCTCTTTGGCTTTTTGTGCGCTCGGAGCTTCGACGTTTTCGGCAGCCAGGTTGCTCGTCCCGGTATAGAACACATCCCAGGTCTGAACCTCCACAGGCCTGCCTTCACGACCCCGTTGTTCAATATCCTGAATGCGGTTTTCAATCTTTCTCACTTCTTTGGCGGCCTCGGAAAACTTTTCCTCGGTCCCTTTGCCGTAGGTCCAATTTGCTAACGCTACAATCTCGTCTTTCATAGCCCGTACGTAGGCATCGGCCACGGGCTTGCTCACACCCCTGGCCTCTTGAATCTTCTTAGAAACGCCGGGGTCATCAAGCTTCTTTTCTTTCGTGCGGAACTCGATTTCTTCTTTGTAGGTGCGCTCAGGAGTTTGAACCGTGGTCTCTTCCATTTGCATGAACACATCTACAAACTTCTGAGTCGGCGTGAGTCCCCGTGGCTGGAAGGTAAGCACCAAAGATTCAGTCGGCGTGTCCTTGACCAGGATTGAATACTTGGCACCTTGAGCGGTGTCTGTCTTTGAGGCTCCAGCCACCAGCTCATCAAAATCTTCTCTTGGAATCTTTTCATCAGTTTTCCAAGTTTCTACGTACGTAAGCGTGTTGTTGGCCTCGTCATAAACGGTGGGCACAAAGTCGGAGGTTCCTCTACGAATGTCACCAACATAGGCATCAATAGTGTTTTTAACAGCCTCTGGGTCAATGGCTGCATCAGCAGTTGTTGGTGCCTTTAATTCTGGATACTTTTTCTCCACCTCTTCTTTTGAAAGGGTGAGCATGTCTAAATATTGCTCTGCATCTTTCTTGCGCTTGTACTCACGAATTAGTTTGCCGTCTTGCAATATTTGGTATTCAACCTCTGGCGTCGTGCGTCCTCGATAAGATTCTTTGCGCTTGATTTCGTATTTGGGTTTGGCTGCCTCTTCACGTTTCTCCTCCGTTGGCTTACTCAAATCCTCAGTTGGAACAACATCCGTTTCGCCCGTGTCATCACGCACAATTGCGACACGATTGTTGCTGTATATGAAATCTACGGTTGCCCCAATCTTTGCAGCAGGATCATCAGGGAATATTTTGCTTTCTGGTTTGTTGTAAACAACACGCTCGCCAATTTTGAAAGGTGATTTCTCAGCCTTCTCTGCTTCAGTCTCAACAGGCTCAGCCGCAGTCAGTTCCCGTTGTCCCCTGGCTATAGCCTCATCCACAGGAGAATCACTGCCGGATAAAACAAAACTGTCACGTTCAGCATCGGCTTTCGCTTTACGCTCGGCTGCTAGGCGCTCTTCTCGCTCGCGTTTTTTCTGCTCATCTATTGCGGCTTGCTTTGCCCTGATCTCGGCTTCTGTTTCTCCGGTGAGGACAAATTCTTGATCATCTGGAGGTACTGCTGCTGCGCTGGGTTCAACTTTCCTTTCAACATCGCTCGGAGCAACCCCTGGCCTTTGGGCTTGCGCCACATCTTGCGTCCTTCCGGGCTCATAACCCCTCCTCATTCTTTCAACAAGTTCACGCCGTTCCATCTTCGGCTCGGCACCAAATAAACCTTCTGCTGGTTTAACAGACTCTTCGTAAGCAATTGTCGCCGCATTGGTTAACGCTTCAATGGCCGCCTTGTTGCTCCGGGTGTTTTGGGCAAACAGATCCACAATGATCCGGGTGTCAGGGTCCACCGTCATGTCTACCTGGGAGGCAATCTCTGTGAGCTTCAACCCCCGGCGTTTGCCACTAATGATGATTTTGGCCGCATCGGTCACGATGTCTCGAATGTCTAGATCCCCGGCACCTTCGAGCTTGGCCATCTGGGGTGCAACCTGGGCTAAGGCATTGATAACCAGCTTAGCCTCTGGGTCTGCCGTCTGGGCAAACATAGTGATAAGGCTTGTGTCGTTATAGGCCCGGGCGAAAATTGCGTTCTCTAAGCGCTGTCGTGCCTGTCTAGTTGGCATACCCTTATCAAGTAAGGTGGGCTGCTCCTGTATGGGTTGAGAACGAACAAATTGCAACAGAGACTTATCTGTAATCTCTCCGTCTTCCTGAAACTCCAGGCCGTCTAAGTTAACCCGATTCAAATCATTGCGAGCTTTTTCAACCGGAGAAAGCTCCATCATCATGGGTTTGTTTAACTCATCACCAATGTCCTTGGTTAGATTTTGTTCAGACATCACTCTAACTAGGACTGGCTGATCCATCCCGCTAATAACGTCTGGACTTACTCCATGAATTGGAGAGTCATTTGCCATGTCTTGTATGTACCGACCTGCCGTGCCTCTTTTATAGGCTTCACGCAGTCCAGTAATTCTTCCATTCCCAGCAATCGCTCGAATGCCAGGAACTTCTTTGTTTCCATAGTCGAGGTTAGATCTCCCCTGCAAATCATTAGAACTTATGACGCTGTTGGCCTCAACAACAGCATATTGAATTGGAACCTTACGTCCCGAGGCAGTGGTTACTGTGTCTTCACGACCTCTTTGTTCGGGGCTTACTTCCCCATAAGACACGATGGGAGCACCATCTGGAGTCCTGGAAAATCCTGCCTGACCATAGTCTGGCGCCTGAGCAATTAGCTCCATCTGGGCCAAAGAAGCATCAGTGGACCGATCTCGGTTCTGAAGGACAAACTCACCTTTCTTGGCCTCCTGTGCAGCCTGGCGCTCACGGCGCTCCTCTGACTTCTGGGCCCGGAGTTGGTCCTCAATGGTGGGCTCAATCTGTTGCTTTGCAACAGTTTCAATTTGTTGTTTTGCAACAGTTTCTGGTTGGGAAATCTGTTGTTTTGCAACAAGTTCTTCCGGCGGTCTTGTAAGCGCCTGAATTTGTTGGACTATTTCCCGTTCTTCTCGATCTAAATTTTCTATCGCTTCGTAGTCATCAATAGAGAGAGTTGGGTCTTGTCTCTTGGCCTCGACCTGGGCAAGCCTGGCGTTTAACTGCTCAACCTGGGCAGCAACATCTGGAGATACAGCCGGGGGAGCAACCCGAGGGGCCGCCGTGGCACCAGCGATCTGGGCCTGTAGTTCTTCCTCTTCTTCTGGGGTGAGCTCTGGTTCTGCCTCGACCATGCCGGGCATTAATCCCGGGGGTTGGCCAGGCTCTACGGGGGGAGCCCCTGGAGGTTGTGCGCCCGGGGGCTGTGCTCCTGGAGGTTGTGCTCCGGGTGGAGGTACTGCTGGGGGTTGTGCTCCGGGAGGTTGTGCCCCAGGGGGAGGCGGGGCTGGTTCTCCTACTTTTTGGCCACGGCTCATCATGCCAATCGGGGCGCCTATTCCGAATCCTGCAAGGCCCTCTAGGGTTGCATTGGCCACCGCTCCACGATATGTCGGGACATCAAACCCCTCTCGTTGCAGAGCAATATTGTTGGCGACTTGTTCTTGGAATGCCTGGGTAAACTCAGGAGCACCCTCCATCACGCCGGCGGCAACACCACGGGTGACCATGTTCTTGGCCGCTATTCCTGTTGGAATGGCAGGGGCCCGGGCAAAGATTCTTTCTAATGGACCAAGAGCAGCCGCACCGCCAAGCCCGGTTCCGAGAAGAATCTGATCCCAGTTCTCGCCCGTGTAGTTCTGGGCAAATGTAGCCCTTTCTTCAGCGATCTTTGGATCCACCCCAGCCTTGGTGAGCTCGTCCTTAACTACCTCATAAATGTTGCCCTTGATAAGGCCGGCACCCATGGTTGCACCAGTACCCGCTTGGAGCGCTCCAATGCCGGTTGCTCCTACCTTGGCAAGGGCTCCGCCGACACCGGCAAGAATCGTTGGGGCAGCCGTTCCTAGAAACTGGGAGACGACCTCTACGGGGGCCTCGGTAAGACCTTTGAATCCAGCTTTGACCTGCTCAAGAACACCCTTATCTTCGGACTCCTTAATGATCCTGGCCATGGCATCAAGATTGTTTGTGGCCTGGGCAGACAACAAACCACCAAGATAGTCCTCTACACCCTTGAGACTTTCAGAGATTGGATTGCCCGCACCAAAGGCATCAGAAATCATCCTGACGCCCGTTGTTGCACCCTGAGCTATTCCAACAGGGACATCACCAAAGATTCTTCGAGTAACGCTTGTCTCTGGATCAACTTGCCACTGATTGTTAACCAAGTAGGCAAGCTGACCAGTATCCGGATTTTTAGCTACTCGGGAAGGCGGAACCCACTGATTGTTTACTAGAAATAAAACTTCACCAGTCTGTGGATTGACCGCTCGTTTCATGCTTTACACCTTATTGCTCAATAAAGCCTGGCGGCAACGGAGGTGCTGCTCCACCGGCAGATCCACTCGCTGATGAGTCAGAAGCGTCACCAATTGTACCCCCCCGAAGTCTATATTCTTGATATTCCTGAACTGTGGTAACGGGAGGAGTCAATTTGCGCAACTTTAATTTATCTACTGCATCCATGCGATCCCATGAAGTTTGAATGTTAGCTGGAGTTAAAACACCAGTCTTCGTAGCGCCAAGTATGAGTTTTGTCGCATCAGATCTGCTCATACCTCCGCTTACAAGAGCTTCAAGTTGCTCTGAGAAGGTGGATGGCTTCGACCTCATCTGAGCTTCAACAACTTGCCGTGCCCGATCATCGGACATAAGTGCCTTGGCAAGATCAGCCTTGCTACTACGCATCTCTTTGTTGAGATCGTCATACCGCTTCTGTGCATCCCGATAGTCTCCAGCAGCCATTGTGGCCACCCCCATACGGGCCTGGTTCTGGGCAACCGCCAGGCTTCTCTCCAAGGCCTGCATTTCCCGCTCGGTTTTCTTGATGTCGCCAATCGCGGCGGTGTACTTCTCCATCCCTTTACCAAGACCCTTACCAATGTTCTCTGCAACAGAGTTGGCAGGATCTCCAGCAAGGATGGCTAGGCCAGCAGAGATCACGGAGAACTTCTTGGCCTCTCTACGATCACCCTCTAAATCAGCCTTTTGACGGGCCACTTCGTCTGCTTGCTTCGAGGCGAGGTTAAGATCCACACCAGACTGCGTAAGAAACTCTTGGGCCCTGGTCAGGTAGTCACCCCTTTCAGCCGGGGCCTCTGGTTTTTGATCTCCATACAACGCACCATACAATTGTTCAGTCCTACCGATCAAGTCAGGAACGGAGATCTGTGAGGCCCCTCTAGGAGCAGGAGTCTCCGGCGGTGCAATCCCAGGGTCTGCAACGACATTCGTCTTATTTCCGGCTGGGGGAGCAGGGGGGGCAGGGGGGGCAGGAGGAGCTTGCGGTGGCGCAGCCTGAAGAGCAGTCGTTTGAGCGGTCGCGGCAAGAGGTCTACGTGGAGCTGGTTCCGGTTCGTACACACTACTAAATAACTTATCTAAACTAATTTTTCCTTCTTTCAACGCTGCAATCTGAGGATAACCAACCCGTCCTTGCAAATACCGTAATTTTTCTTCAATTGTGAATGTAGAAGGATCACGACTCCTTATGTCACCTGCATAAGTTATTCCTGGATCAAATTGATCAAACGTACTACCCAGGCCACCCCCTGCAAGAGCTACAATCCCGCCGCCGGCATAGTCTGGTAACTCAACGGGAAGCTCATCAATCCCCGGCTCAGCCTGGTTGGCCCGAGCCATGATCTCTTCCTCGATGGTCATCTGAGGAGGGGGAGTCATATTTGCTTGAGCGGCCATCATCCGCTCCCTCATCTGGACCTTTTCTTCCAGCAGGGGAACGCCAATATAGGCGGGGATAGTCTTATTTTCTAAGGCTTCCTCTAACTGAGGAATAGAGAGCTTCTCTGCAAAGGCCAGGCGGCCAAGTCCTTGTCCAATCATTTCGCCACCTTTTTACGTTTGGCTTTCTTAATGGCTAGTG
>Ga0194115_10003330_pt1 | contig 18187 bp, 15 predicted proteins | sample TA2MahsurfametaG_3_FD_148656 | JGI IMG/M metagenome (GOLD analysis project Ga0194115, IMG submission 148656) | Freshwater microbial communities from Lake Tanganyika, Tanzania - TA2015002 Mahale S4 surface | ecosystem: Environmental > Aquatic > Freshwater > Lake | place: Tanzania: Lake... | reverse complement strand
CCTCCAGTGAAGATGAAGTTGAAGGGTATTGATCGCCGAAGGAGTCTATGGCGAGCATTGAAAAGCCGTGTTTCACGAGGTGAGTACTTCCGTTGGTAGGCTTGTTGGTTTTGGTGACGATAGTGGGAGTCGTTGTGGTGGTGATGACGAGGGAGGGCGACGAGGATGACCGTACGTGATGAACCACTTGACACTTTGTTTCTCGCGTAGATTGCACCAGTGAGAATACTCGGAACGAAGATCCTCAACGCCGCTTTCATTTTTGCCGAAATTTAGTTTTTAAACCGACATCATCATTGCAAGGAGTATCCCCGACTTTAGCCCCGTTCCTTGCATTATCACCAGCCGAGGCCGTTCCCACGACCTCATCACAAGAGCCCGTTCCAACTCCAGCCGAGGCCGTTCCGACGACCTCACCACAAGAGCCCAATGCAACTCCAGCCGAGGCCGTTCCGACGACCTCACCACAAGAGCCCAATGCAACTCCAGCCGATGCCGTTCCAACGACCTCACCACAAGAGCCCGTTCCAACTCCAGCCGAGGCCGTCCTGACGACCTCACCACAAGAGCCCGTTCCAACTCCAGCACCTAAAAAGACTGTTACGGAACCGTTTTCCTTGGAACTACCACGTATTGGGATCAATTTGATTCTTCGCTTGCATTCTCCTCTGACGGGACCCGTCTCGCTGTGGGAGCAAGGCAAGGCGACAATGAGAACAGCAAAGATGCCGGCCTTCTCCGGAGTTTTGGGTGGATAGGACAGGAAGTTCGTGGTCCCAAGTCGGGAACGACATCGCCGGAACTGGTGTTTCTTTGGTTCCACCCTTACCTTATCCTCTAATGGCAATCGTGTTGCCGTGGGAGCACCGGGGTACGACGTTGAGAATAATACTGCTGTAGGCCTTGTCAAAGTTTTTGAATGGACTGGAGTTTCCTGTCCCAAGTCGGAAACGACATCACCGGAATGCGTGGTTCGTTCGGCCGTTCGGTTGCATTCTCCTCTGACGGGACCCGACTTGCCGTGGGAGCACCGCAGTACGACCCTGGGAATGATTACTATGCCGGCCTCGTCCAGGTTTTCGACTGGACGGGGAGTTCATGGTCCCAAGTTGGAAATAACTTGACCGGATGTGATGGCTACTATGACTTCGGCCATTCGCTCGCGTTCTCCTCTGACGGCACTCGGCTTGCCGTTGGATCACCGGGTTACGGTTCCTACCTTGGCCTTGTTCAGGTTTTTGAGTGGACTGATAGTTCCTCTCCCTGGTCCGTTGGATGCAGCTGGTCCCAAATTGGAAACAGCTTGACCGGACAAGTGTTTGAGGGTAGCTTTGGAACTACGGTCGCCTTCTCCTCGGACGGCACTCGGCTTGCGGTGGGGGCACCTCAGAACTATAGAGAACAAACTCTCGGCATTGTCCAGATCTTCGACTGGACAGATAGTTCCTGGTCTCAAGTTGGAAACAACGTGACTGGAACTGAGGTGGGTGAATAGTTTGGTTCTTCTCTCGTGCTCTCCGGCGACGGGACGCGTTTTGCCGTTGCAGCGAATGGAAGGGACAGCTGGGTCCAAGTAATCGAACTGGACGATACAAACTGTGAAGAGCTAACAAGCGCCATAACGAAAAATAGAATCAACAAATCATTTCTCTCACTTCCTCTTCATCATGATCAATCCAACTTTAAATAATGGGTACGGGGTATGAAACATGTCCTTCTATATTTTGTTCATTCTATCAACACATATAAACCAAAATCCTGGAGGTGATTATTGGCGTGAGCTACCATCTGTTCTATGTTTCATACCTACACTGACTCTGAATACATCCTCAGCCTGACTTTGAGAACCCCAACCATTCATTCTCACTGTCATTCACAGTCTTCTGACTATGATGTTGCATGATGTTGCATGATGTAGGGACAACCAGTCAATCAAGACTTCATGATCTGCACACTTACTTTACTTCCTTTCCCCCGAAGGACGCAGCGATGTCGCACCAATAAATCCTACATTGTCTGGTGTTCCAATGCAGTGACCGAATAGCACATCGTCCCTTTCGTACTTCTCATGGTCACCTCTTGCGGTGCTCGATATCTTGTTCGATTGAGCCCACCGGCCGTGTCTTTTCATCGACAAGTTTCCATCACCATCATCCGACTTTCCCTTTACAAACAAACTCCAGCTGTGAGCTTTCTTCACGATCCTCTTGCGTGGGTGACCGAACTGCAGTTCCTATTGTGTAGAACGATGATACCGGTATAGCCTACATATACGGAGTGTTGGCTCTGGATGTTTCGGTCGTTCTTAGGTGTGGCTGCCCAGCAATATCAGCCAGAACGGTTACATAGCTGTCACATCCCCAATAACGATCGTGGAATACGCCGACAAGGATGACGACGACCGAAATAACTCCTGGTAGTAGTGGTAGGAATAAGCCTCTAGTCGGAAGGCAATAGCCATTCAACCCACTATTCGACGGACGATTTGAAATCTAGGCCTTTCTTCGTTGTACCTACATGCAGCCAGTTTCTTGGAAAGGTGGGATACTTCGAAGAACGGACGGGGATCCCAACCACAACGTAGTTGTCGCATATGTAAGAAGCTAGCGGCAATGTTGACGAATGCTATTTCCTCTCTCTCCCCTTAACAAACTCGTATCCTTCGAGTTATATGATGTGTGGGAGCGAGGATCGGTCGCCTGTGGCCCTCCGTTGTCTTCATTTCGGTCGTGACGAGCATGATCGATTGAAAAACCACGGATCAGGAAATGTGAGGCATCTGCGTGCCGTTTCACTACAGAATCACGAATTCTGACGGCTAAGGTTCCTGGCCACTTCGGGGCGAAAAATTTGGCCATAGAGATGACGGCTCAACTGTCGACAGAAAAATCCCGAGGCATATTTATTTGTTCCGATATATTTAAGCACGACTGACGCCTTCACGCTTCGTGCGTCGCGTGTGACTCCGTCCTGTTCTCTGTGCACGTCAAACGCCATCTCTGTCCCCGGTGACAGCGCATCACCTTGTTCCCTGACAATCGAACCCTCACAAAAGTCTTTCGGAAATCTAGCGCTTCACATTTTTTCTTCACCATAATCCCAAAACAACTCATGCAATTATTTGGCCTTCTTGCTCTTTTTGCCGCGGCGGTAACTGCCACAGGCGAGACTGAATCAGCCTCTTCCAATCTGCGAGCCCTCAAGGCCTGCAGCAAAAAGGATCGATCTACCTGTCCTGCTAAACTCCCGAAGCGTGGGAGTCGATGCTGTTACAAAAGCTCAGATGCTTGTGGATATGGCAGCACATATGTATGGAGTCTTGATTGTACAACAATTGACTGCCTTTCCCCCAAGGTGTGCTCTTGCCTGGGAGAAACCAGAAGAACAAAGACATGGACTTGTGTTGGGATCCAACTGCCTTTCGTAAATCCTGCAGTATGCGAAAGTCAAATTGACGAATCGACTCCACAATCGGTCCTTAAACTTGTATCTAGGGTCGGGCAACCATGCTCACCAAACAAATGAAGAAACCAACTGGATAGAACCCGCTTTAGTTCTGAAGAATACAATAGATGCAAGTTGAAGAAATTACAGCACGGATGACCATATCTTTTAATTGTTTTCACGCAGAAGGATGGTGGCTCTGGGAGACGAATCGCCAATCACTTGGGTTTGTTTCGAGAGAGCGACTGGTGTTGTAGATCGATTCGTCTCACGTGATTCCATACGTCCTTCCATCGATCTATCCTGCATCCTTCCTTCCGTATCTCGATCTTTTCCCTCCAAGACAGGATAGTTCATTCGATATTTATTTTTTCAGTAGAACAGCCACGGGCCACAAGTTCTTGATTAACACGAGCGTGATTCCCGCCTGTTCTCCGTGGACCACACACGCCACATCGTTTAGTCTGTAAATTCCACCCGGTTCTCTGAGCAAGGCCAACGCCATTTCATTGTATGTGACACCAGGGCACGACACACGCTACCTGGTGGTGTGTGTAATAATTCCAGTCTGTTCTCTGCACATGAGAAACGCCATCTCGTTCTTTGTGACTCACGCCAGTTCTCTGAGCACTTCAAACGCCATCTCCTTCTGTGCTGTCGATCGCTGGTTCCCTCACTGTCAAGGCTAGTATCGTCCAACCGAATTATCTCATAGTTTTTCATAGAATCCGTCCCCTCACATCTTCGCTTCGCCATGCTTCCGAAACTACTCATGAAACTTTTCGGCCTTCTTGTTCTGGTTGTCGCGGTGGCAGGCGCCACAGATGACATTGAACCAGTCTCTTCCAAGAATCTGCGAGCCCTTCAAAGCTGCACCAGAAAGGATCGACTTTTCTGTCCTGCTCAAGCACCCATTCCTGGAAGCCGTTGCTGCTACCTAGGCTCAGGTGCCTGTGGGTACGGTAGTACCTTTCAGCGGAGCCTCGATTGCAAAACAATCGATTGCCTTTCCACCAAGGTGTGCTCTTGCCTCGGAGATACCAGTACAACCAAGACCTGGACTTGTACTGCGATCAAACTGCCTTCCGTAAATCCTGCGGTATGCGAGAAGCAAATTAATGAATCGACTCCCCCATTGGACCTTGCTCGTGTACCTATGGTCGGGAAACTATGCTCGCCAAATGAATAAATGAAGAACCCCAAATGGATGAAGAACCCCAATGAAAGAAGACCCCGCAACTGGATAGAACGTCGAGGTATTCCAGCTGCTTTAGTACGGTAGTCCAAAGATACATCAGATACACATTCAATAAACTGTATGGCGGTTGACCATCTGTTAAGGTTGTGTTCACGTAGAAACCATTGCCGATCGATTTGGTTTGTTCATAGTTTCATCCATCGATCTATCCGTAATGCTATTTTCCACAATCATCAACAGCCTAGCAAAAACCCACGTACTCTCTCTCTCCCTTGCACCGCATGTGTATGCCTGTCCTAACAAGTATCATGCGACTTGACCATATCGCGCTACCCTTTCATAACGTTAATCACTGCCCGCTGGAGGATGGTCAAGATCCGAAAAAAAAGGACGCTTCCAATCTCACGGACTGGACGAAGCAGGAGTAGTAGTCGGGGTGACGTTTGTTGGATCGACAGTAGTAGTAGGGACTTCATAATGAAATGAATCCAAATGTGGAAAAAGAATACGGATGATTCCTTCATAGTATCGTCCTTGGGCGGGTAGTCGTTGTAAATACTGCACAGGGACATACATACAGTAGAAGGAGACTCCAAAAAGTTTTGAGAAAGAGAAGCAGCGTTCGGATGAATGAGGGAGGATAATTCGATAGTTCTTAATACGGATATACCCGTATCTGATACTGTATCGGTAGAGTAGTGGCCAGAGTGTAGAAAAACAAAGAGGACAAATGGTGGGACAATAGAATCATGGGGCCGCCCTCTCTTTCTGTTTCCATCGGTCGATAGAAATCACTTTTTTCATTTCACATCGTATGAAGAAGTATTCATGAACAACTTCTATTGACTCTGTTGTTGGGGTACCGGAAGACATTTTCCTTCTTTGTTCTCATCCTCTTCATCACTATTCTTGTTGCTGTTGGTAGTGGCGGTGGTGGTGGTGGTGGAGGTGTTGCTATCGTTGTAGTCGCTATTGTTTGTTGTGTTTGTCATGGAAGCATCATTTGTCCCAACGCCCCCCTCTTCTTCGATATTGTCGTTCTCTTCACGATTTTGGAATAAGATGACACGTTTCCGACCAACATAGGATGGATGCCCATGATGAGGATGATGGTCGGGTCTTTTCGGAAAGGCTTCTGAACAAAATCGTCCTATCCATCCCACAACCATCAACCACCAACAGAACGACAACGACCACGACCGCAATAACCACATACCAAATACTCTTCAAGACAGTTTTTTGTTGTTGTTGGGAAATATGGATGGAGTAACGATTATTTCATTTGGAACAGAAGTGACCATCATGCATTTCCCGCCATATGGCAGTTTCGCATGTCTGTAGTGCAAGTCGTCTGTCGTCTGCTTGTACATACAGTATCTCATATCTCATACGGTGGACGTCGGGGAATCCCATAAATCCGTAATGTATATTCATATGCACATATCTTACATCAAAACCAACGGTGCAACATCTTCATCCTACCGTTATATATGTACGGTACATATATTCACACAATAGGGAATCTTCGTCATTTCACAGTCAGAGTCAGTAACGAGTCACGAGTAGCCTTTTAGCCCAGGGCACATATCAAAAGTAGCCTTCGCGTCACCTCTGATCTCTCCGAACTCTGTCTCTTTCATGCTGGAAAACCTCGCTGTCTCGGCCATTGATCCCGACGGAATGTCGAACCATATCGATGATGAACTCCGTCTTTCTCAAAAGTCCTTCTTCACTATCAGCATGAAGGTGTATTCAACCACCCGTTTCTTTCTTCTTCTCGTGTTCGTGGTTTCTACACTTCAAGCTGATGGCGATAGGTATGTTTGCTGTTGGCGCTTCCCTGTCATTCAATAGTCAAATGCAAAACCCTGTTCGAGCAAAGATGTCTGCTTGTGTGAGCACGACGAATGTCATTTCTCATAATAAAGCGATGTCGAAAAAAACCCGTCTGGGAAGCAAACCACGAACTTGAAGAGTCAGATTGTGTAGTGTGTCCGAATGGATATGAATACAGATTCAATCCGATCGAATATGATTGGTCCACACATAGAACGAATGCCGAATATGTAGGTAGTACCCTCGCGACTATTCAGTCAAGCGAAGAACAAACCACTGCCTTACGGGCTATGGAACCCTATAATGGTCAGAAATACCAGTCAGCCAAGAAATTTGAGGGTTTGTATGTACTCGTCGGAATGGGAGCAAATTGACAGCATACGGATGAAATCACCAAAAACGTGTGGGAAGAAGAACCACAAATACCGTCGTTGAACGATTTTGGGGATGAAATCACTAAAGTGTCGAAAGAACCACAAGTAGTATACAACGGTATTTGTGGTTCTTCCGACACTTTATTGATTTCATCCGGGGGTTTGGGCTCTTCTTGTTCCCTGTCGGTAGCATCAAACAACGCTTGCAGCACCAAAAACTCTGACCTTTTTTCTGCCAATCCATCAAAGGTGGACACAAACTAGCTTAAGGGATTTACTCTACGCTGCAGACGTAGATGACTGTTTGTCGTCGTCGTCTGTGTTTTTCGCAGACGGTGTCATTGAAAGATTTGGGATGAAATCACTAAAGCGTGTGGAAGAACCACAAGTAGTATAAAAGACGGTACTTGTGGTTCTCCCACAATCTTTAGTGATTTCATCCGGGTTCGGGCTCTTCTTGTTGTTCCTTGTCGGCAGCATCAACAAGCAACGCTTTCACCAAACCTTGACCTTTTCTGCCAATCAATCAAAGGGGGACGCGAACTAGGGCAATGATATCGCCATGTCGGTGAACAAGTGGACGGCTTCGACTTTCGCACTATACACATCGCATGGGAGAAAAGACGTGAGATAGTATTTGTATGCATGCAACCAATTGTGCTCGCGCGTATATATGTACCTGTCGGAATGGTCATTACACTGATATACATACATAGCCAATCTTGTTCGTCCATCCCACCGTCGAAATACATATCGTATCTATCTAGAATACGTATAACCATAAGATCAACGTTTTTCGATTCACTGTCACGACATACGACAAATGACAACTGGGACGCGGGGAAGCGATCTCGTATTTCGTAGCGTGACACTGACAGTGACAGTGAGAAAGACCTTGTCGTAATCATCCTTGAGAGTCGTAAAGGCACCATCAACTCACACAGTCCACAACAAACTTAAGACGCAAAAGAAAACTTGAGAAAAGCATTTAAAGATGAATGAAAGGCCTTCGATATCATTAACATCGTCTTCCATGGACGACGACGAAGAGAATGTCGGAGATGATGACGAGGAAGATTCGTACAGTAACGAACTTGGTTCTAGTCATCCATCGACGTCGCCATCTTCCAAACATCGAAGACAACGTGGACAAGGACAACGACAACGACGTGGAGTTGAAACCATTAGCAGTTCCAGTAGTGGTTCTGTCAGTGGGAGCGATGATGAAGAGGATGATGACGATGACGAAGAAAGTGATGATGAGGACGAAGAGGAGGTTGAGGATCAAGAGGAGGAAGAAGAAGAGGAAGATGGGCCTAGAGAAAAGGGATCCTTCACTTCAGAATTTGATCGTGCCCTACATCGAGGAGTTGGACCTGCCAAGGGGATTTTAGGTCCTCAAACCTATCCTACCGTCCCTCCACCCCCGCCGCCTGCAGTAGCAAAAAAGTCAGCACTCAAGGGGACACATACAAAGAATCATCATCTTCCTCACACTCGGAGTACCAACAGCGCCAGCAACAACGACAACAATACTAAGTCCCACAAAGATGATGGTACCGTCAACCCAAACCGGAAGAACACTACGAACAGTAAGAATAATGTCAAGGCATCTACAGTCCCTTCAGCGATGAAAACAATGACAAGTACCTTTTATGCGACTGAAGAAGATCCATTGGCAAGTGGAGTCCTACCCGATGTCCTTATGACGATGCGTCAAAAGATCGAATCGTTGACTCTCTTTGACAGTGATATGATGAAATTAGTACACGGGAATAATCATATCGTGGATGGTGCGGATCCAGAAGATCAAGAAACACGAGAATCTCTCAAACGAAGTAGTCAACAAAGTATCAGTGCTGCCGTCCTTGTGAGTCTAGCACATAAACGATACGAACGTCGTCGGTTGGCAGCCATGGAAATTGAAAAGGTCGTCCGAAGTTTAGTCCAACAACAGGAATTGGATCGTGTCCGAGCGATTTTATTATTGTTAAGTGATGATTACGTCCGAAGTACATCGGAAGATGCTAGGAAGGGTGGTGTCGTCGCATTGGCTGCATCCGCTATTGGATTGAAAAAGGCTCCGCCTGATCATTGGTTAGCAAAGGAATGTCGTGATTTGATTTTGGCAAGTGTCGTCCATGCCTGTCAGGATCATTCTCAACGTGTCCGATACTATGCGACGGAATCCCTATTTAATGTTGTGAAGGTCATCCCGTCCTTAGCAGTCCAACATTTCTTTATCCTATTTGAAATCCTACGAAGTTTATATGCCGATGTCGATTTAGATGTGAAAAGTGGTGCAGAATTATTGGATAAGAAACTGAAGGAGGTCATTGTCGGTGCGATGAATTCAGGACAATTTACTGCGGATGCATGTGTCCCCGTCTTTGCACGATTCGTATACATGCGGAATAAGGCAACAAAACGTTTAACATTGACATGGTTACAAGAATTGGCAGAAAAATTGATCGGTGCACCCATATTGGAATTCTTACATTTATTATTGGCAGGCATCTTTGATATGGTCGCTGATCCGACCTTGGCAATACGACAATCGGCATTAGCCTTCCTACAATCGGTCCTACCAAAGTTATTAACCATGGAGAATCATGTCCAAGAGGAAGCGATTGATGATTTAGGACAAGGTGGAGTGAAAGTTGATTTTGATAAGATCTTACAATCTTTAGTAACGACGATGGAACATCCTGATCCATTCGTCCGGAAGGTTGCCATGTATTGGATGAGTCGTATCGTCAAGGCACATATTGATGGGCCGACGACGGATCCACAAGAGAATAATAAACCTATGGATGAAAAGGTCGATGATAAAAAGACGACGGGACCACCCCAATTAAGTGCAGCGACGATTTCTGTCCGGAATTCACTTCCTCATGTCCTACCAGGAATCCTCTTATCGATCGGGGATACCTTCAAATCGAACAGTTTAGTCAAGGATTCATTCCTACCCGATCAGACGACACATGCCCTTGCGGAGCAGACGAATACGTGTCTACAGGAGGCGGTCCGTCGTGATGGACAAGCCTATGTCCATCATCTTGATAGTTTCATCGTCGCTCTACGTGAGGAATTGGATTCACCGGGGGGAGTGAATGCAAGGACTCCACCAGCCATGGAACGGAAACCATATCGGATGGATGTCAAACATGATGGGACAGGAATTGAAAGTCAGGGTTGGTTCCGTGCCTCGAATGATACGAAGGAAGATGACGTCGATTCGATGATGATGTCCCGGTTATGTGCCCTTCATTGGGTCATTGTTTTGTATGAAAGTGTCGTCCCAGACGTCCTTAAGGCGGACTATGCTCGTGAATTTGTCGTACCGATCATTCATCAACTCGTCGATCATCCCCCGGAACAAATTATCGATAAGAGTTTGGAAGTCTTGGCGACGATTACTGTCCCCGTGAAGGGAGAAGCACCGTATTCCAAGATATATTCAAACAATTCATCGAATCATCAAGTCGATGAAAGGGGGGAAGATGATTCTCCCATGACGGATGGGAGTGTAAATTTCGCGTTGGATATATTAGATGAAAATCGACAATTGATGCAATCACGTGATCGAGAAGTCTTTACGGTTTTGATTCAATTACATGCCTATAATTTGCATCTGATTGGGAATGTCGCCAAGGTGATATCGTACATGTGCCGACTCCAACCGGCCGAATTTATCTTTGTTTCCTTTGCGATTGAATTGGAACGGTTTGCGGCAAGACAATCGGCCCAACAAATATCGATGATGGGACCACCAAAGGATCAACCATTATCAAGAGATTTACACTTTGTTTCCTCCTTCATACAACAGATGTGTCATGTCATATTGAATTCAAGAGAGACGAAAAGTCTTCGAGAAGTCCTACGTGATTGTATTGGTGATGATCGTGGAGATTCCGAACGTCATCGAAGACGGACCCGCCTCTTTCAGATCCTACTTCATTGTTTTGCACATAATCTGGTCGCGAGTACTGCATTATGTCTTTGGGGGGGTGCCTATCGAACTGCATCCCTTTTCCTCAAGAATATTGACCCCCTTGATATTAACCTCATGTTCTTACTCGAAGTGGACAAACTCGTCGAAATGATTGAACGACCTATCTTCCGGTACGTACTTTCATCACTCGCTGCTGTTTACACATTGAGGTTGATATATTGACGATGTTAAACGAATTTCTGATTTTTTTCCTTCTTGATTTTTCGTATTGCAGACATTTGCACATTCGAATGCTCGATAGCGATAAGGATCCTCTTTCGGAAGGGAGTGGGACGATGCTGTTCCAAGTCCTCAAATCGCTCTTGATGATCATGCCACAGAGTACATGTTATAACCTTTTACGAAATCGTCTGACGAGTACCTCGCGTTTTCGGCAATCGGCGATCTGCAACAGAGTTCAACATGAAAATGTCCCCTTGTCGAAAGTCACAGAACAGTTAGTAAATCGAGTCTTGGATGTAAGACAGATGCATTGTTCTTCCCTTTGGGACACAATTCGGTCAATGAGTTTGGAGAGTCAGATTGCAATCGAACGACCAGAGGAAGAGAAGAAACATGATGAAGGTGCTGATCGACGGGATTGGTTAGGGTATTCCTCAAAGGAGGAAGAATATGCAGCTCAATTGAAACATCGCGAGGAGAAAGGTCAACGCTTAACATCTTCAGGAGTCTTTATTGAGGAATTCGGGGGGCCGTATCAAGATTTTGAATCGATGGACCTGGATAATATGATGGTAGTCAATGATTTCCTCCCCAATCGAGAAGAGAATGAATCATGGAAAGATTATTGGGCTAGGAATGGTGGTGGTCCAGGACAATCCAAGAAAGTTACAAAGTCCTAGACATTAGAACATTTCTCGTACTCTCATTTAGTCGTTGTTTTCTGGTCTCGAATGGTTCTCATTTCTCTTACTTTTCATACATACACAATATAGCTTCTTTTTTGGGGCATCGTTTACCATTCAACAGCAACACCACCACCACAGAAAATGTCACCACCTAGATAACATAGTGCACTCACAGGATCAATGTTTTTGTGAGCGATAATATCATTATGATCCAATTGATTGGGGAAATTCTCATATTCAAAGATCAATCCACGTCGGATCCGTGCCGAACAGGGTGATGCGGGTTGAACAATTTTCGCAATGGCAGAATATTGTTCATCCAAAAAGGGTGTCTCCAATTTCTTTTTCCCAACTAACATATTCTCATTCATATTCACATTGACATGTTCATCAAACAGTCTTCGACGTGTCGATGATTCGACTAAGAATCGTTCAAACATTTGAGTCTTTACCATTGACTCGACAAATTGTTTATTCCCCGATGTCATATCCGTCAAGGAATTGACATATTCGGTCGGAGCAAAGTATCCATTCCTGGTAAAGCTTCTATAATCTCGTAGTAACGTCGAAAAGAAACGTAGGAAATTGACACGAACAGATTCTGCCAGTTCTTCATCTACCTCATAGAGTGTACTAGCGATGGAGAAACGATGGAGTTCCATTTCTTCATCATATTGTTGAGCGGCACGTTTTCCCATCGTGTAGCCACTGGTCGAATTTTTGATGGCACGTGTTTGTCGTTTAATCGATGAAAGGAAGGCAAGACCCATCCCCCGATTCTTGTTGTTGGGTTTCATCGTCGTCTTCTCAATAGACTGATACGTCGTCTGTTCTGCTCCCTGAGTAATGAAATCAGAGGGGACTAATACCTTCGGTCGTGGACAAAGATTCGCCTGTGATAGGATAAATTGTCGATGGGTGTTGGATAAAGACATTTCTCGAATATCCACTTGATGGGCATAGTATTCCCGCATAGAATTCTCGAGTAATCCATGTGTCGCCGATGTTACTCGGCCCATGATACCACAGGGTGGAATCAGGTATAAGGAGTCGGCCATATCTTCCAACTCTGCCTTTAGACTTCCAATCAGATTCTTTGGAAGTTGTGGAAGCATACGAGGTTGATCATTTTCATCGACACCAAGATTGACGATGTCTTGATCCAAATCACAAGTCACGACTCCATTCGGTTGAGGGCATTGTCGGCCCACAAACCCTACCAAAAATGGGACGGGAGCATCCAAGATGTCCATCATAGTCGAAGGTAAGACAGGAACATATAAACCCTGCCAGTTCAATGGAAACAGGAGACTTGTCAAGGCTTCTGCGACAGGTGTTAACAAGGCCTGGTTCTCCGACTGCAAGACGATACGGCCTTCTTGTAGTAAGATACCCCAAAGGGTCAATATGTTGGAAATACTTAAACATCGAAAGATGGGCCTGTAGGAGAAGTTGACCAAAGGTAATTCATTCGGTGCAGGACGATGGTACTTGACGACAGTATCCTTGGTGAAACAATTCCATGATATCTTCGTCAAACCTTGTCGTGGTAAGGGGACATCATACATGAAACTCCCAATGTATCGTTCTAAGGGGAGTGGAGAACGTCGACTGATCGCAATCCGATGAAGTTGACTTAAAAACTTACGTTGGACATCAAAAAAGGCATGATGGGAGATGACCACAAGACACTTTGGTAGATAAAAGGGGGATGGTTCCTCAAGCCATCGTGGTAAAAGACATTCACCTTTCCAAAAGGCTGCACAAAGATCTTCAAGGGGGATGACCTCATAGGTAGCCAATACCGTCCCATACAAACGATTACCATTCGATGATGTCAATACGAAGGTCGCCAATTCGGCACCCTTCTTCTCCGTCGACAGATGACTTCCATTCGGTAGACAAAAGGCGGGTAGTTCTGCGGGGAATTCTAAATCTGGTCGACTTTTCGGATAACAATCCAATAATTTCGGATCGAATTTCACATCCTTCGCTTTATGAGCAAAATCCTTGATCGTATCCAATTCATGTCCGACGATACAGAAAAAGTCCACCATCCGTTCTGGAAGTGTTTCCAATGGACGTTGTGAAACGATTGTATCATTATCCCTCGTCGTCATTACCGAAGCCTCCTCAACGGCAGGATCGATAGACTTATTCCCTCCATTCCCAAAAAGGAAGGATAGGTCCCATACACCTGTTGGACTCGCCGGTGCCGACAGTCCACAGGAATCGATACCGAAGGCAGGTATGGGAGAATTCCATGAATCTGCTGCTGTCATAGAGGAACTCTTTTCGAGAGTAGGAATGTTCATCGTTCTAGAACCCTTTAAGGCTATTCGGGAACACGAAGAACAGGAAAATAATCGAAAGTTACCGATAGTGAATGCGGGAATGACCACTGTCTCTTTAGGTTCGTTAACATCAATTTTGTTCTCGACCGATAGATCGGAAGGAGCACGATGTTGACGACGGACGCAAAAAATGAGCTATTATGTTGGCAGCTAAACATCAACGCATATAATCATCGGAACGCGTGCGCCAAAGAGTAATCGGGCTAGTCCTATAAGTCGATTGATTCGGAGAGTATGCATGCATGAGATTCGCAGACCAAACAACAACATCGCTCACATCGAGGAAGTCGTACAGTTCGTGGTAGGGTTCATTCTACTGTTGTCATCGTAGACAGCTCCTCTGACAAGAGAGGTAGGAAAGACCATTTGAATTTTCAGATTTGTCATTCCAGACGAATGTTTCATCATATCCGAAGTAGTCTTCGTCAAGATGAAGGGAAGATCCCTAAACCAATCGCTGTCAGCCTTCGGAATGTGATGATACTGAACGTGGACGATGCCTCAGCTGGTGGTGGTAGTGATGATGACAGGAATGACGATATGAAATGGTTTCGTCGACCAAAGCATGAAATCGGCCTCCTACCTTTATTGAAATTAGAAGTCATAGTAGCATCGGCAGCTCAAAAGGAAATGGAACAAGAGGCTCAGGACCGTGTTGTGTATTCAAGTATAGAACCAATACGACATGTCCAACCAACTTGGGAACATTTAGAAGAAAAGATTACATTACCAGGGGAATGGTGGCGAGGAGGAATCTATAAGTCACTGACAATAAGGATCACACAGATGGTAGAAGATGAAAGATGGATCCTGTTTTTGGAGGCACCCTTACATCCATCGAAATTGGAACGATTACAAAAAGGTATTCCATCCTCCTTACCACCAAATGCATTACTTGTTGAATTTTCGGATGGTTCTACACGATGTACACAATCCTTATTTCAAATATTGCTTCATCGCAGATTAGTCGAACCTTCACCAATAGAGAATTTTTCACGGTTTGAAGATGACGTCTTTTCGATGCTCGATGGTGTCAAGGCGACGCCCAATCGGGTCCGGACAGAATCCGTCTCTGCCCTACTCGAACCACCCGATTTTCATTTAGTACGATCAATGGATGGATTTGATGGAAGTCAGGACGATGAAGTGACACCGACCGAACTGTTCTCTGAGGAAAAGGAACAAGACGCTCGATTGGAAGATGAGACATCCGAACGAGAACGGTTACTCGCAGTGATCGCCGAAGAAGAAGAACTATTGAAACAAGAAGCTGAGAGTCTCGAAGAGGTAAGGGAAGATATCCAGTAACGGATCTGGGGTTGGATTCTTGGTGAATTATTGCATATTGATGCTTTTTTTTCTCTTGTCACTCATAGGAACGGTTACATCTGTCAAGGATGGTGGAAGAAGCATACGCGATCGAGGCACATATTCAACAGATCCAGGATGAGACGAAACGACAGGCGTTGGAGCTTCGACGAGAAGAGTTCCGTAAGCAAGCTCAACATATGAAACTTGTTCGTGAAGTACAAAGAATCTATCCCATCACCATCGACTCCCAACGGGGGTACTTGATTCGTGGTCTACGTTTTCCGTTCGATATGGTAACGACTGCGATTCCGGATCATGAAATTTCGGCAGTCTTGGGATTTTGTTGTCACCTAGTCTTCATGCTCGCGAAGTATCTGTCAGTCCCCTTACGGTATCGAATCTTTTATAACTCCTCCAGGTCGGCAATCCAATCGGATGGGACGATGTTCCTCCCATTATTCCTATCTCGATCGATTGACCGTGAACATTTAGAGACGGCATTGACGTTGTTAGGTGAAAATGTGGATTGTATGCTCATTACGTTGGGAATTGACTTTATACCGAAGTCTCATATCCTGGCGAGACTGAAACGAATTTATGATCACGTCATTGAAGGAGAGATGGTCGTGGTTGAAAATGGCATCCATTAACGATGACCGTATCTCCTACTAGCAATGTATCGTCATTTCTGGTTTTTCAACTAGATTACGGGATAGCACAGCATTGAGAGAGACACGAAATTGACAGGAAAGTTAGAATTAGATTCTTGACTAGACAGTAGCTAATACTGTTGGATCTACTTGACGAGTCACAATCGCATATTCTAGTCCAGCAAGATAGTTGACACAGAAAACCCCACGATATTCGATGATGCGAGAACTAATCGTTGACCGAATGAATTAAAACTTGGTACTCACTGGAGTCGTATACTAATGATGGTTAGCCTAAATGTTGGGACCACTTGCCCCAACTGATATTTGTACCGATGATCCAAGATGAATACGCAACCTGTTGGATTCCTTCGCTTTTCCCTCCTCCCCAAGAACGGTTGACGGTCTGATTAGGGACTGAATTTTGGGTCCCGTTCGAACTTGATGCGTCTGTCCTTCCTACCGTACTTCGCGTACTGTACAAGGTTCATTCCCCTTGGAAGCTGGAGAAGAGGCCACTGGCGATGCAACACCAACGCACGGGCAAAATTTTCTCTTCTTCCAAAGCAGCTCACTGCACCTGTTTCGAAAAGCGGAAGATTGCTGACGAAAGGGCTTGTTTTGTATTACTTCCGTCGTTTGTTGGAGGGTATTGGGGTGTAGAGACCAGTCACGATATCATGATATTCCAACGCAACGTACTCGCCGTGATGGCCTTGGTGGCGTCTGCGTCAGCCTTTGTTCCTCGGTCCAACACTCCTCGGCGGTTATCCTTTTTGCAAATGTCAGCCGTCCCTGACTATAATGCTGTCGAAGTTGCTAAGACGGGTGGGAGAGGCGTCATCAGTACGGCACAAAAGGCTGTAGATCAAGATCTTAGTCTTGGAGCGCCTCGTGGGAGGCCATCCGGTGGACACTTTCTGACCAAGGGTGGCGTCCAAGTGACGGCCAACGTAACACCGTTGGAGTTTTCGAAGTCGTTGAATCCAGGAACGTCTGAACTGGCGATTGAAAACTTGATTGCTCAATTAGATAGTCATCGAGGAGTCTTGTTGACTAGTTCGTATGAGTTCCCTGGAAGGTATGCTCGTTGGTCACTTGGATTTGTCGATCCACCCCTAGAGATTTCTGGAAAGGCCGATAAATGTACGATTAGGGCATTGAATGAACGAGGACGAGTCATGTTGCCAGCTATCGAACGGGCCATGTATGATTTAAAGAATGAAGGGATTTTATCGGAAGTCAAGGTATTTAAGGCTGGTCCTGCCAATGGTGAAGCAGCCGTAACGTCACAAGTTGATGTAGTCGTCGTCCCACCCCCAGAAGTTGGAACGTTTAGTGAAGAAGAGCGTTCAAGACAGGTATGATGATACGTGACCCCCCGTCTCTTTTTAGAAGGATATGATGCATACTCACCACTCTTTCCCTTTTTGGTCTTATTCCGGCAGCCATCTTTATTCTCAGTCGTTCGATCAATGGTGGATCTATTTGGCTACAAAAACGGCGATGGTCAATTGGGACTCTATGGTGCCTTTGGATATGACTTGACGTTCTCATTTGAACCTATCAATTTGGTCCAAGAGCGTGACCCGGAGCAACGAGATATTCTCATGTACCTACCTGACTCTATTTATGTGATTGACGCCGACAAACGAGATGCTTGGCATGTGACGTACGACTTTTGTGTCAACCAAAAGTCGACGCAGGGTATGCCCCGGTTTGGGGACATTGACCCATTTCAAAAATACGTTGAAGGCCAACCATTCGAAGAACGTGACACCCCCAAGGGAGACTTCGCCCTTAGCGTCGAACGAGCGAAACGTGAATTTGCTGTAGGAAACCTGTTTGAGGCCGTCTTGTCTCAAACCTTCCGTGAGAAGTTGACAGATGCGACTCCTCCGTCAAAGATCTTTCGAAGATTACGAAGAAGAAACCCTGCTCCCTATGGATTTTTCATCAACCTTGGCGAACAAGAGTATCTGGTCGGAGCTAGTCCCGAAATGTTCGTCCGATGTGAAAGTATCCCCGAGAATGAATTCCGACCTAACGCGATTCGAGTGGAGACGTGTCCCATTTCTGGGACGGTAGCCCGCGGAAGAGATGCCTTGGAAGATGCTCTGCGAATCAAGAGTCTGATGATGAATCAAAAAGAAGAAA
>Ga0194115_10003328_pt1 | contig 18191 bp, 8 predicted proteins | sample TA2MahsurfametaG_3_FD_148656 | JGI IMG/M metagenome (GOLD analysis project Ga0194115, IMG submission 148656) | Freshwater microbial communities from Lake Tanganyika, Tanzania - TA2015002 Mahale S4 surface | ecosystem: Environmental > Aquatic > Freshwater > Lake | place: Tanzania: Lake Tanganyika... | reverse complement strand
ACGTCGTTCTCACTGATACCCCAAAAATTCCGGTCATCTGCCGTCATGGAATAGCCCTCGATGTTCCGCAGCACTAAGTAAAAAAGTGCCGCGGCACAGAAAAAAGGTGCCGCGGCACATTTATTTAGAGCCGCGGCACAGGCACAGAAAAGGCACAGAAAAAAAGTGCCGCGGCACAGAAAAAAGTGCCACGGCACAGAAAAAAAGTGCCGCGGGACTCAACCTTTACCGCGTTATCATCGAGTCGGCACTTTTTTTCTGTGCCGCGGCACTTTTTTCGTTACACGTTAGTGCCGCGCCACAGATTCAGCCCCGACTATTTTACCATCACGAAGGACCAACTGGGCCAGCGCGGAAGAAAACCAACGAAAGTGTACACGGTGTGCTGGAGTTGCAACGGACATTCGACATGGATATCCTATAACGGCAAAATGAACTCCATAGCCGGTATTTAACGGTCATTTCGCGGACGTCCCTGTCCAGATAGTTCAACAAAATCTTGTTTACTTTTCTGGGATTACCTGAAGTACAGCCTATCTCTCGCGATTTTCTCCGAAGAAAATATTAGCCAGGGACTCCAGAAAAGTGAACAAGACTTGTTGAACGCACGGTTGAATCGGCTGAGTCTCGTTTAATTTTCAGGTACACCGAAAATCCCTTACGATTAGTGTTCGTTCGTTCCGCAGCGAAAAGTGGACTGTTCCATGCGAAATATTTGGCTAAGCGTTTCATGTTTAAGAATGGCAGCGTTTTCCAATCAAGACGTTAGATAGGAAACGCCTCCATGTATGAGTCACACCGGTTCGCTATATAAAGAGGTCGGTAGGACTTGGTGTAGGCGAATTTTGGTCTTTCTTCAAGAAGAATACTGTACAGGGAGAAACGGAGGGGTTCTCCGTTTTGTCTTCACTCCGGCGTGCCCAGCAACCCAAAAAACACCAAGATAAAGGCCTGTACAAACAAAATCCATTGCAGGAGTCTGGTGAAACGATGGATCTGAAAGGTTGATAGCTCTTTGTGAGCGAGATATATGAATACGCACTGGTACCCGCTTGGGGGGCATCGAGGTAGCTACTTAGCGCGATCCTGGCCGACAAACAAATAAAGCGATTCTTTAATGTGTCAACATTCCGGATTCCTATCGTCACCGTCGTAGTTTTCCAAGTGGAGGATTATTCGTATCATATACCATCCGAAGGGCTTTCACGAATGTTTAGATTGAGTCTTGGCTGCTGTTTCAAGTCTCGTTCGCAAGCATTTCATTCCAACGATCGATTTCTCGTTCCATCTTTTCTATAATATCCTTGGATGATTCCCATGGATTTCGACCACCATTGAGCATATTCCTAGACTGCAATACCATAGTCAACAGACTATGGATGGACTCTAATCGTAACCATGGCAACAAGGGGCCTAAATGTTGTTGGGTACGTTCGGCATAATGATTCCATATCCTTTCCGCTTGATCTCGATTGGCACAAACCTTTCGACCCATCAACAACAGTTCGAAGCGTGGATCTGCAATCGCTGCATCCTCCCAATCCAAAAGAGAATGGACAACACTCGAGAGCGAATGTTCAGAATCTTTCAAGAAGAAGATATTTTGAGCCTGAAGGTCCATATGGACAAGAGTCCTGTAGGGAATAATGGTAGGGATAGCATTGTCCCTCAAGACGCAAGGTAATACGTTCTCGACGGCATCCTTCATGAGATCCAACACCTTGTTGAAGTGATGTTTCATTTCTTTATCCATGACATCTTCCGTGCCATGATATTGTTGTCTAACCCAATGCTTCGTTACATCCTGATAGGCTTGTTGATACCGAACGACCATTGTCTCATACGTAAAGGTTGGAGTTGCAGGAATAGAAGTCTCCCAATCCTTCCAGTCAATACTACTACTATCACTAGTAGGATTGAATCGTTCCATTTCCTTCCAAACATTATGGAAGGGGATGATGATTTGATCTAGAATCATCATGGCATATTCCAAAGCCTGATATTCAGGGATCCGTCCCCATCGTGGATGTGGTTCGTCAAATCCAAATTCTTGTCGGATAGGGATCATTCCCTCAACCCATGTCCGATCAAATATCTTTCCTCTCTCGTCATCGCTACGATTATTCTTATTCTGAAAATAGAGTGACTGAGGTCCGACATATTCCAGAATCGCCCACGGATACCAATTAGAAGAAGTAGAATCTTCTTCTTCTTCTCGTTGAGGAAAGTTCTTGGGAAAAATGGGATCAATCTCGGAATATAGGATTCTTGGAATGACAATCGCATGACTACTGCCACCGTATTCATTATCATCGTTCTTATTGTTCTTCTTGGTTGACGATTGTCGTCCTCTGCTCATCTTCATCATCATCATCGTTGTTGTTTTTCTTGCCCATCGATAGCCACGTAGTTCCGCAGAGGCTAATGTTTGGATAGAATGATTCCTATGTAAATCCCACCATTGACATCCTCCTCGCCATTCTCTTATAACGATACGATTCTGACCTTGTAGTAAACAGTTCCGCCACAAAGCTGATGTCGATTCTTCTTCTTCTTCATCGGCCCCTTCCAGCTTCTTTTGACGATGGTGATGATACGGTTCTACGTGTACGATCCACACACGTTGTTGTGCCGAAGGACATGGATGGGCTGAAAGAATGTCCAACTGGTGGGTTTCTTTTAAAGAATGAACAATATGTGATGGCAATTGATTCTTCGAATCCCTGGAAACGGAGTGATCTGCGGGTGTGTCGGTGTCGGCTGTTTTGTTATCATCGAGGGGCAACCGGGTTGAAGTGGTTGTTGTTGTTGATATTTCGACCACCATCCTGTGCACAGGTAGTCAGCCTACTACCGATTGGGAATGATCCAACCAGTACTATCCTCAAAGAAAGGTCTCAAGTACCTTGTAGATCCCATAGAACCGTAACTTTTCAATGTAGAGGTATGATACGGTAAATGCCAAGCGTTGTGCCACCGACCGAGATTTGCAGCGTCGATTTGACTAATGTGAATTGTCCTCGAAGATCATGATATCGTATCTATGTACGGTATGTATGTGATTTCGTTACTACCGTTCGTTCGTTCGTCTTCGGTGGGACGACCTACGGGAAAACAAGCATGCCCATGTCTCTTTCAATTCTACGGGACCGAACTCTACGGGACCGAATTGCCACCGACGACATTCCTTGATTGACAAATGGGGGTTCCGATGTCATTCTTGCAAGAAACGAGGACTTGGTGATGAGGAAGTCAAGAAACAAATTGCCAAGAAGGCATTGATGGACCCTGTCACGAAGGTGAAAGTACTGAATCTTTCCGACATCGATATTCAATGTTCGGGTGCTAAATCATCATCACAACAGCTGTTTCTTCAAGACAATAACATTGGGAGGGAAGGTGCTGTGGCGATTGCAAAGGCTCTCTAAGAATCGACGAATAGGACATTACAAGTACTAACAATGACCTTGGGAGGGAAGGTTGTGCATGCCATTGCCAAGGCTCTAGAAACGAATCAGTCAGTCATTGCGATGGTTGTATCTTTCCTACAATAACATTGGAAGGGAAGGTGCCGTAGCGATTGCCAACGCTCTAGAGACGAACCAATCATTGCAAATGTTAAATCTTTACTACAATGACGTTGGGAGTGAGGGTACCATGGCGATTGCCAAGGCTATAGAAATTAACCAGAGATTGGGATTGCTATATCTTGGGGGTTGGCAGTAACAAGATTCGGAGGAACGGTATCGGCGCGATTGCCAAGGTTCTAGAAACGAACAACCAGTCATCATTACTACACACACTGTATCTTGATAGTAACAAAATTGGGAATGAAGGTGCCGCCACGATGATTGCCAAGGCTCTTCGATCGAATCAGAAATTACATACACTATCTCTATGGAATGCTGGGATTGGGAGGGAAGGTGCCTTGGCCATTGCCAAGGCTCTCGAAACGAATATCAAACTGCAATCATTGGATCTTTGGGATAACTACATTACGAGGGCACATTTTGCGGCGATTGCCACGGCTTTAGAAAGGAACCATAGACTGCCATCGCCGTAAGACGCACCACTGGGCAAAAAAAAGGTTGAGACAAATAGAGCCATATCGGCATCAGTAATATTACAAGCAAAGTGGAATATACCATTTCTAGCTATAGCCTTATAAAGACAACATCGTGTTGTTCCATCCACCCATTACGAGAGCTCCATCGTTTGATATTGAGCGAGATTTTTCGTTCGCATCCGTAAGTATATAACCAGATTGGGATTCGATGGGTCTTTCAACGTATCCATTATCTTCTTCATCGGGTCCTATACGGCATGATCCATTTCTTTCCTGTGCTTTCAAGACCATGAAAAGTTCGAGCTACAGTAGGTGCTACACAATGTTTTTTTGGCACCAACGGGTCACTGACACTAGTTTCGCTCTAGTCTACATACGTATGCAACATATGGTGCACTGGACATTGGGTCTCGTAGATACCTGTCATACCTACGGTCTGACCAGAGACAACCTCTCTCCTTCACATCACAACACGATTCCATAATAATTTTGGAAATCACGTCACGTGCTATATTATAGCCCCCCCGACTGCCTGACTTGTGGATAATCATGATTTCTTCAGCAATGATGATCTTTTCATTGAAAAAATCCCCACGGGAACACAACGTATGACTCCGTTGGAATGTACGTTTTTATTGGAAGGTGGGGGGGTCCATATCGCGCCTTTTTTTTCCATCCATCCTAGCAAACACGACACACATATGTGCATGTGACGAAAACGGAGCGTGTGGATGAGTTTGTGTGTGTGTGAACACAAGGGTAGTGTACTGCGTCGTATCTCCACAAAAGGTCCCAGGAAGAGTCGTAGATAGTCTTGTGTTCTTGTCCTCTGTTGGTGAGGGGTGGGGGTAGTATCAACGAATTTTAGACTCGTGGAAAACACAAATGCTATAAACTTTCTTTTTCGTCCATCCCTGACTTTTGAAAAAAACCAGGCAGTATCGGAACATTTATAGTCATACAGGGGGAATCCAACGAATCTTTCCTTGACGACATCTTCCTTGTATCACCACCACTACCACAAGTAAGGAAAAAAGAACGAAGAGAAAACTCGGTGAATCACGAACATCTGCATAAACGAGAAATGGACTTTGGAATGTCGTCTTCATCGTCCTCAACTCCACCGACGAAACGGAAACCACTTTCTTACATGCATCACTACGAGGAAAGTGGTGATGAGAAGAAGGAGGATTGGAGGACGACGACGATGAAGACGACTACTAGTATCGATACGGCGACGACCACCATCCCGAGTATGCCTACATCTACACATGGTGGTGCCATACCTCATCGACGATATCCTCATTCATCCTCATCTCCACCAGAATACGGAACGACGACACACGGTGGTGTAGGAGATGTGGGAGGAGGAGGAGGAAGACCATCTTTATGGAAGAGTCCAGGTGGGAATGGTATTGTGGGGATTAGTACTAGCGGCAGTGGTAGTAGTAGTGCTTGTAGTAGTCCCAATCAGACACAACTCCATCCAAGACGAATCTTCCCATCGGGGAACAGTCACCCTTCACGGAATCGATGTTGTTGTACCGCCCAACCAAGTACGAAGATACAATGTCTCTTTGGGACGATATTGACAATTGCTATTGTGGGATCCCTTACCTTTCAATATTTTTTGGCATTGGGTGTAGTCCTAGAGACGGATGATTCCCACAATTATCCCGCTACCTCATCTTCAATATCAACAACGATTCATTCTCCATTGCGAGATAATGACAAGAACAAGAACAAGAAGGGACCCATGATGTTCATCGATCCGCATGGATTACACGAACGTAGACGACCACGTATCGCTACTTGGAATTTGGTAGACGACGTGAAAGAACCGTCGTCATATTCCTTCCTCCGCTCATGGAGGGGTAATAACGTCTTGATCCCATCAGGGACGATGAATTTCGATGAACCGGAAGATGAAGGAATCGAGGGAGATATTCTATCTCAAGTCCCACCGAAGGAAACAATCACGAAGCAAGATACGTCGGATACAGCGGCCGCAGGAGTTTCATCCGCGGAGGGGGATATACCCGAAGACAAGACGGATGTTTCCTCGTCAGGACTTGAGGAGGAATGTGTTGCTGCCGAACCATGGCAGGAGGAATCTCATCCCAATTGTAATTCCGTTCATGAACTTGTCTTGTTACCGCGTGGCCAGTTTTTGGGACAGGGCTGGTTCCGGATGACATGGCTTTATGACGATGTCGTTGTGAAGATGTTACGACTAGAACGAGAATATTTGGAAGAATATTATGAATTACATCGTCGGGATGCTGTCGCTATGGATCATTTGACATTTTCACCCTACGTCATGAATGTATACGGATATTGTGGACAATCGGCGATTAATGAATTGGCTGATTTCAAACCGGAAATCAATTCCTTGGAACAGGTGGATCGTCGACTTCGAGGACAACATACGAATGGTGTCCTACTGCTCAAATTGCGTTTGGCCTTGTCTGTCTCTCTCGGATTGTATCATGTCCACTATGGAATCCCAGGTAATCCCTGGGAACATGGAGACAAGGAGCTTACGATACGTCCGAGTATGGCCCATTACGATATCAATCCAAGGAATATTGCCATCATCCACGATGGGTCACCAAAGTTGAATGATTTCAATATTGCGGAATTTTTGCGATATCCACGTCACGATGAAAAGGGAAAGACCTGTGGCTTCCCCTCGCGTCTTCATGAACCTTGGTGGCGTGCTCCCGAAGAGATGAATTTGAATTCTACGAAGACGATCGTTGATGAAAAAGTTGATATTTATGCCTTGGGTTCCGTCTTGTTTCATATTTTGACTACACATGCACCTCGGGGGAAAATGCAAAAGGAACGTATGGACGGTGTACGGAAAGATGTCATCAATGGGATTCGACCAAACCTTATGGAACCCTTTGCATCGGATCCGAGTCCGATTGTTCAAGCCTTCCGAGAAGCAATGGCATTATGTTTTCATGATGATCCAAGGAAACGTGGAACGTCTGGAGCAGTCGCAACGATTTTTCATGAAGCGCTGGAAGAGATTAGTAGAATCCGTGCTGAACATGAGAACGAATCGGATGTCCATGACAAGGTCATGAAGGAGAAGGCAAAGAAGAAACGGCATCGTCGACGAGGATAGAGAAAATGGATTTGTAAAAAAAAACCTATCTACCTTTACAACTGTATTCCGCATTCTTCAACTTTTCGTCGACGGTAGTGTTGATGGTGATTGTAGATGATGATGTGGCCGACGACGGGATTCAATTTCATTCCCCCATGCCTTACCTAATTCTGTCCGCCATTTATCTCGTGTAGAATCAAAAAATCCATTTAATGATTTTCCATTCTTCCCATCTTGTTCATATTCCAATGCTTGTATTATCATTTCCAATTTATCCATATCCTTTACTAATTTTGCTTCCATACTATTTCCCATTTCATATTCCTCCCAAAGTTGTATAATTTCATTTCCAATCGATTGAAATCGATTCGTAGGACCATCATGTGTATTCACAGAAGACGATGACGACGTTGACGAGGATGTTCCTTGTAAAGTCGATATCATCCGTATCATGGCTTGTTTTTCACGTGAATGTTTTTCATCCTCTGTAATTCCACAATGAGGTGTAATATCACCCACTTGAGCTTCGGCCAAATCATGAATTAATGCCATCTTCAAACATTTGATCGTATCCATATCTCCTTTTGTTGTTGTCGTTGTCGTCGTCGTTTCTTTTGTAGTAGTCGTCGTCGTAGCTGCAACTGTATTCGTACTACTACTCTCTGTCGTATCATCTCCAACGTCGGATTTCGGTACGGTTGTTGTTGTCGTCGTAGTAGTTGTTGTTGTGCTGGTGGTGGTCGTGGTTGACTTATTGTTGTTGGTCAATAAGAGTGTCATCAAGGCAATCCGCCAAGAATGATCAGCGACACTTTCAATTTGTGGTCCAGCTTCCTGACGGATCCAACCAGTACGAGGTGTCGTCTTTAATCCACGGGCAAGAGTTAAGAAATCAATTGCTGCCTTTGCATCATTATCATGATTATCATCGTTATTGTTATCGTTATTGTCATCTTCGTTAGTCGCCATAATGGAGAATGGAACCTGTTGTTGTGGTCCTCGTAGTAGTAGTAGTATTCTAAATTCCAGTCCGGTAGCAACCCTAGTAGTCTTTGGATTCAGGAAAGCAATTCCGAACCAACTAGAACAAAAGGCAACGAGACCAAAAAGAAAATATGACGAATTAGGCATGAATCGCAAAGATGGAATTGGAGATAACAAGCCCCGTCTAACTACGGTATGATAGCTACAGGGCGCCCTCATCTCTCTCCCACCACAACCACAGGTTGGTCGCTCCACCCCTTTACTGGAGAAAAAAGTCTATCTTTTGTAATTCTATGTATTCTCAGTTCAACATATGCCCCGCCGTTCGAGGTGGTCGATTAAATCAACAACCGCTTTCCTCCGAGGTATCATACGCTCAGGTAGTAGTCGCGTACGGTTGATGAAAGAATGTAAAGAGCTTCTGTCCAGGGACGTTGCCGACAAGCTTACGTAAATCCATCCGATTCATCTTGATGAGATCAGCAATACTATCACATTCGTTCATAATTTTCCGTGCTGTATGGACAGTAATCCCAGGAAGCCGAAGAAGCATATCCCGTGCGGTTTCGTTGATTTCATCCTCTTCCTCCTCGTCTTCCGTCTCATCGTCTTCATTCTTACCAACACCAGTTCCCTTCGGTTTCGTTTCAGGACGTAACAGTGCTTCCACAGATTCACTCCGCCCAATTTCGACTGCCTTGGCGACGTCGACCTCATCATGATTCGATTTGAGATCCTTAAATAGCCGTAAGGTTTCATGGGGACTCTTCGACCATAGGATGCGTAGTTTCGGAAAATGGCTGGTCAATAGCACCATCTTGGAACAGATAGAATCATTCCGAATGTCAACACTCATTGAACTTTCACTCTGAAGACAGAAAGTCTTAGTCGGATCGAACTCAATCAATAGAGCTGGTACCTTGTAGTGTTTGGACATGGCTTCCGCTTGAGTGTATAGCCTTCCGCTCGCAAAACTTCCATATAGATCGCTGATACTCTTGCGTTCGATACAATGTACGTTGCTAAGCACAAAGTCACCGACAGTCAGTGTCGCAGGAGCTAAACGCATACCCCCCTGATGCAAGATGGATGGTAGAGCGGAACGGAATTCTCGGACATCGACTGCGATATCACGTTTCTCCAGTCCACTACGATTCGCTCTTCCTCCACCTCGTCGAGTATCCATGGCTAACGGCAAGCTCCCGCCTGCGTATGTGCTCACCACACCACCGTTTGCCATGGCCTGTTGCATTTCTTGAGTCCCCTCTACACGAAGAATGGGCGGTGGCATAGTCTGCTTGTGATGAATCAATCGCATAAAGGCAGACTGTTCACGCTCTAATGACTTTTGAAAAACTTTCTGCTCCGCACTCACATCAAAAGTCAACGAGTACACTTTGAGACGACGGTCCTGGTCGCCCTCATCCTTAGCAGTCCGTCCCATCATGGCCGAACAGACTTCTAAAGATCGCACCAAAGTGATATCCATATCATACAGGACGACATAGTCTGGATCTAGATCTGCAAGGATCAAAGCGGGATCTCCATCAAACGCCTCAAAGCATCGAATGATGATCCTCGATTCGTCGACAAAGGATGCTTGAAACATGTTGTTGTATGTGTCATCATCTTCGGACGCAACAGCCGCTTTCCCACTGACTTCCACAGGGGACTGGTCACGTTGATCTTGGTCCACAACAACATTATCATCATCAACGGCGTCATCATGATCTTTATGATGGTTTTCATCTTCTTCATCCTCATGATCTATCTGGGCCATTGCATCATCCAAAACACCACTTCGTTCTCGATCTTCGACATCCCCCGTGAGTTCCCCCCGTGCCTTCTCGAGAGCGATTCGCCGACGTTTTCGGATATGATCCGGGACAGCATTGAGTCCTGATCGTCCTCCTCTCTTCTTCGTATTTTTGCTAGATCGCGACTCTTTCGATGAGTCTTGCAGAAGGTGGCCTTCGTGTTGTTGCTTTGTTCGCTCCTGATGTTGCTGCTGCTTCTTGGCAATGACACGACGATTCACTTGCAGGATTCCACGGAGTCGGGCCTCTTCTTCATGCAACAGCCTTGATTCTTCAGACATGATTCTACCATTAGCGACAGATCGAGTCCTATCGTTGTATCGAACCAAATAATCGAGAAACTTTGATGCCAATGCCCGATCTCGACCTTCCATTAGGTACGAACGTAAATTCTTTACACTTGCCATATCCTTGACGAGGACTAAAATAATGGAAGGTAGAACTCGTCCTGATTGTGGTGGTGATGTGGCTCTTTTCTTTTCATCTTCGTCACGAATCTCCTTTAGGACCGATTTCAACAATCGCCATTTCGGATTCTCTTCCAAGACGGGTATCAATTTACTAACTGGATTGGGTACCTTCGACGTGATGACCCCAGGCTTAATCTTATAGATTCGATCTTTGGCCTTCCGAAAGAGGACGTCAGCTGCAGGTGTTAATAGCCAGAGGGAGGGATATCGTGAACCTGCACTATTCGTCTTGATGAGATTCAAGACTGACCAGAATCGGACACAATCGGATTGAATCAAGACATGAAAGAGTGTCCCAAGAGTACGTAGGTCTTCTACTAATTGTCGTGTTTGTGGTTTGATCCGATGCCAATCCTTTTCAAGTTGTCGCTTAACGGCATGATGGAAATTCGGCATGGCACAATTTTCAATCTTCAATTCATCTCCCGTCCATTCGACCAAGGCTGCAGTCGCCGATTTCAGTTCCTTCAAACATGTTTGGAGAGCGACGACGATAGCATTCTGAATCTCCTTCATGGATGGTGAGAGTCTTTGTTGGAGTTCTTCTACGAGGGGGGCATATTCTGTCAATTCTTCTTCGACAGCCTCATGGAACCGTGGATATAGGTACAGATTCCGAACTTGTAACGCTCTTAGGGTCTTGTCGACTTTTGAAAATCCCTGTAGGAGACCTTCTGGAGAATCTGAAAATGCCTTGATGAAACATTGATCCCGTTGTCTCCTTTGGGAGGTGTAGATCCGTAAAATAAAGGCCTCCGTTGATTCATTCGTTACCTGATCCCCATGTGCTACTAAAAAGCCATCAATCTTTTCGGATGGTAAAATATTCGTCAATAAATCAACAATCAAAATCCGAGACGTCACACAAAAGACACCACCCTTTTCATATTCCGCTGTTCATCAGTGGACAGCAACAGTAACAACAACAACAAACCATTGGTAAGTCATCAGGATGGGACGGGTTTTTGGGGGGATGTTGGGGTTTCCAAACCCATTCTAACATAAATTTTTGTTGTACGACGACTCGTACCTAGACGATCCTTGCCCTGTCCACTTTCGTTTGTGATACTCTTGGGCATCATGTGATGGGGAGTTCCCCAACTATCTAATATTGATAATAATGCTTCATGTTCGACTTGACGTAAACCTAGCACCAATACCAGCGGCGGCTTGACAGGTGGTGCAGCAAAGTCCGTCTTCCCCTTTGTCGATGATGATGACGGTGACGGTGACACTAATGGGGCGGAAGTTCGTTGTAGCTCATCAGCAATCATAGATGCATGACCTTCTTCAACATCCGCATAGAATCGAACAAAGGATGCCAATAGTGACATCCATCCCAAACCCTTCGCTAAGACCATCAAGCCGTCTTCCTCATATAGTTCGGCAAAGGCCGAAGCGAGGTACGAAGGTAGCAACCCAGGGGACGGTATCATACTGCTGCTGCTACTGCTACTACTATTACTGGATCCAGGAGAACCATCTTGTGGATCGTTCCGTCTCTTGTCCTTCCCCCTTGACATACTGTATCTGCAGTTCTTGGTCGTTACTAGCTGAGATGTGCAACAAGAACCCAAGTCTTCCCGTTCAAACTGCTACGTGATATGTACTTCTTGTAAACAACACGGGACGCAGGACAGAAGAGTGGAGGGATGTTTTGACCAAAGACTCTAGAAGTACTAAATCGACTGCTTCGACAAAAGCGAAGAGGGAACCTGTAGACATACATACGAGTACTATATATGCTGATAGTCTTTTGCAAGACCGAAAATTCTGATGAATTTTTTTTGTTTTCGATGATTTTCGATCGATTTCGATCGATTTCTTTCATTTTCGATGGATTTCGATAGTATTTGCACGAATCGTACGTAGAAATGTACTGTCCGTCTACATCTAGAACCAGATCGAACTCGAACGAACAACGGAAACGTGTACGATTTTTAGGAAGATAGGCCGTCGATTGTCATGATCGTCGAGATCTCATAATTTGCAAATTCTTTGCTAAGAAAACACAACTTCACCTCCACCAGAAACAATTACAATACAACAATACAATATGATCTTTATTCATGCCAGCCCCGGCTTTTGCAGTGGTCTTCAAGCTTGCACATTTGACCCTGCCCTGAAAAGCACCACTTCGACCTCTACTACCGACGAGAAGAATCCTTCTTCCGCTACAAGTGGTAGATTCTTCGTCGAAAAGACTCCCTTACATCGGGATGAAACTTCCGATAAGACGACTATATCTCTTGATGTGGCTGGATTCGATGCAGCCCATCTCAATGTTGAAATTGATGACCATGTATTGACAATGTCGGCCGAACGTACGAACAAATTGGGTGATACCTTCTTCGTCCGACGACGACTTGCTCTCAAGGCTGACATCTATGACGAGGACAGTGTCACTGCTACCTTCAATGATGGTATTTTGGTAGTTACCATTCTCAAGAAATCTGTCATGAAGGCACGCAAGGTCGCAATCTCCGTTCTTCGATCTACCACACCTTCTTCAGTCGTCCAGACAAGTCTTGCCACGATGACCCCAGCCGTCGGAGAAAGCAATCCGAGTGCTGCTACTGCGAATGACGAGGATGTCATCCCCCCTACCCCGAAAGATACTAATGCTTCCTCCATCCTCCAAGTTGACACCGACGGTGCCTGGGAAGATGTTGTAAGGGCATAGGAACTAGTGTTCGGGTCCTCTGCATGGGTTTCGAAAAGTAAAGGAAAGTAACATAATATAAGTTTACCTTATCATAAAGATCCCCAACATTCTACCTCTAGATTATATCCCCACAGTCTAGTGATTCCATCTTGGATTTCAGTGATTGAATTTCATCAAAATCATCGTCATCATCGTCTCCCAAGGAAGGGATGTATGCCGTATCGTCACTGAGGGAAGTACTTGTGCCAGATGAGTTAGGTGTTCCCCGACTACTACTAGTCGCAAATGCTCTTTCCAATAGATTCATGGAATGATTCAGGTCTTCCACATAACCAGAGTAATTCATTTCTCCCGTCACTGGCGTGATGAAACGGGGATTGTTTTCTGGTAGTCGGGCGACTCGTCGTCGGTTTCTTTTCCTAAAGTACACATATACGTATACAGCAAAGATTGTCAACAGGGGGCCAAGGATTTTCAAAACCAAATGCTTCCGACCATCGTCGTCAACTCCATCACAAGGATTCCTTCCGTCAATCTTTCCTATCAGTTTGCAATTTACGCCCATTTCAACGTACGCATCCGCAAAAGCTGAAAACACTGCCGACGCTGTATTTTGGGTCCTGGAAGGTCTCGATAGACCGAGAAATCGATCAATAGTCTTGGCAGCGTCAGGATTTGCCTTTGCAACCAATGGTAGGATGGCACGTGAGAAAACATATCCTTCTGCCCGGTATGGATCAGAATCCCCTCCTGATTTCGAGACTTGGATTGCCGAATGGAGAGTTCCCTGAATGATGGGGATAATCAACAGGTTCGCAATTCCACTAGCTGCCTTCTGGAGGCTACCGCAGCTATTGCTTAACGCTGCTCCTCTCCCCATGAAGAGTAATGAAATGAGATCATCGTTCGTGGCACCCCCGGGGTTAATTTGTGAGCAAGTACCGAAGGCCTCACATTGCTGCTGCGAAAGTTCATAGAACATGTAGCCCTGGCTTGTACCGTTCGTTTTCGTTCCCTCTAAGCTTCCAATCAACAAAGCAGCACCTCGATCCCAATCTTTGCTGATTTCAGATTTGTCTTCGGCAGTCGGTGAGGCTTCACATCTCGAAACAGCACCGTATAGGTAGTGCAATGCTCCAAAATACATCACCATGACTTCTGAAGATCTCAAAACGATGATTCGTCGTTGTTCATCGGACCACTGGTCATCGCGATTCTGCAAAGCAACGCGAATCACATGATCGGCATAGCGATCGGGCTCATCATACTGTTTCTTGTAGTATTTCACAAATGTGTCGAACTGTGGAACAATGTGCCTATCAGGCGTAGTGGCCAGATGGAAGAGACTCATACTTCCCCTTTCGACTTCGTCTACATGTTTCCCGTACGTGTAGAGATTGTCAGCAGCCGTGAAGGCGTTCATCGTCAGTAGAATATCAAGTTGCCGCATATCCAGGTCCAGCCGAGCGAATTCTTGTACATCGGTAGTTGGTGTGTAGCCAGCCATACTTGCCAGAACGGACGGATTTTTACACTGCTTCTTTACCTGGTTTGCAGTTTCGCTTTTGTGATTACCGATATCTTCGCATGACAAACCGAGACACGGATAAATGCTTCGGATAGTATCGATGATTTCAGGTATTTCGCTGGTTTGATAAGATGCTGTAAATAACTTCTCCTTCAAGAATTCAAAAGGGCCTACACCGCATCCAGCCACCAGTGGGACCACCGAGTAAGCGTACAGCTTCACTCTCGCTCTGTCGTCGACGTAGATGGAATGAATCAAGTTTTGGATCAGGGGAACGGCCGCTAGGGATAGAATGTCGTTCACAATCTCCGCAAGAGGCAAATACGAGGTTGGGCTGTCTGAGCATGCCGTTGGTTTGGATATTTCTTCCTTCGCTTGGTTGAAGAGTTTCAGAATGTTTAAATTCGTTCTTGACTGACCGTTTTCTTCCATATTGAAGAATTCTCCCATCTTTTCAGCCATGGCATAAAATAGATGGCCATTGTCACCGCTGCCAGTCATCTGCCCATCTCCAATCCAATACGCAACAGCAATATCCATGGTATAGATCCCGTCCTTGTCGTGGATCTCCTTTCTTTTGCAGTGCTTGAGGGTGTCGTAGAGAGAGTGCGCTAGATGCATCCATAAATTGAGCGCGAGCATTGCCTCGACTGGAAGCATGTTGATATCCGTGCTGGTGTCAGTGAAGAAATAGTCGACGATGGAGTCGGCATAAAGTCGCATTTCTCTGTTCATGAACATATCTTGGCTGTCGCGGAGAGAATACATAAACATGGTGAACAAAGGTTCATCCAGCATATCCTTAGACTCGTCGGTGGAAAACAACTTCAGAGATCTCAGACCATTTGGCTCGCCATTTTCGTCATACACAGTGGAGTGTTTTCCGTCTTGATAAATTTTCTTCGCAAGGTTTGAATCGTTTGCCGCCAATGCATCAGTAATGTCAGCAACGTCATTTGCAATGGAAGCTCTGTCTTGTACAAACGTCGTAGTCACGTAGATAGCATCCCCCAGGACAGTGTCCGTGTCAGGCAAAGGTGCCTGGTCTGGGACATTTCCAATAACGCCATCGGTATCCGTTCCGTCATCAAGGCAGAGCGAATACTGGGGAAAACTAACGTCATTGCAATCGACACCCATCCCGCGGAGAGATCGAGCTAAACTTTGAAGAATATTGTCGGCATCTATTCCGTCGCTTGATGTAGAAAGTTCACCATATGCCTTCTCGAGCAGGTCTGAAGCTCCTGAATTCACTTTATTCACGAGGGGAATCAGTGTCTGTGCGAAAACGTGTGAAGCGACGATTGGCGTCTCAATTCTGGTGTCGGTGTCAATTTCGCTTCGGATTGCGAAGGCCACGAAGCCCTGAACGATGAGAGTCGTCAATTTCGAAGTAATTTCGTCTTCAACTAGTCGTCGCAAATGGTCGCAATTTCCGCTGTCGATTGCGTCTCTTCCCGAAGCAAGCTGCATTATTATGCCCTTGTTGACAGCAGTTTCTCCTGTGGATTCACAGATATTGAAGTCATCGCAGATTTCTTCGCTCAAAGCATACAAGAAGGCACCGCCCGTCCTTGTGCGTCCACCTGCCATGGCACCTTCACCCGACCCAACGAAGAGGGCCACCGCGGAGTCCCACTCGAAAGCCGCGTCTTCCTTGTTTTGTTCAAGACAACGGGACAACGACTCCTTCATATGTGCGTAGAGACCCACATAAGAAATGATGCCCTGTAAAATTCTAAATCCGAGCACGACTCGTCCCTGTCTGGATGCGTTCACGTAGGGACCACTTGCGTCGATTACATCCATCATGGCATCTTTGGCAAATGTTGGTGACTTCCAGTATTGTGACAGAAGTTCGTAAACGTCACTCATATTCACCCTGGTACTTTCGTTCATTGCCTCAAAAGAAATAAATCGGTACGCTTGTCTTGACCGCGCGTTTCTTCCCATTTTGAAGATATCTCTTGCTGCATCGTAAGCCTTCGTCGCTAGCATGATCTTTATGTGCGACGCATCAAGATCCATACGAGCAACTTCCGACACATCGGACGATGGCTCATAGCCAGCCATGGGAGTGAATATATGCATTGCTTCAACGAGCTGCAGTCGCGATTTCAACTCTGTGAGGAAAGCAGATAGATCACCGTCTACTTCTTCACCCGTGGTAATATCCTCGACGGTCACTCGCTGACATCGAAGGAACGACGCAAGGTGATCCAGCCCCTCGCTCGTAATCTTATCTTGAGAAAAACCTCGCACAAAAATATCCTCAAGGACGGAACCCATTAGCTGATCACAACCAACTGCTTGCGGAATGATAGATACGGCGTAGAGTTCGACGACGTTGTTCTCCCCACCGTACACAACCGAAAGGAAAGCCAAAACCAAAACTTTGCTCAGTGCTTCAACCTGCTCTTGAACCATGAAGTAAAAATTCTGACGCCCTGCTTCGGTCTCGCATTCTCCTGCGGAAGCCTGAAGCTCATTGAATCGCGTCATCAACTCTGTATTCAGCTTCGCTTCCTTGGCACTCAGACCGAACTTGTTGCTAGTCTCTTCCGCCAACTGGTAAATCATCCAGCCACTCTCGTAAGATGCCTCTTCTTGTTCTTGGCCAATCCAGAGTGCCACTGCGGCATCGATGAAAGAAATCGGACCGCCTCCTGCAGTTTTGCAAGCACGGTCAGCTTCGTAGAGATGATGCACGATGACATGCCAGACATTCATGACAACAGCTGCCTGCGCTGCCAACTGATTATTTTTACCGTCAACGAGAGCCTCCACAACAATGGCATCACCAAAGCTGAACGTAAGTCCGTCGGTAGCATCAAAATTATCTTCGGCATAGAGGCCGTACTTGTATAGGTTGTACATGTGATCCATCCTCATAGCATTCACCATTTCTACGCTCAAGTCTGAAAGACTAGTAACACCAGGGCGATTCATTAAGCCTTTCTCAACATTTTTTCCCGTCGTATAAATCGACTCTGCATCGGTAGTCTCCCACATATCGCGGACATCCAACGCAAAGTCGGCATGCTTTACGGCGTCTTCATCTTGAAATGAGTATCGACCCCAGGCCAGATCCGAAGCAGACTGCGTCGGTGACGTCGGCTGTTGAACTGGCGAAGATACTGGTGCATCCGGGACGCTTTCTCCGACTCCACACAAGTTCCCATCAGTCGGTTCATCTTCGAACGTTCCGATGTCAGAGCAAGACGTCGCCATGCCTTCGAGAGCTACACGCAGCGCATCCGCAACTCCAATGAATTGGTCAGGAACTGGCTTGCTAGAAAGCTGAAATTCCAAGTTCGATCGTAGGGTAACGGCGCTATCAATACTGGCCTGCTCGACAAGTGGCAGAATTCCTCTAACGTAGGCATCACCAGTTGCTAGAGTGTCATCCCGCGACCCCTCAGAAAGTTCTGCGTTAATCGATGCGTATTTCAAAGTCCCTTGGAATAACGGAACCATCATGGCGGGCAAGACATTGTCGACCAAGTTATCAGCGACCGCTTCACAGGACCCCTTACTGATGTC
>Ga0194115_10003325_pt1 | contig 18200 bp, 29 predicted proteins | sample TA2MahsurfametaG_3_FD_148656 | JGI IMG/M metagenome (GOLD analysis project Ga0194115, IMG submission 148656) | Freshwater microbial communities from Lake Tanganyika, Tanzania - TA2015002 Mahale S4 surface | ecosystem: Environmental > Aquatic > Freshwater > Lake | place: Tanzania: Lake... | reverse complement strand
GGCTCGGGCTGCGGTGCGGGCTGCAGCTCGGGCTGCGGCGGCGCCACCGCAACGGGCTCTGGCACCGGGGCCACGGCAACCGGCAGGGCGGGCCGCAGCCGCGCCAGCCCCACCCCCAGGGCGACCAGGGCCGCCAGGGCGAGGGCCAGCAGCAGCGGCCAGAACAGGGGCGCCAGGTCGGCGGGCCACCAGCGGGGGCGCCAGAGGCTGCCCTCGCCGTTGCGCCGCACCGATTCCCGCAGCCGCAGGCCCGTGTCGGCCACCACGGCGCGCAGGTTGTCCGCCAGCAGCCCCCAGGGGTTGACGTAGGGGGCGGGCAGGTTGGAGCGGCCGGGGCCGGACCTCTCGGGGGAACGGGGGGTGGAGCGGGTCAGTTGCTGTTGCGGCGCCGCAACAAGGAAAGCGGATTGCGGAAGCCGCTGCCCGTTTCCTGGCCCTCATAGCCCTGGAAGTTGGGGTCGGCGGACTGGCCGCGGGAGAACTGCTCCACCGCCGCCGCGTCGGGGGAGGGCTCCTTCACACCCTTCACCTCCTTGTACATGCGGTCGTACTCGAGGGCGGAGCGATCCCAGCTGTAGTCGGCCTGCATGGCGCGGCGCTGCAGTTCGCGCCAGCTGTCGCCATGGCGGTACGCCTCCCAGGAGCGCACGATCGAGGTGTAGAAGTCGAGCGGGTCGTAGCGGTCGAAGCAGAAGCCCGTGCCGCTGTGGTTGTTGGGGTCGTGGGGGGGCACGGTGTCCACCAGGCCGCCCACGCGGCGCACCACCGGCACACTGCCGTAGCGCATGGCCAGCAGCTGGCTGATGCCGCAGGGCTCGAAGCGGCTGGGCATCAGGAAGGCGTCGCTGCCGGCGTAGATCAGACGCGAGAGGGCGTCGTCGTAGGTGAGGAACACCGCAAAGCGGCCCGGGTGGCGGGCGGCCATCTGCCAGAGGCCCGATTCCAGGTGGCGATCACCGGTGCCCAGCACCACGAACTGCGAATCGGAGTAGGCGAGCACCCGGTCAGCCACCTGCAGCAGCAGGTCGACGCCCTTCTGGTCCACCAGGCGGCTCACCAGACCCATCAGGTAGGTGTTGGGGTTCACCGCCAGGCCCATGCGCTCCTGCAGCACGCGCTTGCATTCGGCCTTGCCGGCCATGTCCTTGACGCTGAAGTTCGCGGGCAGGGTGCTGTCGGTGGCCGGGTTCCAGTCGGCCTGGTCGATGCCGTTGAGGATGCCGCGCAGCTTGCCGCTGATGTAATTCAGCAACCCCTCCAGCTGTTCGCCGTATTCGGAGGTGCGGATCTCCTGGGCGTAGGTGGGCGACACCGCATTCACCCGGTCGGCGTAGAGCAGCGCCGCCGCCATGGTGTGGTCGCCCTGCATGTACCAGGGGCACCAGGTCATGCGGTCGAGCTTCCAGCGCCAGGGGCCCTGGTACTTGAGGTTGTGGATGGTGAACACCGTGCTGATGTCCGGGTCCTGGTGCATCCACACCGGGATCATGCCGGTGTGCCAGTCGTGGCAGTGCAGGATCTCGGGCTTCCAGTGGTTCCAGGCGAATTCCGCCGCGGCGCTGGCGAAGAAGGTGAAGCGCCAGTCCTCGTCCTCACCGCCGTAGATGCGCTCCGGGTCGAACACCGGATGGCCCACCAGGTAGAGGGGCAGGCCGTTGCTGGGGTGGCGGGTTTCGTAAACGGCGAAGTCGGTGCCCATGGTGTGGCCCCGCCAGATCGGATCACCGGGGATCTGCAGCTGGCTCCAGAGGCGGCCGTAGCCCGGCATGATCAGCCGCACGTCGTGGCCGAGGGCCTTGAGGGCCGGGGGCAGGGAGCCCACCACGTCGCCCATGCCGCCCACCTTGACCATGGGGGCGCATTCGGCTGCGGCAAACAGCACCCGCATGGGAGTCCGGCGAAATGTGGGGGCAACTCTACGGGCGTTCTCCGGGAAGCTCCGTCAGGGCAGAACAGTCACCGGCGTGCCCACCTCCACCAGGTCGAACACCTCCTGCACGCTCTCCTCATAGAGGCGCACGCAGCCGTGGGACACGGCCCTGCCCACGGTCCAGCGGTGGGGTGTGCCATGGAAGCCCGCCATGGTGCAGCCATCCACGCTGAGGTAGCGCTCCCCATCCCAGGCATTGGTGCGGGGCTCGCAGCTGCGGTGGAAGCCGATCCAGCGCGACCCGAGCGGATTGGTGCGCCCGGGGGGCACGGTGCGGCCCTCACCGGGGTGTTCCCAGTGGGGGTTGGCCACCTTCTCCAGCACCTGATGGCGGCCGGCGGGGGTTTCCCAGCCCTCGGTGCCCACCGCCGCCGGGTAGCGGCGCAGTAGGCGGCCGTCGCGCAGCACCATCAGCTGCCGCAGGCTGCGGTCGAGCACCAGCTGCAAGCCCTCGCTGGCCATCAGATCGGAGGGGATGCGGCTGAGGGCCACGGCATCGCTGATCTCCGGCGCCGGCGGCGGAATCGGATCGGGCTGACGGACCAGGGCCGGGGCAGCCTCGGCACCCGCGGAGACCCCGGCGAGGGCCAGCGCCGCCAGGGCGGCACACACCCCGGGGCGGTGCGACAGACGGGAAGGTGTCACAGCGTGGGTTGCACTCTGTCCAACTGCTAGCCAGCCGAGACCAAGCGGGCCACACAGCCGTCAGGGCAACCAGGGGGCGTCCGAAAAATCGGGGGCGCGCTTCTCCAGGAAGGCGTTACGGCCCTCCTGGCCCTCCTCGGTTCGGTAGAAGAGGTGGGTGGCCTGCCCCGCCAGCTCCTGGATGCCGGCGAGGCCGTCGGTTTCGGCGTTGAAGGCCGCCTTGAGGCAGCGGATGGCGGTGGGGCTGTGGCGCAGCACCTCCCGGGCCCAGCGCACCCCTTCCGCCTCCAGCTCCGCCAGGGGCACCACCGCATTGACAAGCCCCATCTCCAGGGCCTCAGCGGCGGAGTACTGGCGGCAGAGAAACCAGATTTCACGGGCCTTGCGCTGGCCCACCAGCCGGGCCAGGTAGCCGGCACCGAAGCCGCCGTCAAAGCTGCCCACCCGCGGGCCGGTCTGGCCGAACACGGCGTTGTCGGCCGCCAGGCTGAGGTCGCAGAGCAGGTGCAGCACCTGGCCGCCGCCGATGGCGTAGCCGGCCACCAGGGCGATCACCACCTTGGGCAGGCTGCGGATCAGGCGCTGCAGGTCGAGCACGTTGAGGCGGGGCAGGCCGTCATCGCCCACGTAGCCGCCGTCGCCGCGCACGCTCTGGTCGCCACCGGCACAGAAGGCGTAGCCGCCGTCCGGGGCGGGGCCGGCACCGGTGAACAGCACCACACCGATGCGGGGGTTGTCGCGCACCCGCGAGAAGGCGTCGTAGAGCTCCGTCACCGTCTGGGGGCGGAAGGCGTTGCGCTTCTCCGGCCGGTTGATGGTGATGCGGGCGATGCCCGCGTCGCTGAGGTCGAACAGGATGTCGCGGTAGGGGCCCTGGGGCTGCCAGTTCAGCGCCGCGGTGTCAGTCGCCATGGGGGCCGCCGTGCAAGGCCGCCATTCTGCGGCGCAGCTCCTGCCGCAGGCCGGCGTCGGCGCGGCGGTCGCTGCGCAGCTCGATCAGGGCCAGGGGCTGGGGCAGGGCCCAGGCCAGGGCCTCCGCCAGGCCGTCGGGGCCGGCGCAGCGGCGGCCGGGCACCCCATGGGCCTGGGCCAGGGCCAGCTGGTCCACCGCCTGGGGCATGGCGAACAGGCGCTCGAAATCGAGGGGCCCATCGGCGCGGATCGGCAGCTGCTCAAAGATGCCGCCGCCGCCGTTGTCGATCAGCACCACGGTGAGCCGCACACCGCGCTGGGCCAGCTGCTGCCGCCACAGCCAGCCGTTGGCGTCGTGCAGCAGGGCCAGATCGCCGCTCACCAGCACCAGGGATCCGCAGCCGAGGGCCAGCCCCGCCGCCAGGGAGAGGGTGCCATCGATGCCGCTGGCGCCGCGGAAACCGATCAGGGGGCGGTGGGGGGCCTCCACGGCGGCGAAGGATTCCCAGTCGCGCACGGGGCTGCTGCTGGCGAGCATCACCGGCAGGCCCGGCGGCAGCAGGCGGCTGAGGGCCCGGGCGATGGCCGGCTCCCCCGCGGCGCCCGCCAGGGACCCATCCAGGGCGCGCTGGGCCTCGGCATCGGCGCGGTGCCAGGGCTCGGCCCAGGCCAACGCCTGGGGGGAGGGGGCGGAAGGCAGGGGGGGCTGGGCAGCGAGCCAGGGCAGCAGCCCCAGGCCGCAGCGCTGGCTGGCGGTGCCGCTGGCATCGAGGTTGCGGGGGTCGGCCTCCGTGATCAGCAGCTGGGGGCCATCGCCTGTGGCGATCCACTGCTGCAGGCGGCGGCTGGCGGGCATGGGCCCCAGCCGCAGCAGCTGGGGGGCCGGCGGCAGGCCATGGCCAGCCTCGAGCAGCAGGTCGTAGCTGTGGATCAGCCGCAGGCCAGGCCAGCCCCGCAGGCTGGAGAGGCCATCGGCCAGCACGGGCCAGCCGCTGGCCCGCTGCCAGCGCAGCAGGGCCTCGGCGAAGGCGGGCAGCTGATCGAGGCGGCCGCGCCAGGGGCCCACCACCACGGCGCCCGGGGCCAGGGGGTTGAGCGGGCTGGGGGCCGGATCGGCAGGGGCGGCCGACGGGGCCGCGGGCGGGCGCCCGGGAGCCGGCGGGGGGTCGGCGGCCAGGGCCTGCAGCTCCGCCAGGCCGGCGTGCAGGGGCTCCTCCAGGGGCAGGTTGAGGTGCACGGGCCCCGCCGGAGCGCCGTGGGCGGCGCCCCAGGCCTGGGCCGCCAGGGCATCGAGGGCCCCGGGCGCCATGGCCGCCAGGCCACGGGGGTCGCCGGCGAGGGCCAGCCGGGCGCTCGGCTCAAGGAAGCGCTCCTGGTTCACGGTCTGGTTGGCGCCGATGCCCTTCAGCCGCTGGGGGCGATCGGCCGTGAGCAGCAGCAGCGGGATGGCGCCGTGGTCGGCCTCCACCGCGGCCGGCAGCAGGTTGGCCACGGCGGTGCCGGAGGTGGTGACCACCGCCGCCGCCACCCCATCGGCCCGGCCCAGGCCCAGGGCCAGGAAGGCGGCGGAGCGCTCATCGACACCGGTGATCAGATCAAGTCCGCTGCGCTCCAGCAGGCCGGCGGCCACCGCCAGGGGGGCCGAGCGGCTGCCGGGGCAGAGCACGAGCCGCCGCAGCCCGCAGGCCTGGAGGCCCTGCAGCAACCGCAACGCCGCCCGCAGGTTGTCCGCCGCGGTGCAGGGGTGGGCGGGGGGAGGGTTCACCCGGCGGAGCGGTTGTTCAGGATGTGGCGATCATGCTGACTGGTCCGCCGCCATGGGGGAACGCCTCAAGCCCTGGCGCTCACTGCTGCTGTGGCTGGCCGTGGCGCTGCTGCTGCGCTGGGCGGTGCTGGAGCCCCGCTGGATCCCCTCGGGCTCGATGCTGCCCACCCTGCAGCTGCAGGACCGGATCCTGGTGGAAAAGGTGAGGCCCCGCCTGGGCCAGCCGCTGCCCCTGGGGGCGATCGTGGTGTTCCGGGCGCCGCCGGCCCTGGTGGAGGCGGGCTACGACCCGAAGGCCGCCCTGATCAAGCGGGTGGTGGGGGAGCCCGGCGACCGGGTGGAGGTGCGCGACGGCCAGCTGTGGCGCAATGGCGCCGCCGTCGCGGAGCCCTGGCTGGCGGAGCCGATCGACTACCGCTTCGGGCCGGTGACGGTGCCCGCCGGCCACCTGATGGTGCTGGGGGACAACCGCAACGCCAGCTTCGATTCGCACCTGTGGGGGCCCCTGCCGGAGCGGGATGTGATCGGCACGGCGGTGCTGCGCTACTGGCCGCTCAACCGCCTGGGCCCGATTCGGTTCTCCACCCCTGAGGGCCTCGATCGGCCCGGACAGCTGGGGTAGGGTGCAAGCGTTCCGCAGCGCACAACGGGATGTTCAACCCGGAGTTCCTGACGAGCGACAGCGAGGCGATCGGCAGCAACTCGCTGATTCAGTACTTGCAGGATCAGTCGCCCGACGTGCTGCAACGGGTGGCCCGCTCCGCCAGCGGCGACATCCAGGACATCATTCGCCACAACGTGCAGGGGCTGCTGGGGATGCTCCCCGGCGAACACTTCGACGTGAAGATCACCGCCAGCCGCGATCACCTGGCGGGCCTGCTGGCCTCCGCGATGATGACCGGCTACTTCCTGCGCCAGATGGAGCAGCGCATGGAGCTGGAGGCCAACCTGTTCGCCGGCGGCGATGCCGAGGTGGATCCGGGCGAGCTGAAGCTTTAGTCCAGGGGGCACTCCGGCACCACACCGCTGCGCAGCAGCAGCGCATCGATGCCCGCCAGGTAGCTCCAGTCGCCACGGTCCGGCGCCCAGGGGCGTTGCTCCAGGGCATCCGCCAGCTGCTGCAGCTGCTCCTGTGAGCAGGGCACCGGCGCGTCGTAGTGGGCCGGCACCAGCCAGCGCAGCTCCGGCAGCCGCTGCAGCTGCCGCAGCCACTCCAGCAGCAGCGCCCGCGCCCGGGGGAACACCAGTCGCTCCAGCACCGGGGCCACCTGCAGGCCGGCCACCGCCTGGCCCTGCAGCTCGGCGAACACCGCGGCGGAGCTGCGCGTCCATTGGAAGGGGTAGATCCCGAAGTAGCTGCGGGGGTTGCGGCAGCCGGGGCGGAAGGCCTGACCGAGCAGCTGGCCGAGGGGCGGCACCTGCAGGGCCTCGGGCCGCAGGTAGGAGGCGAACAGCGCCAGCCGCTGCCAACCCTTGAGCCGCAGCTCGGGGCTGTCGGTCAGGGGCTGGTCGCCGCGGTCGCGGGCGTGGAACAGCAGCGGCGTGGGGTCGAGGTTGAACAGCTCCGGCGGCTGGGGGTTGATGGCCACCAGGGCATCGGTGATCAGCAGGGCGCCGCTGCTGCGCTGCAGGCAGCTGAACTCCTGAAACCGCCCCAGCCCCAGATCCAAGGGCCCCAGGCTGAGCCACTGCAGCTCCTCGGGGTGGGGGAAGCCCTGCTCCCCCAGCACCCGGGTGCGCCCGCGGGGGAACCCCAGCCAGCTGGAGGGCAGGTTGAGCGGGAAGCTCCACTGGCCGGGGGTGACCCACACCTCGGCGGCGGGAAAGGCCCGGGCCATGGCGGGCACCGGCAGCTTGTGCTCCAGGCCCGAGGCGGTGGGTAGCACGATGCTGCGCACGGGCCCGAAACGGGCCTCCAGATCCCCCAGGGCCCAGCGCACCTCGGCGGTGGGGGCCACGGGGGCGTAGAGCAGCAGGCCGCCCCGCACCCGCACCACGGTCATGCGGATGGGCACGGCCACATAGAACACCCCCTGCAGCTGCTCGAAGCTCCACAGCTGCCCGGGGATCAGCTCCCGCACCAGGGTGCGGCGGCGGCCATAGGGATAGAGGGGCAGCAGCGGCCACCAGGGCCAGCGCTGGGCGGCCGGGTCGGCGGGCGGAGAGGCAACCATCAACGCCCGTGCCCTCAGGCCAGCAGCAGCAGCAGGCTGATGCTCATCACCACCATGCCGGCAATCACGCCCCCGATCATGAGGTAGTGGCGGGCCCCGGTGCGTTGGGCGGCGGGCAGCAGCTCATCGAGGCAGATGTAGATCATGGCGCCGGCGACGCTGGCGAAGATCAGCCCCAGCACCGCATCGCTGAGCAGCGAGCGCAAAAACACATAGCCCACCAGGGCCCCCACCGGCTCCGCCAGGCCCGACACGAACGAGAGCCAGAAGGCCTTGCGGCGGCTGCCGGTGGCGTAGTACACGGGGGCGGAGATCGCCAACCCCTCGGGGATGTTGTGGATGGCGATGGCGATGGCGATGCCGATGCCCAGCCGCGGCTCGGAGAGGGCCGCCACGAAGGTGGCCAGGCCCTCGGGGAAGTTGTGGATAGCGATGGCCAGGGCGGCGAACAGGCCCGTGCGCATCAGGGAGGTGGACTCCACCGTGCCCTCCCGGGGCGGCAGCAGCGGCAGCGCGTGGGAGGGGAGCAGCCGGTCGATCAGGGCCAGCACCACCATGCCGGCGAAAAAGGCCAGCACCGTGAGGCCGTAGCCCAGGGCGGGGCCATGGGCGGCACCGAGGGCCTGGCGGGCCTTCGGGAAGATCTCCACGAAGGACACGTAGAGCATCACCCCGGCGGAAAAGCTCAGGGAGAGGGTGAGCAGGCTGGGGCTGAAGCGACGGCTGATCAGGCCCAGGAGGCTGCCGAAACCGGTGGAGAGCCCCGCCCCGAGGGTGAGCAAAAACGCGAACAAAAAGCGCTGGTCGAGCTCAGGTAGAGGTTCCAGCAGCGGCACTCGGCTCGCTCCGCGGCACGGGGATCACCCCCGATGATCGCAGGTGATGCGCACCCTCAGGCTGGGGGGAAGCCCTCCTGCTGGCTGATCACCCAATGGGTGGCGGCCTTCTGGGTGTGCCAGGCCTGCAGCAGCTGCTTGGCCAGGTTTCGCAGCTGGTCGGGATCGGCGGTGGCGTCGATGGCACGGTTGAAGCGCTCGATCTCGAATTGCTGGCCAACGCTCAGTTCGATCGGTGCGGACATGGCCCTTCCCGTGAGATGCCTGAAAGGTAACGAACCCCCGCAAGGTGCCGGTAACAAGTACTACCGGGCCGCCCAATTGTGTGGGCTTGACAGTGAACAATCCGGCCAAGATCAGCGGCTTCAATGCAACTGATCAGCGCCCTTAATCATCGCAACCGCAGCGCCGGGCCGACAGCCCCCCGCGGCGCAGCGGATCCGCCGCTTGAAGAAAGCTCACGTTCGGTTGCGAGAGATCAAGCTGCTGCGTCGCCCCGTGACAACTGATGCAGATTGCAGGGGTGGCGTCACCCCCTCCAACGGCGCCGCTCCCCAGAGCGCCCCTCTCCCTTGCCCGGCCGCTCCGGAAAGCCCCCGACCCCACGGGGGTTTTCTGTTGTTGGCGGCGCCGCCAGAATCCGTTCATCCCCGGCGACTCCCCGCGATGAACTCGCCCTTCGGCGTGTGGCTGCCGCAGGTGCATGTGATCCGCTGCGGCCGCTTTGAGGACGCCATGGTGGCTGCCCACGCCCTGCAGGAGCGCCAGTGCGTGGTGCTGCAACTGGATGGCATGGACCCCGGCCAGGCCCAGAGGCTGGTGGATTTCGTGGCCGGCGCCGTGGAGGCCCTGGAGGGGCGAATCGAGCGCATCGGCGAGGGCACGGTGCTCTGTGCCCCCGCGGGGGTGGAGGTGAGCCGCGACTGAGGCCTCAGGCCTGGGGTTCGCCGGGCTTGGCAGGGGGCTTGGGGCTGGGGTACTTGTGGCTCAGGCGCCAGAGCTCGTTGCTGTGGTCACCGGGCTCCACCTCCCGCAGGCGGCACACCAGGTTGAACACGTCCTGGGGGGAGAGCTCGCCATCCTCCTGCCACTTGAGGCTGGCGGGCTGAACGGTGCGCTTCGGGTCGGTCACCAGCCAGGGAAGGAGAACTGGGCGCACCGTACGGAGCGCAGGGCTGCCGATGCGGCCGTTGCACATGGTTTGTGGTCGAAGATTTTGTGAAGTTGTGCGCAGCGCTACCGGCGGCGCTAGAGCGAGGGCAGCCGGGGGCCCTGGGATGCGTCTGCACTTCACCCCGATTCACCTGTTCCGCGAGACGCCGCAGGTGACCTTCTTCGACGCCAGCGTGCCCACCAGCAACGGCACCGATGTGGTGGTGCACCACGGCCCCGCCATCTCCCCGCCGGATGACGGCCCGTTCGAGCAGTACTACGTGCACCACCACCAGGTGGACCACAACCTGGTGCTGCATGGCCAGCGCCGCTTCATCCTGCTCAACCCCGCCTGGGATCAGCCCCACCACCTGGTGCTGCTGGAACGGGCGATGGGGGCGTTGCAGATCCCGATCGGCACCTTCCACCGCTCGGAATCCGGGGAGGACGGCAGCCTGGTGCTCAACCAGTCGGAGCGGGATCGGCAGTTTGATTTCGCCACCGAGTTCATCCCCGTGAGCCTGCGGGAGCGGCCGGATCTCCAGGAGGCGCGCCGCACGCGGCCGTGGGTGTGGAGCTGGCAGGGGGGTCACCTGCGCCGCAGCCACGACCTGGAGGCCTAGGGGCGCTGGGGGTTGGGCCGCAGCCGCCGAACCCCGTGGTAGCGCACCACCTCGAGCACCTCACCGTTCTGATCCACCAGGCGGTAAGTGCGGCCGGTGAGCCGCGATTTCACCCGGGCGGCGGTGTAGGCCTCGAACTGGGTGCGGCGCCACACCTCGTCGCGCCATTCCGGCTCGTCATTGGAGCGGCTCTGGATGATGATCGCCATGGCGGCCATCGGGCAAACGGTCCCACCTTCACCGTGCATCAGGGGTGAAGCGGAACGCTGAAAACTGAAGCTTGGCTTCGGGATCAGGCCGGGTCGGGGCGCTCGGCGGTGTCGCTGAGGTCCTGCAGGAGCAGCAGGCAGGCCATGCCCATCAGCGCCAAGGCCGTGCCGCACTGGTCGTCACCGGCGAGCTCGATCGTGCGGGCTGCGGCAAGGTGCTGGGACCAGGTGAGTCGCATCGGGGCGGCACCGTGTGAGCGCTTCCTAGCAGGAATGGCCGGCGCCGTGCGGCCACAACCCCTGATGGGGGCTGGGATTTAACAAACATTCATCGAGCGAGTAGCAATGGCGACGGAGCCCACGGCCGGGATCGATACGTTGGTCGCGTCCCATCGCCCCCACCCCGATGGCCGCCATGGAATTGAGCTTCAGCCAGACCTTCGAGCTGGAGCGCATGCGCCGGGAGATCGAAGCCACCCAGGATCCGCAGCAGCTGCGGGCCCTCAGCAAGGAGCTGCTGATGGCCTGGTTCAGCGAGAAGGCCAGCACCAACCAGGCGATCCGCGAGCAGCTGGGCAACGGCTGAGCCCTCCCGGCGCCAGGGCCCCAAAAACAGAGCCCGGGGCGCGGGCCCCGGGCTTCCGTCGGCCCGGCGCGGGCTGCGGCCGTTCGTGGTGGCCAGGCAGCGCGGGGCTCTCTGTTGTGTTGGGTTGGATCGGGATCGATCCGATCGCCGAAGCGATCACGGTGTTCAGTTGTGCGGCGGAGCTGCCGGCGCTGGCACCTGGGGCCGAGTGACCAGTGGGACGTTCCAGGGGGTCCGGGGCACCTGGGGCTGACCGGGCGGTCAGTCGTGAACGGTGCAGTGGACGGCGATGCCCTTGGCGACCCTGTCGCCGGGGGAGCCAGGAACGTCAGAGATCCGTCGAGAGTGTTGGAGCAGGGGCCGGATCGTCAGCGCACTCCTGGCCTGTGCTCCGGGGGGGTGTCATCCATCGCTGGTGCCTCCGAATGCCGTGCACCCACGATCGGCACGGGGCCGGGGGGTGACAAGGGGAGCGGTTCAGTTCGACACCGCTCTTGATCTTCGGCAATGGGGCTTCATGAATGGCGCTTCACACGGCTGGCGGGGCACCGCTGGATCGTGTGGGGCAGCTGACCAAGGCGGCCGCCGCCGCGGAATCGGCGTTGAAATGGTGGCCCGTTTCGGCCCCCCTCCGCCGCGATGCGCCCCACGGACGAGCCGCCGCAGTCGCCCGATCCGTGGCCCCAGGGGGCAAGCCCGCTGCCGCCGCAGCTGGAGGGGGCCGGCCGCGACACGCTGCTCGCCTACCGGGATGTGGTGGCCTACTGCGAACGGCGCGGGCTGCGGGTGAGCGCGGAGCTGAAAACCTTCCTTCGGGAGCGCCTGGGGCCGATCAGTTCAGCACCGTGAGCTGGCGCAGGCCGGTGGCGCGGATCCAACGGGCCACGGCGGCGGTGTCGGCGGCGCTGGGCAGGCAGATGCAACCGCTGCCGGGCAGGCAGGTGTGGATCCCCAGGGCGCTGCGGCGGGTGGCGAAGCGCGGCAGCAGATCGATCCAGTAGCTGCCGGCCCAGGCCTCGGGGCGGCCGAGCCGGTAGGGGCCCGGCGGCAGCGGCGCGGCATTGCCGGGGGTCCAGCGGCGATCGGCGCTTTGGCGGCTGGCGATGCCGCTGGCGGCGGGCCAGCGGGCCACGGTGGTGCCGTTGCGGCGCAACTCCAACCACCACAGCTGATCACCGCTGGGATGGCGCCCCGGCACGCGGCGAAACTCCAGGGCGAAGCGGCCGGAGGCGGGCACGGCGGCGCCGGGGCCGCCGTTGCCGGGCAGCGTGAGCAACAGCGCCGGCGCCACCGGCAACGACACCGGCATCGGCGGAACGGACCACAGCGCAACAAACGGCAGCACGGCATGGCGCAGGCGTTGGGGGCAGTCTGGCGGAGGCGCTGCAGTACACCTGTATTGACAGCCGGGCGAAACACGGCTAGTACAGTCGTACTGCAACCCACCCATGGCCGTCGCATCCCCCTACGCCGTGTTCCGCGCCGTCGATCTGGGCTGGCCCCTGGCCATGCCCGCCCTGCGCGAACCGCCGCAGCCCGCCAGCCTGGCCCCGGCGACCCGCAGCACCATGGCCACCGCCAGCGGCAGCCCGCGCAAGCGCAGCTCCAGTGGCCTGCGCCGCCGCACGCCCCCCCAGTGGAACACCCTGATCCAGGGTGAGCTGTTCCCCGCCTGAGCGGCGGATCAACCCCTCAGGCCCGGGGCTGCGCTGGCGCCGGGGCCGGTTGGGGGCGGGGCTCCCCGGGCTGGGTCTGCAGCAGTGGCAGCAGGCTGCTGAGGCCGAGCATCACAAACGACAGGGCCCCCACCAGGGCCAGCAGGCGCAGCCCCCAGGGGCGGCCGGGATCCACGGGCCAATCGCCGTCGTCGAGGGGATTCGGCTGGTGGGGTTCGCGCTTGGGCATCACAGCAGAAACCCCCGGGGAGGGCCCGGGGGTTGAGGTGATTCTGGCTGGGTCGGAGCTGCCGAGGGAGGCACCTGGGGCCAGGGTTCCAGGTGTCGGGCGGGGTGAACTCACGGGGGCACCTAGGGCGGTGCAGATGGAGTGTCGACCGGTTTGACGCACCGTTGTTGTCGCACCGGACGAGCCGCCCACATTTGGGAAAGACTGTTGGAGCAGGGGCCTTCAGTCAGCTCGCTCCTGGCTGGTGGCGGGGTGGAGTGTCGTCCATGGAACGGCTCCGAATTCGATGCCAACAGCATCTCTGCGGCGGCGGGCCGGGGCAATCGGCGTTCATGCTCATTGCTCCGCGGCGCGGGCCGGCCGAGATTGGGGTGTTTGTGGCTCGCGGCCGCCAGTCGTGGCTATGCCGGAGGCGAACACTCCACCCCCGGCCCGCCATGCCGCAGCCCAACCCCTCGCCGCAGCTGGTGGCCAGCACGCCGCAGGGCTCCACGATCGAGGCGGTGGGCGGCAACCTCTATCGGGTGTGCGATGGCAGCCACCACTGCCGCACGGTGCCGGGCCTGTGGCAGGCCCAGGAGCTGGCGCACCAGGCGGAGCTGATGCACCGCCATCCGGAGCAGCTGCCCTAGGCCGCCAGCTGCTCCCGCAGGAAGCCATCGGCGACCTCCACCGCCAGGGCCCAGGCGTCGGCCTCGCTGAGGCCGGAGCTGCGGGTGGGCTTGAAGCTGTGGTCGCCGCTGGGGATCCAGGCCAGCTGCAGGCTGGGGGCCAGGGGGTAGGCCTCCACCTCAGCGCGGCGCCCGAAGGCATCACGCTCCCCCTGCAGGATCAAGGTGGCGGTGCGCTGCTGCTGCAGGTGCTCGGTGCGCAGGCTCTCCGGCTTGCCGGGCGGATGGAACGGGTAGCCGAGGCAGAGGCAACCGCGCAGATCGAGGCCATCCGCCAGGCCATCGGCCACCAGGCTGGCCACCCGGCCGCCCATGGATTTGCCGCCGATGAACAGCGGCAGCCCGCCGGCGTGGTGGCTGGCCTCGCGCTGCAACTGATCCCGGAAGGCCTGCTCCAGCTTGGGTAGCCGATCGGGGGCGCTGCGGGGGCCGCCCTGGCGGCGGCGGGCCATGTAGGGGAATTCAAAGCGCACCACCCGCCAGCCCCGGGCCGCCAGCCCCTCGGCCACGGCCCCCATGAAGGGGCTGTCCATGGGGGCGCCGGCGCCATGGGCCAGCAGCAGCACCCCGAGCGGCGGCTGGGGGGGCTGCGTCACCAGGCGGCCGTCTGCGTCCACCACGGCTGTGCTCACGGGATCGGCGATGGACGGGAACGGCGCCATCCTGGAGGCAACCGCCGCCCTGGAGGCCATGGACCGCAGCACCATGGAGCAACTGATGGCCGAGGCCCGGGCGGAGGCGGAGCGCAGCTGGGGGGAAGGGGGCATCCCGGTGGGGGCCGTGCTGGCCCGGGAGGACGGCAGCGTGGTGGCCCGCGGCCACAACCAGCGGGTGCAGAGCGGCGACCCCACCAGCCACGGTGAAACCCAGTGCATCCGCAACGCCGGCCGCCGCCGCGACTGGCGGGAGCTCACCCTGGTAACCACCCTCTCCCCCTGCCCGATGTGCGCCGGCACGGCGGTGCTGCTGGGGTTCCGGCGGGTGCTGATCGGCGAGCGGCGCAGCTACCAGGGGGCGGAAGCCTGGCTGACGCAGTCGGGCATCGCCGTGGACTGCCTCGATGACGACAGCTGCGTGGCGTTGATGGAGCGGCTGCAGCGGCAGCGGCCGGAGCTGTGGCGGGAGGACATCGGTCTGCCCCCCGCCGGCGGCGACTAAGCGCTCACCTGCACGCCCTTCCAGAAGGCCACGCGGCCGCGGATCTCAGCGGCGGCCTGCTTGGGCTCGGGGTAGAACCAGGCGGCGTTGGCGTTCACCTGCCCATCGACAACCACGTCGTAGTAGTGGGCCTCCCCTTTCCAACCGCAATGGCTGCGGTGGCTGGAGGGCTGGAAGCAGCCCTCCACCAGGGCCTCGGGCGGGAAGTAGGCGTTGCCCTCCACGGTCACGATGTCGTCGCTGGCGGCGATCACGGTGCCGTTCCAGGTGGCCTGCATGGGGGCGGGGCAATGGCCCCCCATCATCCCAGGGCCGCCAGCAGATCGGGCCGCGAGTACCAGCTGCCGGGGCCCTCCCGCACGGGCACCACCCCGAGCTCCGCCCGCAGCTCCTCGAGGTCGCGGTGGAGCAGGTTGGGCCAGTCGAGGGCGAACAGGGGCTTGGCGGCATCGCCGATGGCCATGCCCTGATCGATCAGCTCCAGCTTGTAGCGCCCGGTGAGCACCCGCTCGGCGTCGGGCTGGCCGGGGGTGTACAGCACCGGAGAGGCCATGAACGAGGCGAACAGCACCGTGAGGGCCGTGAAGGCGAAGGCGGGGCAGCCGAACTGGCGGATGCTCACACTGATCACCCCCAGCTCGCCGGTGGTGTCGAGGGCGAAGCCCGTGAGCACGTGGTGCAGGTCGTGGGAGGCGTAGGTGCGGTAGTTCACATAGTCGGCATCGGTGGCCAGGTTGTTGAAGTAGGCGGGGTCGGGGTAGAAGCCGGGATCCAGCCCCAGGGCCTGCAGCAGGCCGCCGTAGATGCGGCCGACGCTGCCGCGGGGCAGGGCCAAGAGCTCCTCCAGGCTGCGCTTGGGCATCAGGGGCCGCTCGGCGATCAGGCGCTGGGCCTCCGGATCGCGCTTGAGGGCCTCGAGGCTGCGGTGCATGGGCAGGGTGTCGCGCAGGCGGCGGGAGAGGTCGAACACCTGGGTCACGTCGCCGCCGCCGCGCAGGGCCTGGTCGAACAGGCCCATGAAGTCGTCGATCTGGCCCTTGTCGAGCAGTTGATTGAGGGCTTCGAGGCTCATCGCGGCGGCGGCGTGCGGCCCCCCGTGTCTAGCGACGGGCCCAGGCGAGTGTCTGCTCCAGGGCCGGCCGCCAGGCCCCCGGCGCGAAGGCATGGCTGTGGCCGTGGCCCGGCAGCAGCCAGCCCACATCCAGATCCAGCAGCCGCTCCACCGAGCGCAGCTGCTCGGGCCAGTTCCACCAGCAGTAGCGCTCGGAGGCCACCACCACCTGGTGGTCGGGGTTCCACCAGAGGTGATCACCGCTGAACAGCACCGCCGCCCGCTGGCCCAACACCGCCACCAGGGAGCCGGCGGTGTGGCCGGGGGTGGGGATCAGCTGCAGGTCGGCGTCAAGGGCCAGGGGGTCGCGGCCCTGCAGCAGGTGTTCGGCGCCGGGGGCGGCGTCGGCATCGGCGGCGTGGATCCAGCGGCCGCAGCCGAAGGCGGCGGCCCAGCGCTGATGGTCGGCCACGTCATCGCGGTGGGTGAGCACCAGGGTGTGCAGGCCGCCGAGGGCGCGGATGCGGCGGGCCAGGGGCGCACTCCAGCGGGGCACATCCACCAGCACATTGCCGCCGGGGCGCACGATCAGCCAGCTGCTGGCCCCGAAGCTGCGGCGCGAGGCCCAGCCGCAGTAGTAGACGTCTCCGGCCGGGTGGCGGGTGACCAGCGCCGGAAAGCCATCGGCCGGGGTGCGGGCCCGCAGGGCGGCGCTGGTGCCGATGGCGGCCACGGGGCAGGCCTGCAGGGCCAGCAACGCCTGGCGCAGTTCGCCATCCCCCACGGGTTGGCGCAGCACATGGGAGGCGTTGCCATGGGGGGCGAAGTGCAGCGGGTCGAACTGCCAGCAGGTGCCGCAATCAATGCAGGCGGCATCCACGTAGAAGGGGCCGGGGGCGTTGGCGCTCAGGCGCTGGCTGGGGCGGGCCATGGCGAGCTCCTCAGGGCCAGGCCACCAGGGCGGCGCCGGCCCCCATCAGCAGCACGCCGATCCAGGCGGCGGGGCTGAGGGATTCCCCCAGCCACAGGGCCCCCAGCAGGGCCACCAGCGGCACGCTGAGCTTGTCGAGGGAGGCCACGCCGGCCACGGGGCCGAGGCGCAGGGCCTGGAAATAACAGAGCCAGGAGAGGCCGGTGGCCAGGCCCGCCAGGGCCAGGGCCAGCAGGCTGCGGCGCGGCAGGCTGTGCAGCGGCACGGCCTGCAGCTGGCCGCTGAAAGCCAGCACCGCCGTGAGCACCACCGCCACCACCAGGGTGCGCAGCAGGGTGGCGAGGTTGGGGTCGATGCCGGCGATTCCGAGCTTGGAGAGCACGGCGGTGCAGGCGGCCATCAGTGCCGCCCCCAGGGCCCAGAGCTGCCATGTGAGATCCACCGAAGCCCATGCCGCTGGTTCCAGCTTGGCGCCGGCGCCCGGCCTGGCTAGGGGTGGAGCAGAGCCCCAGCGCCGATGCTCAACACCCTGCCCAGCACCAGCCCGCAGCACACCGAGCCGGGAGTGGTGGTGCACTACCGCCAGACCAGCCCGGAGCTGGGGCCGGCGCAGCGGCTGCCTGTGGGGGAGCCACGGCCGGAGGGCAACCGGCGGCTGATCCCAAACCCTTCCTGCTGATTCATGGCGCGTCAGCGGCGCAGGGCTGTGATGGGGATACACCTCTGACGGGTTGATGCCATGTATGTGATCGAAGCGCTGCACTCCGATGGCTGGCGCATCCAGGGCCGCGCCGCGGCGGAATACTGGGCCCAGCTGGAGGCGCAGACCCGCTGCTGCTCCGATGGCCGCCGCTACCGCATCCGCGATGAGGCCACCGACCAGGTGACCTCCCTGGTGGACACCAACAGCTGCCGCGCCCTGGTGAGCGGCGGCAGCTGAGGCGCCGCCGCGGAGCTTCAGGCCTCCTGGAACACCGTCTGGGAGGCCTCGATCGTGAGGGTCACATCGGCCTGGCTGTTGACGCTGAACACACTCCAGGTGGCCATCGGCTCCGGGTTGCGGTGGGCGTGGGGCCATTCGATGCGCTGGCCGCTGTAGGTGAGCCCCACGCAGGTGAGGCTGGCGTCATCGGCCAGCAGGCTCCAGAGCACCGTCACCAGCCCGCGGTCGTAGTCCGGGGGCACGGCGGCCTGGGCCTCGGCGGCCACGGCACCGGGGTCGAGCCCCAGCTCCAGGGCCCGCTCCCAGCTGAGGAAGGTGCCGTCGTGGGTGGGATAGAACCAGCAGGTTTCGTTGCTGGCCTCCGCCAGGGGAAAGCGATCGAGGCAGTGGAAGGCATCGCCCTCGCTGTGGCGGCGGTAGACGCCGAGGGAATTGAGGCGCGGATCGAACTGGGGCACCAGCGCATCACAGAGGGGGCGCGCCTGCAGCTGCCCATCCCAGGGCAGGCCGCTCAGATCGCCTGGGCCCTGGCCGGCGGCGGGGAAGAGCCGCAGGGCGAAGGCACCGCGGGGGCCCTGGCGCTGGGCCGCCACCAGATCGCTCCAATCCACCGGGCCGTCGGGCAGCAGGGCGGCTGGAGCCACCACGAATACAAGGGGATGATCCATCTGCAGGGCCGGGCCTACGCCCAGCTTGGCGGGTCAGGCCG
>Ga0194115_10003318_pt1 | contig 18213 bp, 19 predicted proteins | sample TA2MahsurfametaG_3_FD_148656 | JGI IMG/M metagenome (GOLD analysis project Ga0194115, IMG submission 148656) | Freshwater microbial communities from Lake Tanganyika, Tanzania - TA2015002 Mahale S4 surface | ecosystem: Environmental > Aquatic > Freshwater > Lake | place: Tanzania: Lake... | reverse complement strand
CTGATGCGGCCCTGACCAAATCGGGGACAGCCAATTTGGAGCTGGCCCTGCGGCGGGTTCCCCAGGTGGTGGGCTACCGGGTGAGCCGCGTCACAGCGTTTGTCGCCCAGCATCTGCTGCGCTTCAGTGTGCCCCACATTTCACCGGTGAATCTGGTGCTGGGTGAGCGCCTGGTGCCCGAGCTGTTGCAAAAGGCGTTCACTGCGGATGCTTTGGTGGCCGCCGTTGAACCCCTGTTGCGCCATGACTCGCAGCAGCGTCAGCGCATGCTGGCGGGGTATGACGAGCTGGAGCGGCAGTTGGGCGAGCCTGGGGTGACGCGCCGGGCGGCTGCGGCGGTTCTCGATCAGTGCCTCAGCGAATCATGAGCAGGCTGCAGGGTTTCAGGTTGCCTCTGGCAGGGCTTTGGGCTGTCTGCCTGGCGCTGTTGCTGTGCGGCTCACCGGTGCTGGCAGCGGCCCCGCAGGAGGCCGTACTGGCAGGCGGTTGCTTCTGGTGCCTCGAGCACGACCTCGAGGCTCTGCCGGGGGTCCTTGAGGTGGAGAGCGGCTACAGCGGCGGGGCTTTGCCCCGTCCCAGCTATCGCCAGGTCTCCTCTGGTGGCACGGGTCATCAGGAGGTGGTCAGGGTGCGCTTTGATCCCACCCGGCTTCGCTATGGCACCTTGCTGCGCGCCTTCTTTCGCAATATTGATCCGCTGGATGGAGTCGGTCAGTTCTGTGATCGCGGCAGCTCCTACAGGCCGGTGATCTTCACCGCCGGACCTCAACAGGCTGCCGAGGCGCAAGCAAGCATCAGCCAAGCGGCCCGTGAACTGGGCCTGACCCCGACAGCGCTCGCCGTTGCGCTCAAGCCCTTGCAGCGTTTCTGGCCGGCTGAGGCTTATCACCAGGATTACGCCAGGCGAAATCCCGTCCAGTACAACTATTACCGCTGGGCCTGCGGCCGTGATCGCCGCCTGAATCAGCTCTGGGGCGGCAGAGCCCGATCGGACGCCCCCTGGTTGGTGAAGCCTGATCGCGCAAAGCTGAGGAAAAGCTGAAGCGCGATTGCCTCGCTTTTGCCTGAACCCCTGCCATGGAGCGGGTTTCCCCCCTTTGCTGTGGCCTTGGGCATCAGTAGCGTTGTCGCGACCACTTCAACCGTTTTGTATGTATCTGCTGACCATCAGAGACGGTCTGCAGACGCGCCACATCGGGCCTTACGACAGCCCGAAGCAGGCGGCCGACGATCTTGATCGCCTGCTGGCGGTCTGCGGCGAACGGGCGCGCTGGCAGATCCACGCTCTGGAAACCCCGCAGGAGCTGGTGAGCAGGCTGGGCGAGGCAGCCACCGCTCAGCTTGCTGGTGCCACCGGCCGCCGCCAGGCTGCGGCTTGAGGCCGTTTCAGGCTTCAGGGTTGCGGCGTGGATAGCCGCGCAGCAAGCCGCTTTCGATCATGAGCCCAACCCCTGCGTTGATCAGGATGAGGCCGAAGGTTCCATACCAAAACCAGGGCCCGGCATTGGCGATCGGATCCACCGCCTTGGCAGAGGCGGCCAGGGTCTGTATTCCTTTGCGGATCACCGCTTCGCCGAACAGGCACAGGCCAGCAGGCAGGAGCAGCACACCCAATTGTGCCTTGACGTACCAACGGATCTTCTGAACGGCCATCGCGACAGGCTTGGTTGCCTGCAACCCTACGTGGCTGTGCTGGTCACTGCCCCGTCGAGCAGCCACTGCACCAGGGTGCGCACCCCAAAGCCGGTGGCGCCGGCGGGGTCGCAGCCGCGTCCTTTGTCGCTCCAGACCGTGCCGGCGATATCGAGATGGGCCCAGGCCACGTCGGGCTGGATGAAATCCTGCAGAAACAAGGCCGCCGTAATCGAACCACCCGGCCTGGGGCCGGTGTTCTTCATGTCGGCATGGGTGCTCTTGAGGCCGTCCTTGTAGGAGCTGCGCAGCGGCATGCGCCAGAAGCTCTCGCCTGCGGCATCGCCAGCCTTCAGCAGCGCCTGGGCCAGGCCATCGGTGTTGGACCACAATCCGGCGATTTCTTCGCCCAGAGCAATCACGCAGGCGCCCGTGAGGGTGGCCAGGTCGATCAGGGCATCGGGCTCGAGCTTGCAGGCGTAGACCAGGGCATCGGCCAGGGTCAGCCGGCCTTCGGCATCGGTGTTGTTGATCTCGATGGTCTTGCCGTTGGAGGCCGTCACGATGTCGCCGGGATGCACCGCTTCGCCGCTGATCATGTTTTCGCAAGCCGCCACGATCATGTGCACCTCAACGCCGGCGGGCTTGAGCTCGCCGATCGCGCGCATGGCCCCCAGCACCGCTGCACTGCCGCCCATATCGAATTTCATCAGTTCGATCTGAGAGCCGGCCACCTTGAGGTTGTAACCGCCCGAATCAAAGGTGAGTCCTTTGCCCACCAGGGCCACGCGGCGCTGAACTGGGCCTGAGGGCCTGTAGATCAGGTGGATGAACTTGGGCGGTAGCACCGAGCCTTGGGCGACCCCCAGGTAGGCGCCCATGCCCAGGGCTTCACAGTCGCTGCGCTCGAGAAGCTTGAGCTCAAGGCCGTGTTCATGGGCCAGTTGGGCGGCGATGTCGGCTAGGTGCTGGGGTGTGGCCACATTGGGCGGGGCCGCCACCAGCTCCCGCGCCAGCGAGACACCGCGCACGATGGAGCCAGCGTCCTGAATCTCGCTGGCGACTGCGGCATCGAGGCCTAGCAGCGTCACGTCGACCAGCTGGCTGCTCGGTTCAGCGTCGCTCTTGAAGCGTTGGTCGGCAAACAGGGCCAGTTGGGCCGCTTCGGCCATGGCACGCGCTGCCGCAGGCGCCGCGAGACCCTCCAGGGGCATGGCCAGGGCCAGTGAAGGCAGGGCTGAGGCTGCTTTGCAGACGCTGGCGGTGGCCGTTCGCAAAGCCTGCAGGTCAAAGCCCTCAGGCTCTCCCAGTCCGATCAGGATCAAGGTGCCTGGCCTGCTGCCAAGACGCTCGAAACTCAGGCATTCGCCTGCTTTGGCCTTGAAGCGCCGCTGCTCAAGCCGCTTGATGAAAGCGTCGTGCTCTGCAGCACTCAAGAGCTGCTCGAGGGCTTGACGCAGCGGTTGGATCCGTTCACCACTGAACAGGCCAACGGCCAGGGCCTCAGCGCCGAGACCCGAGAGGGCGCCGGCCTCTTCAAGGCGGATCGTTTGCGCGCGAATCTGCACGGGTTCTCTGGCCACTGGCCAGCGATGGTAGCCAGCACCTCAGGGGCCCTCGGCTTGAAAGGGGGTGGCCCAGCGCAGGCGGGTCTCTTTGTTGAAAGGCGGCAGCCAGAGCTGGATCAGTGTTTGCTCCAGGGCTCGACGCGCCTTGGTTGCTTCAGGCACGTCACTACAAAAGCTGATGCTCAGACGGCTCGGCAAACCGGCTTTGGCGATGGCCTCGCCATAGGCCGCTAGGTATGCCTTGCAGTCGTGCTCGCCTTTCCAGCGTTGTTCGGCCCTGGCGGTCTCGCCGATGTACAGCAGCAGGGGCTGATCGTCGCCTGATCGGCGGTCGATCACGAAATACAGCGCTGCTCCACGCACCTGTGGTTCGGGCCAGCGCCAGAACGACAGGGGCTGTTGGCGCAGTGACAGCGGCTGAATCTCTGCGTGTGGTTCAGCGGTCAGGGCCAACAGGTCCTGTTGCTGGCTTCGTTGTGTGCCGCCGGCAAACAGGGCTGCCTGATGGCTTGCCACCCGCTGCTGCCAGGCCAGTAGCTGGTTGGCCAACAGCGGTAATGGCTCTGCCCGCTGCAGGGGCGCGGAGCCGGCATCCGCTGCAAACAGATCGCCCTGTCGCATCTGGCCGGCCCTCAACGGGGTCGGCCCGGCAGCGGCAGGCTCGGCCCGGCGAGTCCCGCTCCGAAGCGCACCTTGCCGATCCAGGCTTCGATCTGATCGGCCGGCAACTGCAGCCGGCGCTGCAGATCGGCCAGGTCACTGAACGGTTGACGGGCCCGCTCACGCAGCAGGCGCGTGCAGCGCTGCGGCGACAGCCCCAGTGCCTGCAGCTGCTTGGCATTGGCCAGATTGAGATCCACAACCGGCTCGCCCGCAGCGGCCGCTGGTTCTCCGTACCAGCGGTATTGCAACAGGGGCTGCCAGCTGGCCACGATGGCCGCGGGCAGGTTGAGCAGGCGCTCGAGATCGTCCGGCCCGCTGAGCTGCACGCCACCGGCCTGCAGGCGCATCAACAAATCAACCTGTTCAGCGCTGATCCCGGGCAGGCGCAGCCAATCGGTGGCGGTGGCCCGATTCACATCGAGCCGCCAACCCAGCTCGGCGGCCAGGCGCACTTCCTGCGCATTGCTGAGGCGGCGGCCTGGTTGCTGCTTGAGTTTGAGCTCAAGCAGATCACGCTCGACGTGATCAGGTTCGAGGAGTTGGTCTTGGGGCTCCGCGACGGGCTGCGCCGGGAGCTGGCCACTCGCCTGCAGCAGCCGGCGCGCCAGGGGATCCAACCAGTGCTTCTGGCCCATGGCAAAAAATTAGCGAGCTCTGGCGCTCTGGGGCCAGTCGACCAGGCCCAGTTCGATGGCCTGCACCGCCGCATGGGTGCGCCCTTTGGCGTTGAGTTTGAGCAGCAGATGTTTGACGTGGGATTTGACCGTGTCCTGGGAAATCACCAGGGCAGAGGCGATGGCGGCGTTGTTGTCGCCGCGTGCGAGCAGGCTGAGCACCTCCCGTTCTCGGGGGCTCAGGCCTGGCGCCCCAAGCCCTGTTGCCGCGCTGGAGGCTGCCGTGCTGTGGAGCAGCGCAACAACACTGCGGTCGATCACGATGCCGCCGCCGCAGACGGTGCGCAGGGCGTTGCTGGCGGCGCCCAGGCCAACGCTGGCGTCGAGCAGCAGGCCGTCGCAGCCGACGTCAATGGCAACCCTCAAACGGCTGGCCCTCGGCTTGCCGTTGATCAACAGCAGGGTCCGTAGGCTCGGCCACCGCTGTTTGGCACTGATCACCAGCTCGATGCCGCAGCCCTCTTCGAGCTGATCGCTGCACAGGAGAAACGTGGGCTGGCTCGTCTCAAGCCAGGCCACTGCCTCCGTTGCCGTGGTGCAGGCTCCCACCACCTGGTGCTCACTGAGGTGGCCAGCCAGGAAGAAGCACAGGGCGGAGTGCTGACCAAAGCACACCACAAACCGTTCCTGCTCCAGCAGATCCTTCAGCGAAGCAGCGTTCTGACGGATCGCGCCAATCCGCGCGGTGAGATCCATCACCCTCCCTCAGCTGTCTTCAGGGTGGCTTCATTTACGTGGATCCGCACTCCCCTGCCCAGCCCCAGCGCAGCACAATGACGTTCATCTCTGCAGCCGGGCAGGGCCCATGGCCTTTTTCGACTCCGACATTGTTCAGGACGAGGCCAAGCGCCTGTTCAGCGACTACCAGCAGTTGATGCAGCTGGGAGGCGAGTACGGCAAGTTCGATCGTGAGGGCAAAAAGCTCTACATCGAGCGCATGGAAGAGATGATGGAGCGCTACCGAGTGTTCATGAAGCGCTTCGAGCTCTCCGAAGACTTCCAGGCCAAGCTCACCGTCGAGCAGTTGCGCACCCAGCTGGGCCAGTTCGGCCTGACCCCTGAAACCATGTTCCAGCAGATGGAGCAGACCCTGACCCGCATGAAGGGCCAGCTTGACCAGCAGGGCTGAGCTTCGTCGCTGCCTACGATCCGCCGCAGTGACGGTTGGGTGCAAGGCGGTGGCGCAGATGGGTCTTCCGGGGTGGCTGGTGCGCGGCATGGCCGATCTGTTCCCGGCGGGCGAGGGCGCGGCGGCAAGCGATGCCGACCAGGCTCTGGCTGCACGCCTGCAGCAGGCCCAGAGCCAGGGCCGCCCCCTGCGCATCAAGCTCGGCATCGATCCCACCGGCTCCGACATTCACTTGGGGCACTCGATCCTGTTTCGCAAGCTGCGGGCCTTTCAGGACGCGGGTCACACCGCAGTGCTGATCATTGGCGACTTCACGGCCCGCATCGGCGATCCCACCGGCAAAAGCAGCACCCGGGTTCAGCTCAGCGAGGCCGAGGTCGAGGCCAATGCCGCCACCTACCTGCAGCAGCTGGGCCAGGGCCAGGATCCAGCGCGCGCCTTACTCGATTTCACCACTTCAGGCAGGCTCGAGGTGCGCCGCAACAGCGAGTGGCTGGCGGGGCTCGATCTGCCCCGGGTGATCGAGCTGATGGCCACCAGCACCGTGGGGCAGATGCTGGCGAAGGAGGAGTTCGCCAAGCGCTACGGATCGGGCACGCCGATCGTGCTGCATGAATTTCTTTATCCCCTGCTGCAGGGCTACGACTCGGTGGCGGTCGAGGCCGATGTGGAGCTCGGCGGCACCGACCAGAAGTTCAACGTGGCCATGGGCCGCGACCTGCAGCGTCACTACGGCCAGAAGCCGCAGTACGGCTTGCTGCTGCCGATTTTGCCAGGGCTCGATGGCGTGCAGAAGATGAGCAAGAGCCTGGGCAACACCGTGGGGCTGGCCGAAGACCCGCTGTCGATGTATTCCAAGCTGGAGAAGGTGCCCGATGCGGTGGTGGATGACTACCTCACCCTGCTCACCGATCTGGATCTGGCGGCACTGCCCGCCAACCCGCGCGAGCGCCAGAAGGTGATGGCCCTGGAGGTGACACGGGCGCGCCATGGCCCGGCCGCGGCGGCGCAGGCCCAGGCTGATGCGGCCACCCTGGTGGCCGGGGCAGCAGGCAGTGGTGCCGCAGCAGCTGAGGTGCCGGAGGCCTCGCTGGCGGCGGTGAACTTCCCGGCCAAGGCCTTCTACCTGCTCAGTGCGCTGGGCCTCTGCGCCAGCAGCAGCGAGGCCCGCCGCCAGATTCAGGGCGGCGGTGTGAAGCTCGATGGCGAGAAGCTCACCGATCCCAACCAGGACTTTGCGACAGCGGTGGAGCTTCAGGGCAAGGTTCTGCAGCTGGGTAAGAAAACCTTCCGGCGCTTGGCCCTTCCCTAGCCTCGGTGCTGTCCTTTCTGTCGCCGCTGCTTGCTGCCCTCACCCGCTGATCGCATCATCGTTGCGCTCGACGGGATGGATCCCGTTCGGGCACTGGCCCTGGCGGCTGAGCTGCCCGACCTGCGCTGGGTGAAGGTGGGCCTGGAGCTGTTCGTGGCAGGCGGCCCTGGCGTGGTCGAGCAGCTGCGCAAGCAGGGCAGGCGCGTGTTTCTCGATCTCAAGTTTCACGACATCCCGGCCACCATGGCGGGTGCCTGCCGCAGTGCCGCCAAGCTCGGGGCCGAGCTGATGACGGTGCACGCCTGTGCCGGCCTTGAAGCCCTGGTCGCCGCTCAGCAGGGCGCGCTTGCGGGTGCTGCCGAGGCGGGTCTGCCGGCGCCCATGCTGCTGGCGGTCACTGTGCTCACGAGTTGGGCGCCGCAACGCTTTGCCAATGAGCTGGCGATCAGCGAACCCGTTGAGGCCTACGTGCCGCGCTTGGCGCGGCTGGCTGCTGAGGCGGGCATCGCTGGCTGCGTCTGTTCGCCGCTTGAGCTGGTCGCCCTGCGGCGGGACCATCCCGAGCCGTTTGCGCTGGTGACTCCGGGCATTCGCCCGGCCGGCAGCGCGCCGGGTGATCAGGCCCGGGTGATGACTCCGGCCCAGGCCCAGGCCGCCGGTGCCAGTCGCTTGGTGATCGGCAGGCCGATCACGGCCGCGGCGGATCCGGCTGCGGCGTTTGCCGCCTGTTGCCGAGAGCTAGGAGCGCCCGGCAGTGGCTGATCAGGTTCTGCATCCGGGCCCGGCTGCCCCGCGCATGCCCCGCCGTCACTACCTGCTGGTGCTGGCGCAACTGCTCTGGCGCATGCGCCTTGACCTGCTGCTGATGCTGGCGCTCTGCCTGCTGGTGAGCCTGCCGCAGGCCGGCTTGAAGCGGGATCTGATCACCCAGTCGGGGGTTGAGGCAACTCTGGGCATTGCCGTGTCGGTGTTTCTGGCCTTTCGCAACACCCAGGCGATCAACCGTTGGTGGGAGGCCCGCAGTCTCTGGGGTGTCCTGGTCAACCAGAGCCGCAGCTGGCGTGACATCGTGCTCACACTGTTGGCGGATCGTGGCGTGTCCGCACAGAAACGGATCCAGCTGTTGCGGTTGCAGGTCCTCGCGGTCTGGCTGCTGAATCTCGAGTTGCGCAATGTCGCCCGCGCACCGATCCGACAACGGGTGCTGGCGCTGGCCTCCCAGCTCGGCTTCCCCATGGCCGTCACCGTGCAGCAGGTGGCCAGGGCAAGGTCCGGTGTGATCCAAGATCTGTTTGCCCGGGGCCTGCTCAGCGAGCTGGGCCGCGATGCGTTACTGCGCTCGGTGGTGGTGTTTCATGATGCGGCCGGTGGGCTGCAGAAGATTCGCAACACGCCGCTGCCGAGTGCCTATGACGCGTTTGTGCGGCTGATCGCCTGGCTGTTCGGTTTTGAGCTGTTTCTCGACTGCTTTGTCGAGGCTCAACCGCTGATCGGGATTGCCCTGTTCGCGGGGTTTCTCACCGCCGAACGCATCGGTGCCTATGTGGAGGGACCGTTTGACCGTGACCCCAGCAGTCTGTCGTTGCCCTTGGATCAGATCTGCCTCGGCATCAGCGGGGACCTGCTGGCCGAGGTCAACCCCTTTGCGCAGATCGCCACCTGCAGCGACCCTTCAGTCTGGACCTGAGCTGCGTTCGGCTGGGTTCCTCTCCGCTCGTCTCCTTTCCTTGTCTCTCCTCAGGCAGCCACCAGGTTGGGCCTGCCGCTGAGCAGTTCTCGGTAGAGCTGCTCCAGGGCCTCGATGTTGCCTTTGAGGGTGTAGCGCTCGAGCGCCCGGGCGCGTGCCCGGCGGCCCAGCTCGGCGGTCAGCACAGGCTGGTCGCGCAGCACCGGCAGCAGGGTGCGCAGCTGGGTGGTGACCCCCTGGGTGCTGATCACGATGCCGGCGCCGCCCTCCATGGCCTCACCATCGGCGCCGGCGTCGGTGGCGATGCAGGCGCTGCCGGCGGCCATGGCTTCGAGCAGCGCCAGCGACAGACCCTCGACCAATGAGGGCAGCACGAACACCTCGGCCAGCTGCTGGAAGGCGACACGCCGCTCCAGGCTGGGTTCGTAGCCCCACCAGATGACCCCGGCGTCTTCGCCGGTCGTTTGCTGCAAGGCGCTGCGCGCCGGGCCATCGCCGACGATCACCAGCACACAGCCCGCCGGCCGCACCAGCTTCCAGGCCTTGAGCAGGGCCTCGACGTTCTTTTCGGTGGCGACCCTGCCCATGTACAGAAACACGCGCCGGCCGGCAAAGCGGCGGCGCAGTGCGGCCAGCTCGGCGCTGTCGCTGCTGGGGTGGCTGGGGCGCCACAGGGTGGTGTCAACGCCATTGGGAATTACTGCCAGGCGGTCGGCGGGCACACCCAGCCGCTGCAGCACCTCGGCCTGAATGTCCGAGAACACGATCACCCGGTCGTAGCGCGCCAGCGAGGGGGCATAGAGCTGGTAGGTCAGCTGCTGGGTGCCAGCGGTGAGGTTGCGCAGGCTGGCGTCAAAGGCGGGGTGAAAGGTCGCCACCAGGGGCAGTCCCAGCTGCTGGCACAGATCGGGCAGCAAAAAATCGAGCGGCGAGAGGGTCAGGCTGGCGTGCACCAGATCAGGCCGTAGCCGCTCCAGTGAGGCGCGCAGCTCGCGCTGCGCCCCCAGCGACGGGATCGTGTACACCTGCCCCTTCACCAGATAGGGCAGAGCCACTTCGGGATTGTTGCCCTCGCCCTCGCCGGCCATCCCGGGCGGGTTGGGGCTGCTCGATCCTCGCTCTGCGCTGCCCAGCTCCGTGCCAGCGAAGCGCCCCAGGCTGGCCGCTGGGGTGTCGAAATGGATGAAGCTGATGCTGTGGCCGCGACTGCGCAGCGCGTGGGTCGTGGTCAGCCCGTAGGTGACGTTGCCGCAGAAGGGTGACTTCTTGCCCAGCCAGGCGATGTGGGACACCGATCTTGTGCGATCGCTGTGACGCTAACAGCGTTCACTGCGAACCTTGGCCTGCCAGGGTCGCTCAAGCAGCGCTGCCAGCAGGGTGAGGCCGGCCAAGGCCCAAAGCACCGGCAGCAGACCCCAGCGGCTCACCACGGTGCCCGCCAGCACCAGGGGCAGGCTCAGCGCCACGTTGATGAGATTGTTCTGCAGGCCGAACACCTTGCCGCGCATGGCTTCGGGGGTGTCCTCCTGAATCGTGGTCTGGGCTGGGATCGCCAGCAGGGCCGCTCCGACCCCAAGCAGCGCGCACAGCAGCAGGGTGAAGGTCAGGCTGCCCCGCAGCTGCCCCAGCAGGACCAGGGTCCAAGCCATGGTGCCGAGACCGGCCGACGCCAGCCGGCGCCTGTTGAGGCCGCTGCCCAGCTGGGCCACCGTCACAGCGCCGAGGGCCAGGCCTACACCGCAGGTGGCCAGCAGGGTGCCGAACTGGGTCGGACCCAGACCTGGGATCAGCGAGGCCAGGCTGATCGCCAGAACGTACAGCGCCGCCAGCAGGCTGTAGAGCAGCACCAACTGGGCCATGGCGCTGCGCACACTGGGGCGCTGGCGCAGCACCTGAACGCCTTCACCGATTTCCTGCCAGACGCTGATGCGTCGTTCACTGCGGGGTGGATCCTGCAGCTTGATGCTGCTGATCGCCAGGGCGGCTAGCCCGTAGCAAACGGGCAGCAGCACAAATTCACCTCCAGGAATGTCGAGCCGCGCCAGCAAGCCCTTGAGCAGCCGCAAAATCGGATCGCCCAGGGCAAAACCCACGATCGTGGCGGCCATGCTGGTTGCCTGGTACAGCGAATTGGCGGCCAGCAGCAGCGGCGGGGGCACCAGCAGCGGAATGGCCGCCTGCTCGGCCGGGGCAAAGAACTGGGTCAGCACCGATTCCAGGAAGGTCATCGCCACCAGGCCCCAGTAGCCCCAGCTCAGACCCAGCCACTGCGGACCGCTCAACAGGCAGAAGGGAGCAAACAACACCAGCAGCGCCCGCAGGCCGTTGGAGGCCACCATCACGGTGCGCTTGGGCCAGCGATCGGCCCATACCCCCGCCACCATGCCCAGCAGCACCGCGGGGATGGTGTTGGCCACGTAGATGCCTGTGGCCAACAGCGTGATCACCTGAGCGCGGGTTTCGAGGTCAAGCTTCATCGCGGCCGCCGCTTCGGCCAGGGCGGGGTTGTCGACCTCGGTTCCGCCCACCCACACCTGGGCGATCAAGAACACCATCAACACGATGTAGAACTTGTCAGCCAGCTGCGAGAAGATCTGACCGATCCACAGTTGGCGGAATCCCTTGAGGGCCAGAACGGCTCGCAGGCCAGTGGTGGGAGCAGGGTTGCTCAAGACTGCTGTGTTCGAAGCGACGGGCTCTGGGGCGTCATGTTGCCGTAGCAGCTGCGCAGCAGGACCAGCGAGCGAATGCGCTTGCTCAGGTGTTCGCGGCACCAGCACTCCAGCAGCTGCAGCAGGTGCAGCCAGACTGCTTCAGGCCCCAGCAGCGCTCCATCGCGTCGGCGCGGCAAATGGGGCCGCGGCAAGCGCTGCAGCAGGGCCAGTTCCGAGGCGTTGAGCTGCACCGGTGCCTGCGGCAGGGCGCCGATCACCAGCCCCTCAGCAGGGAGCAGGCTGCAGCGCCAGCTCCAGTCGCCGATCGGTGGCTGCAACGGGGCGCAGCTGTGGGCGCAGCTCTGCAGCGGCAGGGCAAAGCCACCCAGGGCCAGCAGGTGCACAAAGCCCTGGACCAGTACCGCCAGGGTTTCGAGCTGGGGCTCGCGTTCGTCAACCAGCAGCTCGAGGCGGTTCAGCTGGGCGAGCAGGTCGGCCAGCAGTTCCGGGGCTGGGCTGCCATCGGGCACCAGCGCCAGCGCCAGCTCGGCCATGGCCTGGGCTGCTGAGAGCGTCTCCAGGCGCGTGCCCAGGCTGCCGAAATGGTGCAGCACCTGCAGTTGTCTGATGCGCCGCAGGCCGCGGCTACCGCTGATCTGCACGCGCAAGTGCGCCAGCGCCGCCGCCGCCGCCAGGCTGCTTCGGGGTTTGCGAGCCCCCGGGGCCGCCAGGCGCAGCAACCCACCGGTGTCACTGAGCAGCACCAACAAGCGGTCGTGCTCGCCCAGGGGTTTGCTGCTCAGCACCAGCCCTTCGAGGGTCTGCTCAGGCACCGGCGCGCAGGGCCTCCATCAGCGCCACACCGCGGCTGGTGCCCAGCCGGGTTGCGCCCGCTTCAACCAGCTCAAGGACACCGGCCACGCTGGCGATGCCGCCGGAGGCTTTCACGGCCGCGCGCCCCCGGGCCAGCTGGCGCAAGGTCTTGACCTGCTCGACGCTGGCCGGCGGGCCAAAGCCTGAGCCTGTCTTCAAAAACGCGGCACCCGCGTCGATGCTCACCTCCACCAGCAGCTCCAGCGCTTCGGGCGTGAGCTTGCCGGCTTCCAGGATCACCTTGAACGGCAGGCCCAACTCGGCGATGGGTGCCAGATCGGCCAGCAGTGCGGCGCTGTTGCCGTCTGTGAGAGCGCCGAAGTCAGGCACCACATCGAGTTCGTCGGCGCCTTGCTCGGCTGCATATTCGGCTTCGGCCTGCTTGATCGCGGCTGCTACAGCACCAAATGGAAAGCCGATGACCGAGATGAGCCTGGGAGCCTCGCCTGGGCCAGCGGCCGCGCGGGGCAGGCGCTCACGCGCCAGGCTCACCCAGCGGGAGGCCACGCACACCCCGGCAAAACCGAAGTGGCGGGCCTCATCGCAGCAGCGCACGATCGCCTCTTGGCCGGCCAGGGGGTCGAGCTGGGCATGGTCGATCAGTGGAGCCAGATCGGGGCGCTCAGCGTTCAAGGGGACTCCATCGGCTCAGTCAGATCCTGCTTACTCCTTGGCCTGAATCACGCCGAAGCCACCATGGTTGCGGCGGTAGGCCACCTGGATCTGACCGCTCTCCTTGTCCTTGAAGACATAGAAGTCGTGGTCGATCACCTCGAGCTGATGCAGCGCCTCGTCGACATCCATCGGCGGCATCGCGAAGTATTTGCGACGCACACCGCGGCTGGGGGTGGCCGCTTCCTTGCCATCGGTCAGGCTGCCGCCGGGAGGGGGCAGGCTGGCGGCGCCGGCCTCCTCGTCGCGCGCTGAACGATGCACGGGGCCGTGCGTGCGCTCGTGCAGCCGCTCCCTGAAGCGGTTGAGTTGCCGGGTGAGTTTGCTGGCAACCAGGTCAATGCTGGCGTAAAGGTTGTCCGAGCGCTCCTGGGCGCGGATCACCGTGCCGTTGGCAAACATCGTCACCTCGGCGGTCTGCTGGGGCACGCGCGGGTTGCGCGCCACCGAGAGGTGTACATCGGCCTCTTTGACCATGCCTTCAAAGTGGTTGATGGCGCGGCTGAGCTTGGTTTCGGTGTACTCCCGGATCGCCGGGGTCACGTCAAGATTGCGGCCGTGGATGAGCAGTTTCATCAGAGCGTCAGGCCTCCTGGGATCAGGTTGGTTCAACGCTAGGAAGGGTCCATGGATCGCACCACGGGCGACGCAATCCTTCTTGAACCACAGGGCCTGGTGCCATTTGCGGCGGCCCTGGCGCAGCAGCGCGCCTGGCAGCAGCGCCTGCTCGCCGATCCAGACGGACCTGAGGCGGTGCTGCTGCTGCAGCATGAGCCCTGCTACACCCTCGGCCGCGGCGCCGATCCGGCCTTTCTGCGCTTTGACCCCGCGTCGCCGCCCCACCCGCTGTTTCGCATCGACCGCGGCGGTGAGGTCACCCACCATGCCCCGGGCCAGCTGGTGCTCTATCCGGTGCTCAACCTGCAGCGCCATGGCGCTGATCTGCATCTGTACCTGCGCACGCTTGAGCAGGTGGTGCTCGATGTGCTCACCGCCCTCGATCTGCCGGGCGAGCGCAGCACAGGGCAGACCGGGGTGTGGCTGCAGGGCCGCAAGGTTGCGGCCATTGGCGTCGGCGCGCGCCGCTGGATCAGCCAGCACGGCCTGGCGCTCAATGTGAGCTGCGATCTGGCGGGCTTTGCCGCGATCGTGCCCTGTGGCATCAGCGATCGGCCGGTGGGGCGGTTGCTCGACTGGATCCCCGGGCTCAGCTGCGACCAGGTGCGGCCGCTGTTGCTGGCGGCGGTGGCGGCGCGCTTTGCGTTGCAGTGGTGCGATCAGCCTGCTGCCGATGCGCTCCAATCACGCTGACAAAAGGCGCCACAATTAACGCGCTTTTGCCAAGGCTGCCTGCATGCCCCTGCTCACCACCACCGCCGAGGTGCACTGGAGCGGCAGCCGTCAGGACCACCAGGCCCTGGCCCAGCGTGACGATTGGAGTGCCCTGGAGCGCATCGATCAGCTCTGGCCCGTGCTGGCGGAGCGCCATGGCGAGGCGATCGCGCTCGATGCTCCCCATGCCAACCCACCCGAGCGCTTCAGCTACCGCGAGCTCAGCGCGCGCATCGACAGCGCTGCGGCTGCCCTGGCCCAACTCGGCCTGCAGGCTGGCGAGGTGGTGGCGCTGTTTGCCGAAAACGGCCCCCGCTGGCTGATCGCCGACCAGGCGATCATGCGCTGCGGCGCCGCCGATGCCGTGCGCGGGGCCAGCGCTCCAATCGAGGAGCTGCGCTACATCCTCGATGACGCCGCAGCGACCGGGCTGGTGGTCGAAACCGCTGCTCTGTTGGAGCGGCTCGAGCTCTCAGCCCAGCAGTGGCAACGCCTGCGCTTTGTGGTGGTGCTGACAGGCGAGCTGGGCGCCCTCACGCCAGCGGCGGCAGGCAGCCCACGGGCGTTGCTCGGCTGGAGCGAGCTGTTGGCGCGCGGTGCTGGGGCTGTTGCGCATCAACCAGCACCGCCCCCGCCCAGTGGTGCGGCCATTGCAGCCACGATGCTCTACACCTCGGGCACGACCGGTCAGCCCAAGGGCGTGCCGCTGAGCCACGCCAACCTGCTGCATCAGCTGCGCAGCCTGGGGGTGGCGGTCAACCCCCGAGCGGGTGATCGGGTGCTGGGCGTGCTGCCGATCTGGCATGCCTACGAACGCAGCGCCGAGTACTTCCTGTTCTCGTGCGGTTGCCAGCAGACCTACACGACCCTCAAACAGCTCCGCAACGACCTGCAGGCGGTGCGGCCCCACTACCTGATCAGCGTGCCGCGGCTGTGGGAGGCCCTGCTCTCGGGCTTTGAGGACGCCCTGGCCGCTATGCCGGCGGCCCGCCGCCGGCTGATCGAACGGGCCCTGGCCAACAGCCGCGCCTTCAGTGCGGCGCGCCGTCGGGCTCTCGATCTGACCCTGGCGCCCGAACCCGCTGCGGCGCGTCTGGCCGCTGCCGCCCAGGCCCTGCTGCGCTGGCCCGCCCATGCCCTGGCCAGTCAGGCGATCTGGCCCAAGGTGCGCAGTCAGTTGGTGGGCGGGCGCCTGCGCACCGCGATCAGTGGTGGCGGTGCCCTGGCGATGCATGTGGATGGCTTTTTTGAAGCCATCGGCATCGAGCTGCTGGTGGGCTATGGCCTCACCGAGACCAGCCCGGTGCTGAGCTGCCGCCGCCGTTGGTGCAACCGCCGCGGCAGCTCGGGGCAGCCGTTGGCGGGAACGTCGATTCGCATCGTCGATCCCGAGCGCCGACGTCCCCTGGGGGTCGGCGAGCGGGGGCTGGTGTTGGCCAAGGGGCCCCAGGTCATGGCGGGCTATCTGGGCAAGCCCGAGGCGACGGCCAAGGTGTTGGATGCCGATGGTTGGTTTGACACCGGCGATCTGGGCTGCCTGCTGGCCGACGGCTCGCTGGTGCTCACCGGCCGTGCCAAGGACACGATCGTGCTGAGCAGCGGCGAAAACATCGAACCCGGTCCGCTCGAAGAGGCCCTGGTGGCGAGCCCCCTGATCGAGCAGGTGATGCTGGTCGGTCAGGACCAGCGCAAGCTGGGCGCCCTGCTGGTGCTCAAGCCTGAAGCGCTTGAGGCGTTTGCTGCAGCCGCAGCTCTGCCGCCGCCTCGTCACGGCCAGCTTGATGCTGCACCTGCCCTTGAACCGACCCTGGCCAGAGCTCTGACGCGTGAATGCAACCGTCTGTTGGCGGCTCGCCCAGGCGCTCGTTCCGATGAAAGCCTGCTGGGGGTGGCCCTGGTTGAACCGTTCTCAATCGAGAATGGCCTGCTGACCCAGACCCTCAAGCAGCGCCGCGATCGCATCACGGCCCGTGATCAGAGCGCCATTGACGCCATTTACGCCCGCTGACACGCTGGGACCTGTTTGGATTTGGTTATGAGCACCGCCGGCCCTCTGTCGATCAAGCGCACGATCACCGTGCGGGCGGTGGTCACCCCCCGTTGGAAAGAAGACGCCGAGCGCGAGCTCAGCAGTGCGCTGGCCGGTAGTGATGCCCAATTGGCTCAACTTGAACAGGAGGGCCAGCAGGTCATCGATGAGATTCGCCGTCAGAGCGCCAATCCTCTCGATCCGCGGGTGCAGGAGCAGGTCGAGTCCATTCAGCAGCAGGTGGCCGCCAAGCGCGCTGAACTCGAAGAGCAGAAGCGTCAGGTCCTTGAGCAGCAGCGCCAGGTGCGTGAACTCGACATGGAGCAGATCGTCGAGCAAGGCCAGCTCGAGAGCTTCTGCCAGGTGCAGGTCGGCGACAATCTGGTTGAAAAGCTCCAGGCCGCTGTGGTGGTGCGCGATGGCGTGATTGAGGCGATTGAGGGGTCTCTGTAGGAACCGCCCCCCGGTTGATCAGGTTGTGCGCGCGTAAAATCCGCCTTAACCCCGCGGCAGACCTCCGTTGGCCACCCACGACATCTTTATGCCGGCCCTCTCCTCCACGATGACGGAGGGCAAGGTCGTTGAGTGGCTCAAGAAACCCGGCGACCGCGTCGAACGCGGCGAGTCGGTGCTGGTGGTCGAATCCGACAAGGCCGACATGGATGTCGAGTCCTTTCAGGAGGGCTTCCTGGCTGCCGTGCTGATCGAGGCCGGCGGCACCGCGCCGGTGGGCGAAACCATCGGTCTGATCGTTGAGACCGAAGCCGAAATTGCTGATGCAGCGGCCAAGGCGCCCAAGGCACCGGCCGCCCCTGCTGTGGCCTCTGCGCCTGCAGCCCCAGCTCCTGCTGCAGCCCCAGCAGCACCTGCCCCTGCGGCGCCCGCCAGTTCGCCGGCCCCTGCACCGGTCGCTGCCCCTGTGGCCGTTGTCGCTCCTGTATCCACCGCGAGTGGCCGCGTGGTGGCCAGCCCCCGTGCCAAGAAACTGGCCACGCAGCTGGGCGTTGATCTGGGCGCGTTGCGCGGCAGTGGTCCCCACGGCCGCATTCAGGCTGAAGACGTGCTGGCGGCCAAGGGCCAGCCGGTCAGCGTGCCCTGGGTGGCTGAGGGCCCGGGCCCCGCTGTGGTGAGCGCTGCCGGCGGCAACGGTGCAGCAGCTGGTGGCAATGGCTCCGCCCCGGCGCCTGCGGGCAATGCCTTTGGCCGCCCCGGCGAGAGCGTCGCGTTCAACACCCTGCAGAACGCGGTCAACCGCAACATGGTGGCCAGCCTGGCGGTGCCCACCTTCCGCGTGGGCTACACGATCACAACCACCAAACTCGACGCCTTCTACAAACAGCTCAAGAGCAAGGGCGTCACCATGACGGCGCTGCTGGCCAAGGCTGTGGCTGTCACTCTGGCGCGCCACCCCCAAGTGAATGCTGCCACCAGCGCCGATGGCAGCGCCATGACCTACCCCGCCAGCATCAACGTGGCTGTGGCTGTGGCGATGGAAGACGGCGGCCTGATCACGCCGGTGCTGGCCTCTGCCGATCGGACCGACATTTACGAACTGGCCCGCAGCTGGGCCGACCTGGTGGCCCGGGCTCGCAGCAAGCAACTTCAGCCTGAGGAGTACAGCACAGGCACCTTCACCCTGTCGAATCTGGGCATGTTCGGTGTCGACCGCTTCGATGCGATCCTGCCGCCCGGCACCGGTGCCATTTTGGCGGTGGCGGCCTCGCGACCCGCTGTGGTGGCTGGCAAGGACGGCTCGTTCCGCGTCGCCTATCAAATGCAGGTCAACCTCACCTGCGATCACCGTGTGATCTATGGCGCTGATGCCGCCGCCTTCCTCAAGGACCTGGCTCAGCTGATCGAGACCAACCCCGAGAGCCTGGCGCTTTGAGCGCGCCGTTCGCCACGCTTGCTGGCGACTGAGCTCCTGCTGTGTTGAATCCTGCTGACGCGCTGCTCTCCAGTTACAGCTTCGAGCTACCGGCCGAGCG
>Ga0194115_10003315_pt1 | contig 18233 bp, 21 predicted proteins | sample TA2MahsurfametaG_3_FD_148656 | JGI IMG/M metagenome (GOLD analysis project Ga0194115, IMG submission 148656) | Freshwater microbial communities from Lake Tanganyika, Tanzania - TA2015002 Mahale S4 surface | ecosystem: Environmental > Aquatic > Freshwater > Lake | place: Tanzania: Lake... | reverse complement strand
AGAGGCGATAAGCAATTCATCCAGCAATCAAGTGAGAGTGCCTCTCAATCCAAACGGCTATTGGGTGGTATCCGCTTCTAAAGGGGCAGCCGGTGAAGAGGCTGGCGGCTTTGAATTATTGGCGCTTATTACGGTTTACTTAAATATTGATCCTAGCCAAGCTGAGAGTCAGTTTAGCCAGCTCAAGGATCAGATAGAGACGAGTGAAGATTCTTGGGCCCAGTTGGCCAAAGGCCTTGGAGAGCCTACTGCGATAAGTTCAGCTAATTCTGGCTCTGGTTATGCTCCTTCGAATGTGGTAGACAATAAGCCTCAAGGCGCTACCACTCAGGGTCTTAGTTGGGACGAAGTCGACTCACCTGTCACTCCTGGAATTATTAGCGGAGGCAAGTCAGACACTGTTGATGTGGCGCCTAAAGAAAAAAGTAAATTATTCGGCAAGAAAAAGTCAGAGAAAGCGAAAGAGAGTTTCGAAGAACCAACTCAGGCACCGCAAGTGGATCCCGATGATCCGTGGGCGTAAGAAAACGATAGGAGATCAGTAATGCTAGGTTCAATGTTGTTTGTTGGTGTTGGCGGTTCTGGTGGAAACACAGTTCGAGCTATACGCGAGATTCTTACGGAGCGTCTTGAAGCCCTAAAGTGGGAAGGCCCATTTCCTGATTGTTGGCAAACACTATGGATTGACACTATTGCAATACAAGGGCGTGGAGGTTTTTCAGCGCCTATTCTTCCTTCAGACTCATATTTAGGTTTGGTTCCAGGACAGGTCAACTATCAAACTGTCAGGGATCAGATTGTCAACGCTACCCCTCCTTCTAGCCGTAACCAAGTACTTGCTGGATGGCTCCCAGAAACAACTCCAGTTCCAATTTCTAAAGGTGCAGGACAGTTTCGCGCAATTGGAAGGACTATAGGTGTTTCTCAGTTAGGAATCATGAATAGATTCTTGACTGATGCGTATAGTCGTTTAACGTCGACTCAGGCAAGTAACGATCTTGCTCGTCTTAATCAATTATTTGATATTCCAGTTAGCGGAAAGCCTTCACATACCTCTGTGTTTGTAATCTCGTCCATGGCAGGTGGATCTGGTTCTGGCATATTTCAGGATGTAGCGCAGTTAATTAAAAGCATCAATCCATCCTTAGATGAGTTCATGCACGTGATGCTTTATGGAGCTGATGTTTTTTCACTCGGCATTGACGCAGAACTGATGTCAGGTGTTCCAGGGAACACTTTGGGAGCTCTGTCTGAAGTTGTAAGTGGAGTATGGAGTAAGACCATGACTGGCGCCTCAAGTTTTCAGTTTGATGGGGTTGGGCGGCCTCAACAAGGGCCTCGTTATGGAGGAAAACATCACTGGTTGATTGGCGCAAAGAATAACGATGGTTCATTAGGAGCTTCTCCAAAGGAAATTTACTACGCAGTCGGCTCGTCTCTAGCATCCTTAACAACTAGTCCAACAACGCAACAGTGGCTAGATGAGTATGTAGTTGTCAACGTTTTTCCAGGCAGTGCGAACACAACAGATCTAACAAGACTCAAAAGTGCAGAAGATCAGGATCATTACCAGCCTTTTGCTGCAATGGGATTTAGTCGGATTTCTCTTGGAATGGACCGCTTCGTGGAGTATGCGGCCGAGTGCATCACTCGCAGCGCTGTTGAAAAATTGCTTTGGCCAGACTTTGAGCCAGTTAGCAAAGATCAATCAATGAACAGAAATGTGCAGATTGATACAAGAGTCGATCAACTTTGGAGTGGCTTCTTAGATGATTCGGGTTTAAGAGAAAGAAATCCAGATAACGCGGTCCTTGATGCACTAAAAGGTCAGGATTCCTTCTATTCTAACTTTGCTAATGAATGTATTGCTAGTGCTGCTGGCCGAGATTCATCTCTGGATCCATCAACATGGGAACAGAGAATCATGAATTACTTCAATGCAAATAGAGGTAAGCTTTTAACTTCAGCTAAATTGTCAATCTTTGAATCAGTACAGAACTGGACTCAGGACATTCAAAAACGGGTACTTTCAGCAACTACCAGTGTTACTGTGAGCGGTGGCCTTTATGTAGCAGCAGAGCTCCTTAAAAAATTGCGCAAAGAAATCGAATTTCTTGTTAAGACAGAACTTCCCAGCGATGCCGAGCAGAAGAGCAACCTCACGGATGAAATTCGTGGTCGTGTTCTCCAATTCTTAAGTACTGGAAAAGCGAAGATTGAAAAGAAAGATCAAGAGATTCAAAAAGTTCAGGATACAGTTAAGAAAGGAATTGCATTCTTAGGAGAAGTTGATCGAATTATGATTGCAATTGAACTTCTTGCGGACTTAGATCAGAATTTTTTATTACCACTTCTAAATAAAATTAGTGCACAAACTGAAGCGCTTAGGGAGGAGCGCTCTAAGGATACGGACTTTGGCTTTGCAAGTTTCTCTACATTTCCAATTTCGGATAATGCTCCAGTTCAGGAAAGATTTTCTCCACCTAATACGGAGCAGACCCTAATTGATTACAAAAAATTTCCTAAATTACTCAGGGAGTGGTCTCAGAGCGCACTTGAGCCTGAAATGCAAGGAGCTTGGGAGTTACGTATGACCGAACGAGCCTTACTAGGAATCCCTTTTGATAAAACTGGCGATGGCGCAGATCAAAAAATGATTGAAGCCCGCCCAAATTGGCAACCAAAAAATAGTAGTTACCGTGCCTCTGTTGGCAATGCTCAGAAAGCCAGCTTCACGATTCATGCCAAGATTGGTGACATTTATGACCGCGCAAAAAACATGATAAACCTTCATGCGGGTACTCTAAGTAATCAAGTTAACATGGGAATACGTCCTTACCTAGAAAACTTGGCTGACCCTTCTGAGAAAGGCAGGAGACAAGAGGATTTTGAGGCGAAATTCAGCAGCGCTCTTAAGTACTCAAAGCCAATGGTTGAGGAAAATAAAAGCGTAATAGATTTAGTCCATCCTAAATCGGCTGGGGGCACTTATACCTCTTTTTCTACAATTCCTCTAGAAAATCTAGACTTACAAGAAACGATTAAGAAATTAGTAGATGATTTTGATCAGGGCAATAAATCAATAGGTGACAGCGACACTTTTAGTAGTTCAGATAGCACGAGAGAAATAACTATATTTACCACCACTAAAAGCGCACGAAATCCTGTCGTGTTCAATTCTCTTATGGGTCCCATTTATAGGGATTGGATTTCAAGGGCTAATCAATCACAAAGTCGTCAAAAGTTCTCGGCTTTGCGCCGAACTAAGCCAATACAAGAGACGATTCCAGTCAGTGCGGAAGTTCTAAGAGATATGTTCTTAGGTTATCTAGCATTAACTTATACAGATTTAAGGGAGATAGACGATAAAGATACAGTCAAAGGAACAAAAGTTTTGGTGTATAGTTACAAACAGAAGGGTTGGGTTGAATTTCCACATCCCCTTCTTGGTCTAAAGGATAATTCTAAGCCAAGCGATACTCTTCCTGCAGTTATGAATTCTCTTTCCATCGCCTTATTGCAGGTAAATGCAACAACTTCACTAGCCCCTTTGCTTGCCTACCATGCACTTATGGAGGCGGGTGCAGACGTAAGTGATGAAAAAGATTACGGAGTCAATCGGATTTTAAGTGATTTTGTTAAGGGTACAGGGCCTGTGGTTACAGATGCCAGTCTGAGTCCAGAGCAAAGAAAATCAAATCTAATAGAGGAAATTGAGACAGAGATTCTGTCATTAAGAGACGAATTTGAGGAAGCAAATAAGAAGGTAAACCCTTTCAAAATGACTCTCCAATACGAGTGGAATGAAATGTTAGTCAATTCGCTAGATTTACTATTGGAGCATGCCAATTCAGTAGGAGAAACCGGCAAGCATAAGAAGTCTAGGCTTCGATAGATGTCGAATCCTTGGCACAATAACAGTGCTTGCATAGTTTTGCTTCCAGATGAACCACTAGGTTCTCAAATACTGGAAACAGCTACGGAGTGGACGAAAGAGCGTCTGTTAGTCCCAGCAATCTATGTAACAGTTTCTGCCCAAGACAGCAGCTGTTTTTCGCCATTTGATCCTTCTAACCCAAAACCAATAATTTCTAGAGTTGTTGGATTAAATGGTTCACGAGAGAGAAATCTCTTTGATGAACTTGCAAATTCACAATTGCAGACTCTTCGAGTGCTTGCGGTGCGACACATTTCCAAATCCAGTGAGATTGACGGAAAGCAATTAATCCTGGCAAACCGCATTGGGACCCAACTAGGCCTAGCAGCTAGCGTGTACGAAGAGGGAGATAGTGGATTTACTCAACGCGGAACCCGGCTATTCCGGATAAATATGCTTGCTGGAAGTTCAGGACTAGCTCAAGGTGAAAAAGTGGACCATTCTGAGACAGTTTGGGACTTAAATGTAATTGTCGCTCCTGAAGATAGGTCTTCCCCAATGGGAGTTGACTCATTTGTTCTAGAGTCTGATCTCAAATATGTAGGATTTCTTCTAGCTAACATTGCTACATCTCTTGGTTTATGGGTTGGAGTAAATAAGTCAGTTTTAGAAAATTCTAAGGTAGATGAATCAACAACTTTTGACAAATTCATTCTTCAAAGAACTTTTGTCAGGGCAGTTAAGACTGATGATGTTGCTGTCAAGGTTGCAGCTGCTGCTCTGAAACAGATTGAACAACATGGAAGTCCTTTGGCTGATGCCAGCTTTCATTTAGAAGGTAAGTATCTCTTAGAGGGAACTGAGCGGGATTCAGCCATAACTTCATTTGTCGAAAAGACTCTTGCCGAAGATGGAAAAGCACTGACTTGTAAGTTAGCAAAAAAACCTGTTGAAGAAGGTCAGATTAAAATTGGTCTCCTTGCGGGACTCAAGTTATTTATCAGATTTCTGATTGATAACCTGATTGCACTTCCACGAAACCTCTTTACTTCGATTGTTGAAGGGTTTAATAAAAAAGCTACAGATTTACTTTTCGGTGCTGACGGAGAATTTACTGTTGATGTGCGCGAGGACTTAAATAAATCTAGAAGTAAGTTGCGCAGGTATGGCATTATGCCTGAGGAACGCGAGGACATTAACAAGATCTCCGACGTACGTGGGAAAGTTAAAGCTAGACTTGCTGAAATTCCATTGGCTGTTGACTACCGTTTTGACCATAGTCCACTTTGGCGCATAATAAGAACAGATCTTGTTAAGCTCTTGGAAGGCAACTCAGAAATTGCTCCAGGTAAAGTTGTCGCTTCCACAACTGAGTTGATTCCGAAAGAGGGCTCAAATTGGAGTGTCCCTGAATTCGCAAGGGATATCGATGAGGACTCTGAGACAGTGAAATCCTCTTTAGATTGGCTGGATACAGATCAAGCTAACAAACTCACGGCACAATTTAAAGATGTCATTTTTGAGCTTCAAGAGGAATCTCGGGCGGCGGTATCTGAGTTGATTGCTGCAGAGAATGAAAAAGAACGAGCCAAGAAGTGGGTAAGAAAGTGCCGAAGCGAATTAAGTAAGGTAGTTAGCAGAAAGCGTGGCTTAGAACGCATCCTTGGCGAACTAGAAACTCCATCTAAAGTTGAGGCAAGCCGTGAGTGACGAGAAGAATTCAGTAGAGGAGTTAAACCAAGAAATTGGTACTCCCCAAGTGATTGATGAGGCAGTGAGCCATTTACCCGAGGATGATCTGAATCTAGAAATCCCTGAGAATGATGTCAATATCGATAGCCCAGAGCCTTTAGCTGAAAAAAATTCACTAAGTTCTTTCATAGGAAGAAATTTTAATAAACAGAGTAGTTCCAAAGAAGCAGTCACCCAAAATGAAAATGAGAAAATCGAAAAATCAGTAGAGTTACTCAATCAAGAGAACCCAGATGAATCAGTACTCGAGGAACTCGGTGAAATCAATAAAGAAATTGATGAAGACTTAGCGGAGGATAATGAGATAGAAGAAGAAATTGTGCTCAATCCATTTGAGAGGAGAAAAAATCGCTTTAAGAAAGGTACCCTTAAATGGATTAAGGAAGAGAACCAAATTGTTTCAGAAAATGTTGATTTTCTGGAAAAAGAATTTGGAAAACTAAAGAATGTACTCAAGGTTGGGGTTGCAACTTTTAAGTCAGCGAGAGAGACGAGTGAAGAGAAAGAAGCCCATCTAGACCAATTCTTATCTGCGCAAGAATCTCTAAATGAATGGATTTCAGAACGCCGTGGCACATATGCCTGGCAATTACTTGCAGCCTTGGGCAGAGAACAAGAAAAGTTAGCAGCTTTTGAAAAAGATGTTAGTAACTGGGTAGATACTCAAACGCAAGACCTCTACGAAGAGGCAAGAGACAATAAAAAGAAGTTTTTGAGGAAATTTAGGTTTTCTTTTGGCGGCCTACTATTATCGCTAGTTCTTGGTTACTTGGTAAATCTAGCTCTAACAGAACTAGGTTTAGGTTGGATCCCATTGGTTCTTAACTTTATTGGTATTACAAATCCAATCAGCATAATCTCGCAAGTGATTGGATTTGGAGCAGTCTTCAGTTGGTTTTTTGCCTTTGTTTTCTACTTCCGCGATTACTCAAGATGGAGAAAGCGTTTAAATCGGGAGATTGCCGATGCCAGGTTTTATCTAAAAGCTGTTTCTGAGTTATCGGTTGAAAAGGGTCGTCTGCGGTTCCTTCACCAGGAGATGCACGAATTCTTAGGCCTTATGGCAAAACTCCTCCATAATCCTTGGTTTATCTCAGAGGAATGGATTAATTACGAGGGCACTGGTTTGGATGCAACTACGTTGCCAAAGTTTATGGATGTGGCAGTGCCAAGGGAAGTTGGGGCCTTTAATGACGTTAAGACTCGTGCTTTAGAATATTTTATCTCTCAAAATTGGCGAGATAATCAAATCACTATTCTGTTTGAAGAATACGAGAAATCAAACGCAATGAGAGCAACTTCGATATCAAATCGAATCGATGAAGACTCTAGATTAAGAAGAAAATTGAGAAATGAAATCGCCACTGATCAATATCTCAAGAGAGTTGGCGATAGACTCATTGAGAATTTGACTGAGTATGTCCAGCGAGAAGTCCTGCCGAAGGAAAAGAAGTTTAATGTTGACTCGATTAAACCAAATGAATTGGCAGGATTAAAAATGAAGACTTCTATTTTCGAAACGTCAGCAGAGTTAATGAAATGGGAAGATTTTATTTCTGAGATTTTGGGTCCAGTAGGTTCTTGGCAACAGATTAACTTCAGTAGTAGTGGACAGCTGGAAAATCTATTTGACCATAGGAAAATTCTCTCTTATGCGTTGATTCCAGAGCGCTTAGATGGGAAAATTATCGAAGAAATTAAGCAACACGTTGTAGAAAAGGACGATAAGTCTGGTGTTGAGGTTATAGTTCGGGTGGATGTTTCCAACTGGATTGATGGAGACAAAATTAAGTGAAAGGGGAAATGTAGGGTGTCATCTTGGGAAACGAATGTTGAAACTAATCAACTTGGTCTGCCATATGCGACACCACTACATCGCTTTGGAGCAGCAATACTTGAATCTGTCTTGGCTGTTGTGACACTTGGTATTGGTTGGTTCATTTGGTGGCTAATTCTCATAGGCAGAGGGCTAACTCCTGCTCGTCAGATTTTAGGTCTACGAATTGTTAATGCCAATACGATGCAACCAGTTGCAAGTAGTCAAGTATTTCTCAGGGGATTTGTAGTTTATTTCTTGGCTTTTTCAGCACTCGCTTCAGCTCTTTCTCTACTTTTATTTGGTGCTGGATGGTTATTTACTCTAGTTTCAGCACTTCTAGTTTTTAGAGCTTCTCACCAGACGCTTTGGGATCAAATGACAGGAACAACTGTAGGGTTTCAAAAAAAGTAGAACATTTCAAAGAACTCAGGGGAGTTAATGTCGGCAACGAAACAGGCCAGCAGTAAAAACTTTGTAAAAGCTTATGGTGAAGTAATTGAGCTAGAACATTACAGAATAAAGTGGTTGGCTCGTACTGTTTATAGCTCACAATTTGAGTTATTTATTGCTTTTATAATCCTGGTTAATGCAGTTTCTCTGGCACTGCTTACTATGCCAGATATAGAACCTGAAGTTAAAGAAACTTTAAGTGAACTGGATACTTTCGCTCTCTACGTTTATTTGGTAGAGCTGATTATGAGAATAGTTTCTTATGGCAAACAACCATGGAAATTTTTCCGGCAGGGCTGGAACATATTTGACTTTAGTATTGTGGTCTTATCTTTCGGAATCTTCTCGGGTGAAACCATAATATTGCGACTACTAAGAATTTTCCGCTTAATTCGAATATTTAGATTTTTGCCTGAAGTTAGAGTGTTAACCAGCTCTGTGGTTAAGAGCCTACCCCCGCTAATGAGCGTAGGAGTATTGATTTTCCTTACACTTTTCATATATGGCATGGCTGGCGTATATCTATTCGGGGAACAACTTCCTGAAAGTTGGGGGAACATAACTCTGGCCCTAACTTCTCTTTTTATTCTATTAACATTAGAAAACTTCCCCAATTATTTGGAAGAGGCAGTTGAAATTAGCCCCTGGGCTCTACCTTTTTATCTATCTTACATATTCATTGTGGTTTTCACTGTCTTAAACGTACTCATAGGAATTGTTTTGAATGCTATGGATGAAGCTCGCGAGGAGAACAAAGAGCGAAAGCGGAAGATAAGCAAACTTGATGCAATTGTGCATGAAGTAGATGACATTACTTCAGATGGAAAAGTTACTGAAGATGAGATTAATCGATTAAGAGAACAACTCAAGCTTATGGAGACAATACTTCATGAGGGAGAGAAGAAAAGGAAAGACTAGGACCAAGGATCTTGGTCATTGTTCTCTTTGAAACTCACATTATTTTCATAAACTTCATTCACCATATAGGAATCAAGTTCAAGTATTTTTCGAGCAGTTAAATGTAAATCTCTCTTGAATAATCTGCGGTCAGAGCGAGATTTCCTCTCTTTTGCTGCTTTACGTCGGATGCTCCAACTCAAAATCTGATCAAGTTCATCTTGTGAAACAATTCCCAACTCGACAGCTTTTGACCCGTTCTTTCTTAAGTGGGCTGCTTCCTTTTGTCTCACCAAAATACAAGTAATAATTAGTACTACGGGTGGCCAAGCTGCGTAAATAATAAAGTAAATGAAGAGACTTATGGAGGCTAAATCTATAGAGAGTGAAAGGTTCCATAAATAGTGGATTAGATAGGAGAATATAAATCCTAAAACTAACCCACCCCCATGCAGTTTTTGCCAGAGCAGATACATGATTGCTGCTCCCACTCCCGAAAAGAGCGTGTGAGCAAAAACCGAGAAAATCGCTCTAAATATTAGAATGGAAGTAGCTTCCTCAGATCCAGCCGAATAAGCGAAGTCCTCAAAAATAGTGAATCCCAAGCCGATAAAGCCGCCCATAACAAGAGCATCTGTAGCAGAGTGAATACTTCCCCTCTTATAAATCCAAAATAAACCTAAAAGCTTCGAAGCTTCTTCAACTATTGCAGCTACAAATAGCGACGCTTCGCCCGGGGTAATCAAACTGGTAATAGAGATAGCAACTAAAGAGCCCCAGAGGATGCTCCAACTAATGGTGATAGCAGGCTCTCTTTCATAACCGTCTGCCCATAGGAGTAAGGCTCCAACTATCGAAAAATTAAGTAGTAGCAAGAGTGAAGAAGTAGCAGTTAAGTAAATCCAAGGCTGCCACCAATAAGCGAGCAAGGCCGCAGAGAAAATAACGGGAATCCAATCGCGCTTCTTGGTTCCAATTAATGACTTCGATATGTTGACGTGAGACATTTTATTCTTTGTTGGGTGCAAAGCCAATTGTCTGTTTTCTTACCTCAACAGATGGGATATCCCTGCTATTGAATTTTAGAATTTCATGCAGATCAATATTTCCATCTTCAGCAGCTCGGTGTGACATATTAAGGTACATCTTCTCAAAGAGGTTTCTAATATATCTTGCATTTCCTTGGTCACCCTGAGGTTTGGCAGCTTCAATGTGTTTTAGTAAGTCTACTTTTGCCAATTGATCTATCTCCATTTTGTGTGAGTGACATAGCTCTTCAAAAATACTAAGCAGTTCTTGACTAGAATAGTCATTAAAGTGAATATAGTTCTGAAATCTTGACTTCAGTCCTTGATTTGATTCAATGAATTGCTTCATTGGCTCTTTATATCCGGCAACGATTATCGCCAAGTTCTCTCGATGATCCTCCATTGCCTTGACCAAGGTTGAAATTGCTTCATCTCCGAAACCGGCTCCAGAGTCTGCAGACAGGGAATATGCCTCATCAATAAAGAGCACTCCGCCTTTGGCCTTTTCTACCGCATCTTGAACCTTTAGTGCGGTTTGCCCAACATAGCCTGCAACCAATGCTGAACGATCAACTTCATGGACTTTATTGGATGGGAGTAGTCCTATCGAGTTGTACATAGATGCGAGATATCTAGCTACCGTTGTTTTTCCAGTTCCGGGGCTTCCTGTGAATACACAATGAAGGCCCACGGGAATTTTAGGTAGGCCTTGGGCAGAGCGAATGTTGTTTGCTTGGTGCACATTAATTAGTTTGGAAACCTGGGTCTTCACCTCATTTAGGCCAATTAATTTGTTTAGTTGCTCCAAGGAATCACTCAGAGATAACTTTTCCTGAGCACTTTCAGCGCTAGCTTCCACCGTCCTTGTAGACAACTCCTCTAAATTAATTTCTAAGAGTTGAGTGGCAAGTGTTTTTGCTAGTTCTAATGCTTCTTGGGGATACTGAATTTTTGAAAGTAGATCCTCTACCTCCTCTGATACCACCATAACATTTGATGGCACCCTTGGAAGGGCTGAGATTCTCTTTTCAATCTCCTCCACGCTTAATTTACTTAATTGCTCAGGAAACTTTCGGCGAATGCCATAGAGAATATGGAGTTTAGTTAACTCACTATGGTCATACTTCTTAGCTACGCTAGATGCACTCTCACGAATCTCATAACTTAGGCTCATCTAACAAATAACTTTGCTATGACTGCCTAAGGTCTTCAACCGTCTTGCCACCAAAGCGTGCCTTTAGATTGTCATCTTCGCCATCGGCAACAAAGCCAACAGCTGCCAAAGTTCCTTTTAGTTCACCAGCATCTAGAGTGTCTCCAGCCAAGTTATGTTCAAAAATTACGACATATTTACCCGGAGAATCCTGCATTTCAGCAAGCTTGAATCTGCCATAGTCATATGTTTGTCCTTCAGTGGCAATCCACTTGAACAATTCTGGGGTTCCCTTTACTTCACGTAGAACTAGAGCCCACACATTTACCACTGTTGTTGAGATTTCATTCTCTCTACGGAACTCATTTAAGTCTTGATTACTCGGGTCTAACTCACTACATGAGATAAAAATATTAGTTGATTCATAAGGGATGCTTAAGTCTCCCTCATCGTCTAGTTGGACAACATTAAAGAACTGCTTTGCAAATCTCTGAACCTTATCTTTCACAAGTAGCAGATTTGGGCTTACCAAGGGCTTCCTTTCTTTTAGTTTTGCCTAAGCCTTCATTATAAAAACAGATAAGTCAACCTCTATTTAGTGAATTTTCCTCAAGTTTTAGAACACAATTGTGTTGCTATTGAAGTGTGAGCCCTAGCGCTAAATAATTGTGCCCGTGAGGAATAGCGTGGCAATTATTGGGCTATGCACCTTATTTAGCTTGCTTGTTTCACCATCCGCCTCAACTGCTTCCATAAGAATCGATTCGATTATTGATGGTGACACCATAAGGCTAACAACTGGTCAAAGTGTGCGCCTGCTTCAGATCGATACTCCAGAGATGAGGGGCTCTGAATGTCATTCTTTAGAATCAAGCCAAGCCCTTGCAAAGCTGCTAACCAAAAAAGGAACTTTAAAACTTACTACGGATCCCAGTTTAGATAAGGTAGATAGTTATGGTCGGTTACTTAGATATCTGTTCATTGGAAAGACAAACATAAACTTGAAGATGGTTGAATTAGGTGCTGCAGCTCCTTATTTTTATCGTAAAGAGTTAGGTAAGTACTCTAAGAAACTTCTATCAGCAGCTCAGCAGGCGCAAGCGAAGAAGATAGGGCTATGGGCAACTTGTCCAAGTGCAAAATTAGATCCCTATTCTGCCTTAAGCACCGGAAGCTATAAGAGCACAGAGAGTTCAAGTAAAAATACGAGTGGTTGTGATCCGAACTATGCAGGCTGCGTTCCAGTCTTTCCGCCAGATTTGGATTGCGGTGAAATTAGGAGTTTAGGACTTGCACCAGTACGCGTCACTGGACGAGATGTTCACGGTCTTGATCGAGATGGCGATGGCGTAGGTTGTGATTAAAGGAAGATTCTTTCAAGGCCTGATAACAACATTAGTACTTTCTTGTGTATCAAACCCAGCTTCTGCATCCGATTTGGCCCCAAGCGTTGCAATTCTTGATACCGCCGTAGACAGCAATATTGTTGAAATCAAAAAGAATTTGCTTCACGAAGTCTGCATTCTCGAGTGGAGCGTGTGTCCAAACGGCAGATACTTTCTGGAGGGCCCTGCTTCTGCCTTTCTGCCAGTTAAGTATGGCCTCTCTGGCAGCTTTGATCATGGGACACAAATGGCTTCAATCGCCATTTCAACCAACCCAAGCATCCCCATTGTATTTATGAGAATTATTGGAGCGGCAGAATCTGGAGCAAGGCTTAGAACTTCGGAGCAAACTGTCTATCAAGCTCTTGAATGGGTTTTAGATAATCAATTGCGCTTTAATGTTCAAGCCGTTGCTTTAGCGCAAGGATCGCATAATTTGCTCTCTTCAAAGGATTACTGCCCACAGAGCGCTAGAACAGCAAAGGCAATCACAAACCTATTTAATCTCGGCATTCCAGTCTTTGTGGCTAGTGGTAATAATGGCGACAAGTCTCGAGTCTCTTGGCCCGGCTGCCTGCCTTTAGCTATTCCTGTGGGGGCTATAACCAATGGGCAAATATCCAGCTATTCAAATGTCGATCCAAACCTAAGTACTTTTTATGCAACAGGTGAAGTAAAAGCCAGATCATCACTCCAAGCGCAAACAAATGCTTCGGGCACCTCAGTTTCAACCCAAGTATTTGCAGCGATGTGGATCTATCTAAGAACCCAGTTACCTGAATTGAGTATTGCTGAATCAATTAGCTTTATGAAGAGTGTAGGGCGAGGGGTCAAATATCAAGAAAAGATTGGTTACTGGATAGAGAAAGATGATTTAATTCAGGCTGTTGAAAAGAGAAAGTATGGTATTTCTCTTTCTCCAAAAACTTATATTGTTCGAAAAACAAGAATGCTCATTTGAGATATGTATTTTTCGTCCGACTTTTTCTGATTGTTTCCAAGCTCTCATTGATTTGAGCAAGGGCGAAAAGCTGTAGGGCGTCTATATCTATAAAACTAACTCCATAAGCAGGGGCCCCTTGCTACAAGATCAAAAGTCCATATCGCCAGCGTCGAATTCCGGTTCTTCTTCCTCAGCCTTCTGCTCTTCTATGAACTCTTTTGTTGACTCTTGAGCTCGCTTCATCGCAGCCATTTGCGAGGCGCTCATTCCTGCAACTGCCCCAGCTGCGCCACCAGTCACAGCAGAACTTGTCGCACCAGAACCAACATTTCCTCTTGTACCTGCAGAAGTTGCGCTACTACCACTCTTTGACGAGACCATCAGCGAAGCAATAACACCAAATATTCCAAAGAGAAGTCCCAGGGCTGTCCAGAGTCCAACGTTGAGATTTTTTTTCTTTGCTTGGTTATAGGTGAAGAATGCGCATAGCACCCATCCACCCACGATTAGAAGATCCACATTTCCTCCTTTGTAAAAGAATGCACTGAAACGCTACCTGATTTTTAGCGCCTTATCTAGTATCCTCAGTATTAATCCTTCCCCCAACTAAAGGGGTATTGGTATGCAAGGATTAGGTTTCTTATTAATTATGTGGGGGGCTCTAGATTGGGGCATGTCCACTTCTGGTACTGATGTTTATTACGACTGGCTGGGCATTACTGTGCCTGATTCCATTTACACCTTTACCCCTTGGATTGCCATGGTAGCTGGCTCTATGTTTGTTGCTGCTGGACGCAGGTCTTAGTTTGAAATCATAAACATTTCTTAGGATTTTAAGATTTATCAGAGAAAAAGGATTTCTATGTGGAGCAAGGATATTCGTCCAAAAAAAAGATTTGTGTACTGTTATTTTCATTATTATCTTTACTGATTTTTACTGCCTGCAGCTCAGAAAGTAACAAAGTTGAAAAGGTCTGCTCGTTAGCAAAGCAAGGCTCTGAGGGTTTGAAGTCTTCCGATCCGTCGTACACCGATTATTACAAGCAAGCCGCTGAAATTTTGAGTGAGCTAGCAGCAAATGACTTAAAATACTCTGAACCTTACAAGGCAGCTCTACTATGGGCATCGGGAAATGACTTGAACATAAGCGGCCTTAAAACCTTGATTACCTTAGAACAACTCTGTTCTCCAGATAAGGAGTAAAAAGGTAAGGAAAACTAAGTTAACGCTCCAAATCGAGATTGCCACAGAATAAAAATGCCTACCAAGCTCACTAGTTTGAGAGTGATTAAAAAAGGTCTCCAAGCCAACCCAAATTACTTTCCCCTTCGCCCATAGATTCCTGCATTTCATCTCTAAGATGTTTGTTTACAGCCTTTGCTGCCATAAATGTTACAACAGATGCAGCTGAAGCTCCTAGTGGACCTCTCAAATTTTTAATCGTCTCTTTCAAAATATCTAAACCTTCTTTAGCCCACTTAGCAAACCAACCTGAACCTTGATTAGAAACTTCAGTTAGATCAGAAACTAAAGACTGTAGTTCCTCCTTTGAAAAGGAGTTTCTCAATACACCAATTGCAGATCCTGGATTTGATTTGAAGAGTTGAAAGATTGGATAAAAGCGAGATTCAATATGACCGTGATTGAGAGCGGCTTCATTCCAGAGCTCCATAGCTTTGGTTTCGTTACCTTTTGCTAAAAAGGCTAAAGCAACATTACTTTTGCAATTAGAGATTTGATAGTGATAGTGATTAATAACAGCATTCTTTTCAGCTACAGAAACGAGCCAAATTTTATCTATACGAGCTCTTTCCTTAGCAATCCAAGGCTCAGTCGATGGAAGATAGGCCTCAAAATCTTTAATTGCCTTATCTATTTGATCTTCAATAACATCGAACCATATAACGCTTGCCAAGGCGTTAGGTTGTCCGTTTTCTGCTGCTAAGCGAATGAGTCTCATACCATCAGCGCGATGCGGGGTGTCAAGAAGTAGATGTCCATCGTTGTTATTCAGAACATCAGGGTTGTCAAATAGTTTCATATCTCTGTTAAAGCCTTCTTTGCCGTGCGAGGCATAACTGATTGTCATCTTCAAATTGGAACTGTAGTTTATCAGAGTAAAAATTCGTTCAAATAGCTCTGGAAGTAAATCCAAATACCCTGCATTGAGCAAACCCCAGAGTTCAATTTGGTAAAAAGTAAGTTATCGGCAACAGCTTATCGATCCTCAATTATGTAGAAATAGAGAGGCTTTTATCTCATCCAAGGACTTTCAATGTAGAACTCTGCGACATCCCAAACTCCGCTCTTTGAATTGGAGCGCGGAAGTGAGCCATTTGCCCTAAAGGTTAGGTAGCGAAGGAAATACCTACTTCCATCAGAATACAGACCACTCATCTTTAAATTCACTCGCTCTTCAAAGATATTGCCAGAGGCGCAATCGGGATCACAATCATTTGCCTTGTAAATGCCAGTGCCTTCAGCGCCTTCGGCTGACCAAGTACTCCACTTGATATCCCAGATAGCGACACCAAAGTCAGCACAGAAGGGAGTTGCAACCTCAGGTCTTTGAGTAATCAACTCACATTCAAACGAGAGCACCTCAGATGCCGTAATTCCAGAACTATCTTTCACTTTCGTAAGCTTGAATTTATCTTGAACCTCGTGGCTTTCAGAACTATCAACTTTCGTTTGCGTGCAGGAGGAAATGAGTAATACAGCTAAGAGGGCAAGAATCTGGGCTAATACAAAGTTTTGCTTAGCAAATTTCTCTTTTAATCTCACTCTTTACAGAAAATTAGGTGTACACCAACAAGTGTTGCAAAGCAAATACTCTGACTATGTAGCGTCCATCCTTGAGATATCCATTTATCTAAAGTAGGTTGCACCACGTTGGTTACATGCTCTGGAGTTATTCCGCCCATCATCCCGCTATTTGACCAGACCATCACACTTTTGTACTGCACGATTACCTCCTGGTAAGACTTCTAGACAAGAAGATTCTAAATCGCCTATAGATAAACTTGTGGGAAGACTTTCCACTAAAAGTAAGTTTTAACAAAGGATGTCCCTCTGGTTCGAGGAAATAATGATTTTTTTGGGAAAATTTGCCCTCATCTCTAACTACCCCTTGTATTATCAGGGCTATGGATGAAAACAATCTGATTAATTCTTGGAATCAACAACGCGCTATTAGAGTCAAATCTCAATTAGCTCCCACAATTCTTCTCTCAGCAGTATTAGCGCTCTGCGCAACAGGTGCTATTACGAGCGATAGTAATCAATATCTAAAGCTCTTTCTAGTTGGTCTTGTTGCCTCCGGGGGAGTCTTCTCAGTAACAGCTATGGTGGCAGCAGTTAGAGATAGCCTTTCTGTAATTGATTCACTAAAGGCCCTTAAATCTGTCTCAGCTCTTAGTTCATCAATAATCAAATCAGGTTCTCAATTAAAGGCTCTAGCCCTTCTCTTTATGGCGATGAGCACCTTTAACTTTGTACTTCTTCTGCTCTATTTATATAGCTAGGCCTTGATCTATCTTGCTCTTTAAGCAGTCAGGGCTAAACTAGCCTTGACTTGACTCCCATTGAAAGGTAAAAATTAAAATGGCTTTCACACTCCCACCACTTCCTTACCCCTATGACGCTCTGGAGCCTCATATCGATGAGGCCACAATGAAGCTTCATCATGGCAAACATCATCAGGCCTATGTTGATAAATTAAATGCAGCGATTGCAGCTAGTGAATGGGAATCAAAGAGCATCGATGAAATTATGGTCTCACTTGATAAAGTGCCAGATAAAATTAAAGCAGCGGTTAGAAATAATGGCGGCGGCCATTACAACCACTCCCTGTTTTGGCAGTGGATGAGTCCAACTGGTGGCGGGGAGCCAACTGGCAAAGTAGCAGAGGCAATTAATGCCAAGTTTGGATCCTTTGCAAAGTTTAAGGAAGAGTTTGAAGCAGCAGGAATGAGCCGCTTTGGCTCTGGCTGGGTCTGGTTAATTCAAGATGGAAGTGAGCTTTCAATAACCACCACCCCATATCAAGATTGCCCAGTAAGTGAGGGAAAGAAAGTACTTCTAGGAAATGATCTCTGGGAGCATGCTTATTACCTGAAATACCAAAATAGAAGACCGGAATATCTTGCTGCATGGTGGAGCGTAGTTAATTGGAACAAGGTCACAGAGCTCTTTAATCAATAGATTAAAGTACTCACTGTCCTATCCGCCACCACCCTAAAAGCCTTGCCTAAAGGGTGATCTCAGTTCTAGCATTCATCTATGTGCGTTGGATGTATGGCTATGGCAGCAGCAGCTTTTGCTGGCGTTAATGCCCCAACACCTGCTCCTGCCCCAATAGCTATAGTCCAAAAGCCAACAGCTGCCGAATTAGTCCGCGCAGCATTCAAAGAAAATAAAATCGTAATCAAGACAAATAAAAACAATCGAGCGATTTAATCTCAATAGTTTGATAACAGATTCATAGACTCCTTAGTCACAAAGAAAGCTCATTTAGCCAATTACTTATATACCGGTCAAATAAATGCTCTAGAAAAGGCTCTAAGAAATGAGCTGGCTTACTTCCTCTTACTTGAGCCATTCTTAGCAACAAGGAGAATTACAAGTATGGCTACTGCAACAATTACAAGTTCCATATCCCAATTATCACCTAGATAAGGCAAATACCGAACTATTATTACTTTCCTATGTATGCCGTGATCTTTCGCTCCATTAGAACTAATGAGCATAGCGAGCTCTATGAGAGCCACTCTCAAAATATGGCGGAGTTAGTAAAGGCCACCCCTGGCTATCTCTCTCACTACAGCCATAGAGATCCAGTCTCTAGATCTGGAGTAACAATCTCTTATTTTGAAAGCCTTGAAGCAATTAAAGCTTGGCGAGAAAACCCAGAGCATAAAGAGGTTCAAA
>Ga0194115_10003313_pt1 | contig 18242 bp, 19 predicted proteins | sample TA2MahsurfametaG_3_FD_148656 | JGI IMG/M metagenome (GOLD analysis project Ga0194115, IMG submission 148656) | Freshwater microbial communities from Lake Tanganyika, Tanzania - TA2015002 Mahale S4 surface | ecosystem: Environmental > Aquatic > Freshwater > Lake | place: Tanzania: Lake... | reverse complement strand
ACATTATTTGCTTTTAAATGTTCCGCAAATTTATGCCATTGCTGCCATTCCAAAACAAGCCCAAAATGAGGAACTGGAACACCATGCCCATCAACATGATTCACAATTTTTTGACTTTCTTCTGGATTGGGGCGTAAATGGGTAACAAATTGGTGACCAAAAAAATCCCAATCAATCCATTTATCACAAGATCTTCCTTCTGAAAAACCCAAAAATTTGCCATAAAAATCTCTGGTTTTTTCCAGATCATTTACCGGAACTGCTATATGAAATGGTTGCAAAGTCATAGATTTAGAAATTATTTAAATTTTGGGCCCACTACCCATAAAACTATAGAACGTCTGACACCCTTTGTTACGGGGGCAACACGATGAATCATAAAAGATGGAAAAGCAACCAAGGAACCTTTTCTCATTTCCAAGGTCTTAGCTTCTTGTTCTAATCCAGAATTAATTTGGAACTCTCCACCTTCAAAGTCAACACCGGGTTCGCTTAATAACAAACTTAAAGACAATTTGCGAGTTAATGGTTGTGATAAGCTTTCATCATTTATAAACATATCACCGTGAAAATTATACTTGCCTAACTTTTCACCTTCATATTCAGAATATTGAAAGTAATCATATCCATATAAATCAAAGTGAAAAAATTTGTTATTTATGTCTTCAACACCAAAGTTTATACGATCAAAAATCCACTGATTTTGCGCATTTGGGTTGTGAAAATTCACTTTTGAGATTCGTGTTTTGTTATCTAAAACAGCGTTATTGGATACTGTTGAGTCATTTAGATCGTTTGTTTTACAATATTGTACTATTCTATCAATATCTTCTTTGACAAAAAAATCATGCCAATAAACTTGCGAATATATAGCGCTGCTAGTTAGCTTGGTATTATTGTAAATTTTAGCCATATTTATGTATGAGGTTCAGAAATTTTGAAATTTGCTGGCAGTCCAATGTGAGGGCGACAATCAAACTTATTTCTAGTTTTACTTAATTTCAAAAATTGCATCTACTTCAACTGCAACACCAAAAGGCAAGGAACTTGATCCAACTGCTGCACGAGCATGCTTTCCAGCATCTCCCAACACTTCAACCATCAAGTCTGACGCGCCATTTGCAACTGCAGGATGATCCTTGAAATTAGCCTCACCATTAACAAAAATTCCAAGTTTTACACAACGAACCACGCGTTCTAAATTTCCATCGCATGCAACTTTAATTTGCGCCAATAAGTTAATTGCACAAATGCGTGCCGCTTTTTTGGCGTCTTCTGCAGAAATTTCAGAACCAACTTTGCCAATGAATTGCAACTTCCCAGCTTCAATTGGAAGTTGCCCTGAAACAAAAACAGTGTTACCAGATTTTACGAAACCAACATAGTTCGCAACTGGCGCTGCTGGCGTTGGCAATTCAATTCCAAGTGACTTTAATTTTTCTTCGATTTTTGACATTTTTGCTCCTTTTTAGTTTGTTAAAATTTTTTGTTTTAGGCCATTAATCCTGATTTTCATCGCAGCCTTTGAAACTTGGAAAGCGGTTGCAATTTCTTGTAGTGCTTCATCTTTTTCTTTTGCATTACCATCAAGCACACCTCTTTCTTTTGCATACCGAATCACAAGGTCTTCTGGCATTAAAATATTAGCTGCAAAATTATTGGCCTCACTCTCTTCTAGTTCTCCAGCCACAGTATCAATTCTGCGGACAGGTCTATAATTTTCTGAATCATCTATTCCATTGCCAATTTTGTCTTTATGAAGCACAAAATGACCTAACTCATGAGCCATAGTGAAGCGTTTGCGATAGTAATGATCTGTTTTCTTGATTGATATTTTATAACGATCCCCTTCTTTACTTATTTCTCCCAAAACCCCTTCTGGCAAGCTAGAGTTTTTATCTAGCTCAATATCAAAAGATCTTATAATAGCCTCAATATTAACAGGCACAGAATCTATATATTCTTGATAGGATATAGTTTGTTTCTTTGTCATATTTCTCCTCATTTTTTTCTTTGATTGCTTCAATTAAATCTTTTTCATTTGTTGATGAATTTGATATTCCATTTTTAGGTGCAGAATTAGCTTTCTCTTTGTTAATAGCTTTTGCGGCTTTAATCACAATTTTATCCATTTCTTTTGGATTACTAGATATCCAATCATACACCGAATCTTTTATTTGCTTTTTACCACTTTTACTATCTAGCCATTTTGTAGCAGATTCTTGAGCTGTAATTCGCGAGGTTTGTTTAATTCCCATAAAACCAACAACAGCTCCGAAACCCAGTACTAGACCAAAAATTGCTAGCAAAAGAGAAATTATATCAAGCCTTCCAAGCTGATTGGCATAAGAAATTTCGTCTAAAACATTTTCTAAATTTCTTACTTCTTTTCTACAACTTTCTTTCACGCACTTTGCATTAAGAGAAAGTTCATTTTTTATTGTACCTACAATCAATTCTTTGGTTTCTTGCGGAAGATCAAATCTCTCTTTCCACAACACCCATCCGCTGTTTGCAAGACTGACAGAAATGATTATAATTATTAAGAATGTGACTAATTTTTTCATAACTAGATTTGTTTGTGATGTTTTTCGGTATATCTATTTCTTAAATCTAATTTTTCAACTAACTTAACATTTAGTTATTCAAATTATCTTCCCTCAATTCCTAACTTTTCAAACAACTTCTGATCACGCTCCATTTCTGGATTTGAAGTTGTTAAAAGTTTTTCGCCATAAAAAATTGAATTTGCTCCCGCCAAAAAGCACAAAGCTTGGGTTTGTTCATTCATTTGTTCGCGTCCCGCTGACAAGCGTACAACTGATTTTGGCATCATAATTCTTGCAACAGCAATTGTTCTGATAAATTCAAACTCGTCCAAAGACTCAACTTTGTCAAGCGGAGTTCCTGCAACTTTCACAAGCATATTAATTGGAACTGACTGTGGATGTTTTGGCAAATTTGCTAAAACAATTAACATTTTAGCACGATCATTTCTGGTTTCGCCCATGCCAACAATTCCACCAGAACAAACATTTAAACCAGCTTCACGAACGTTCTTCAAAGTATTTAGACGATCTTCAAAATTGCGTGTTGTAATAATTTCAGAATAAAATTCAGGCGATGAATCAATATTATGATTGTAATAATCCAAACCAGCTTCTTTTAATTTTTTGCTTTGATCTTCAGTTAACATTCCCAAGGTCATACAAGTTTCAAGGCCTGTTTTTTTAACTTCATCAACAATATTGCAAATTTTCTCAACATCACGATCGTGCAAGCTACGCCATGCTGCGCCCATACAAAACCTTGATGCTCCAGCGTCTTTTGCAGCTTTTGCCGCGTCCAAAATTTTATCAATTGCCATTAAAGATTCTTTCTCAAGACCCGTGTTGTAATGCGCTGATTGCGGACAATATTTGCAATTTTCAGGACAAGAACCCGTTTTAATGCTTAAAAGCGTGCTAATTTGCACTTTATTTGCTTCATGATTAGCACGATGAATTTCTGCTGCTTTGAAAATTAGATCATTAAAAGGCAATTCAAACAAATCTAATATTTCGTCAACTTTCCAATCGTGCTTTAGATCAACATTCATAGGAATGAATTGCTCTGATTTACTTTGTTTTTCTTGATAATTTTGCATCATATAATTCCTTAATTACAAAAACTTTACAAATCTTTATATCTGTTTTAATTCGACAGCTCTTCAAATCCGCCATCACATTTTCTTCACTCCATCATCGCTAGCCTAGAGCGTAGATCTATTAGATTAAGAATTAGGAGTTTTTGACAAAATAGATTGCCGCTTCGAGCTTTAAGCGCTCCTCGCAATGACGGATACTAAGATTGTCTATTATTAACCTACTATCGCCAAATAATCAAACATTTAAACAACTCTCCCATTTGATCAGCTGAAATCAAACGGTCAATTGCTAAATTAATTTCTTGTTCTTTATCTACATTTTTCGCAAGCAAAGATTGTCTTCTTTCCTCTATTCCTAAGCTTTTCAGAAAATGCGACTGCGAAATAATTGAAGATTGCAAATTGTAATTTTTGACTATTTTTTCCAAAGCAGAAAAATCAACCAAAGCTGTAATATCTGCACCCCCTTCTTGTAACACATCCACTTTTTTATGATTTTTTACAGCCTGTAAAGTATTAAGAAATTCGTTTTTAATATAACCATAATCAATATTTATTGCCACTCCACCTTGACTTTCTATGGCCTCACATAAATCTTTTATGAATTCTCTTGCTGCTTTACTATACTCAAAAACTCCCCCTATTGGCGCTAAACAATCAATTTCTTGTTCTATAAAATTATGATTTTCTTGTTTAAAAGGCGCCAAGGTGAATTTATTATTTTGAATAATTCTTTCTCTCCAACCAATTTCCGTAAAAACAAACTGATCAATTGGAAAACAATCAAAAAGTTCGTTACTGATGAAAAAAATTTCTTTTTGTTTTGAATTTTTGCTTAAAAATTCTGCAAAATTGTTGTGCCACGTGATTTTGAATTTAGATAAATTTTCTTGCTGAATTTTTTGTAAAACCTCATTTATTTCAATAATGTGAAATTCTGAGTTATTAATAAAATTGATAGCTTGAGAAATATTTTTATCGGCAAGTTTTTGAATAGAATTTAAAATATCTAGAAAAAGAGTTCCTTTTCCAGCACCCATTTCAACCAAAGAAATTTCACAATTTTTATGTGAAGCAATTTCTAAAATATAAGCAGCCAAAAGTTCGCCAAAAACCTGACTTATTTCAGGTGCAGTAATAAAATCTGAATCTTTTCCTATAGGATTTTTAGTACGATAATAGCCTGATTTCTCTTTGAAAAGAGCATCAGACATGAAGTGTGAAATTTTCATTGTGAAGATTCTGGTAATTATCAAAACAAAAACTGTCATCTATACCAAATAAACCATTTCTTGATAGTTAAGTAATTGATCATATTAACTTCGTCTTTTTGGCTAAAAATTACAAAAACCTCAAGCTTCATGTTCATACAGCTTTCATTTTTTACAACTTTTATCTCAAAAATACTTCGTTACTACGGTCAACAAATAGTTTATTTGGTATAGGAACGCATAGATGAAAAGCAAAAATCAAATTTGCTATATATAAATGAATGGATTGCCACGCCAAGCAAATCTTGGCTTGAAATGACGAGGTTAAGTGTGGAATACAAAACTCATCATTGCAAGAAGCATGAGCGACCTGGCAATCCAAAAGATATATCTACGGTCTCCAATTCAAGAAATTACTCAACAGTTTCAAACCAGCTTCACCACTTTTTTCAGGATGAAATTGGATGCCCAAGATATTTTCTTTAGCAATTATTGCATTAATCTTTGTTCCATATTCCACTTGCGCCACCACGTTATTTTCATTTTGGCAAATAAAATGATATGAATTAGCAAAGTAAAAATGCTCTCCTTCTTTTATATCTTTTAAAACTGGGTGATTAGAGTTTTTAAAAATAATATCATTCCATCCCATGTGAGGAATTTTAAGATCACCATTATTATCAATTTTTCTAACTACACCATTTACAAAACATAGCCCTTGATTTTCACCATCTTCATAGCCTAAAGAGGCTAAAACTTGCATTCCAACACAAATTCCAAGAAAAGGTTTTTTTTCGGTAATAACCTGTTTCCTAATTTCTTCAGCTAAACCATTTTGTGATTTTAACGCTTCAATACAATCACCAAAAGCACCAACTCCAGGCAAAACAATATAATTTGCTGATCTTACTTCGTTAGGATCTTTAGAAACGACAATTTCATAATCTTTTGATTTTACTTTTTCCAAAGCATTCAGCACCGACTCAACATTGCCAGCACCATAATCAATTACAACTATTTTCATTTCGATTAATTTTGGAATTTTTAAATGTGGTTTTTAAGTAACAAAGTAATGTTCTTTTTTCTGCTTTTTTAGCATTTGACGATATAGTTTGGGATCAGTAATAGAAATATCAAATTCTATTTCTTCAGAATTTTGTTCATTTTCTAGGTTTTTTACAAAGCGCATTTTAGCATTTGTCATATCAGATCCAAAAACTAGACCAATAAATTCATATCCTTGTTTTTTTAAATGCTCCACCAACCAGTAATTAAAATTAAGAGCAATTATAAAAGTGAAAATCAATTCAAGAAGTAAAACATCTGACAAGGAAAATATAGATAATGCTTTTAATAGCATGAAGGAAAAGCTAACGCCCAGTAAAACACCGAATTCTTTCCACATTTTGTTATATAAAAACCAAATGCTATTAAGAAAAAATGCCGGATAGGAAAAGCCATCTTTTAAAAGAATGATATCTTCTATTTTACCTTCTTTATTTTTCTTAATTAAGGCGTTGTAGAGTTTCATGAGCAATTCTGATTGGAAAAAACTGCGAATAAGGTTGCGACCTAACTTTGGTCGCAACCTTAGAAAGAAAAATACTAATTTTTCTTGCTTAAAGCTTCTTTTGCTTTCGCTACAATTTTAGCAAAAGTTTCTGGCTCTCTAATAGCCAAATCTGAAAGAACTTTACGATCAAGATCGATATTAGCTAACTTCAAACCATTAATGAATTTTGAATAAACCATATCGTGCTGACGAACTGCAGCGTTAATTCTTTGAATCCAAAGACCTCTTAAGTCTCTTTTTTTGGTTCTACGATCACGATACGCATATCTTAGTGCTTTTTCAACTTTCTCTATTGCTACGCGGAAACAATTCTTTGCACGACCGCGGTAACCTTTAGCAAGTTTTAATATTTTTTTATGTCTGGCTTTTTTAGTAACGCCTCTTTTTACACGACTCATTTTTTCTCCTTATCTAATTTAGTGACTATTTGGCATCTTGAACTTCATAACGCTAGCAGAATGTCCATCTGAAAGAACAGCGCCTTTGCGCAATTGTCTAATTCTACGGTTACTTTTTTTGTCCAAGTTATGTCTTTTTCCGGCTTGTTTGTGAACAATTTTTCCGGTACCAGTCACCTTGAATCTCTTCTTGGCGCTACTGTTTGTTTTTACTTTTGGCATGTCGTTTTAAAATTAAAATTAATATGCAGATAACACGGGTAGATTGCCTTTGACCTGTGAATCGGTTAAGCCGAAGCTTAAAAAAGCAAAGATTTTGATTTATGGCTATACGAATTTAGGTGCGAAAAGCGGAAATGTATTTAGTACAATTGAGCTTTACGTATCGGCATTTCAAAGAAGCCAGAGATCAAAAGCCGAAGCTTTTTGGTGGGATCAGTAGGACTCGAACCTACGACCAAGACGTTATGAGCATCCTGCTCTAACCAACTGAGCTATAATCCCGTAAAAAATGCAATTTGCTTTATTTGTTATTTGTTCAAAAAACAATAACTAAGCAAAGGGCAAAGCAAAATATAAGCAGATTGCTTTTTTGCAAGTGTTTTTTGTAAACTATCAAATAAACTTGTTATAGATAATAGTTAAAAACAAGAAAATTAAAACTAATTTTTTGCTTTTGCAACTCCAACTAAAGCTGGTCTAATTAAACGATTTTCAATTGAATATCCTGCTTGAATAACTTGAACAACCGTTCCCTCTTCAGCATCAGACTCAATTTGAGCAATTGCTTCATGAAAATTATGATCAAACTTTTCGTTAATTGGATTTATTCTTTTGACTTGGTTCTTTTCTAAAACTTTTAGCAATTCTTTTTCAGTCATCACAATTGCGTCAGCATAATTTTTTACAGATGGACTTTTTTCAATTTCTTCTTTTGGGGCATTTCCACTTGCCAAAAAGAAATTTTCTGCAACTACAACTAAATCAGCAGCAAAATTTGAGATAGCAAATTTTGCAGATTTTTCAAGTTCTTCACGTGATCTTCTTCTGACATTATCAAGTTCTGCCAAAGTGCGTAATAATTTATCATTTAAATCAGTAACTTTAGCTTCTAATTCAGAAATTTTTAGTTCTTTTGAGTCAATTTTTTGCTCTTGCTGCTTATTCTCTTCAGCACTGTTTTGCTGATCTTGAGCTTGATTTTCTGTTTGATTATTTTCTTGCATGACTAAATGTTATTTTTTGTTAGAATTAAATTTTCAAAAAGAAGATATGAATCAGTAATTGAATATTCAAGGGAAGAAATTTCATTGCTTTATTGTTAAGAGTGATTTTTAATTCTAGTAAATACATTTCAAATAAAACTAATTAGTCATGTCAGAAAAAATTATTGAGCAAGCCAATTACTTAGTTCCAATGGTAGTTGAGCAAACCGCTAAAGGTGAAAGATCTTTTGATATTTACTCACGTCTTTTAAAAGAGAGAATTATATTTCTTTCTGGTCCAGTAAATGATCAGGTTTCATCTTTGATTGTAGCGCAATTGCTTTTCCTAGAATCAGAAGACCCAAAAAAAGACATTAACTTTTACATTAATTCACCTGGAGGAATTGTTACATCTGGGTTAGCAATGTACGATACTATGCAATATATTAAACCAGAAGTTTCAACTCTTTGTATAGGGCAAGCTTGTTCTATGGGATCTCTTCTTTTGGCTGCCGGATCTCCCGGAAAAAGATTTTCTTTGCCAAACTCACGCATCATGATTCATCAACCATCTGGCGGATATCAAGGTCAAGCAACTGATATCGAAATTCATGCTCAAGAAACTTTAGCTCTAAAAAGAAGATTGAATGAAATATATGTTAAACATACTGGACAGAAACTTTCAGTAATTGAGAAATCAATGGAACGTGATAATTTTATGTCGCCAGAAAAAGCTAAAGAATTTGGACTTATTGACGCAGTAATTGAAAAAAGAACTTAAACAAAACTTATGACAAAAAAAGATAATCATAGCGAAGAACTTTGCTGCTCTTTTTGCGGTAAAAGCCAAAACGAAGTAAAAAAACTAATTGCTGGTCCTACGGTTTTTATTTGTAACGAGTGTATTAGTCTTTGTGCCGATATTTTACGTGAAGAAAATAAAAAATCTCCATTGGGAAAAGGTGAAAATTCAAAACCAACTCCCAAAGAAATTATCAAGATTTTAAATGATTACGTAATTGGACAAGATCATGCCAAAAAAGCTTTGGCTGTCGCCGTTTACAATCACTACAAAAGAATTTCAGCTGCAACCTCTATAAATTCTGATGGTGTTGAGTTAGGCAAATCAAATATTTTAATGATTGGACCAACTGGTTGTGGAAAAACTTTACTTGCTCAAACTTTGGCAAGATTTTTAGATGTTCCTTTCACAACTGCTGATGCAACCTCTTTGACTGAAGCTGGTTATGTTGGTGATGACGTAGAAAATATAATTGCTCGTCTTTTGCAAGCTGCAAATTATGATATTGAAAAAACTCAGCGTGGAATTGTTTACATCGACGAGATTGACAAAATTGCAAGAAAATCTGAAGAAGGCGCAAGAAGTCGTGATATTTCTGGCGAAGGAGTACAACAAGGTTTGTTAAAAATTATCGAAGGAACGGTGGCTTCAGTTCCAACACAACCTGGCAAAAAAACATCACAACAAGAGTATGTGCAAGTTGATACAAAAAATATTTTATTTATTTGTGCTGGTGCATTTTCAGGACTTGAGAAAATCATTGCTTCGCGTGGCAAAGGTTCTTCGATTGGTTTTGGAGCTGATGTTAGAAGTAAAGATGATCATGATAGAAAAGACATTTTTACCGGAGTTGAGCCTGAAGACCTAATCAAGTTTGGTTTAATTCCAGAAATTGTTGGAAGACTTCCTGTAATTGCTCCTCTTGAAGGATTAACAGAAAAAGATTTGGTCAAAATTTTATCTGAACCAAAAAACTCCATTACAAAGCAATATAAAAAATTGTTCTCACTTGATAAAATTGACTTGGTATTTGAAGAAGATGCCTTAAGTGAAATTGCTAAAAAAGCTCTTGAACGCAAAACAGGAGCCAGAGGTCTAAGAGCAATTGTTGAACATATTTTACTAAATACAATGTTTGAAGTTCCAAGCAAAAACAATGTAAAATCTGTAAAAATATTTAAGGAAGTTATCTCCAAAAATGAAAAGCCAGAAATTGAATATCTTTCAAAAGAAGAAGAGAGAGAAAGAGAAAAATCTTCTGTAGCTGTTGTTGAAAATAAAAGCGAAAAAAGAGCCTAAAGAATTAATTTAAGTTCATAATTTTTTGCGCTTCTTCCTGTCACAAACTAATCAGATATTAATAATAAAGTTGGAAGAAATTTAAAATCTTCCAACCCAATGTCCCATTAATAGGGAAAATAATTGTTGACAATACAATAAACAAAAGGTTAAATGATAGATAGAAATTTTAACAAATTAATTCCTTCATTTATGGATATTCTTTCTATCTTCAACACCTACAAAAATCAAAATAAATGTATTAAACATTTAGAAAAAGTTAGGTGGAATGGAGAAATAAAATGCGTTTATTGTGGCAGTGATAGAATCACTCCTGTTAAATCTGAATTACGCCATAAATGCGGTGCTTGCGGAAAATCATTTAGCGTAACAGTTGGTACAATTTATCACGATACACGCTTACCACTTCAAAAATGGTTCTTAGCAACTGCGATTATTCTTAACGCAAAAAAAGGTATTTCTGCTCGTGAGTTAGCAAGACAAATCAAAGTCAATAAAGACACGGCTTGGAGAATGGAAATGAAAATCCGTGAGGCAATGCAAGATGAAGAGCAAAGCAAATTATTCAGCGGAATTGTTGAATGTGATGAGTGCTATATCGGAGGCAAAAAGAAGAAAGGCGACAAGAAAAAAGATGATGATGATAATTTCATTAATCCAAGAGGCAGAGCTACTAACAAGCAAGGGGTGATTGGTGTTGTCGAAAGAGCGACTGGAAGAGTTAAAATTCAGAAGCAAGACAAGTTCAAATTTACCGATATTAAAGCCTTCTTAGAAAAGCATTTAGATTTTGGAAATACTCATCTCTACACAGACGATTTCAAAGGCTACAAACCATTTAGAAAGTTGGTGCAACATTCAACAGTAAATCACTCTTTAGGTGAATACACTAGGGGCGATGTTCACACTAACACGATTGAAGGATTTTGGGGAATTTTTAAGAGAGCGTTTATTGGTTCTTATCACCAACTAAGTAAACAATATTTGGAAAGATATATCAAAGAATGTTGCTTTAAGTACAACAATAGAAATAATCCCAATATGTTCGATTTAATTATTAAAAATTCCGTTACTTTATGAGCGAAGAATTATCACAAATAAAAGAGCCAATAACCTTTGGCAGATACAAATTTTATAAGTTAGGATCAACCACGCTTTCACAATTAAGAACAGAAAAAATAATTAAATCTAACTTTACAGCCGATATATCTAATAAAAAACCAGATGGAGTTTTAATTTTGTCTGGTGGTAGTGTTAAAGCTATTGTAGAGTATAAACAACCTAAAGAGCTTAATTCCAAGAAGTTGATTGAAAAAGCGATAAATCAAGAAATTGAAGTTGCAAAACAACTCTGTAAAATTCTCATAATAACAGATGGCAAGAATAGTTATTGGATAAATCCATTAAATGGCGAAGAAATAATTAATGAAAATAACCAAAAAATAAACTTTGTATTTGATTTAAAAAAAGACTTTACAAAAGAAGAAATAAAGCATTTTGAATCTTTGGTTGATAAAATAGATCATTCAATATCTCAAACCAACAATAAGATTTTTACACCAGAAATTATTGATCCTTCTGGGTTGGCAAAAACACTATGGCAAAAAATCTATATTAACACAGGAAAAGAGCCAACTAAATGTCTTTATAATGTGGTTGAACTTTTTGTATTTAAATTTCTTAGCGATATAGGAGCTTTGAATGAGAGAAGAGATTTTAATGCCGTCTATAGTATTATAAGTATTAATAAAAAATCCGTTCAATTGCACCAAGAAGCCCTAGAGAGATATTCCGAAATAAGAACAGAAATAAAAAAGCTCTTTCCCGCAGATGAATCTGGGGACAAAACCACCATTATAAATGGAACAATATTTGTTAATGAGCTTGGTAAGGCAAATTTACCACAAGCTAGTCTTTTTGCGGAAGTTTTAGAGCATCTACAAGAATATGATAATTCTTACGGCTCTTTCAAATATATAAAGAGAGAGTTTAAAACCAGATTATATGAGACTTTTTTAAGGCAGGGAGCTGGGATTAAAACGCTTGGTCAATTTTTTACACCAAGAAATGTTGTTCAAGCAATGGTTAGGATGTCAAAAGCAAATACATTGGGGGAGAATAGTAGAATTTGCGACCCTTTCTGCGGTGTTGGAGGATTTCTTCTTGAAACTATAGTTGAAAATCCAAATATTTTAAGGGAATTTGAGCCAAAGAATGGCATTGTATCACCAAATATTACACTAGTTGGTTATGACAGGGGAGATGATGAAAAAGACCAAGAAAGAACAATAATTTTAGCAAAAGCTAATATGTTGATCTATCTTTCTGATTTATTGGTAAAATATAATAATGATTCATATTTAAAAGCCTTTGCCACTGGTGCATTTAACAAAGTATTTAAATTGATAAAAACCAATTTAGGAACATTAGGGCTTAATAATGAAGAAAAATTTGATCTAATACTTACTAACCCTCCTTACATAACTAGCGGATCTGCTTCAATTAAAAAACAAATAGAGCTTGAGAATCTGAGTGGTTGTTATGCTGCTGGCGGTCGTGGCATAGAATCCCTTTCTATTGAATGGATAATAAATAATTTAAAAGAAGGTGGTGAAGCATTAGTAATTGTGCCAGATGGATTGCTGAATCAAAAAACTATGATCGATTTTCTTTTTAAAAAATGCAATATTCTTGGTATAGTATCACTTCCTGTTAGAACGTTTTATTCAACACCCAAAAAAACTTATATACTGATATTCAGGAAAAAATTTGAAAATGAATTAATTCAAACAACTCCCGTTTTTACCTATCTTGTAAGCGAAATAGGTGAGTCAAGAGACTCTAAGCGATTTCCGATTAAAGAGAACGATTTAGATGAGCTTTTATCTTTTTATAATCAATTCAAGGGTTCTCCATCCACATTCAAGAGCCTATCTAAGAGATGTAAGATTTATAATATAGAAGAAATAAAGCAAAAACCAAATTTAATGGTTGATAGATTTTGGACAGAAGATGAAAAAAAAGAGCTTGGAATAGAAGATGAAACCGTAGAAATGACAGAAGATGAATTTTTTGGCGCGGTTGATAAAATGTTTCAAGAAATAAATTCTTTTAAAGACTATGAAAAATTTTAAAGAAATTGAATTAAAAGAAATTTTTGACTTTCCTCCAATTTCTGGACTTACTATGTTACAAGGTATCGGGAATACTGGAAATATCCCAATATACGGCGGAAGAAAAACAGCAACCCCTATAGGATATGTATCTGATAATATTGATGGGATTAAATATTTTCAGAATTGTTTGGCTTGGAATAGAAATGGCTCCGCTGGATATGTTTTTTTTCATAATCATAAGTTTGCCGTAAGCGATGATCATAGGCCGATGATCTTAAAAGACTTTTATAAAAATAATCTTGATTTGGAGTATTTAAGGTTTGAAATACAAAAAACATTATTTGCAATGGGTTTTAGTTGGTCAAAGAAAGTTGGTAAGGAAGTTATGGAATCGGTATTTATTGAAATTCCATTCAAAGAAAATGAATTTGATCTACAAAAACAAAGAGAAATAGCGAATAGATATAAAAATATAGCGAAGATACAAAATAAATTTGATGAGTATCATAAGCTCTTAAAAAACATCAATGTAGTTATTGACGAGGAAGGAAATATAAAAGAAATTGAGTTGGGTGATAAAAATAAATTTGACCTATCGATAGGAAAAAGAGTTTTAAAAAAAGATATTCAAAAATTTGGCAATCCAATATATAGTTCAAATGTTCTAAAGCCATTTGGAAATAGCAATAATATAGATGCTGTTAAGTTTAATAATCCTGTATTAATATGGGGAATTGATGGTATTTTTGAGTGGAATATAATTCCAGCCAACACAAAATTTATTCCTACAGACCATTGTGGTATTCTAAACATTAAAGACAAAAATATACATCCAGAATATTTATTGTATGAATTAAGAGCAACCAAATCAAGATACGGATTTGACAGGACTTTTAGGGCATCTTTGGAAAATATAATTAATGTCTCTGCAAGAATACCAATAGGAAAAAATTGTGTTTTTGATTTAGAAAAGCAGAAAAAAATAGCTAGCAGGTATAAAAAAATAGAAATAATCCAAAATCATTTAATAGAAAATTTTTATTTTTTCAAAAAATATAGTGTCAATATTGATTTATAATCTTTCCCTATTAATGGGACATTGGGATCTTCCAACTTTATTTTTTTGGCACATCAAAAGAGAAAAATTACTTCTTAATTATTATTTCCAAAGCATGCAAACCTCTTTCAAACTCAATTTTTAAGAGCTGATTTATTTTACGGTGAGCATTAACTAAGCTTAATGTTTCTAATTCTTGAGCTGCAATACTAATTGCAAAATGAGTTTCCCCACTACCATTATCACCTAAATGACCTTTGTGAAGATAAGAATTATTTTTAACTTCTAAAAATTTTATATTTAGATTTTTTCTAAGAGTTTCTATTATTCTTTCTTCCATTATTGTTTTTTTAAATTGTTAATAACTTTGTTAATAAGTTGTTAATAAGAATATTGTTATTAACAAAAATAAAGTTTATCAAAAAGTTATTAAAGTTTTTAACATTTTCTTAACAATATTAAAAGTTGTTAATAAAAATAAATTTTTAATTTCTTTTTGTTAATAACTTAACAAAACTTAGATTATCAAGGTTTTTAAGATTTTAAATTTGTTAATAACTTTGTTAATAACTTAAATTAACTAATTAACAGCACTATCATTAATAATAAAAATAAATGAAAAAATTAATTAATATAATCCAAAATAAAAATTCTGAAAAAAACCCACCAATATGGATAATGAGACAAGCAGGAAGATATTTACCAGAATATCGTGAGGTTAGATCAAATGTAAAAAACTTTTTAGAACTTTGTTATACACCAAAATTAGCAAGTGAAGTAACTTTACAACCAATTCGTAGATTTGGTTTAGATGCAGCAATTATTTTTTCTGATATTTTAGTAATTCCTGATGCTTTAGGCATAAAAGTAGATTTTGTAAAAAATGAAGGTCCAAAATTACAGAAAATCTCAACAATTGAAGATCTGAAGAAATTTAAGATAGACAATATTAAATCACATTTAAACCCTGTTTTTGAAGCTTTAGAACTGACAAAATCACAATTAGATGACAGTACAGCTTTAATTGGTTTTGCAGGAGCTCCTTGGACTCTTGCTTGTTATATGATCGAAGGAGGAGGATCGAAAAATTTTGAGTCTGTTCGTATTAAAGCAATTCAAGATCCTGAATTTTTTTCTCAATTAATTGAGATCCTAATAAATAGTATAATTGAATATTTATCTCTTAAAATTAAAGCAGGTGCCGATGTAGTTAAACTTTTTGACTCTTGGGCGGGAGTTTTGCCTTCTTCAGAAATTCAAAAATGGGTTATTAATCCAGCAAAAAAAATTGTTTCAGAACTAAAAAAATTACATCCAGAAGTTCCTGTAATTTGTTTTCCACGTGGAATTGGTATGAATTACTTAGAATTTAAAAAACAAGTTCCTTGCGATGTTATTGCTTTAGACCAAACGGTTGAAAGAAATTGGGCCAAAAAGAATTTGCAACAAGATTGTGAAGCGGTTTTACAAGGAAATTTGGATAATATTCTTTTGGCTTTTGGTTCAAAAAAAGAAATAGAAAAAGAAGTTTTAGATATTTTGGAAAAGTTTGGTGATAAACCTTTTATTTTCAATTTGGGTCATGGAATTATACCTCAAACACCAATTGAAAATGTAGAATTTATTTTAGATTTGATAAGAAAGTAATTTTCTATCAGTTTTACTTTATAGGGTAATTATAAGTTATCTTCAGTATTTTTTATAGCATCTACAGTGCCAATATGAAAATACTTACCTTTTAATTCTATGCCTTTAATTCTGTGTAATAAACCACTTTCTCCAACAGCTGAGCGGTAAAAATGTGACATAGAAAAACATTTTTTAGGTGGGTTTTTTAATATTTTAGGATTGATAATTTGTAAACCAACAAAAGCATGAGTCATTGCAGTTTCTGGAAATTTATATAAGTTTCCGGATATCAAATTAAAATCTCCACCTCCAAAAGAATTCCCTTCATATCCAAAATAATCATCTTTTTTTATAAGACCTAAAAGAATATCACATTCTTGTGATTTCCAGTTTTTACATAAAAGTTCTATGTCTGAAATGGAATTTTCTTGCCACAAAATATCTCCATTTATTGTTAAGAGAGGTTCATTAAGATTTATTTTATCAGATGCAAAAACAAGACCACCACCAGTTTCAATTTTTTCAACTTCATGAGAAAAAATTATTTTTGAGTTATTTAACTTTTTTATGTGTTCTTCAATTTGTTCTGCTAAATAAAATCCATTTATTATAATTTTTTTGATATCAGAAATTTTGTCTAATTTTTCAATTGAGTAATCAATAATTGATTTGTTTTTTATTTTTACTAAAGGCTTTGGAATAGAGTCAGTTAAAGGACGCATGCGTTCACCTCTTCCTGCTGCAAAAATAAAAGCTTGTGAAATTTTAGTCATAATTAATGTTGATTAATTTCCATCTCTCCAATGAAGTAACAAAGTAGGGTTGCAGGAATTTTTAGAATTTGAGTATTTTCCAATTTATCAGATTTTATAATTTTAAAATCATTGCAAGATTTTGTTATTATATAACCTCTATTAACATTTTTTTCTGCACAAAACTCAAACAAACCTTTGCAATCAGAAGAAGAGTCATTCCTGTATTTTACCTCAAATGGTATAATTTCCCCTAAAACTTCTGCAACTAAGTCAACTTCTAATCCTTTTTTATTTTGCCAATAGCTAAATTTTATATTTTGGGAATAATATCTAGCAACAAGGTGTTTTAAAACAGCTGATTCGGCACAAATTCCTAAAAGTTGAGGATTATCAATTACTGTTTTTCCTTTTAACATTACGGAAGGTGATATTGCAGGATCAGATAAATAAATTTTATTTTTTCCTCTTGTAACTTCTTTTCCATAACCAAATCTTTTTAGTTTATAAATTAGATTTGATGCTTCAAAAAGTTCTAAAAACTTTTCAACTGTGGGTCTTTTTATTTCCAAGTTACTACATAAAGAATTTATGTCTAAAATAAGACCATCATGCAAACAGAGATAGAGAAAAGTTTGTTCCAATTCTAGGACTTTTCTAACCCCAAACATTGCAGTCATGTCTCTTTTTAAAACCTTATCAACTATATCTTCCCTTAATTTTTGTGCTTGGTTAACGTTATCTATTAATATTGTTTGAGGAAAACCACCTCTTAATAGATAGTCATGAAAAGGTAAAATGTAGGAAGCGGCATTTTCGCTAACAAAATCTAATTTTCTTTGATCCCAATCAAAAATTTCTTTTAGTGATTTTATTTTTGGAAGTTCTGGAAGATTAAGCTTTTTTAGTTTGGTATATTCGTAAAAAGAAAATGTTGTTAATTTTATGGTATGCCATCTGCCCACACCAGATTCTTGATCTGATTGTAATATTGGAGTTGCCGATCCTGTAAAAATAATTCTTCTTTGTTTGTTAAAATCAATTTGATGTTTTATCCAAGTTCCCCAATTTGGTATAAATTGAGCCTCGTCTAAAAAAATATATTCTATTCCTTCCAATTTTTCTATTCTTTGCCTCCAAGCTTTAAGAGACTCGTCAATTCCTGCTAATTTTACAATTGGATGATCAAAAGTTGCATAAAAAATGTTATTTGATGGAACGCCAGATTCTAATAATTTTTTAATGGTTTGCATTATTAGAGTGGTTTTTCCAATTTGCCTTGCCCCTGAAATAAAAGTTGCGCGGTGGACTGGAGGAGTTGAAATCCATTTATAAATCTCATTAAATTGTGCTCTTGTCCAATCTGGTAAATCCGAAATTTTGTCACCTCGCCACCAAGGGTTAAATTCAGCTAAAATTAAAGATAATTCTTCTTTTTCTATTCTCATTTTTGTAATATTTTAACTATTTAAATGTTTTAGTAAAAGTATACTTTTATTAAAGTAGTATTTTAGTTATAATATACCAAACTAAATATCTATTGATATTTTAAAA
>Ga0194115_10003310_pt1 | contig 18252 bp, 18 predicted proteins | sample TA2MahsurfametaG_3_FD_148656 | JGI IMG/M metagenome (GOLD analysis project Ga0194115, IMG submission 148656) | Freshwater microbial communities from Lake Tanganyika, Tanzania - TA2015002 Mahale S4 surface | ecosystem: Environmental > Aquatic > Freshwater > Lake | place: Tanzania: Lake... | reverse complement strand
AACCGGTCACCCTTACCTTCTCTGAAGGCACCGCTACCCTCAATGGACAAGCGTATGTCTCAGGCACTCCTATCACCGCGGAAGGTGCTTATACCTTTGTCTTATCGGATGTCGCTGGGAATACAATTCAAGTAGCTTTTTCAATTGAACTCGATGAAACAAACCCACCCACACCAAACCCAGAAGTTGATTTTTCAAGTTTAACCTCCTTAGGAATTTATGCTGGAAGTGGATTAAGTGTGGTGCTTGTTCTTGCACTGGTAATGAAACAAATTCTTCGCAGGAAAAAATAATAATCGTTACTTTATTCAAGAATTGAAGTCTAAGAAAATAAAAAAGAGGCGTTCTGCCTCTTTTTTTCTTCCTGATAAGTATGATTAGATGAGCGTGATAATGATACCTTCATCATCACCAATTAGGGTACCATTTTTAAATTGATATGTGGGTTGGATTCCTCTGAAAATACATGAAAAAACGCGTTCGATAGGTCAATGGCATTACTGGTTAGAAGCATCCATATTATCGTTATTTAGACGATACATGATTCTCTTTTTAAATGAACAATTGCATGGGTTGCTTGGTGAATACTATGCAAAAACCGATTCCTTTGAGGATCGATTGTTTAAGGGAATGTATGAAAGTACAAAATCCATGACGATTCGTCACATCAATGAAATCAAACAATTATTAGATTTCTCCTCGTTAAAGAAGTTGATTGAATCAATCGATATTTCTTAATTGAAACACCATTCTTTGCTAGCACAACTTCTAGCATACGCATGCTTCGTGAATCTAGAAAACCCATGGAATTCCAAGGGCATACTTTTTCAGATCAACGATTCATATTCCCCTTATTCTCCCAATCCCCCCTGTTTTAGGAATAAGATATCATGGGATTGATGGATGATCGGTGTGATGATTTATTGTCGTCAATACGGACCAAAACAAAAACCTCTCACTCATGAGAGTCGCCGGTGCGATAGTGAGAGGTTGGATACTACCGGATTAGGAGATTACTGGTGGAGATGCGGAGAGTCGAACTCCGGTCCAGAGAAGATCCCACATTAGCGTCTACAGCTTAGACGATATTGATTTAACCCCTAGCGTAGATATCGACAAACTAGCCAAAGGCGAGATTCAAGATTTTTCGTCAACTACGTGAATCAGTGTAATCGCTTAGCTTCTTGGTATGACACTGGTCCGTTGCGTGAGAAGCGAAACCAACGGTAGCGCGCAGTCCCGCCTGAGCGGGTCACAGTATATCGGAGCTTAATGGTTAAGCTGCTGCGAATTGTAAACTGTTGCCAGTTACTATTTTTTAGTGATTACGTCACCACTCGGCTGCATCCAATGCGCGATGACAACCCTGTCGAAACCATGACATCCCCAGGTTGTTGCTCATAAAGAGCAAATTTATTTTAATTGAATATTATGATGATTGCAATGATTCGAACTCTAATTGCTTAATGAATTGGTTTACTTATATAATAAATTCGCACAGAGGATTTATGAAAACATTAAAACTTATCTTCCAATCCATCTTTAGTAACGAACCCATCATGCAAGCAAGATCCCAACCTTGGTATGTTGCAATTCTCTTGTTTGTTCTTTCAATCTTGCTCGCAACTTATCCAACCTACACACAAGTCTTGAATCGAGAAGGATCAACCTTCTTATCGGGTAATACTTTTTCTATTGAAAATGCACTCCTTTCTTTTACTGAAGCGTTAGACGAAGAAGGGGTGGATTTAGTGGTTGTTTCGGAAACCATCGATGGTGAAACCAAATATTACCTCGATAATCAAGGGGTTGCTTGGGACGATGCCTTTAGTCAAACCCTTCCAAGCGAAGAAGCATATCCTTATTTTGATTACTCCGTCAATGGCTCAAGCCGTTTAAGAGTGTTCTTACAGGCAGATGATCAAAGCAACGAGGCTGTTGGTGAATTTGCGAGTCGCTTACTCGCTTTACCCACTGGGGATGATCAAATTGGTAGTTTTCTTTTATTAACAAAATCTGCTGTTTATATGTACGTTTATAATCCTGCAGCGTTGGCAGAGGGTTCGGTCAATGGTGAGGGTTTTGCAACCGCTTTTACTGGCACCTATGATGAAGTACCATTAGGAACCAATTTAGCTAACTTTGCCCAAGTTGATCAAGATGGCAACGTCATCGATCCAACGGAAGTCAGTGAATACGTCAATCTGGTATTTGCCAATTGGCTCAATTTCTTTGATCAAAGTTTTGCCTATTCAAAATCGGTTTTATTACTAGCACAAACTGGATTAACCCTTGTGGTCAATGCGGTGATGGCCTTGATGATGTCGATTGTTATCTTTATTATGACCCGGGGAAAATTAAATCCAAACAATCACTTCAAGTTTGGTGAAACGATGAAAATGGGTGCTTGGTCCTTATTCTCACCCGCGTTATTAACCATTGTTGCCGGCGCCTTATTCCCAGAATTCGCAGGCACTGCCTTTGTACTCTTTGTCGGTTTACGATTAATGTGGTTATCGTCTAAATATTTAAGACCAGTGGATGCCAACGTCGTTCCTAATACCACGAAAAAATAAATTACTTAAGGGTCGGTCTGCCGATTGAATGATACTCGACTCCATTCATATTTTTAACATCGTATAAATTTCTTCCATCAAAAACAATCGGTGTTTTCATGAGGCGAACGAAGTCATTTGGTTTTAAATTTTTAATTTCTTTAGCATCATTCAAAATAATCGCCACATCGGCATCTTTCAACGCGTCTTCGATTTCAATAGCGTACGCCAAACACGGCTTTTCACCGCGTTGGTTAAAAAATTCAAAGGTGGCTTTTTTATCGTAAGCAAAGATAATCGCTTGTTGATCGGCTAAGGTGTCAATCACTTTAAAGGCGGGTGAATTCCGAACATCGGTTGTGGACCCTTTATAACTTAAACCAAGCACCGCAATTTTCTTTTGTTTAATTTGATGATTGAATCGGGACATAACCCTATTCATAAAGCGAGTGATTTGTTCTTGATTAATGGCGATTGTCGCATCAATCATGTTACCTTTGATTTGATTTTTTACAGCAAGGTATTGCAGGGCTTTTAAATCTTTAGGGAAACAACTACCACCAAAACCGATACCAGGTTGAATGAATTGGTTACCAATGCGAGGATCATAACCCATACCTTTAACCACGTCTTGAATGTTGGCACCCACGGCTTCAGCGATTTGTGAAATTTCATTTATAAAGGATACTTTGGATGCTAAAAAGCTATTCGATGCATATTTGGTTAAACATGCGCTGCTCGGATCTGTGGTTAAAAAGGGCACAGTAGATGAATATTTAAACATGTTTTGAACTGTTTTTTTTAAACCAACTTGCTTCAGGCCTAGTACAACTCTATTGGGTGAGATGATATTCTTTAATGCTTCTCCTTGAGATAAAAACTCAGGCATGATGATCAGTTGAATGTCTTCTCGATTTTTTTGTTTTGCTTCTTCGAATAATAATTCATAGGTACCAGGTAAGACAGTAGATCGAATGATGACCAAGATGCCCTTCTTAGCACTTTCAAGAATGTGAGCAAAGGCTTCTTTAATCGACGATAAATCAATTTGACCGGCATCACCTTCTGGTGTGGGGACTGCAATTAAGGCTACATCTGATTGACGAAGTGTTGGCGAAGGATCTTCAACATAGAATAAGTGTTTGCGATGTTTTTTAATGAGAGGAAAGACACCGGGTTCATTTAAGTAATCAACTTGGTTTCTTAAATCTTGAATCTTCGCAATATCTTTATCAAATCCCCAAACCAAATGAAACTGTGCCAAATAGGCAGCATTGGTTAATCCTACATAGCCTAGACCGAAGACGGTAATGTTCATATAACCACCTTATTTAATTGACTTGGTTTTTGCTTGGATATATTTGGCAAGATAACCACTGATATAGATGCCAGTAACTACCTGTAATTCTACTATATTGGGATTGGTTTTAACGGAGTACACATAAGGATTTTTTTTATTTAAATAAAAAATGGAAATTAAAGCAAAGCTAGTTCCGGTTGCTTTCGCTGTTTTTATCGCAATTTTTTTAATGTCTGTAGGCGTGTCAATTTGCTTTAAGTATTCTACGCCGTTATTGGACACAACTTCAACCCCGGCGATCACCCGCCTACCGATGACAAGAATTTTAAAGAGTTGTCTATCTTGGGGTGGCACATACGCTTGAACAATTAATGGTTGCATGCCTATCGGTTCTAATACTTTGACCAATTCCTTTTCGTCTCGGACAAAATAGATTTTTTCATGTAGTTGCGGGTAGCGATTTTTGATAAGCACTGGGTACTGGATATCTTTCATCATATCTTTAACTTCTTGAATCGCTTGCATAACATTGACATTCACGGAATAAGGTAAGGCAATCGTAGCAGGACTGGGGATGGAAGCGTTTCGCAAGGTGATAGAAAGCATCGCTCGATCAACCGAAAGATTGATTGAACTACTATCGTTAAATACTTTCATTTGTTGTTCAGTTTCTAAGAATTTTGCAATTTGGGGATCACTATCGAGTAACAAAGTAAACTTAAAAAAACCTTTATTTGTGGTTTCAATCAATCGATTTAAATCGCTTGATGGAACAGCGATGAGTTTAAGGTTGAATTTAGCAAAAGCTTCAATAATCAAAGCTAGTTGCTTGGATTGTTCAGATTTTCCTTGTAGGTGGCGATATACTAATAGGCCATTCATCAAGTTTATTTTACACGAATTATGTGGGCTTTTGACTAATCTAGCAGAATGACTTACTATGAACATATCTTATGAAAAAAGCGAAAGACATCATCAAGATTGTGGTTACGGATATTGATGGGACTTTGTTTTCTCACCAAACCAAGGTCATGCCTGTTTCCGCGATTAAAGCTATCCAAAGCCTGCAAGCAAAGGGGATAAAAGTGTTTTTAGCTTCGAGTCGTAATCGGTATTTAATCCATAAACTTGGTATTTTAGATTCTATTAAACCAGATGGTTTGATTACCATGAATGGCGCCAATGCCATTATTGATGGCAGGGTAATTCATCGTTATCCACTTCCTGAATCTGAAGTTGATGCCTTAATCAAATTCTCAAAGCGTTTAAAGTTTGGTCTTACCTTGGTAGAAGAAAATGGCGGTCATATTAATTACGTTGATGAAAGAGTAATTCAGGCTCATGAAAAATATGGAACCCGTTTTCCTCAACCACGGACTTTTCCGGATCACTATGATCGGAAGATTTATCAAGCAATTGCCTTTTGTGATGAAGTCGATGAAAGTTTGTTTTTACCGCATTTAAAATTATGTAAGTCGGCCCGTTGGGATACGTATGCAGTGGATATTATGCCTATCGACTCCGATAAAGCTAAAGGTATTCTTGCAGTCTTAGAACATTACGGATGGAAACCAGAAAACGTAATGGCGTTAGGTGATGCACCAAACGACATGGAAATGCTTGAATTCGCGGGTATTTCAGTCGCGATGGGCAATGGCAAAGAAGAAGTGAAGAAAGTGGCCGATTATGTCACCGCCACCGTTGATGAGGGTGGTTGGGCGAAGGCAATTAAACACTTCGGATTAATTGATTAATTATTTGTGATACGGATGACCTTCTAAGATAGTCATACTTCGATAAAGTTGTTCTAATAGCATTAAACGAAATAATTGATGGGGAAAAGTTAAGGGAGAAAAACTCCATTTTTCTTTGGCAAGGTTACGAATAGAATCATCCAAACCATTTGAACTACCGATAACGAAGACAAGTTGACTACTCTTTTGTTGAATAAGATCGATTTGCTTGGCAAGTGCTGGGCTTGAAAAAGTTTTACCTTGAATGTCCAACACCACAACATATGCCTGGTTTTGAATGGCTTCTTTAATGAACTTTGCATCCATCTCAAGTGCTTTCTTTAATGCGTCCGGATGGTCTTGTTTAGGAACCGATTCTGGGATTTCAATCGTGGTAAGTTGAACAAACCGTTCTAATCTTTTTTCAAACTCTTGAATCCCCAACTTTAAATAGTTTTCTTTAATCGAACCTACAGCAATAAGTTTTATTTTTAACATAAGATAATCATACAAGATATTGACATAGTGTATGTCACCCATTATAGTGTGTAATATACACTATGAGTGAAATGGATCATTTAAAAACAGAATTAATTGAAGGATTTGAAAGAGAACTGAGAAGAGGATCTCTTGTTTTGGTCGTACTTTCTGTATTGGTCGAACCAACCCATGGTTATGATTTGTTACGAAAAATAGAACAAGCCAAAATCGAAATGGACACCGACACTTTATACCCATTATTGAGACGTTTAGAGAGCCAAGGTCTGCTTGAAGGTAAATGGGATATTTCCTCCAATACTAGACCAAGAAAGGTCTATGGCTTAACTGCATTAGGTAAATCGCTGCTGTCAGCGATGAAAAAAATATGGCAGCAATACGGAAAAAATATAGAAAGGATTATTAATCATGACTAAAGAAGGTTTCTTAAATCAACTCCGTGAGGCCCTCGAGGATGAAGAAGTTAAAAAGAGCATTATCGAGGAAACAATCCAAGAATATGCTTCGATGATTGATGATGCTTTGGAAAGTGGTGAATCCATTGAGGTTTTTATTAAAAAGATGGGAACACCTAAAAAAGTGGCTAAAGCATTGGCAAAGGATAGACCAGGACGTCGTTCTAATCGCTTAACCGCGCTATCCCCTTTTATTGCCACCATTCTATTTTTCTTAGCGGGCAGCCTCTTTCAAGCTTGGCATCCAGGTTGGTTATTCTTTTTACTAATCCCTATTACAGGAATCCTCACTTCAAAACCGATTCAGTGGCGTGGCTTATTGATATTCACAATCCTGATTGTTTTTATATTGGTGGGAACTAGCACCAATCTTTGGAATCCTCTTTGGTCGCTATTTTTATTAGTCATTCCCCAATCCCAAAATAAGAAAAACCCTAATCTTAATCGTGTTGCGATGGTGTATACCTACATTGCAGTTGCAGTCTATCACGTTGCGGTTATCTATTTTGGTTTCAGTTTTGTTGGTGGTTCTCAAGAATTAAGAAATTTATACCTAACATTATCCTTGTTAGTGTTTTTACCTATACTCCTTTATGGTTTTTGGAACGGTAGTATTCAAAATATATTGGATCTGGATTGGAAGAATCCTAAAACGGTGAAAGACTTCTTACTCAATCTAACCTTGGTTGGCGGTGTTACCATTGGGTATTTGGTTCTTGGTTTTGGATGGGGTTTATGGCACCCGGGATGGTTGGTGTTTCTTATCATTCCAATGGTTTATATCTTGATTGGTAATAAACGTCTATCCCTAACTGGATTAATGCCATTTATTGCCACAATCTTATTTGTATTGGTCGGTGAATACTTGGCGATTCCCGGGCAAGCTTCCGCTTACTCTTTATCATGGGTGTTTTTCTTATTAATTCCAATTGTTGGTATATTAGAAAAAGGAAGGTAATAGTTATGGTTTTAAATCAATGGAGTGGTCTGGTTCTTGGTTTGATGACATTAATGTATGCGGTGAATGTGATCTTGGGTTTACTCAATTGGGGACATCAACGCAAACCCTTGCCTGCCAATGTAAAGGGTATTTATTCCAAGGATAAACTCAAGTTATCAAGATCGTATTTTGCCGAAAATTCGTTATTTAGTTTAGTGAGAAGCACCTTTAGCTTTATACTGATGCTTGTTTTATTCGTGACTGGTTTTTTTCCTTGGATTAGCGCGATTACCATTCAAATAACCCCAAACGAACTCTTACAAACATTTTTATTTTTAACCATCTTACTTATTTTAAATACAATGATCACCTTACCATTTAATTATTACCGAACCTTTTCCATTGAAACTAGGTACGGTTTCAATAAAAGTACTAAACGATTATTTTTTAAAGATGTGATTCGAAATATCCTTTTATCAACCGTCTTGACTTCAGGTATTGCGGTATTACTGCATGCATTGTTTGTAGGATTAGGGGATTGGTTTGTCTTAGGGTCTTGGATTGCTTTGTCAATCATCCTCGTACTTGTGTTTATGTTAAATACCAAAGTGTTTGTAAAAATCTTCAATAAATTAACACCTTTGCCAGATGGTCCATTAAAGAACGCGATTCAATCGCTTGCAATCAAAACGGGATTTAAAGCAAAAGCAATTTATTCAATGGACGGATCAAAGCGATCAAGTAAATTAAATGCCTTCTTTTCTGGTTTTGGACCAATTCGAGAAATTGCATTATTTGATACCCTGATTGCGAAGTTAGATGAAAAACAAATCCTTGCAGTCCTTGCTCATGAGATTGGTCATGCAAAACATTTTGATGAAATTAGAATCCTTATTCAACAAATCCTAGTCTTTGGGGTTTATGCGCTGGCATTAAATGTGGTCATTGGCAACGTTGATATCGTCACCGCTTTCGGTTTTAATGGTTCTTTCTTTGCGTTTTCGTTAATTCTGTTTGGCTTCTTGATTGAACCATTTGATTTCTTATTAGGTTTGCCAACGAACTGGCTTTCAAGAAAGGCAGAATATGCAGCAGACGCTTTTGCCGTTAAACAAGGTTACAAAAAACCAATGCTAGATGCCTTAAAGGTTTTAGTGAATGAGAATTTTGCCAACCTAACACCCCACCCATTACAAGTTTATTTGACGTATTCCCACCCCCCGATGCATGATCGATTGGCAGCGATTGAGAAGCTTCCTAGTTAATCGCCACCGATCACTACATCATATTGTTGGGTTAATTCAATTTTAAATTTAGACGTAAGGAGTCGACGTTTTCTTAAAACTTTTTGATAGGTTTCTAATGCTAACTCTGGGGTATTAGCTTCTTCACTAATGTGGGCTAAATATACCGATTTGGTATTGTCACCAAGCATTTCTGAAAAGAACATGGCACTATCCTCATTCGATAAGTGGCCACTATCGCCGAGAATTCTTACCTTTAAGTCCTGACTACGATTGGTTTGTAAAAGCATTTTCACATTGTGATTAGATTCTAGAATATAGTGATGCTTATTTTTCATCAGTTCAATGTTCTTTTCGGAGATGTAACCAGTATCGGTCATGTAAACCAAAGAAGATTCACCATCTTCAATTACAAATCCCAACGGATTTCTCGCGTCATGAGAAATCGCTAATGGTGTTACTTTGATATGTTGAAAATAAATCGATTCGTAGGGTGTGAGTAGATTTCCTTGCAAAACTGCCATGGTTCCTTTTGAGGCGTAGCGTATCTCTTTGAGAAAAAAATCCTTTCCCATCGCGTGATCGCTGTGTTCATGAGTAAACAACACTGCTTGCACTTGTTCCATGAGATATGGGGTTTTTGCAAAGGTTTCTTTGAGTCTTGTCTTGGTTAAACCAGCATCAATGAGTAAAAGATAACCCCGGCTCTCCACTAAGGTTGCATTGCCTTTGGAGCCTGAGGCAAGGATATAAAATTTCATTATTCTTCGATGTCAGGAGCGCCGTGTTCTTGGCGAATTTGTTTAAGTCTTGATTCGTAATCTTCACTTGGGTTATCAAAGCGGCCAAAGTTTTTGAAGAAAAGTAGAGGAACAATCCCGGTTTTACCATTTCGGTTTTTGGCAATAATGATTTCAACAAGTTCGGCATATTCGCCAACTTCTTTGGTTAATGCTTCCACTTTTTCACGTTCTTCTTTAAATCGTTTCTTTTCATCTTGGGTGAAGTTTTTACTAAAACCAAGGTTTTTATAGTAACCAGGACGATACATTAAAAACACCATATCCGCATCTTGTTCAATGGCCCCAGATTCTCTTAAGTCTGATAGATACGGTCGTTTATCATCTCTCGCGTCAACTTGTCGTGATAATTGAGAAATGACCAAGACGGGAACTTTGAGATCACGTGCGAGTTCTTTTAGGGCTCGAGAAATATTCGAAACTTCTACTTGGCGAGATTCAATCCGCTTTTCCCCTGTGGTAATTAAACCAATATAATCGACTACGATTAAACCTAAATCGTCATATGCCGCTTTGAGTTGCCGCGACTTCGCTAGAATATCAATAAGTTTAATCCCAGGGGTATCGTCAATAAATAATTTGGTATTACCTATATTTTTGATCGATTGACCAACGGTCGCTTTTTGAGCAGCATTTAAAAATCGTGTGCCGGTTTGAATGTTATCAAGGGATACGGTTGCATCGGTTGCAATCAAACGCCTTACAAGTTGTTCCGAAGGCATTTCTAACGAGAAGACGGCTACCGAGATTGGGTTTAATTTAACCGCGTTATACGCTAAGTTAAGCGCGAAAGCCGTTTTACCAACGGAAGGACGTGCAGCAATGATGGTCATTTCCCCTTTTTGTAGGCCGTGGGTGTAATCGTTAATCTTTTTATAACCAACATCCACACCAGTTAAACCATCCGCTCTTTGAATGACTTTTAACTCAGCTTCCACGCGTTGAGATACTTCAAGCGCAGTTTTAAACTTATCGATTCGCCGTCTTTCGGCAACCGTTCTTAAATTGTTTTCTGCTCGTGCTAAAAATTGATTAATTTCATCAATTTCTTCAGTTTCATAGTTTTGTCTAATTTGATCAATCGTTGATAAATAATCTCTAAGCAGTTTGTTGTCTTGAAGAATCACTAAATAGAAATCAAGATTAGATAAGGAAATCACAGCATCTAAGAGTTCTTTTAAGTATTCAATTCCACCGGCATTGACAGATTCTTTCATCAACCCCAACTCTTCAAGGACGGTTTGGATATCCACTGGTAAACGTTTATCAAATAAATTACGGACAGCCTGATAAACGAGTTGATTGGGTGATGATGCACCGTAAAAATGATCAACCGTTACCGAGTTGATACATTGGGCTAGCGCTGATGAATTGGTCATCATTGCCCCTAACACAATCTTTTCTGCTTCAATGTTGTGGGGAAGAGGTTTCGCCATGCCTATTTACTTTCTGTGACGTGGACGTTGACAACACCCACGACTCCTTTATGTAATTCTATCTTAAGTCTGGTAAATCCAAGCGCATTCACTAAGTAGTGATCGATAAATTTACGTTTATCGATGATCAGATGGTGTTTTTCTTTAAGTTCTTCAACAATTTGCTTAGTGGAAATTGTGCCAACCATTCTACCATCACCAGCAATTTTGGCCTTAAATTCAAGGGTAATGGATGCTAGTTTGCCAACCATTTCTTGAGCTTCGGCAATTTTTTGATCTTCGATATCCTTCAATAGTTTTTGTTGTTCGTCGCGAATTTCCTTACCGCGATCGGTTAAGGCAACGGCAAGTTTATTGGGGAAAAGATAATTAGCAGCATATCCGTTTGCCACTTCAAGTTCTTGATCTTTTTTACCAAGGTTCTTTACGTCTTTCAATAAAATAACTTTCATCATGAGTTTCCTTCTTTGATTTGCATTTCTCTAGCGCTTGTTAAATACTCTTTTAATGTTTCAAAAACTCTTGCTTTCACGGTTTGAATTGGTTCCACAACCTTGGTTTCATAACCAGCAGCGGTGTAATGCCCACCGCCACCAATTTTTTCCATCAGCATTGCGACGTTAATCGTACCATCACTACGGCAAGAGACTTTAGTATATCCATTAGGAGTGACTTTGCCAATGACGATGGCGGCTTTAATTCCCCGCATGTCCATAATTGCATTGGCAACTTTGGCAATCAGTGCCGATTCATTTTGGATGATTTCGTCTTCATTGAAGGTCGCTAAAAGAATATCGCTTTGAACACTTTCAGCGGAAGACGTAACCCGGTTAATAATCAGTAAGTCATTATAGTCTTCTTTAAGAAGCTCGTGGGCTTTATTGGTATCAGCACCTTTTTCAATTAAGAATCGGGATGCATCGAAGGTTCGAGGACCCACCGACTTTAACTTATAAAAGTTTGTGTCGAGGTAAATGCCTGACAACATAATGGTGGCAATCAAAGACGGAAGTTTAAATTCAAAGGATTTAAAGTATTTGTTGTGAAGAATAATATCGACTACGAGTTCTGTTGCACTTGATGCAGAGGTATCAATGACAGGTTCCATTGAAACTTTTGCAATAAATTCGTCAGTACGTTTGTGGTGATCAATCACAATGGTAGGAATATCTTTATCAAGGATTTGATTCCCCATCACTAACGAAGGCCGACTGACGTCGACGACTACAATTAAATCTTGGTTTGTGACCTGGGCAATCGCGTCTTCAGATTTAATAAATATTTGTTTGTTTTCGTTGGAAGAAAACTCTCCAGAAACTGCTTGTCTAGCTCGTTTTTCAGAGAAAGCATAATCAAAGATGATTCGATTAGGGATTTTAAGGTGTTCACAAATCGCACGGACACCCAGTGCAGAACCAAGTGCATCCATATCTGCGTCTAAATGACCGACGATATAAACGTTTTTTGCTTCAAGAATATTTCTGATAATTTTATCGTTGCGTTCCTTAATTCTTTGCGCGGTTTTCATTTCATTTTCTTGAGATAAGCGATAACCACCAAAGAATTGCTTTTTGCTATCTTCATCAATAATGCCTTGGTTACCACCTCTGGCAACCGCAAGTTCGAGTGCTTCTACAGCCTTCCCATTCAATTTGGTGTAGTCGTCGCTGGTGCCTAAAGCCATCCCAATCGAAATCGTGATTTGTCTTTCTTTTTGGCGATCAATCGCAAAGACGGTCTCAACGATTCGATACTTATCTTCTTTCATTTTGTTAAAGGCGGTCACCGGACCAATGATGAAATAAGAGTCACTGCGAATCCGTTGTATAACAAATCCAAAACCTGAAAAATAAGCAATAATCGAAGAGCGTATTTTTGAAATATAGTCACTCTTTTCGTCAAATGCGGGTGCATTTTCTTCATAGTTATCGAGGACAACATAACCCACAACTGGACTTTGGTTGCGGTTGATAAGCAACAATTCTTCATATGCGGTGATGTCTTTGAGGATAAACATCCGTGAAGTGGTTAAAAACTTCACCTCAAAAACTATTCCAGAAAGGGTTAATTGCACGGTCGGTTTTATACCTTGGAGTAATGGAGATAATTCTTTTTTCCATTCGTGAATATTGGTTTCGACTAAGTTCGGTTGAAGATCTTGAATGACTTCATTAACCCAAATGACTTGATCATCCTGGTCCAAAAGAATAATCCCCAAACCAGCATATCGATAGGCTTCGGGGATGTCGGATCCTAATAAGTCAGCCGTCTTTAAATCTTTTTTTTGCCGATTGTTAAGAATGGTTGCTAAGAAAGAAAGCATATACACAACATTAAAGACAAAGAGAGCGGCAACCAGAGCAAAAATAACTGAATAAGTTAAAAGGTTTTGAATCCCTAATAAATCGTAATAATAGAACACGATTAAGCCGGCGACAAATAACAATTCAAAAAATAAGACAAGCAAAGTGGTGTTTCTTAGTTTTGAAAGTATTTTAATCATATTCCTTAGAAAATTATATATGAAAAATCGATGCAAGGTGCATCGACATTTTAAGAAAAAAAGTCCTCTCAATAACTCGTTTATCCACCATCGTTCGCTTAAGGTGTGTGTTAGAAATTGCCTTCTTGTCAACAAAGCACCCATTCATAACCATCAATTTACCTTGGGGCTGTTGGCCTTTGTGCACCGAAAATTACCTTAAGCAGCTCGGTGCAAACATTGGCAAACCAGATTCTAAAAGGTAATTTAAATCTTGCATCCGTCCACCTTGCAGAGTTAAGTTTAAAGAAATCATGTTGCTCTATGTTTATATTCAATAAAAGAGCACGATATTTTCTTATATAATTAAAGTATCCCCAAAAGGAGATTTTTATGAATAAACTTCATCAAAGTTATAGTTGGATTTTAAAGTTTGCCTTGGCGGCGATCTTAGTTGGTGTAGGCATCTACATCGTCTTTGCGCCAGAAGTTGTCTACACCATCACCGGAATTGGCATTGTAATCTTTTCACTTTTTAGAGTAGTTCCTTTATTGAAGTCACTCAACAAAGAAATCCTTCGGACAATCAACTTAATTGAAATCCTTGTGGATACGGTTATCGGAATCATTCTCATTTATATCGCATTCACGAGTGATTTGGAAGCCGATTCTGTTTGGGGTTTGGTTTATCGTTACTCCCTTGCTTTCTTCTTTTATGGCCGGGGGCTTATATACTTTAACTCTGTTGTTTTTCTTGAAGAAAAATCTGAAGTAATTAAGTTTTGGGCTCACATTATTGCCTTAACAATAGGATCTATTCTTTTTGTTTCGCCTCAATTTGATTATGGTTTCGTGGCACTAATCATTCTATTTATTTGCTTTCTTGGAGCAGCTTATATGGGTTATGACGGCTTTAATGGTTATAGAAAATATCGGGAATTTTCAAAAAATATTAATGTGGGTAAATCAAAGGCAAAGGCTCAACCTGTAGAAAAAGAAAGACCGCGCCCATTGGCTAATAAAAAAGAAGATAAAGTTTCCAAGTTAAACTAAAAAATCTCTCGTTTGAATTGTTAAGAATATGAAAAAAGACCTTTTTTACAAGGTCTTTTTAGATTCTAGTAACACGCTGGCTGGTTTTCTATTTTAGAGAATAATCAGCTTTGTATGTTTACACAAAGTGTTCACACATGAAGTTGTTCAGCCTGTTTAACACAATTCCCCATATCGGCCTCAGCATCCTCACGATGCACACTATTTAACTATAAGGGGAAGCAATATTCTCCTAGGGAGAGTCTTCACGCCTTCATGTGCAAACACTTGTTGTCATCGTATCTTCTGCTAGGGTGACTATCCTTGGTCTATGGTATGGAATTAATAAAAAAGACCTTGGGTTACAAGGTCCTTATAGAGTCATGTAAGACGCTGAGGCAAGTTATCCTAAACAGGATATTTACCTTTGTATGTTTACACAAAGTTCGGATTAATCCATTAAGAATGGAATAAGTGCCATGAATCTTGCGTTCTTAATCGCCACTGCTAATTCACGTTGGTAACGGGCGTTAGTGCCAGTGACGCGGCGGGGAGCAATTTTACCATTTGGGGTAATGAAGCGTTTGAGTAATTCCACATCCTTGTAATCAATGTGTTTGATGTTATTGGTGGTGAAATAACAAACTTTCTTCTTGGGGCGCATTTTCTTAAATGCCATAAATGAAGTTCCTTTCTTTAGAAGGGGAGATCGTCATCGACGATATCAATACTTTCTAAGTTTTTATTGTCTTCTTTTTCTAATTGTGGAGTGGGATTGGGTTCGGCGTTTGCGCCCGGACCTGTTCCTTTTGAATCTAAGAATTGGACCGTATCAGCGATGATTTCTAAGGCCGTACCTTTACGACCATCTTTGGTTTCATAATTTCGTTGTTGGAGTCTACCTTCAATACCAATTAAGCTACCTTTGCGAGTGTATTTTGCTAGGTTATCCGCAGTATTACCAAAGGTAATGCAATTAATAAATGAAGCGGTTTTAGGTTCGCCTGGTTTTGTGCGATTATCAATCGCAACCGTGAAGGAGGCAAAACTGTTGCCGGCAGCAGATTTTCTTAATTCTGGGTTTTTGGTTAAACGACCAACGATGACAGCACGATTAATCATAAATTAAACCTTTCTTATTGTTCAGGATTAACGATGATTAAATGACGTAACAGCGCATTGTTAATCTTGGCAAGACGATTAAATTCTTTGACCGCTTCCGCTGATGCCGTTGCTTTCACAACGACGTAATAGCCTTTACGTTGCTCTTTAATTTCATAAGCAAGGTCACGAGATCCCCATTCGTTCACGTTGGTGATTGTGGCACCATTGGACGTTAAAACTGCGTGGACTTTAGCCACTTCAGCTTTACGGGTTTCTTCGTCTAAGCCATCACGCACAATGTACATGATTTCGTACTTTCTCATAAAGCACCTCCCTCTGGACATTCTGGCTCCCATTCACTGGAAGCAGAGAGTATATGAATAGCCTTCACGCTATACGTAAAGAGTATAAGGGACACTCTCTTTGATGTAAAGAAAAAATGCTTGATAATCGTCTCCTTAAGGATGAATAGGATTGTTTAATCGACTTTGGTTACTTTGTTTTTAAAGTCGGGAATAAAATCACTTCGCGAATCGAACTTTGATTAGTAAGAAGCATCACTAAACGATCAATACCAATGCCGATGCCACCCGCAGGAGGCATGCCAAACTGAAGGGCTTCAAGGAAATCTACATCGTTTTCAGAGGCTTCTTTGTCGCCTCTTGCTTTTGCAGCAAGTTGTGCTTGGAAGCGTTCTTCTTGGTCGAGCGGGTTATTGAGTTCCGTAAAGGCGTTCGCATATTCAGAACCATCAATAAAGAGTTCAAAACGTTCTGTAAATCTTGGATCTTTGCTTTTCTTGGCAAGAGGGCTTATTTCTAAAGGGTGGCCGGTAACAAAGGTGGGTTGAATTAATTTCTTTTCACAGAAAGTTTCAAAGAACTTATTGATAATGTATCCGACTGCGTTTTCATGTTTTTCTAAATGAATGTTGTGTTGATTGGCTAAGGCTTTAGCTTGTTCAAAAGTCATCGGTCTAAAGAAATCAATACCGGTGTGTTCTTTAATCAAGTCCACCATATGAACCGAACGGAATGGCGGTTTCAAAGAGATCATTTTGTCACCCCAAGGTAAATCAAAACTGCCGGTTAATTTCATCGCCAGACTTGATAACAAGTTTTGTGCAAGTTGTTGCATATCGGATAAGTCACCATACGCTTGGTAGGCTTCAATGGTGGTGAACTCTGGATTGTGACGTGTATCAATCCCTTCATTTCTAAACAAACGACCGATTTCATAGACCCGTTCTAAACCGCCAACAAGTAAACGTTTCAAAGGAAGTTCGGTAGCAATGCGTAAATAGAAATCTCGATCTAGGGCATTGTGGTGCGTGACAAAGGGACGAGCAGAAGCACCACCCAGTGTCGATTGGAGCATACTGGTTTCAAATTCCACATAACCTTGTGCATCCATGTGTTGTTGAATCAAACGTATAATTTGTGGACGCATTAGGGCAACTTTGCGTGCTTCTTCATTCACAATTAAATCGACATAACGACGACGATAACGTTCTTCAACATCACTTAAACCGTGATATTTTTCTGGAAGTGGTCTTAAAGCTTTAACCAAGTGAGTATAAGTTTTTGCTTTGACGGTAATTTCACCGGTTTTGGTGAGCATCAATGTCCCTTCAACACCGACAATATCACCCAAATCTGCAAGTTCGAAAATACTATAAGCTTCATCGCCGATGACATCTTTTCGGATATAAGCTTGAATCGTTCCTAACTTGTCTTGCAACGTAATAAAACTTGCTTTACCCATATTTCTCAGTAAAACAATGCGACCGGCAACGGATGTTTTAAAATTTAATGTTTCTAATTCGTCGTGGGTTTTACCTTCTGCAAGTTTTTTAGCTTGGATAGAGTGATGCGTGGTTAAAAACTTTTGGCCGAAGGGGTCAATCCCTTTATCGATTAATTTTTGTAGTTTTTCTCTTCGGACTATTTCTTGATCGGTTAGCGCCATAATTATGCGTCCTTATCTTCTTTCTTTTTTCGCGTTTTTTTGGTTTCTTCTTCAACGGGTTTGTTCGCAAGAATTGAAGATATTTCTTCCGCAGTAATGGTTTCTTTTTCTAAAAGCGTTTTGGCAATCAAAATTAAATCTTGTTTCTTTTCTGTTAAAATTCGTCTCGCTTCCAAGTGTGCATCATCGATAATTTTTCTCACTTCTTTATCAATTTCAAAAGCGACTTGGGTTGAGAAATTCTTTTGGGTTGAGTTATAGTCTCTTCCTAAAAAGACGGAACCTGTATTTGATTCATATTGGATGGGTCCTAAGGAACTCATACCATACTCTGTGACCATCATTCTCGCAATGCGTGTGGCAACTTCAATATCATTTTGGGCCCCAGTTGAAACATCACCAAAGAAAATTTCTTCCGATGTACGACCGCCTAGATACCCAATAATTCTTGCAACCAATTGATTTTTGGTCATCAAGAAACGATCTTCTTCAGGGGTCATCATCACATGTCCACCGGTTCTTCCACGCGGTACAATTGTGATTTTTTGAACCTTATCTGAGAATTTTAAGTTGAGACCGATGATCGCGTGCCCTGCTTCGTGGTAGGCCACAACTTCTCTTTCGTGTTCAGACAAACCACGTGAACTCTTTGCCGGACCAGCAATACGACGATCAATCGCTTCATCAATTTCTTTTAAGGTAATG
>Ga0194115_10003308_pt1 | contig 18260 bp, 19 predicted proteins | sample TA2MahsurfametaG_3_FD_148656 | JGI IMG/M metagenome (GOLD analysis project Ga0194115, IMG submission 148656) | Freshwater microbial communities from Lake Tanganyika, Tanzania - TA2015002 Mahale S4 surface | ecosystem: Environmental > Aquatic > Freshwater > Lake | place: Tanzania: Lake... | reverse complement strand
TTCATTTAATAAATTTTGATCTGACTGATACACATTCAATATCTAGAATAATAGAACAATTAAAACCAGATTATTTTATTAATTTTGCAGCACAGAGCTTTGTTGCAAGTAGTTGGGACTTTGCAAGACAAACATGGCAAACCAATTCTACTGCAATTCTAGATATATTAGAGGCTATTAGGCTTTATAAACCAACCTGTAGGTTATATCAAGCAGGTTCAAGCGAAGAGTTTGGTAATGTCGCATATGCACCACAAGACGAAAATCACCCACTAAGGCCAAGAAGTCCATATGGAGCAAGTAAGGCTGCGTCAAGGCAACTTATTAAAGTATATAGAGAGTCTTATAATCTTTATGTTATTCAAGGATGGCTATTTAATCATGAAGGAACCAGAAGGGGAGAAGAGTTCGTTACAAGAAAAATAAGCAAAAATGTTGCTAGGATATATCACGCATTGAAAAACAATCAAAATTTCCAACCTCTAGAACTAGGAAATCTGGAAGCAAAAAGGGATTGGAGCGATGCAGAGGATTTTGTTGAGGGAGTTTGGATGATGCTGAACCAAGATAAATATAATTTACTTTACAGAGGAGAGCCAAAAGAATATGTATTTTCTTCAAATGAAACACATACAATTAAAGAGTTTGTAGAGAAAGCATTTCAAGCCGCAGATATAGAAGGCTTTTGGGAGAATAATTCTGGAAGACCAGACGATGAAAAATATTATACAATGAAAGATAATGCTAAACTTTTGTTAGTGCAAGTAAATCCAAAATTCTATCGTCCAGCAGAAGTAGAACTTTTACTAGGAAATTCCACTCAAGCCAGAGATCAACTTCAATGGAAACCTAAGACATCTTTTAATGAACTTGTTAACAAAATGGTTAAACACGATATCTCTGTTGTTTAGAAAAAAAAATCAACATGCATTCGGTAAATATTGCTTAAGCAATAAATGCAAGGTTTGTAAGACTCCTTGGCCAAATAAAAAACAAAAAACATTTACAGAAGAATATTTAGAGTCAATAAAGTATTACGATAACTATCGCAAAGTTTTATTTCCTTCTAATAAAGAAGATGGCCTAGAGGAGGTAGGAGGGGTTTTTAATGGTGGATATTTAATACTACCGGAAGGAATGACGGGAAAAGAGATATTAGACATTGCAGAAAAATTAAAACCAAAGTATACTAAATTAGTCAGAGGAAATATAGAAGAAGAATCAAAAAGAATTGCGAAACTACAAGGATTCAATGAAGAAAAATAACCATAAATTATGTCAAATGATAGTAAAAAAATTTGTTAAAGGAAATATTAACTGGGCAAGAGAAGTTAAAATAGCTCAAAAATTAGTCAAAAAATTCAATTCTTTTACGTTTTGGAATAATTTGAAAGAATTAGGATCTCCACCACCATCCCTCGCATGGTTTTTAAAGCCCCAAGGAAAAATGTTTTTAATAAAAGAATACGAGTCTTATAATCTAATTTTTAATAAAAATGATATAAAATTAAAAAAATATAAAATTGATGATGATAAAAAGATTTGCAAAAAACCTAAATCCTTGATAGAATTTATAAGATATGGGAAGAAAACCTAAAGAAGAAGCATTACAGACTAGTGGCCCGTCCGCATCGGATAGACTACTCTCCTTTTTAAAAGAGAATAAAGAAGATCACTATAACTTTGAAGACGAAACTTATTATAAAGTTTCCACAGGAAGTCTTAACCTAGATATTGCAACGAGTGGTGGATTATGTCCTGGGCTGCATAGATTTATAGGTATGAATGAGGGAGGCAAAACCTCCGAAGCACTTGAAGTTGCCAAGAATTTTCTGAAAACAATTGAAAATTCAAGAGCCCTACTATTTAAAGCAGAAGGGCGTTTAAGCAAAGAAATTAAAGAAAGATCTGGTATTAAGTTTGTAACAGACCCAGCCGCTTGGGTAGACGGAACATGCTTTGTATTTGAATGCAATGTGTTTGAAACGGTCTCTGAATTAATGAAAGATTTAATTCAGTCCAACGATGAAAATAAGAAATATATCTTTGTTTTGGATTCAGTAGATGGCTTAATAACAAAAGGGGATAAAGACAAAACCTTAAGTGAAGCCACAAAAGTTGCTGGTGGCGCAGTTATATCTTCTATGTTAATGAAAAAGATATCATTAGCGTTATCCAAGCGTGGTCATATGGCAATCTTTATCAGCCAAGTACGCTCAGACATAAAATTAGATCCTTATGCAGCTAATAAGGAAGTAAGACAAACGTCCGCAACTGGCGGGAACGCTTTATTGCATTTTGCTAATTGGATTTTAGAATTTGAACCTCGTTATAATAAAGATCTTATTTTGGAAAAACCAAATGAAAAATATGATCCGATTAAAAATAAAATTATTGGCCACAATGTTAAAATAGCAATTAAAAAATCAACAAACGAGTCAACAAATTCAAAAGTTCAATATCCTATTAAATATGGCAGAAAAGAAGGGTCTTCTGTATGGAAAGAGTACGAAATCATAGACCAAATTTTAGCTTGGGAATTCGCTACAGCAAAAGGCGCATGGGTTACATTTTCAGATGAAGTCATAGAAGAACTTAAAAAATCCAATATCGAGCTTAAAAAGCAGCATCAAGGGATTGATAATCTAAGACTATATCTAGAAGACAATAAGCAAATTACAGAATACTTTTACGACAAATTTATCAAAACTCTTGCGTCATGAGGCTATTAAACATTAACGGAAAACTCGTTAATAAAAATGTCAAAAAGAATATAATAAATTGGGATGGCAAAAGCAGGAGTCAGCTCCAGTTTAAATTTAAACAATTTTTTTATCCTTTTTGGAAAAATCATATTGTATACGAAGAGTTTCCTGTCTATGGAACCATGCTTAAAGTTGATATATTAAATGCAACAAAAAAAATAGCTGTAGAGATACAAGGCAATCAACACGAATCATTTAATAAATTCTTTCACGAAAACTCAAGATTAAAATATTTAAATAGCATAAAAAGAGACGTAAAAAAAGAAGAGTGGCTAGAAGTAAATGGTTTTAAGTTTTTAGAATTATACGAGAATGATTTAAAAAATTTATCACCACAATATATAGAAGAAAAATGTGGAATCTTAATTATTTAAGTGTAAAATAAATTGGTGACTAATAAAAAAAAGACTTTTAAAATTCCAGATTCTCTTTTAAAACAAATTGATGAGTGTAGTTTTGGCGGATATGTTTTGTTTAATTTTTCTGCAAATGGAGAACCCCAAGTATTTACAAAATTTGATAATCAAATAAATGCTATGGCACTTTTATATTATATTAATAATTGGAGTCAAAGCGTGGACCAATTAAATCTAGAAGCTACAACAGATTTGATCGTAAGAAAGAATTTAGAAATAGAAGACGAAGAAGACGATAGTGACGAAAATCATTAAAAACTTGACTTTTAAATTTTAATTTAGTAGTATAGAATACATGATTTACTCTTTGCAGGTTGAAAGACATGTATTAAGTGGCTTACTCAGACATCAAGATTTATTTCCTGATGTTGACGTCTTTCTTAGCGAAAAAGATTTTTATAATGATGTACATTCAACAATATATCTAGTATTCAAAAATATCAAACACAAAGGAGAAACTGTAGACAAAGTGCTTCTAGCGGAAAAAATTAAAAATTTAGGAATATCATTTAAAGATGAAATTAATATTTTTGATTATATAGATAACTTAAGTTTTTCTCAGATCACACAAGAAGCCACAATGAATTCTTGTAAAGAATTAATAAAGTTAAGAGTTAGAAGAGAAATATCTGAAACCGCAGAAAATTTAAAACATTATGTTAATAAAAATTCCGATGATTCTTTAGACCAAATTATAGGCAAAATAGATGAAATCTATAATAGAAAAATTTCTGTATATTCTGAAACTGACACTCCTGTAAATATATTTGAACAAGTAGAAGATTTAGTTGAAGAAATCGGAAATAATCCTAAAGCTGAGACAGGATTAATAACCCCGTATTCAGAATTTAATAGAATGTATGGTGGATTAAAAAATGGAAACATATACGCAATTGTAAGTAGACCTGGACAAGGTAAATCAACATGGCTAAATGATATATGCTTTAAAACATCTACGAATATTAAAAACAAGACAAAAACCCTTATCCTTGACACGGAAATGCAAACAATTGATATTCAGCTTAGAATGGTTGCATCTTTAACAGATGTTCCAGTTTGGTATCTAGAAACTGGAAACTGGCGTAAAAACGAAGAGATGACAAAAAAAGTTAGAGAAGCATGGGATAAAATAAAAAAATATGAATATTTTCATTACCATGTTGGGTCAAAAAATATTGATCAAATATGTTCTATTATACGAAGATGGTATTTGTCAAAGGTCGGTAGGGGTAATCAAGCTTTAATAGCGTATGACTATATAAAGTTAACAGGCGAAAAAGTTGGGGCAAATTGGGCAGAACATCAAGCAATAGGCGATAAAATTGATAAATTAAAAAGGATTTCGGAAGAAATACATTGTCCAATCGTAACAGCAATGCAACTAAATAGAAGCGGAGAATCTTTTAACAGAAACTCTTCTAATGTTGTAGATGATAGCTCTGTTATCTCTCTTTCGGATAGACTCCAGTGGTTTGCTTCTTTTGTAGCAATTTTTAGAAGAAAAACTCTAGACGAATTAACTTTAGACGGCCAAGCTTTTGGTACGCATAAACTAATACCAACGAAAACAAGATTTCAAGGAAAAGATGCAGCTGGACATCAAGATTTGGTTAGAAGACTTGATTCTACCGGAAAAGAAGTATGGGCTCAAAATTATTTAAACTATCAAGTTAATAATTTTAACATAGAAGAAAGAGGTTCTTTAGTGGATGTTGCAAACAGACAAAGAGAACAATACGAGCTTAATGATACAAATGCCAATGATGGAGAATTGTTGTGAATGTAAAACTTATCTCTGTAACTCAACCAAATATTCAAGGTTTAAAAAACCCAGAAGATTTAGTAGCTTATTGCGCCAGAGTAAGTAATCCATCAAACCAAATGAATAACGAAACTGCGCCAAAATTATTAGGATTTTTAATAAAGCATAAGCATTGGAGCCCGTTTGAACTTGTTGATATGTGTTTAGAAATAAAAACCAGCAGAGCAATTGCTGCTCAAATTTTAAGACACAGATCTTTTTCGTTTCAAGAATTTAGCCAAAGATATAGCCTTGCAAATGAATATGAAGATATTGAATTGAGATTACAAGGAGATAAAAATAGGCAAGTTGGAGAAAAATTACTTCCAACAGGAACAAATGCTTATGATAATATAAGCGAACTACTAGTCGAATCTTTATCTTTGTCTCAACATTGTTATGAAACAATGATAGAGAATGGAGTCGCCAAAGAAGTAGCAAGAATGATATTACCTCTAACAACTCAAACAACTATGTATATGAAAGGCTCTTTAAGAAGCTGGATTCATTACATAGAATTAAGAACAGAACAAAATACTCAAAAAGAGCATAGAGAAATTGCAGATAGATGCAAGAAAATATTTGTTAAAGAATTTCCTACTATAAGTGAGGCCTTAGCATGGAAGAACTAAGCGTATATCAAATACTAAAAGATCTTGGATATAACTTAAAAGATTATGGAAAAGAATTTAGAACCAAGCCACTTTATAGAGATAGTGACAATGATACTGTATTAAGAATATATAAAGACACAGGAAAATGGTTTGACTTTAAGCAAAATATTAGTGGAGATATAAATTCTCTAGTTAAATTAACTTTAAATTTAAATGATAACGAACAAGCCACAGAATGGTTAAAAAATAAAAATTTTGGATTTGTTTCAATAGATAAAGAGAGTATAAAGCCACTTCTAAAATCAACTAAAAAATTTGATATACAACTTCTAGAAAAACTTGAACCAAATGAAAACTATTGGTTGAAAAGAGGAATTTCGGTAGAGACTCTTTCTGCCTTTAAAGGTGGCCTTGCAAATAGTGGCAAAATGAAAAATAGATATGTTTTCCCTATATTTGATATGAAAAATAACATTATTGGCTTCTCTGGAAGAGATGTAACAAATCTCTCAAAAATTAAATGGAAACATTTAGGAGAAAAAAATGAATTCATATATCCATTATTTTTAAATTCTTCTTATATTGAAAATCAAAAAGAAGTTATTTTGGTTGAAAGCATAGGGGATATGCTTAGTTTGTGGGAAAATAATATAAGAAATACTCTTGTTATATTTGGCTTAAATCTTAGTTTACCAATATTAAATTATTTATTAAAGATAGACACAAAGGTCATATATATAAGTTTGAATAATGATTTACTTAAAAATTCTGCAGGTAATATTGGAGCAAATAAAATATATTCTAGGCTAAGAAGATATTTTGATCCAAGACAGCTAAAGATAGCGCTCCCCTCAAAAAAAGATTTTGGAGAAATGACATCAGAGGAAATTTTACAATGGAAGAAAAATCTCTAAAAGTATTATCCGCTTCAAGAATTAAAACTCTAGAAACTTGTTCTTGGGTTTACTGGAACAATTATCACACAAAAGTTCCGCAATCTCAAAACGATGGAGCCTTAAGGGGAACAATATGCCATTCAATTTTTGAATTGCTTTTAAAGCCAAAGCATAAACATCACTACAATAAGATCTTGAAAAAAAATTCTATTTTAGGAAGCGAAGCAATAACAAAGTTGGTCAAAAAATTAAAAGCTAAAGTCGGACTTGATCAATCGAATTTTGAAATTCTAGATCAAATGATTATGGTCGGCTTAAAACATGATTTTTTTGGAGAAAAAGATGGGAAAATAGTATCTCCAGAGTACGCTTTTGAAATTAAAAATGATCAACCAAAATATCATATTAAGGGCTTTATTGACAAGCCTATTAAATCAAAAAATAAAATGATTATAATAGACTACAAGAGCTCCAAAGCGAAATTTAGAGGAGATGATCTAGAGGCAAATATACAGGCTATGATGTATAGCTTGGCAAGCAAGAAACTATGGCCTAAACTTAAACCTATTGTGAGATTTTTATTCTTAAGATTTCCAAAGCAACCAATTCAAGAACTTGAGTTTACAGAAGACCAAATTAAGGGATTTGAACATTATTTGGAGCACATTAATGACTACATTAATAATTTTAACGAAAAATCAGCAAAAGCCAATTTTGCTATAGATAACGATAAAAGCAAATGGATGTGCGGGATAGGAAATTGGAGATGCCCTTATAGAGACCCTTATGAATATTATGTAAAATTAAATAAAAAAGGCCAAATAATAGAATCTAGCCTGAATGGAAAGTTTAAAGATACAGATGGCTTTATTATAGAGAAAAGAAAATACGATGGTTGCCCAAAGTTTATATCAACAAAAAAACAAGACGAAGATCCATTTTTAAATATTTCTGAAGAAAAAGATGATTTTTTGAGTTGATATATTATATATTAAGTGTTATAATCATCCAATGATACCTTTGTTTAAATCTCATTATTCTCTCGGAAGATCTATCCTTACTCTGGAAGATAAGGAGCAAGAGGATAATTATCCAGATTCAATTATACAAATTTGCAAGGCCAACAATATAAACGCCTTATGCTTGGTTGAAGATAATATGTCATCTTTTCTTGAAGCATATACAAATACAAGTAAGACTAATATTAGTTTAAGTTATGGATTAAGAATATCTATAACAGAATCTATGGAAGAGAAAACAGAAGACTCTATAGCAAAGACATCAAAGATTATTATCTTTATAAAAAACAAAAAAGGATATCAAACTTTAACTAAATTATATAGTATTGGGGCTAAAACTGGATTTTATTACGAACCAAGAATTGACTACGACCTGTTAAAAAAACATTGGAATGAACATCTTATTTTATGTATTCCATTTTATGATTCTTTTATATTTAATAATGCTTTAAGAAGTAATATTTGTGTACCAAACTTTTCTTTCACAAAACCTATTTTATTTGTTGAAAATAATAATTTACCTTTTGAAGACATTGTAAATGAAAAGCTATTAAAATTCTCAGAAGAAAATAATCTTCAAATTTTAAAAACCAAAAGTATATTTTATAACAAAAAGACAGATTTTAAATCATATCTTACATTTAGATGCATCAACAATAGAAGCACTTTAAATAAACCAGAGTTAGAGCATATGACAAGTAATGATTTTTGTTTTGAAAGTTGGAAACAGGAAAATAAATAAAATGGACGAGCATTTACTAAGATATAATAAAGATAAAACTTTTGTTTTTATAGATTGCGAATCTCTTAATCTATGCCTAAATTTTTGTCATAATTTACCGTGGCAAATTGCGATGATTAAAATCCAAGGAGATAAAAAAATAGATCAAAAAAACTTTTATTTAAAATGGGATACTAATTTAAAAATTAGCCAAGATGCGGCAAGAATTACTAGATATGACCACAAAAAAGTTCAGAAAGAAGGATACGATCCCAAAGAGGTATTCCCAACTATAAAAGACTGGTTAGACCATGCAGATTACATAGTCGGACATAATATCATAGGTTATGATATTTATCTGATAAAAGAATATTACCAATACATGAATTGTCATTGGAAATATTTAGTTAAGAAATTAATAGATACAAATGTTATAATAAAGGGTATAAAAAATAATATGATTTATAATCGCAATGATAATTTCTTGGAGTATCAATACAAAGTTTACCATACCAAGAGAAAAAAAGCAATTCGCACATCTTTATCTAGTGTTGCTAAAGAAAGCGGAATTGAACATGATTATGAGGCCTTGCATGATGCCATGAATGATCTTGACTTGAATGTAAAAGTATGGAATAAATTAAAATGGCAAATAGATATTTAATATGGCATCTTTAGACGACATATACGATATGACCCAGAAATTAGAAGATTCTGGTATTGAATACCTTTTAATTACTATTCAGAAAGGCAAAAAAAATGGTAAGGCCGATGTTTTTTATTCTTTGAAAGACGATAACTCTATGAGAGTTTTAAGCGCAGGGCTTAAAATGTTTAATAAAGAAATTGATAATTTCAAAAAAGACGATAAAGATGAAGACGAATAATTTAATTTCAGATAAAGACTTTTTATCAAAGTTTTCTAAACTTGATTTAGGTTTGCACGGCGTAAGATTGCCAAAGTTTGACATTGATTTATCTTACAAAAGAAATTTAAATTTAAGCGAAGATGTTTCTAACTATGAATTCTTAAAAGCATTAATTTCTAATGGTTTTAAAAAATTAAATCTTGAGAAAAATTCAAATCAATATAAAAGCTATCTAGACCGAGCAAAGCACGAACTTGTTACGCTAGAAGAATTAGGGTTTGTGGATTATATCTTATTGGTTTGGGATGTAATTAATTTTTGTAAAACCCATGATATTTCTGTTGGGCTTGGTAGAGGATCTGCGGCTGGATCTCTTATATTATATTTAATCGGAGTAACAAGGATTGATCCAGTCAAATATGGTCTTTATTTCGAAAGATTTATATCTAAGATCAGGGCTAAAAAACAGGTAGTCGAAGAGATAACCTATTTAGATGGCAGTTTAATGTGTGACGTTGATCTAGATATTTGTTATTATAACCGCCAAAAAGTATTAGAATATCTAGAAAATAAATTTAAGGGTAAAACAAGTAAAATTTTAACTTTAAATTCATTAAGCGGCAAACTATTAATGAAAGAATGTGGTAGAATCATCGGAGAAAAGTCTGCTGATGAAATGACATTAATATCTAGCTATATACCAAAAATTTATGGACAAGTTAAAGATATTGAAGAAGCTTACGAAACTATCGAGCCTTTTAAAAATTGGTGCGAGGAAAATAAAGAAGTTTATTTGACAGCACTAAGATTAAGGGATTTAATTAAAAATAAATCTGTGCATCCATCTGGAGTTCTTCTTTCTTATGATAATTTAGATAAAATATGTCCCACTGAATTAGCTTCAGATAAAGAACCAGTTTCAAGTTTTGACATGAACTGGGTTACATTGTTTAATATAAAATTGGATATTTTAGGACTTAGAAGCGTCTCCGTTGTTGCCGATGTTTGCAAAAGCATTAATATTAACGTAGAAGATATTAATCTCAATGATCCAACTATATATCAAAATCTACAGGATTTAAAGGCTCCCCATGGTCTATTTCAAATTGAGGCAGACACCAATCTTAGAGTGTGTCAAAAAGTTAAACCAAAGAATCTAGAAGAGCTGAGTGCTGTTTTGGCACTAGCAAGACCTGGGGCCTTGCAATTTGCAGATATATATGCGAGATATACAAATTGCGGAGAATACGAAGGAATACATCCATTTTTTGATGATATTTTAAAACAAACTGGTGGAGTCGCACTCTATCAAGAGCAATTGATGCAAATGGCGAATAAAATTGGGTTTACTTTAGACGAAGCAGAAATTCTCAGAAGGATTGTAGGAAAAAAGAAGGTAGACGAAATTAAATCTTGGCAGAAGAAAATTCATAATAAATGCAAAGAGAATAAGCTACCTAAAGAGGTTGGAGAAATTCTCTGGAAAATCCTAGAGGACTCCGCTAACTATTCTTTTAATAAATCTCACTCCATAGCTTATGCTGCTTTAGCTGCAGTTACAGTATATTTAAAATTTAAATATCCTCAAGCCTTCTTTTTATCTCTTCTTAGAATGAGTAGGAACGAACCAGACCCGATAAATGAAATTTCAAAAATTCAAAAAGAAATGCACTATTTTAATATAAAACTTCTTCCACCTCATATTATAAAATCAGAAATGGACTTTTCTGCGGAAGAAAATGATATAAGATTTGGACTTCTTTCAATCAAAGGTATCTCTGATAAATCAATAGAGAAGCTCAATAGCTTTCGTAATAAGTATTCCAATAAATTTGAGATATTTCAAGCAGCAGAAGAATCAGATCTAAACATAGGCATATTATGCGCTCTTATACAAGCTGGAGCGCTAAGCGGCTTTAAACAGTCTAGAAGTAAAATAGTCCTAGAGGCACAACTTTGGAATATATTAACCTCCAAAGAGAAAAAATATTGTATCTTATTTGCTGAAAAATTTGAATATGATTTAATTAAAATAATTAAACACCTTAATACCTTCACAGATGAAAAAAATATTATTATTGTAAAAAACGAAAGGCTAGAAACCATCAAAAAGAAATACGAGCCTTATTTACAAATATATAACCAAAATAGCAAAAGCGAAAGCTTCGCTAATTGGTATTACGAAAAGAAACTTCTCGGCTATACATACGACAAAGATCTAAGAAGTATATTTGCCGAAAAAAGAGATAACCTAAAATATATTTCTGATGTTTGGCAAGAAGGCGTAAATTCTAAAGTTATTTTTGTGGGGCAAATTCAAAATATTTATTCTGGTATTTCTAAAAACGAGAAAAAGACAAGGTATATGCAAATTCAAGTTTCAGATGAAACAGGTTTAATTTCTGTACTTTTATTTAATGATAATATTGAGAATAATAAATTATTAAACGGAGATAAACCTTTCGAAGAAAATAATATTGTAATAGTTAAAGGCTCCAAAAGAGATAACTGTATTTTCGGTGACCTCGTAGCAATTCAAGATCATGAAATATATATGAAGTTAAATGATCTAAAGAAAATAATTGACAATTCAGAGAAGAAAGGATAATATATCTATATGATATCATTCTACAAACCTAATAGCAAAAATACAGGCACAGCCTGTAGTTTCTCAGTAAATCCTAAAGACGAATCAATTTGGAGTTCTTTAATCAAACAAAGCTCCTGGAACGATCAAAAGAAAATCGGATCTTTTTCTGATAATCAAAATAATCCAAATAAAAGTGTAAAAATTAAATTCTCTTTAACAGAAGCCGCTGGGCTTCTTGACGCACTCGAAAGGAGTTCCGAGTTCTCAGCTTATCATAGCTCTGAAAAACAAACGACTAGAATTAAATTATCTCCTTATATTAAAGATGGCAACCAAATTGGTTATTCCTACTCTGTTAATAAAGAAGACAAGCAAAATAGCGAAAACAAACAATCCTATTTGATAGGTTTTTATTATAATGAAGCAAGGCTTTTAAAGCAGTTTTTGTCATACGCATTAGACTCTGTATTTGAGAGTCAGAGGATTGAAAATATTAAAAAAATAAAAAATTCTAAAGAAAAAACTCCAGATAACTCACAAGAAGATAGTGAATTGTGGTAATGACTACGAGAAGAAAAAAAGTCTTAGTACAAACAGATTTTTCTCTCGCAAAAACAGGTTTCGGAAGAAACGCTAAAGCGATATTAAAGTATCTGTTCGAGACAGATAAATATGACATTGTCCATTATTGCTGTGGCTTAAATTGGTCTAATCCTGAAACAAAAAAAGTACCATGGAAATGTTTTGGCTCACTACCAGATAATCAAGCAGAATTAGAGCAGTTAAATAGAGATCCATACGCAGCGAGGCAAGCTAGTTATGGAGCACATCTTCTAGATAAAGTAATAAATCAAGAAAAACCAGATGTATACATTGCAATTCAAGACATATGGGGAGTAGACTTTGCTATAGATAAACCTTGGTTTAGTAAAATTAATTCTGTTATTTGGACAACTCTTGACTCTTTACCAATTCTTGACTCAGCCATAAAATATGCGCCAAAGATAAAAAATTATTGGATTTGGAGCAATTTCGCTACAAAAGAATTTCATCGTTTAGGTTTTGGACACGTAAAAACTGTGCACGGAGCTTTAGAGGATTCTTATTTTCATAGACTTTCAGATTTTGATAGAAAAAATCTTAGAAATAAGTTCGGTATTCCTCAAGATGCATTTATTATAGGATATGTATTTAGAAACCAGCTTAGAAAAAGTGTTCCAAATTTATTAGAAGGATATGCTCTCTGGAAGAAAGAAAATCCAAATATTAAAAACACCTTTTTACTTCTACATACTCATTGGGCAGAAGGATGGAACATATACAGGCTTGCAGACGAATATGGCGTAAATAAAAATGAAATATTAACAACTTATATCTGCAAAAATTGTAAAGCTTATGAAGTTAAACCATTCCATGGTCAAGATGTTGATTGTAGATTCTGTGGGTCACAAAAATCGCAAATAACTACAAATGTAGGGCTGGGGGTTAATGAATCTCAGCTTAATGAAGTTTATAACTTAATGGATGTATATTGTCACCCATTTACAAGTGGTGGGCAAGAAATTCCAATCCAAGAAGCAAAATTAACAGAGCTAATAACTTTAGTCACAAATTACTCTTGTGGAGAAGAAATGTGTGAACCCGAAGCGAATTCACTCCCATTAGATTGGTCAGAGTATAGAGAGCATGGAACGGAATTTAAAAAAGCTTCTACATCTCCTTATTCAATAGCAAAACAAATAAATCATGTTTTTAATATGCCCAAAGATAGAAAAGTTATTATGGGGCAAAAAGCTAGAGAATGGACTTTAAAGAATTTTAGTTTAAAAAATATTGGTAAATCTATAGAGAGTTTTATAGATGAGCAAGAATTAAAAGATTGGGATCAAATTAATTTCCTTAAGGAAGAAAAAGACCCATACGCAAAAATACAAGATATTCAAAATAATTCAGAATGGATTAAAAGCCTGTATAAAGAAATCTTAAAAAGACCAGAAGTAGATGAAAATGATGATGGCCATAAATACTGGATGCAAGAGATTTCCAAGGGGATAAAAAGAATAGATATTGAAAATTACTTTAGAAATGTTGCTTTGCAGGAAAATATGAAAAGCAAAGAAGTGAAATTTGAAGACTTCCTTGATAAAGATGATCAAGGGAAGCGACTATTATATGTTATGCCGGAATCAGAAACAGATATATTTTTATCGACTTCTCTTTTTGAATCAATAAAGAAAACTTATCCAGAATATAATTTATATGTTTCCGTTAAACAAGAGTTTAATGAAATTTTGGAGGGTAATAAATTTATTTATAAAATTATTCCGTATTTTCCTCAAATGGATAATCTACTATGGCTCGAAGGAGTTGGAGATCATAAGGGATTTTTTGAGATAGCATTTTTACCATTTACAAATTCTCAAAGAATTGTAAATTTTCTTCATAATGGTAAAACTAAGATAAACTATATAACAAAGGAATAATTATGCATTTACTGGACGCATACGCTTTAAACTGTGGGCTTAAAATATCAAATCCCTATATATACGAAAAGTTTACTCCCATAGCTTATGAAAAATATATAGTATTAGATATACTGGATAAATCTGATGCAAAACATTATTCGTATTGGCAAGAAGTAATTTTCCTAATTAACAGTTATCTCCTAGAAAATAATATTAAAATTATTCAAATTGGAGATAAAGGAGAAGGTCCATTAGCAGATACATTATTTTTGTCAGATTTAAATATAAATCAAAAAGCATATGTTATTAAAAATTCATTATTATACGCTGGAATAGATTCTATTTGTATGCATTTAGCATCGTATTATGATACGCCTATTGTTGCACTCTACTCGAATACCAACCCAAAAAATACTGGTCCTTACTTTAACAATAAAAAACCATTAATTATTGAAAGCCCAAAGATTAAGCCATCTTTTAATGATATCGAGAATCCAAAAACAATAAATAAAATTAATCCAGAGCAAATCGCAAATGGCATTTTGAATGCTTTAAATATTAAATCAAATATTAAAAGAAATACTTTGTTCATAGGAGATAGCTTCCACGCCTCAATTAGCGAAATGGTTCCAGACCAGCCCATAGACATCCGCCCGTTAAATATACCATTTATTAATATCAGAATGGATTATCTTTTTAATGAGGCCGTTATGCAGGAGCAACTTAATATTTTTAAATGCGCAATTCTTACAGATAAGCCAATTAATATAAATTTATTAAATAAACATAAGAGTAACATCGTGAAACTATATTTTATATTAACAGAACAAACAGATTTTAAATATTTACAAACTCTCTATAACTCAAATATAGAATTTAATATGATTTCTTTTCTTGAGCCAGAAGTTACAAATAAACTTAAAATACATACTATGGACTATGGGATAATTGCAGAAGCCCCAGATAGCTCTGCGGTAAATAAGCTTAATGACTTAAAGAAACATAAAAATCTAAAATTTAGGTCAAATAAGTTAATCTTGGGGAATGGAAAAGCATATCCATCTCTTTATCATTATAGAAATGGATTAAACTTTACCAACAACAATTTAGAAGTTATGGATTTTGTATATAATGACGATTTATTTGCAAAAGATTTAGATTATTACTCAGTATTTCAAGCTTGACTTTAATTTAGAATAAGTTATAATTAACCTAATGACAAATAAAATTAAAGATAGCGAAAATACAATTTCATTGGGAAGTTCAGAGCTAATTAATTTAAATATCAATACAAAACAAGCTTTAGAAGAATGCGTGCAAATTCCTCCAAATATAACTACAAGAAATAAATATGGTCTTTTAGAAAATAATAACATCCATTATACTTATAATGAAGACGGATCTATTAATTGGAGAAAAATGGTAAAGACAGAATATCTTGTGCCTAATAGACAAAAGACTCAAGAAACAGATGTATCTAAATTAGAAGATAAGGATCTACTAATTCTTCTTGGTGGAATTAAAGAACTAGCTCAAATCCGAGGATATTCAAAAGTAGAATATAGAGTTGTATCTGCTAACGAGAATTATTTCGCAACATCATGCAGGATAACATGGCTTCCTAATTACGAAACAGGAGACAAAGAAATTGTATTTGAATCTCTTGCGGACGCAAGCAGCGGAAATACAAAATCATTTGCTAGATATTTTCTAGCGGCTATTGCAGAGAATAGGGCTTTCGTTAGATGTGTTCGCAATTTTCTAAAGATTAATATTGTTGGTCAGGAAGAACTTGGGGACGCAAAACTAATTGAAGAGCCAATTCAAGAGAATCCTACTTCCCCTATATCATTACTAGAAAAAGTAATGAAAGATAAAAATATAAATTTTGAAACTTTGAAAAAGAAATTAATTAAGGAAAAATTTGAAAATGCAGATTCTTTAGAATCTGTTAATGATATACCAAAGGTCAAAATTTTCGAACTAATAGATAGAATTAAAAATATTAAAACTTAAGAACAAACTCCATTTGGACAATTATCGTTTCTTAACAAATATAAGCTGGACAGCTTGTATAAATCGAAACAGTATCTAAATTTATAGATTTTACACTAGACCAATTAGAATAAATATTCTGATTATTAATCAGATTAATTCCACAAAATTTTCTTATTCTAATATGTGCTGTTTTAAAATTAGTCATAGATGTGCTGTCCGTCCTTGTTGCAACTTTTTTTGAACTACCGCTTGATACATCGCCAGGAATAATATTGAAAATTTCTGTATTCCAGTTTGGACTATATATTGGCTGACCATAAGGAACGATTTGACTTTGATATTGAACTCCTGCTAATTGACCAGCAGCAAGAGCAGGAATTAGGGTGCTGATTATATACGCAACATCCGATGGATATACGTTCTGTTGCGGGTTGTATGAACCACATATACACTTATATAAATTCCAATCCAAAACGTTAATATCTGTACAAATTCCGGGAGTATATCCGCAAGAAGGCAAGGTTCTAATCAATGTATTATTTGCGTAGACATAACATCCGTTAAAACCACCAAAAGTAAGATCCATCGAAGTTCCTTCTGGAACGCCAATCTGTTTGAAATAGTCTACGCAATCACAAACAGATAAGGTTGACCCAAAGAGTCTTCCATTGATTCCGTAAATGTCTTTGTTATTGATCAAATAAAAATAATTCATTAATATATATTACACAATATATATTATATTCAAAATGTTATTTTCTTGTAAAATATATGACCTTCATCTCCATAAATATTATTATTTATATCTACCATTTTAAAAGATGATGTAAAATCTTCTATATCCTTATTATACATAAAAATATCTAAATTATATTTCTGAGCCATCAATATTTCCCAATATATTCCTAAACCGATATAATTATCTTTGGTTGGAAATAAAACCATTTTTTTGCATCTTGATATGATTGGCTTTAAATCTTTTAAAAAAGTGCCACTAATTTCCTTAATATCACATTTTAATTTTTCTGCAATTTCTGATCTTGTTTGACGGCTATATGGAAGTAAATATTCTTCACCTGGAAATTTTTCTTTAACAATATTTAAGTAAACTTCTTGATCATTTAAATACTTGCTTCTATTATCTTTGTAGAGGAACAAGGCATAACCGATATAAATCATATTAACTCTGCATTTTGTTCGAAAGCTTTTGTCCATTTATCATGATATTTAAGAAACTCATTAATTGCTTCATATTCTTTTATTGTATCCGAACTTCCTTCTGACTTTAACCAAAGTGTTGATGGCTGCTCACCATAATTATATTCTTTAATAAAACTACAAACAGCAAAACCCTTTGTTTTAAGATATTTTTTTATTAATTCTTTTAAAGTCGCAAAATTGCTTTCTAAGGCTTCATTTCGATTTTCGTTTCTATATGTTAAACTGTTAAAATCATATTTTACAGGGAAAACATCATTAATGATTTCCATTGTTGTTAACTCGGATTTTTTCATTTCATCAAGAATTTTTTGGTAAGAATCTTCTCCAAGCAACTTATAGTTTTTAATTTTTGGCGTCAATCTGCATAAATATCTAGATTGAGAACGAATAGCTCGAATATAGTATATATCTGCCTGAAGAAGCTTCATTAGTTTTATAACTTTACTTTTTTGATCTTCGTTTCTCAGATCTCTAAATTTATCAGTTAAAATTAATCTCAGGCCATTCTTTGTCCTGTATAATTTTCCACTAAGTTTATTTTCTTCCATTTTTTTATCTATTACAGATATTAGCAAATCTAAACCATTTTTAATAACGTATTTTATTGATTCATTTGTATCAGCTAAAATTCTAAAATCATATTTTATATCCATAGATTTTTTATCTTTTGCGAAAAGTATATATGAATGACTTTTATTTTCAAAAAGCCCTTCTGGAAAATTAATTCTAAGTCTATTATCTTTAATTTCTTTTGTAACAGGTAGTTCTTCCCAACGAGCATTATTTTTATAATTTTTTATGAATGTTTTACATTCCATGAGGTAATTTATGTGAGTTTTATTTTCATCATTTTTTATATTGAGATCTATATACGGCTGATATATA
>Ga0194115_10003305_pt1 | contig 18265 bp, 44 predicted proteins | sample TA2MahsurfametaG_3_FD_148656 | JGI IMG/M metagenome (GOLD analysis project Ga0194115, IMG submission 148656) | Freshwater microbial communities from Lake Tanganyika, Tanzania - TA2015002 Mahale S4 surface | ecosystem: Environmental > Aquatic > Freshwater > Lake | place: Tanzania: Lake... | reverse complement strand
GCTTGAAGTAGTTTTTCCATTTACTGCTTTTTCAAACCTTTCTATTATCTCTGAAAATTTTAAGTTTAATTCTTTTGCAACAATTGCAAAAAGTCTTGGTTTAACTTTTTTTATTGATAATTTTTGATTTTCTAAAAATTTTTTAGCTTGTCTTATTTCTTCAGCTTTAATACCCATATTATTTATCACGTTTTGCAATTCGAGAAGCTGCTTCTACTATTTTAGCTTTTACTTCAGCATCTTTTCTAGCTTGTTGTCTCTCATTAGTTTTAACACCTTCAGCAAATCGAGCTTTACGAATATTTAATTCTTCATTCTTTAATTGTAAATTAGCCATTTTTTCTTGCATATCCATTTGCATCTGTTGTTGTTCTGGACTTGGTGGCATACTACCCATTAAACCCTGTGCCGCTTGAGCTGCTGCAGCTGCAATTCTATTTTCTTGCTCTATTGGAAGTGGTTTTGATTCTTTATCATTAAATTCTTTGTTAAATTGACCACTTGATACTGGTATTCCCTCTTCAATTGAAGCTTGCATTTGTTGTTGATATAAAAATCCCATATGTTGACCCATGTGTGCTAACATTTGACCATATAAAACTTGTTTAGCTTCAGGTGTTCCACCAAATCTTGGATCATTTATAAATTGTTGATGTACTATAAGATGAGCTTGATGATCTTGTTCTTCAAAAACTTGTATTGGTTTTCCATTTAATATGGCCATATTCTCAGAAACTGGATCTCTACGAGGTGTTTCTTTCTCATCTATTAATAAATTTTCTATATCAGGTACATTTAATGATTTTAAAAATCTTTTATAAGCTTGTTTTACATCAATAATTTGAGGAGCTGACTGTGCTAATTGAAGTCCTGTCTGTGCTAAAGCTATTCTTTGAGCAGATGATGAAATATTAGGATCAGATACTGGTATAACATTAATTGCTTGATCAAAATCTTTTCTTCTTATTAGTTTTTTCTCTCCAATTGTTTCATATGGATATTCATCATCTAAATATTCTCCATTTAATTCATAAATTAATTTAAATTCTCTTCCTTGAGCTTGATGTAATCTTTTATGTATGGCAGAAAAAACTTTAGAACCTTGTTCTATAAGAGCAATTGTAGTTCCAACTGGACCTGATCCAGCAGATTGACCTACCATAGCATCAGCAATTGATGCAAATCGTCTACCTGATTCTGTCATTACTCCTAAAAGTTGAAGTAAAGTAGGAGAAGGTTCTTTGAATGGAAGTGGAATAAAAGATTTTCTTAAATCATCTCCATAAGCTTCTACTTCTACCCAATCTCCTGGAGCCACTGTAATATCTCCACCCTCAATTCTTGCACCTTTTGCTCTAAATCCACCATTTAAATTTGCAAATGCTGCTGAATCTAATAAAGCTCTTAAAGCTCCAGTGCTTGCGTGTTGTAAACCTCCTATTAATTGAATTAAACCAAATCCATAAAATCCTAAACCTGGTAAATATTTATAGTGTATAAAATAAGTTCTTTTACGTTTTAATTGATCTTCTTCTTTCCAATTACGTCTAATTGATAATACAATTTGCATATCATAATCAATTGTAACTATGTATGGTAAAGCAATTCCATTTGGATCTTCTTCTAAATCTAAATCTACATGCATTTCTAAAATAACATGTAATCGATCAGCAGAAGATGGAGACATTCCTTCTAATCTTTGAAGTGTTTGTTGAATTTGATCATCAACATTTGTATCAGCCTGTGTTTTAGATAAAGGAACATCTCTATAAAATCCTACGACTTGATATTTTTTAATTTCATTTACTGATAATTTCATTACTTGTGTATATCTTTCTGAAGTTTCTAAGTCTGTATTCTGATATGATATTACAAAATCTTCAGCTGGTACAAATTTTGCGCAAATTCTATCTAAAGTATCATCAAAATATATTTTTTTAAAAGCTGAACCAGATAATGATAAATAAAATAACATTTGATCTAATTCATTAAAGTAATCTGGTATTTGAGTAGTAAGTTGATAATTCATAAAATCTTCAACTCTTTGAGCTTGATCTATTTTTTTATCTGTAGGTTTTCCTATTATTTGAGTTTTAACAGGTCCTCCCGCTGGAAATAATTCTGCAATAGCCCTTGCTTGAAATTGTGTGGCTGCTTCTGCAAGTAATGGATGATGTACTCCAGAAGCACCAGGAAATGGATCGTTTCTATCTTCAACAATTACACCTAACATTTTTAGACCTTTAGAGTATTGGTCTTCCCATTCTTTTCTTGAAGATTTATCATCTTCGTAAGCTGTAATTAATTGTTTTCCTATTCTTGAAATTTTAAAACTATCTAAAGTTTCTGCAAGATTTTCATAATGATCTGATTTAAATTCTTCTTCAGCTTTATCGGTTTCATCTTCATTTATATCGACAGTGATTTTTTTACCTTCATCATCGGTATATTGCAGTTTTTTCTTTTCTAGTTCAACTTCAAGAGCCATATTATTTTTTAGGAAATCCTTTTCTCATATTAGCATATGCTTTTGCAGATATAGTAGATTTTGATTTTGATCTACTCTTTCCCATTTTTCTTCTTTTATTTATATTTGCGTATAATCCTTGTTTCATTTTTTACCTTTCTTAGTTGTACCATCAGGATTTCTATTTTTACTTTTTCTACCTGTTAATATGTCTTTATCTACTTTTGCAGCTTTTCCTCCTGTAAGAGCAGAATTGACTCTGGCCATTGCCCATGCATGTGATGATACGCCAGGACGATGACCTCCTGTTCTGTAAGCAGCAAGACCTCTATTATAAATTTGTCTTATTTTAGAAGTTGATACTCCAGTTTTTTTTGCTTTATTTTGTATTGCTTTTGAAACATTACCCATATTTTCTTTTAAACCTTTCGTTATGTGGACTTTGTTTTTTACTTCCTTTTAATTTACCTTGTTTATTTAAATCACCGGGTAAAATACCTGAACCTTTAGTATTTTTATTTAATCTTAAAAGTGCAGCTTTTCTTGCAGTTCTTTCTTTACCAGATAAACCGGCAAGATAATCGGATTTTACTTTTCTTTTTCTAGGTCTTATCATTTGTTTTTCAAACTTTGATCTAGTTAACATTTATTTTTTCTTTTTTTTAATTACACCTCGTGCAATTAAAATATCTTTTTTAGTAATTTTACCATCTCCCGACATATCAGGAAAAGGTTTTTTGCTTTTTTTCTTCTTCATTATTTTTTTCCTTTCCTTGCTTCTGATAAAGCAATTGCTATAGCCTGTTTTTTTGATTTAACTTTTTTCTTTGATTTTCCAATATTAAGCTCTCCCTTTTTATACTCTTTCATAACTTTGGAAATTTTGTTTTGTTCTTTTGTTTTTTTCATTGTTTAATACCTCCGGGTTCATACCCTATACATCTATTACTAAGTATAAAACAAAAAAACACTGGAATAAAGTTAATTATTCCAGTGATTAAACAAATGAAAAAATGATTTTATTTTGAAAAATGTGCTTTGTAATCTTCAAAAGCATCTTTCCAGAACTTTTGAACTTTTTGATTATAGTCAGTCCAAAAGCTCTTAACTTTACTATAATCTAGGTAATCTAATAAATTAAACATAATTATTCTCCTATTATTACTATTTATATAGTTATTCTTTTTTGCATTTACAGGCTTGTAATAAAGAACAAATACCTATTTTAAGATAATAGATACAATTTAATTTTGAAGTCTTTTCTTTCTTTTCTTTTCTTCGTATATCCATAATTTACAAGATAGCCAAGAATTAAAATTATTTAATATTTTAATAATTAACGACATCTCCATCTTCTTCTTGCTTGTCTTAATCTACTATTAGGATCTTTTGCAGCTTTTGGAAACATTTTCATTTGTCCAGCTGATCGTGCGCAATAAGATTTTCTTCGTGCTGCTCTTTTACCCGATGGGTTTTTCTCTGTAACAGCTGTTGATAATTTAGAACCTGGATTAGCTCGTCTATATGCCATAACACCTTTACGTGTCATACCAGCACCTGATTTAGTTGGTCTAAAATTTCCAGATTTAACTGAAGTGTTAATTGGATTTTCTCGTCTCATTTTTTTCCTTGTCCTTTATATTTTTTATAAGTTTTAGATTTATTTAATTTTTTAGTATGCCTTCCAGGTCTTTTTATTTTTGTTCTTTTAAAAAATAATCCTGTTCCGTATGGATTACTTTTTTTTACCATTTTTCTTTTTTAATTTTTTAATGGCCATAGATTTTTGTAAACGACCTAAACCAGAACCTGATCCTGCTGATATTTTCATGTTTTTCTTTTATCGTAAGGATTTGGTTTATCTTTATTTTTAAATCTTTCTCTACGTCCTTGAGGATAGACATCTTTTTCTAATGGACTTTTTTCTTTAGAAATTGGAACAACTTCAGCAACATCTTCTTCTCTTGATGAATCTTGATCTTCCATATATCCTTCTTCATTAAATTCTTTTTCTTTTGAAATATTTTCAAATTCTACATCTAAAATATCTTTAGTAATTTCTTCTGTAGTTTTTTTTATCATTTTATCCTCTTGATCTATCTTGTCCTTTTTTAAAACCATCTTCATCAAATGATTCAATACTTCCTATGTATTCAATATCTGGATCAAAATAAAGTTTTTTTCCATTATTTAATTTTTGTTCTTCTTGAATATATTCCATTTCTTCTGGATTTAAATAATAATCTCCTTGAAGTCTTAAAGCATCTTCTTTATAAGGATCAGCACTTAGAGTTTTTTTTACCATTTTTTTTATAATCAGATTTAGAAGGCATTAAACCTTTTTCTAATTTTTTAGTATTAATCTTCTTCATCTAGTGTTTTTTTTAAAGTTTTAATATCTTTATCAGAAGCAGGTAAAATATTTTTTTTGAATTGATCAGTCATTTCAGATAATTTTTCTTTAAAATTTTTCATATCTTTTTCTTTATCTGACATTGATTCATCTGGTGTCATTTTAACTCGTGCAGGGTTTGTATGTTCAAATCCTTCTTTAAGAGCTTCTTTTAAACCAGCTAATCTTTTTTCTATATCTTTAGGCATAATTATATTACTCTCTTAATGATAATACCTTGTGGTTTAATTCCCATTAAACTTTGTTCAAAATTTTCACGATTAACTTGATCTTGATCAACCTCTTTTACAATTTCATTATCATTATCTTGCATAGCTCTTTTTAACATTGCTGCATCTTCTTTAGCACTAGGAAACTTTTCGTAAAATCTTTTATTTGAAGCTTTTACATCTTCTATTCCATATTGTTTATTATTCTTCACCATCTAAGTCCTCCGGTTTTGATAATCTTTGAGAAATTATACCTTGAAAACAACTTTGTGTAAAGCTAGGAATCATCATTTCAGATATAGGATTTTCTGGATGTTTAGTATGATAAGATATGCAAGGAGTTCCTCTCTTATCCCATGCTATTAAAGCATATCCTTTTAAATCCATTCTATCAGTAATTGTAATTGCTGCTGTATGTAAAGCATCTATTATTTTTTCGTTTTCATGACGAGTTAATACTCGTGATGATGGCTTTTTATTAAAAACGTTAAGAGTAATAACGTTTGTGTTTTCTATACTTTGTAATTTTTTCGTCATAATCTTCTTCAGGGTCATCTGGGTGTACTACTAAAAATCCTTCTCGTATTCGCATAAGAGCTTGTACACAAGTGTCGTGTACATCGTCATACTTACCGTAAGGAAATTGAGCAGATTCCTCTATTACATCTTTAGTCCATTCTTTATCAAGTGTAAAGACTAAACCACCTTCAAACATACTTGCAACGCTATGTGTTCTTGAAACTTTATCTCTATCTGGAGAAAATGTAATTACAGGAACACCTGATCTTCTCATATCTTGTATTAAAGATTGACCCGAGGCTCGTTTTTCAATTAATACACCATCGGGCATCCATTCTTTAAAACTATCTTGTGCACGTTTTCTTAAATCTGGATATTCTAATCTTTCTTTCCATGCATCTAATAATATACATGCAGCGTAAGGTTTATTTTCTTCATCACGAGCTGTAAATACTCCCCATGTAGTGCATGCACTAAAGTCGGCTGTAGAAGCTGTACTAAATGCTGTATCATAAGATTGTATTACATAACTTAATACTGGAATTTTTTTCTCGTTATATATATTCCACCAATTTCTTTTAATAATAGATCCCTCTTCATTTGCTGGTTGCTGTTGATAAAGCGATTGCCATACTCGTTGACCTACTGTATTTTTTATTTTTTCTAAATCTTCTTTTGAGTATGCCTCTGGCCATAAAGCATTTCCCTCAGCATCAATTGCAGGTAAATCTAAAACTTTCCAATTTTCTTTTGACTCTGATAAAATAAAACCTGCTAAATCTTCTTGGTGCCATCTCGTTTGTATTAATATTATTTTACCACCAGGTTGTAGTCGTGTATAAGCTACTGATTTATACCAATCAATTAAATTTTTACGTTGAACTTCTGATTCAGCATCTTCTCTTCCTTTTATTGGATCGTCTATAATTAATAAATGAGCACCTCGACCTGTTATTGCTCCACCTGCACCTACCGCACTATATGTTCCTCCTTGAGTTGTATGAAAACGTTTAGCACTTGTAGAGTCACTTCGTAAAGCTACATTTTTAAATACTTCATTAAAATCTTGAGATTGAACTTGATTTCTTACTTTACGTCCAAAATCGTCAGCAAGCTCTTGAGCATATGTTGCTTGTATAATAAATTCGTTTGGATTATTTCCTAAATACCAAGCTGGAAAGAACTCGCTACATAACATAGATTTTCCATGTCGTGGCGGCATAAAGACTGCAAGTCTTTTAATTTCTCCTGTTTCTAATAATTCTAAATTTTTAGCAATTAGTTGTATATGTGCCGGATTTTTATATCCTGGAAAAATATGTTTAGCATATGAAATTAAATTTTTTCTACAAGTATTATGTTTTAAAATAAAATTAAAAAATTCTATTACTTCAAGAGCACGCTTATCTTTAGTTTTTTGATAAAGTATAATCGCCTCATTTAATTTTTGTTTGATCGATTGTTCTTGCATTTTGAAGTCCTACTCCTATAGCTCCTTTTTGAATATATATATTAAATAATTCTTTTAATCTAATAAAGGGATCTCTTTTTTTACTAAGAACTAATTCCCATGCTTCTGATTTTTGACCTATTTTATTAAGATACCAAGCTAATTTTTGTATATCTTTTAATCTTAAATTTTTCATACGTTCACTATGTAAATCATTTGGATCTTCAGGATTTCCCTCGTTATATTTTCTTTCTTTAAAAGTCTCATCATTATTATTACCAGTTATATCAGCTCTATCATGAATAATATTAATATCTATATCTCTCATTATATCTAAACTATAAGCTATCTCGCTAATCCATGCATCGTTTTGACCGTGTAAGCTTATATGATCTAAGAGTATAAACCAATCTCTAGGAAAAATTGGAAATATAGCATAAGGGTGTGAAGTTTGTTCTTTTACACGTAACACACGAAACGTGGATCCACGGTCCATAATTTTACTATCCCAATATTGAGTTGTCATTATCGCATCATCGTTAAAGAACATTAACCATTTACCATGAGAATAAAGAGCTAACGTATTATTATATTTATGAATATTTTCATAACCCATAGGTTTAAAAGTTAGAACTCCTTGATTTGGATATGAACTTGTCTTTAAAAATTTTATAGTATCAATATCATCTTCATCTACTGCAAATAAAAATTGTAACTTATCTGGATATTTTGAAGTGTTAATTAATGATTCTATCGATTTTTTTAAAGTATCTACTCGCTTACGTGTAGGAAGTAATATTGTAATATTAATCATTCGTCTACCCTAAAGCTTATAAACTTTAGGGTAAACAAAAAAGTTTATTTAATCTTCATCATTATCAGAATAATCTTCATGATCGGAGGATTCTGAACAATCAGAATGTACTTCTTCTAAGTCATTTAGAAGATCATCTATTTCAGCTTGTTTGTCTCGAATACTTTCAATTATATCTTCGAAACCTTTTTTCTTTTTTCCCATAACCACCTCTTTTGTTTTATTTTGAGATCGTGACTATACAAATAAATTTATAAAAGAAAAGAAAATTATTTTTTATTTGTTTCGTAGAACATTTTATTAGTATTATCAGTTACCCAATCTTTATTTTCGACATTCCATTCCGAATGCTGGACCATATAGTCAGGCCAATGTGACGAAGTAGTAAAGCTAGATATGTTCCACAAAATGCGATTATTAGGCTGAATAGCGTAATTGCCGTTATCAAGAGCCAGAACGTGTCCGCACTTATGTTCTGAAGGGATCTCAGAATGCTCCGTGTCCAAGATGTTAGGTTCCGGATGAGCCCAATCAATCGTGAATAAATAATCACCGTGATGAAATTTTTTGTCATGACCTAAATATTTACCTTTTTGTCCGATTAAAAAATCAAAAGTAGTAATACTAGGATAATAACTAAATGAATTCCATAGCTGAAGATGTTCGAGGCTTTGATCTCGAACTTGTCCATCACCCTCACCACGGCTAAATGATCTTTGAAAAAAAGCAGAGATAGGGATTCTCCAATATATCGCACCATTTGTAAGTAAACAATGAAACAATGGCGCACGGCCTGGAATGCTCGCAAGACCAATGACCACGCACTCTTCAGCTTCTCCTTTATGTTTTGTAAGGTCATATAAATATTCTCTCCTTATGTTACAATAAATTGGCGGAATATTAGCATTTAAGTAAGACATTGAACAGATAGTATCTTTTTACAAAAATTTATATACAAAAATTTATATGAATATAAGTTATTCTTCACTATATCTACTTCTCTATCTACTACTAACGCCACAAAAACTTTTAAACTTTATAGATTATTTTTTATTTAAACTTAATACGATTTTTAAAAAAGAATAATTAAGATTTATTATTTTTATTTTATCTTTAATTTATATGCACTTGCCGTTTATCATTTTCCGCAAATAAAAAAAAGACTAGCGACTTTTTATAGTCGCTAGTCTCGATAATAATTAAATTATTATTTTAAGTTATTAACTAAATTTTCGAAGTATTTATTGTTCTCGATTATCTCGTTGCTAACTTTATTATTTTTAATAAACTCTTTATTAGAATTAATTAAATCTAAGTATAAATTTTTTTTAGATTTATCTAAGTAAGAATTTAAATCGATTATTAAATTAACTTTTTTAAATCGATTATTTTTAGTAGTGTCGTATTCTATATCTACTTTTCTATAATCGTTCTTAAAAGCTTCTTTAATCGTAGTTGACAATTTAGCTTTCTCGTAAATAGAAAAACTTTTAGATTTTTCTCTTTTAGTATTTACTAATCTAAAAAGAATTTTTTTAGATTCGTATTCTCTAAATGATAAAGCTATTTTATTTTCTACTAGATTTTTTTTAGTAGTTTTTTCCATAGTCTATTTTTTCTCGCTTTCTAGTAAGTATTAAATTAATAAAATTAATTCTATTAACTTATCTGAATATAATTAATAATTATTTTTTATTAAAAGTAAATAGTTAGGATAAATATTTTTACTTTAAGAGTGTACTACTTTTGTTCTATACTCGTATAAGTAGTATTTAAAAAGTAATAAGAAATAAAAGAATAAATAATAATGTTATAGTTATTATATTTCTAAAAAAATAAATTAGATAAATCATTTTGTTAATTAGTTTAATTAATAAATAATTATTCTTATTCGATCCAATTAAAACGTAATAATTAAATTAATAACCTAACTCATCATAATTTTTTTTATCATCGGATCCCTGCTGCTCACTACTGTGCACGTGTGTCAAGGATCCTGGTGGCTCAGCCGGGACGGCTGCGGCTTGTTGTTGCTGGCTATTACCACCTGCCTGATCACCTAGGATCATGGCGCCTGCATCATCAATCAACAACCCGTGATCAACACGGATTTGTGTCAAGTATTGAGTTAATTCATCCTCGGACATTGAATCAAGACTGTTTGTTTTAATTTCTTTTTTCTCAACTAAAAACCCTAGTAACTGAGATTTAAGTCTTATCGCATTGACTGCGGCTGAGTATTGACTATCTTTAACAGCATCCTTGATCAACAAGTCAAGTCTTTCAACCTCTTTTGACACTGATTCATTAGTCAAGCGCCTCACGTCTGTGCGCAGTCGGTCAATATACTGAATAATTTTATCTTTCTTTAGATTGCGTGCAGCTTGTACGTGAGCTGATGTAGAACTGTAACCTGCGTCAACAGCCGCTTCTCTCTTACCTTTTCCAGCAGCTATACCCTCGCAGAACTTCTTTTCAAGATCCGATAAAGTAGCTTCGTTTGTTTGATTGATTAGGTCTATACTTATCGCCATATTTAGCCAATATAGCGATTTCTTTTTGATTGTCTATTAAGAATTAACTTGTTTTACTTGTGCGTCTACACGTTGAATATTAGCATCCATCTCTTTTCTTCTTTCTCTATGTTTATTATCTATAATTTGCATAGCAAGATAACGAATAGCAATATCATCTTTATTAGTTTCAGTAAGATATACAATTTTATTATTTTCAGAAATAACAAAACCTTTTAAAGTTCTATCTATCTTGTAACCTCTATATAAACCTAAATTATAAGTTAATTTTAATTCCATAACTAACTCATATTTATTAGTATTCCTAAAATACCAATACCTATACCAACTATTATTAAAGCAATTAAACTTATTTCACTAATAATCATATTTTTCTTTCTATTATTTTTAATTTTATTTTAAATTTAAAATTATTAAATAATACAATATTAATTAAGTTAAATGTTTTTTTAAAAAACTCTTTACATATTTAAATTTTTTAAAGATATGGTCCTTATCTTTTACAAATTTTCCATTTTCATTTTTTATTAATTCATTGTAGTGTTTTTTTTCTTCTTCAAAACCATAATTAATAATTTCTTGTACTGCATACAAGAATTTTTTTTCTTTAATCATAAAGATTTAGAGTCCTTTTTAATTCTAATTTTATTGATATAATCATTAAATTTATTAATATTAAATCTAGGATTATATCTTTTACAAAAACTTTTTAATTCAGACACTAGTTCTTCAAAGTTACTAGAATTACCTATCATTTCAGCTATATCTTTAAAATGTTTTCTAGTTAAACTCATTTTATAAAAAAAATATAAATTAATAAAAATAGACTAACAGCAACTATAGATGAAATTAAACCCATTTCTTGAAATAATTCAATCATTTTTTTTCTTCTGACATATATTTTTACTTTCTTCTTGTTTAAAGTAGGCGAGTATCTAAAAAATTAACTCGCCTACAAAATAGACTATCTTATTAATATAATTAATAAAATATCAATATAATACAACTATTTTAAAGTATAAGTAGATTTTTGCGATTTACCCGCAGAACCTTGCTTATCTTTATCTTCTGTTGCTATAAAACCTCTTTCTCTATCCCAATCTAAATCGATTGTCTTACCACCTGCTTGTAAGAAATTTCGAATAGTCATTCCAGTTTTATATAGACCAAATCTTTTATAACCGCCAGATCCCTCTCTTTTAGGATTTTTAGCTACAATAATTTGTATCTTCGCATCTCTGTCGTATTTATATGTACCCTTAAAATCTTTAGGGTCCATAACTTTTTTAGCTTTAGGTTTAGCTACAGCTGGTTTAGTGTCAGCTTTAGGAGCTACCTTTGGCTTTTGTGCTATATTTAACATAGCTTTCTACCTTTCTATTTATTGTTTAATTAATAATAATATATACAGCAAGTAAAAATATAAAACAATAAAATATCCTAATTATCATTTATACTATATAGAAATATTAAATATAATATATACAATTTAAAATCAGTCTTGCGAGCAGTCTCGGGAAGGTATTGGCGGTATTGGCTCTACAAAGTGTGCCAATACCACTAGAACCGTTGGTATTCGCTAATAGTAGTGAAAAGGTATTGGTATTGGCTCTTTTTCTAAAAAATATTTTTATAAAATTATTTTTAAAATTCCGCTATAGTAAAACTTTTAATTAATAAGAAGTTAACCACATTAGCAATAAGAATAAAAAACCATAATAAATAAAATATCTAAAAAAATAAATCACGAAAAATCCTTAAATTATTTAATATTATCTTATTATATTAATTATTTATAAGGAATTACAAGTATCTTTAAGTTTGATTTCTATTTATTTCGAGTATTGAAAGAGTAAGTGTAGCTGAACCATTTGTAGCAGTTTGACCAAAAATATAATCATTTTCTTCTAATATAATAGGTCCCATTGCTAAATTAACAGTAGTTTTAGAAGGTATTGAATCATGAGCAATTTCATAAGAAACATTAGCGGTATAATCATGAATATAAATCTCAACATTATTATTATTTTGACTATCGTTAGCAACTTGTATGTTTTGTATAATAGCTCTACTATCACTAGGACTTGTATAAAAAGTAGTGTTAGCTGTAACTAAATTTGCAAATGCATTTTTATAAATATTAGCCATATTGATTCATGTACCAAGTTTTTCTATCCAATTCGTCATTAATATCTTTAGGATATGTCGAGTTTAATAATTTAATAATATCTAATAAATCTTGAATTAATTGATTAAAATCTTCATTATTATATTCTTCAGGTGCGTTATTTAAACGTGTAAGAGGTATCTTAGCCATAAGCTAATTTTTATCTACTTTCTACAACAATGTACAATTAAAGTTCTTTTTGAATCTCTAATTGTTGAGTATTTACCATCTCCTGCTCAATATGTTTAATCTCTTTAGAGAGATGAATCATACCGAGAGTCACTTGATAATGAGCTAAAAATTCACTAGCCCACTTTGCCTCAAGTGCTCTTTTTTTACTCAGAAGATCAAGTAACTTTGTCTCCATCGTTTTTTATCTCCTCAAGGGTAAGATAATTTGATGTTTTACTAATTACCTTATCCATATATTGCCAATCGAAATGTTTAAGTGGAATTTTCCACAGCATTTCTTCAGCTTGTTTTAAGCTATCACATTCACATTGTCCCGAGGCATAATATCCAGCTCGTCTGAACTGATAGCGAACAATCATTAGAACTGTGCATATCATAAAATGGTTATAATGTAAATACTAATTAAACCAGAAAGGAACGCCATTTTTCCATGTGGCGAATTTAACTTTTTCTTTTTTATAAAAGGTTTGATAAGCGATAACAGGATCCTCGTGCTTATATTCGTCAGGCATACAAAGCGGTATTTGAGTTTCTTTTATAACAGGTATTTTATTAGGAGGTGCGGATAATTCTTCATTAAGCTTAATCCACGAGCTATGAACTTTATTGTATCTATTTTCATATTCTTTACATAAATTATGCCATAATGAAAAAAGCCATAGATAATTCTCTATACTTTCACGTGTCCATACATTACTAGGGTGATTTATATAAGCTGCTAAATATAAGCGATTTTCACGACTATCGTTAAGCTTCCATACTCGTACTTGACTTTTACCTGACTTACTTGATCCACGGCTCTCTATTCCATCGCAAAGCCGGTGGGCTGTAGAGAGTAATTGCGCATACTCAAGTATCATTTTTATTACATGTTTATCGCAATGATACTCTGCACATTTAGAGGGATTTTTATCCAAGTAAAAAATATTCATTTAAAAATATAGTATTTTAAATAAATCTAACGAATACAAAAAATTATTTTTTATTTTTTTTAATTGAATTTATATATTTTCTATAAATACCAGCTGATGATGCTTTACCCATAACACGTGCTCGTTGCTCCATAGCAATCGCTGCTTGTATTTTATGTGCATGTGATTTACCACTACTTCTAATTTTAGAGACACTTCTTCTTGCATCTGCCTCAGTTGCAAATTTTAAACCGTGAATAGTACCTTTTGGATTTTCATCTGTATATAAATCAGAATGTTTTTTTGATCTGGCTGGTTGACCTGGTTTTCTTGGTATTCTTCTCATTCGTAACAATATATTGTTAATTTACTTGTGCTTGCAGCTCCCCACATATCGTGGCTATCTCCAGCTGAAAGCTCTTTTATAGTATTAATATCTTCAATATCAAATCCGTTATCTTCTGTAAAGAATTCATCAGCTTTATAATTAACATACTCCATAAATGGTTTATTTTCGTTAGTGCTATTTTTATGATAACCCCACCAATAAACTATTGCATATTTATTTTTATTCATATTAAATTATCTTTTATATATCTTCTTGTTAAGATATTAACAAAACCTTTAATGTGTTTTACATTTTCATAAATTTGTCCATAATGAGAACAAATTTCTTTTTTATTTGGTAATTGTTTTTTATAATTTTTTACATTCATAGTGTTTTTAATATTTTACGCATTTCTGATGTACATAAAGTTTCCATATGAGCTTCATAGTCACCATCGTTATTTGTATTATCATAAATAAAAACTTTATCGATAGACTTTAAATGATTATTCAAAGCTATTTTTAACTCAGCTTTTGTTTTATGATAAGTTTCCCAATTTAATTTAGATGAAGTCAATCTTATTTTATTTTTCATTTATTTTACTACTATTAATTAATTCGTTTAGTTTATCTACAGTAATAAATTTCATTTTCTTTTTTTCTTGTAATTTAAAAAATCAATTACATTACGTCTTTCAAAATATTTTTCAAATAATTTTCTTGATTCCTTTAAAAATTTTTTAGGTGTAATTACTCTGTAAATCTGAACTATTTCTCTATGAGGATTAAAAGCAGGATCATTTTCATTATTAAAGTAAAATTTTTTTGCAGTTACTAATCTATGAAAAGGACCAATAAAACGTATGGTGTTTACATGACTTCCTACTCCTATAAAATAATCAAATTTTTCAATCATAAAAATTATCAATTAGAACTACATTTCCAACTATTTTAGTTTGTTCTATTCTAGTGCGACTAGTAGTTCCTGGATTTTCGTTTTCGTACCAAAACCAATAATCTTGATATGCTTTTGTTGCTTTTTCATTAATTGGAAGTTTTTTTAATAAACCTTCTTCATTAACCCACATTATGTAGTTTTTACCATTATATCGACCTTGAGATTGTTCTATATAACCATCTACCACTCCTTGTAGATATTCTAAAGTCTCAATAGGTTTTTTTAAATCTGTTTCTATAGTTAGTCCTGATGACCATATAAAAACATGTTTATAGATTTTATCACTCATAAACTAATTCTCCTATCACTTTATTTTTTCCATTTGGAAAACCAGATAACTTATCATAAAGTTTTTCTGGATCATAACCGCATTGAATAGCTGCTTCTTGTATATCTTCTATCCGATATAAGTCATTAGCTATTACTCTTATCATACCTTCTTTAGGTACAATTGGTATTACTTTTATAGACATTTTCTTCCTTTCTATATTTAAGAGAGAAAAATCGGGTGGCGATTTTTCTCTCTATCTTAATTTAATATAATATTTATCAATTTAAAACAATATCTTCGATTTCTTTTTCACTTAAAGAATCATACAAGTTATTTTCGATATCTAATTGATAAAGTTCTCCATTATCATGTTCAAATAAAACTCTTGTTCTATCCTTATATATTTTAGCATAAAAGACTATTGGCCAATTAGTTTCTTGATCATATTTGTCAAAGTTATGTTCTTTAAAATGACGTGGCCAATTATTTTTAATAGCAATTTCATTTGCTTTTATTAATTCATCACGCTTTAGTATTTTTACTATCATTGTTATCCTTTCTTAAATTAATAATAACTTCTTTTAATAAGTAGTAATACATCTTGTTCTCACTAAAATTATATAATTTGGTAATTAGGATCAACGGTTCTTTGACTCCATTATCTCGTAAAGCTCTAAACGATTGATATGCACTATGATTATTTATCATAGTAATATAATATCCTACACTCTCGCATTTAGTTTTAAATATCTTTATGCCGAAATTTGCATAAGGTTTTCTTAATGGTTTTAATTGCATTTCTTCTTTTCTAAAAGTTCTAATTCCAAAAAGATTATTAGCTTCTATAGCAAAGCGACTTGTACCATAATCACTTTCTACTATCGCTTGAGCGATTATCATTTCATCTGGTATTTTTTGATTCTTAGAAATAAATTGATTATGATAATCTATACATCTTTGAAGTTTAACAATAAATTCTCTATTGTTATTATATTGAAAGGCGGGTTCTTTTAAAGTCGCTGAAAAGTTTAAGTAAGTGAAAATAGTTAGCCATAGTAGTATATGGATATAGACTAAACCGTGTGAATAAAGAGCTTTAAATGAGCTTTTTTTCATTGTATTTAGTAGTATTTTAATATTTATTAATTTTAATTATACAAATGAATTAAATTATGCTTTGACAATAGTATTTAAAAAATACTAGATTTTCATTAATTATATCAGTACCTAAACTTTTACTAAACTGAATAGATTTTTCCATTCCTGCAATCATACATTGATTCCAATCTAAATATGTATTAGAAAAACTAATTGATTCTGTACAAAAATTTTGAACATAACTACACATAATCATTATTAAAACAAATTTCATTAATGAATTGTAAATTCAGTTTCTAAATTTTCTAAATATTTAGGAATGTCTTTAAAGTAAGGAAATACTTCTAAATCTGTAAAATTAAAATTTTTCATTTTAGACTTTAAAAAATTAAACATTCTGTATGTTCTAGGAAAAAATGGTTCATTATCAAATTGAGGAAATTCTAAAAAAAGTTTTTTATGACTATTGTTTTTTTCATAATATTCTATTTTAACCCAGTAATTGCGTACAGGAGTTGAATGAATTTCATTTATTAGCTTATTAATTTCATCTTTAAAATCAAACATAAACAAAAGATTATAATTATTAATTAATAATTAACAGTTAGAAATTATTTTTTTTATTTGAGGATTATCTTTTAATAATGTAATAAAACCATTAGTTAATTGATTTACTATTATTTCTTCTTGAATATCTTTTCTATATAAAAAACCTCCACTAGTTGTGATACCTCTCTCATATAAAATTGCGTGAAAACATTCGTGAATTAATGTATTTATTTTTTCTAACTCAGAGTCATTCTTAGAAAGTGTAATTATTTTTGTTTCTGGATCAAATTCTCCATGATCGTTGGTGGACGCTGTTTTTACGTCCACCATAAAATAACCGACTTTAATTTGAAATATATCCTCTGGTATTCGCATTAATTTGAGTATTAAGTCCTATGTCGTTAGCTTTTGCTGAACCACGACCATAAGCTACTCTATCTCTAACACGAAAGCTACTTGATTTTGAAGATAATTTTACTCCCTGATCTTTTAACCATTGAGCTATTGCTTGTTCTTCGTTTTGATAAGTTAAAGGTAAATTATTTGGATTATCAATTCCAGTATAATCTACAGGTTTATTTGATTCTAAATATTTATCTCTTAATCTTTGAGATAAACGACCAGAACAACCTTGTTTAAAAGCATGTTTCATTTTATTTAAATCACTTTTATTACCTGGAACTCTTTCAAATTCATTGTCAGCTAATCTTTCTACTGTCTCAATAAAATAATCTGACATGTGTTTAGCTACAATTCTATTTGATTCTCGACCAACAAAGTGAGTAACTTTAACTTTTTTGTATAAATCATCTAATTTTGAAGAGGTATAAGTTTTACAATAATAAAGTTTTGCAGTTGAAGCAATAATCCAGCTTTTCCATGCTTCACGCTCAACATTAAAAGTTTCTTCATTAATAGGTTCTATACTCTCATTATCTTTAACTTCTCCTAAGGAAAGATTATGAGCCTGTAAAAGTTTTTGTGCCATATCTGCAGCCATCATTGCTTCGTTTTCAGAAGCACCTTTATCTTTAGATACAGCCAAAAGCTTTTGTATTTTTTTTATTACATCTTCTTTTGTCATTTCTACCTTTCTTTTTAGTTATTTTTTATAATATTATAAGTCGATTACTTTTGCGACAGAATTATTTTTATTTTGTTCCAATCTTTAGCTAGAGCACGTTTTTCAAATTCTTCTTTTGACAGTCCTATTGCTAAATCATTTCCTTCTTTACTATCAAATAAATAAACTTCTTTATCTTTTTTAACTAAAATAAAAATTTTACCACCATATACATTATAAGCTTTATGCCAAGCTAATTGTTCTACACTAATTTTTACTTTAATTTTTGTATTATCTCTTTTAGGAGTTTTAAGATATTTACC
>Ga0194115_10003297_pt1 | contig 18287 bp, 14 predicted proteins | sample TA2MahsurfametaG_3_FD_148656 | JGI IMG/M metagenome (GOLD analysis project Ga0194115, IMG submission 148656) | Freshwater microbial communities from Lake Tanganyika, Tanzania - TA2015002 Mahale S4 surface | ecosystem: Environmental > Aquatic > Freshwater > Lake | place: Tanzania: Lake... | reverse complement strand
GAGAAGGGGCGGTTCTCCTTGACGTTCGAACCATAGTTTTCTTCTTCACGATTAGACTGTGGAGAAGGATCTCTACCAGTCAACACTACGTAGGCATTATGGCTAGGTACGTTGGTACCCTTCGCCGTGCCGTTATTTGCGACAGGAAACCTGAGCAGTTTCCGATTTGTACTTCTCCAATATTCCTACCCAAGCAACCTGGAAGCTTGAAGGGTATCGAACCTCCGATATCGGAAGTAAAGGTATAGTTGTCATCCCCGGTGACTCTGACGCAAAATCAAACACCATTCGCCTACAATTCACACTGAGTTTCGCACATTTTCATTCCAAAGCTTTCAGTAAGAAGACTCAACCTGAGACTTTCCAGATCCACTAGTCGATTGCTCTTTCACCATGAACGTGAAGTCTAGCCAGTTTCTCGGGAACGTGCAATAATCAATCACCAATTCTATCGGAATCGATGTGTCAGCTCCGGGTCATGGCAAGCAAAGAACCTGAGATTCGAGAGTTCCAGAACGCTTTTCCAAACCGATGGCACGCTTATACGAGGTCACCTTTCGAATGTTGGATCTCGGCCCTACTAGGTGACAGCCGCGGCGTAGCTCGAATATCCATCGCAGCTACTCAGAAAGCCCTGGCTTCAATTTGTTCTGTCGCGACTCGAGCTGGATGTGTCCTTTGTTCGGAGAAGAAACGGCGCTCAGCCACTGATTTCAGATTTCTGGATCATGAAGTGAGTGTTGGTGAGGGTGTTCTGAACCTGCACCGGAAGTGCTTCACATTGACAAATCTAGATTAGACATCGTCCAACAGGCAAGAGGCACTGCTTCCAGATATCGTGAGATTCAAAATAAAATTTCCCTCGAAGTTCGCGACATGGGTCGACTATTCCATGGTCATGTCGTTCTCTTCAGGCATCATGCGTCACCATCATGAGGAGAGCTTCTCCGTTAAAGAATCCGTCAGGCCAGTCCAATTTTCGGGGATGCCAATCGTCAACTGCAGCATCCAGAAGCGGAGAGGAGGCAAATTCTTTTGGGATTGCGATCAGGAATACATGCTCCACCGATCATATTTCCCAGCGCAACCAGTGGGGAGGACTATTCTCGTCGCGACGGTAGATTGTTGTATGGGTTCCCACTTCAAATTTGAATGGGACCTTCAGTGAAACACAACTTGGCCCAGCTCCCTCCACTCCAGAAATCGAAAACTGGACTCAGCCTGGGTATGATGCATCCGTATCTTGTATCCTTCTCGGTTCTGGTCACATTCACTGTTTGTTGCGAAGCGGGCCTGGCACGGGCAGAAGGTGGTGCGACTCAAGGAGGAGACATCTGTTATCACAAAAGAACACTCGGGCAAATTGGGCACTCAGAAGTGAACAGGAAGAAGAGAAGAGTCCAATGACAAGAATTGCTATGTATGGATTAATGGGTATGTACAAGACGCTATGCGTAAGTCTTTTGTCGCCTACTCCTTCGGGGTGCTGAAGCTTGAGTTACTGGAGCCCAATGGATCTTCCTCGACAACTTTGCGAATGGCAGCCCGAATCTCATCGACGTTTAGTTCGATGGAGAACTGTTCTTGGAAGGCATGTCGGATCACTCCTTGACGATCAAAAACGATCACACCGCCTAGGACCATACTTGATCCTTTCCCGAGAACCTCCCTTCAATACCCTTGTCCTTGCAACGTTGTCTTAGAGCACCAAACTTAAAGACGTTGGTGAATAACGGTATTCTTCGTTGGCCCAATGCCGCATACAGTGCAAGCCTTTCATCACGAAAGAATGGGAATTTGAAATGGTTCTGATACAGGTTGAGTAGACCCTCATTATCAACATTGATTTCCTTCACAACGGCCCACGCTCCAACTTGATTTTCAGCAAACTCTGAAATCAGTTCGCTAAGAGCCGCCCCCTGTTCGAAACAAAGGACACAACCAGGTCGTCGTACGACGAAACAAACAGAAGCCACAGCCTTTTGAGTCTTCGAGACCACGGACTTTCGAACGACATGACGACTTGCACGGTGAAGATCAATCACTGCCTCCTTTTCTCGGACATGTCCAAAACTCAGATCCAATGGACGTAAGGTGGCTCTGTAGATGCGTGGCATCACTTTGGATAGACAGACGGGGATTCCCGAATCGTCACCCTCTTTGACCGTCGTTAATCGAAGTTCACATGACGCTTCAGATTCATATGAGGTGCTATCGCCGTTTCCCAAGGTGGACTTGTCACTTCTAGAAGAAATCGACTTCATGGTTTTTGCGGACATTCAAGTGGTCGAGTTACAAAAGTTTTGAGATGAGGGCAGTGGCTAGGACTCTTCCTTGGGGAAAGTTCCATGCGGCGGGCTTCGGATTCTGTGACGAAATGAGAAAGTCTTTTGAATCTCACGTCCGTATTGCAATCTCGGCGTTATGTTCTCGAAAATCGGATACATAGCGGACAAATTCTTCAATTATCGACACCATCAGGAATGTGTGGAGCTATGCCCACCCGCACAATTAATAAATCACGGAATTGTGAAGGCGCAAGAGGTGTGAAGCGCTTATACTGGTTTTCCCCGTTGGTTCTGTTTCCGTTTCCCTTCTTCCTGGGAATTTTCTCCCTGTCACACTCTATCGTTCCAGCACCCAATCAACGACGGTTGAGAGCAAGCTTGTTCCAACAGTGAGTGATACCGCATGTTTCTTTTGGGGAATGACCTATCTCAGAAATATGTGTGTGTATATGTGACTGTGACTGTGCCAATCAGACGCCTACGAAGGTATATATGTATCTCAACTATAGTTCATATCTTCGCGGTTGTGAGCTCTTTCAGAGCATGCCACGTGGAAGTACAATCGCCCTCCAAACGAACGAACGAAATCCTCATGATGATTGTTCTCAATCGCAACGACGGTTCATGTCCTCCGGTATCATACATCACAAGTCGATGTTTTCCCATTACTCATCCTTAGGAAGTGCACTGATCGATATCCCTATAGTATCATCACGATGATATCATTATCTAGGTTTTCTTCTTTTACCATTTTGGTCGGGGCTGGTGCCATGTTCATTCGCGACACTTCAGCTTTTTCTCCAGCGTACGGGCCGTATGGTCAACAGATCATCCCTACGCGGTCCTCTTCTCTACATGCCAGGCCACCTCCGACTGCTCGATTCAATCTGGAGGTGGTTGAGGCATATGAGGCCCAGTTAGACCTAAAAGGTGTATCGGTCATCGAAGATGATGATTTCGACCAACAGAACTTCGAATTGGATGAATCTATCCAGGAATTTACTGTTCCAGAAGAACTTCATCAGAAACGGATTGATGCTGTCATAGCTGCGCTTATTCCAGAACTATCCAGATCGATATGTGGGAATCTTGTAACTGACGGTATGGTCCAAGATGGGAACAACAACGAAGTCATTGATCGAAAGGCCTTCAAGGTGACCAAGGGAACGATCCTTCGTGTGAGACTACCAAGGGGTGAAAATCAACTCGAAATTGAACCACAAAATCTACCATTGGATATCATTTACGAAGATGAGCATATGATCGTCCTGAATAAGGCAGCAGGTATGGTCGTCCATCCCGCTGCGGGAAATTGGGACGGTACAGTCGTCAACGCACTTGCATACTATTTGCAATCCAGTCCGTACGGGAGTGGTGACTTTGTTGGGATGGATGAGGGAGAATCTTCCGCTATTCCGCATGAGGATCCTATAGGTGCTGATGGAGAAACCACATCTTTTCGTCCTGGCATTGTTCATCGATTGGATAAGGGAACAACGGGCGTTCTAGTGGTGGCGAAAACAAGTCAAGCTCTGGCCGCATTATCGGCAGCCTTTGCTAACCGGACAACGAAAAAGACCTATTTGGCAATTACCGTGGGGAATCCTGGTCGTGATGTTGTCATCGATAAGCCCATTGGACGTCATCCGATACATCGTCAACGAATGAGAGTCGTACCAGACCCTCATCGGAAGGATTCGAGTGGAACGGCGCCACGAGATCGATTATCGCCGACCATGATGCTAAAGGGCAGAAGGGCTTTGTCTCACGTCGATACGCTGGCCTTTGACAGTCAACTATCCCTAGTACAAGTACGTATCGAAACAGGCAGGACACATCAGATCAGGGTTCATTTACAAGATCGACACACACCCATCTATGGTGACGATATCTATGGTATCGCTGACTGGAATAAGAGACTTCTCAAGACTCACGGTATTGCGAGACCGTTACTTCATGCATATTGTCTAGAGGTTGACCATCCTGTGACTGGTGAACACATGATCTTCAAGGCGCCTATGGCAGAAGACATGAAAAAGTTGGCTTTCACGATATGGCCTCAGGGTAAGGATGATGCTCCCGAATACTTTATCTGAGAAGCTAGATTTACAGTGACTAGATCAGTTTTGTTTTTACTCTCCCATCAAAATTTAGTCATCCATCTGGAATCCGCAAAGGAAGCATGAGCGATACCTCCGGTGACATGGGTAGGCTTGGTCCAGCAAGCTTGTTGCTCACAAATTAACGCGCAGACCGAATGCGATTGCGTCTCGAGCGAGGCATCGACGGGACGATGAGGCAGAAAACAAAAGTATGCAAGGACAGTCTCTCTCTTTCTCCCTTCGACTCAATCAGAGTCTGTAGGACGTCGGTATTTTCTTCGTGAATCATCAATCATTCATGGTCATTTCCTTGAGATATAATTCGTTGAAATCGCTTCGTCGAACGTATTGAACAACGTAGGCGTTACTTTCGCTACCCCCGAACCCGTATGTGGAGCCTCCATTTCCACCAATCCTTCTCAATAGTCGAGCCAAAATGGGAACACCCCGCTTTTTTTGACCGGCACCAGATGGGGCGCCGATTCTATTCCTTCCACCATAGGCATCTTCAAATACCTCCTTCTCTGTCACCTCCTCGACGACGTCATCATTGAATCTATACCAAAGATCGCTCTGTGGATCAGGTCGAACATACGAGTAATAATGACCCATGCCGTACTTTCCCACGTGAACTACCACCGATTGTAAATCGTAGGTTGTTGAATCATCTTTGTCCATTCCAGATGCTTTACAGATGGACACAAGGTCCAGTTCCGCAGGAAAGGCTAATCGATCGTTAACTTTATTCATCGAGTCCGTCATTCCATCATAGGTGAATCGTTTCAGATGAAACTGCAGTATTGATGGAAGACCTTGTGCAATCAGCGAAGCTCCCTTATTGGCATCTACCCTGTCAGCTCCTTTTTCGGGTCTCCATCCATTTCCTTCCGATACTCGCAGAATTTCTGGTTCACCGAAGGTCTCGTTCAATGATTCCAATATCGTCGAACTAGACGGAAAAGTGACATCGTGCGTGAGTATTTCATCTTCGAGCAATGAGTCGGCTTTCGTTGGCCTTACGACTCAATACGCGTCGCGGAGTTCTTACTCACCTTTTGCCGACATCCAAGGAAATATCAAGGAATACCTCCTCCCTTCGCTTTTCTCTTCCAGACCCATCCAACGCAGTTATATACGATTCAAAGTATCCCTTGTAGAGGGATGAAATGGATCCTTGTTCTAGAACTGGAAGTAACAATTTCCAGAATTCTTGAGAATCCTGTTGTACCATAGGCGGGATTCCAAGACGAAAACAAAAGTTCCGTGGAGCGATGGCTGGTAGGTCGTTCGATGATGCATAAATCATTTCCGAAAACACTTCACGTAGGGCAACTTTAGCACTGGATTCCTTTTGCGGTGGAGGTTCCGTGTTTTGTTCTTCATTTCCGTCCAACATGTCATCATCATTCTCTTCTTCAGGAGACACGTCACCCTTCGCTTCTTCCTCGTCGCCCAACGGTATCGGCAAGACTTCCTCAAGAGCCAGTTTCCGTAACAATGGTATATGGAAGGCACACTGCAACTGTGCGTTCATATAACATGTGTTTCCTAAATTTTTCAAACCGGATGAGACCAGAGATGGATTGAGTGCAGCCGATCGAAGATCTTTCAAGGCGGCGACGACAGTTGATGACACCAGGAGGACAACAACAAAGACTGACAATACCCGAAGACGAAATCGCCACATGATGATTACAGAGAATGGTCAAAATGCGGAGAATGGTTGAATACCCAATGATGTGTTGTTGTCGATGAAGAGAAATCGTAAACACTCGACAGGTTTGTGGAGTTTAATGCCTGATGGGATTCCTTGTGATTGACTTGGATCTCATCGCGACGTTCCACGCGTAAGTTGCCTTGATTTCTCTGTTCGGCTCGACGCAACAACTGCAACTCCATTCGACCCAGTCGAGGCTCGCCTTCTCGATGCTGACACGGTCCTTGTAAACTACACATCACAGCTTAATAAACAATTCATGTGATACTTTCTCAAATTATAAAAAACTACGAATATTGAAAATAGCAAAGATCTGCCTTGGCCGGTTTTAGGATCTCTTCAACCGTAGGAATGCTGTTAGTGATGGAGATCCTGTGGATGGTGAGATGCATCGACTTCGTCGACCATTTTTCCGACAGAGTCTTCGTGGTGGTATAGAGAATGATCGATGTCACTTCTTGTGATCTGACTCTTGATGAAGGGTAGATACGCTGTAGCGAATAGGGAACATAGTGAGGCCATCAAAATCGCTGGCTGAGCAGCCGGTTCACCCGGTAAAAAGGCTAGGATCAAGGTCGATGCGAGGCCTGTCCTAGTAATAGCAACATTCATCCCCGCCGCCGTGCACAGCACACAAAGCTGTAGTGGAATCCAACTGGGAAGGAAATAGTGCAATGTCCTTCCAAAGCACATCCCCGCCATCATCAAGGGGAAGATGTATCCACCACGAAGGCCGCCTGCTACAGTAAAGGAAATCGCCACAAGTTTCGCTAACCCTACCAACAAAGACGTCCAGGCTGTGTCCATTTCGAGACCTGTATACCCCGTCGTGGGCCACACATTTGGTAAGTCTGAAGCTGGTTTCCAATTGGCGACGACCTGAATCTCTTCCTCGCCCCAAAACATAGTCTTATAAATTCGAACGATGTACGTTAGGAGAGTTGACTCAGATATTTCAATGGAAGGTATCGATTCCAATTTATCCTTACCTGCGGAACTAACAAACCAATGATAATAATGAACACTCCCGCCAACCATGCTCGGTAAACGACCTTCGAGTTCTCTAGTAGTCCAAGTTTGGTAAACATGGACATATTTGCAATGTGAAAGGTAGCAAAGATATAAGACATAAATGCCCCGACCAAGCCCAAGAGACCACCGACGACAACGAGAGAGGGTTCCGCCATAACCATACGTCCGTCTTCTTCAGACATATCCCAGATGGGTGCAATTGAAAGTCCTGACAATGATCGGAAGACTACCAAACATATCTCTCCACAGAAAACACTTTCCACCAAGTGTTCAAAATATTCGATACCAAATCGCGAACAGACTTCGAGTGCAAAAATACTTCCTCCCATGGGGGCACCGAAGAAGGCTGCTAATGCACCACTCATCCCCATAAAGGTATGTTTCCGGACAACATTGACATGTTTTTGTCGAAAAATATTCCTTGAAATGAAACCCCCGATGGCACCACAGATCGCTACAAGAGGTGCTTCCGGTCCTAGGGATCCACCTGCCAAGATAGAGAAGAGACTTGCAAAGACCATCGGCAATACATGATTGATCGGAATGTAGGCATGGGTATGGACACGAGCGATGGTGTATGGTAAGTCCCCAGGTTCTCCCATGCAGATAACTGTCAAACCGACGCAGGTGACTAAAATAGAGACCATGAGCGGAATATAAAGCCAATAGTTCTCTTCGTCCCAGTTATCCTTGATGAAAGTTTCTGGAATAGTTTCCCAAACGAAATCCAAACAAAAGTAAAGCATTGTGTAATACAACCAGCAAGCGATGCCACAAACAGTCCCTATGATGAGGGCAAGGACGACACTTTGAGGAATTGTTCCTTCCGCTAGACTTCGTGTATCCTCTAGGAAAGTACTCTTGATCTTTTCAAGGACCAAAATGGTTGATTTCCGATTCCCATCGTACATACTAGTACAATCCGCACTGCGATTTATCCGACCAGGAGAATCGACCTCTGGAGAAACAGGAAGTACGATGTTTGGAAGAAACTGGGTCGATCCGTACACATCATGCACAGTGTCTTCTTTCAGAAGTGGTGCACGCTTATCGATTTCTGCCTGATCGATGCCTTGACCAGAAACATCACCATTGTGGGGGTGTGAATGAAGAAGTGATGATTCCTCTGTAACAGCCTCGTAATCTTCAAGGACGACCATTCTTTTTTCGGTTGGGAAGTTATTTTTATGAAAGATGCTCGGATCGGACGTTGGGGGAGGCGCAAAGCCACAGCCAAAGCCAATTTCGTCTGAATGGTGTCAAAAACCAGGTTCCCAAGTTCCGGAATTCAGATCCTGTGATTTCCGGACGATGTACAAAAATGCAAAATTTGAGTTCTGTAGTCGTGCATATATCATCGCTGCTTAAGACACGTCACTGGGGTCCTACTTAACGCGTTTTTCACCTGCTTCCGGCGACCGTCACCATGATTTGGTGTGGGCCAAAGGTATATATACAAACTGACACACCCCCAGTTTTACTTCCATTTATGTGCCTACCTAAAACACTTCCAAACTTCTTCAGAAATCTCGGCAGTAGACCTGTTGTCAAGCCAGAGGAGCAATTGCTTGTGACGGCGAGAGGCACCGGCACATCTCTCTCTGGAACTGTCTGCTGGAAGGAAAATGCGAACATGTGACGTCTTACGTTTTTACCCCAGTATCGGATTTCAGAGGTATGATGAAGGGTGAGCGGGAACCCCTGAATCCGGTACTCGGTTGGTGTCCAGAAATCAATGGGCCATTTCTGCTCGCACTCTCACAAAGCGAAGTTGTGACTGCAAATCATATCTCTGGACTGTGGACTCCGAAGGCCCGCTGACGAAATCGACCAAGGATTTGGCGGTGGGTGGAATTGTTATCACCACAAGGACTACGAACGGATTGCAGCATCTGTGAGGCTATGATTTACCCGCCGTCAAACTGATAAAACTAGTCCAGCTACCTGAACGAATCAAGGAAGTGTAGATGCAATCGATAAGATGGAAACGTTTGAAGTTACAACCATAAACGACTGACAAAACGATAATTGCTCCTCTGCTACGATCGGCGTCGACAGCGCGGTCGCCGTCTTTTGAAGACGAACATTCTCCTAGTACTCCAATAAAAAAGTATAGTGGAAAACTGATGGACTCTGGCTGTCGCCTGGAAAACATCAATGGTTTTGACTGAAAAGGGGGTTATATTACTACTTGAAGAATGCGAATTAGGACAGAAAACCACCGAATCGCGTACTTTTTGCTTGTACGACCGATTTGTTGTTGTAGGAAAAACGTTATCGGTTACCCACGTTACATTTTGTTTACTGACAGTCACATCCGCATGAATGCTGACCGTGCAACGATGTAGTACTGTAGTTGAATCGACTCCGTTACAGGTCGCATGAAATAGACCCCTCTACGGAATTTCGAAAATCTTTAGATATGGGCAGATCATAATTCAAGCTCTATCCGACCATCAGTGTATTTGACTAGGGAATGACCACCGTGTAGGGATCCAGATTCGTTGATGTTCACAATATGGCGATTCACATTCTGGGTAGGACAGAGTGGTCCACAAAGAACTTTCACTGTGAAACGAAATTGCATGTTTAATAAGTTCGGCATTTTGTCACTATGTCAGTGATAATAAGATGAAATCTGACAATAGAGATCCATCCGCCTGATTCTCCTGTAGTGTAGTGGTTAGCACTCTTGACTTTGAATCAAGCGTCCCAGGTTCGAATCCTGGCAGGAGAAAATTTCTCTTTTTGCCCGGCCAGCTATAATACACCGCCGACGGCGACGGCTTCCGCCTGATTCTCCTGTAGTGTAGCGGTTAGCACTCTTGACTTTGAATCAAGCATCCCAGGTTCGAATCCTGGCAAGAGAAGGCTCCTTTTTTGCTTTAGGGGGCTGCGGCCTCTCTAGCGGTCTACTTTTTTGCCTGACCCTCTCTTTATACGTCGATGTGAGGTCGTACAAAAGGCTATCTATGCTGTTCTGATAGTACAGTATTTCAATCATAGTTTGGCATGTGAGAACCAAAGTTTTGAAAGTACTCAATGGGTTGTAATGACAGCGAAAGGCAGGTGTCATAGGAATTTACCGCATATTCCACCGGTTTCCTCTAGAGATCTGCCGAGCCGTCGGACGACTAGTGGGATTACACCTCGAAAAGGATTTCAACGGTGATGGGCAACGCGATAGATCCAAGCTCGTTTCGACTGGAAAGAAACCACTTCATCCATCTCTGGGCTCCAAAATCGGAAATGCAAGCCTATTTCCAGTGGGGCTTTCGAACTTGCGTTCATACATATCATTTGTTGTTTCTGCGTTTCCTACTTCTGATCTTCATTATCCAAGTTTCGTCGAGTGTCCCTTCTTCTTCTCCTTCCGGCAATCATCCCAAACCTATCATGCGTCGGATTCTGCCGCAATGGGGTCGGCGATGGTTTCACCATCGACAGCAAGAACATGCTTCGGACGAATTGTTGCGTGGCATTACGGGGACATCGCCTACTACCGGGAATAGCACCACTCGACATCGTGCCTTCTTGGCAGTAGGATCCAATATGGGATATCGCTACGAAAATATTGCAACTGCTCTCGAGATGCTCTGCGAACCATCCTCAGGAACTTCATTACGTAGGACGTCATTCTTACATCAGACTGCGCCTATGTACATAACCGATCAACCGGTTTTCCTAAATGGCGCGGTAGAGATTGAGACAGATCTTCAGCCACACGATTTGTTGAGACGAATTAAGTGGGTAGAGAATGAACTTGGGAGAAACTTCAGCGAGGTACGGAATGGACCCCGACCAGTCGACTTGGATATACTCTTTTTCGATGAGTTCGATGTCACAACGTCAGAGCTCACTCCACTTTCAGTGAACACGACGGACTTGATAATTCCACATCGATTGATGCAAGAAAGAGCTTTCGTCTTAGTCCCACTCATCGAAGTTGCCCCAGACGGTTATCTACATACAACTCTGAACTCCACTATTCACGACCTCCTGAAGGTTCTGTGTGGGCAATCCACATCGACTGCCCAAGACACAGTTCGAGTGTTATGCCTACCGCGCGGAAGATTCTTGTCGTTCCATGAAACCATCATTATGGGTATCCTTAACGTTACACCAGACAGTTTTTCGGACGGAGGGAAGTGGAACTCTTCCGTCGATGCGGCTGTTGGTCATGCGTTGCAGATGGAAGAGGAGGGAGCTGGAATCATTGATATTGGTGGTGAATCGACAAGACCAGGTGCACGCGAGATTCCCGTGGAAGAACAAATTCGGAGAGTAGTCCCAGTGATACAGAGTATTCGGAAAGCGACGGATATCCCCATCTCCATAGATACACGGCATGCTGCCGTTGCACGAGCGGCGATAGATGCAGGTGCCGACATCGTCAACGATGTTTCAGGTGGGACATTTGATAACGAAATGTTGCCTACCGTGGCCGAAATGAAGGTTCCAATCATCTTGATGCATATGCGTGGTACTCCCGAATCTATGCAGACCATGACGGAATATGACGATGTTGTAGACGACGTCGTCGCAGCGCTAGTGGAACGATCCAAAGCCGCGGAACGTGCTGGGATTCCACGGTGGCTACAGGTTATGGATCCAGGCATCGGGTTCGCTAAAGACCAGACAGGAAATCTACGACTTCTAAGGAACCTGACCAAGATCAGAAAAAAGCTTGAGAACATGCCACTGTTGCTGGGTACTAGCCGAAAAGGTTTCATCGGCAAGCTGACAGGTGCGGTCAGTCCCGAAGCGAGAGACTTTGGAACTATCGGTTCATGCATCGCAGCTCTCTGTCTTGGCGGTGACGAAATTGGATGTGACATTTTGCGTGTCCACAATGTCAAGGCAGCCAAAGATGCATGTGTCGTCATGGACGCGATAAGAAGAGCCCAGTAGAGAAAAGATTAACAAGTATCTAAGATCTTTACCTTACTGCTAGTCATCTCTACGAGCTCCTTGGCCACCCCCCATGGCCAGGCTAGCTTGCAAGGCGTCCTCCGATGCAACTTCGTCTCCGAGAAGTCCCAAGACGATGCTATACCTCCACCACTCTTCCGGAGAACTCGGTCGGAGAGTCACACCACGACTACATACGGATCTGGCCAAGGAAAGAGTTTCGAAGTCACCACACTTACAGGCAGCGTATACAAGGGCGTGTTCCAACAAGGGTCTCACGTCAAATTCCCATGAATCTTCGAACCCCCGTTGTAGCTCTGATGTAAGGATGTCGAAATATTCGACATCTTCGTTCGGGTCATAGACTCCGTCGATGGCTGATGAGAGTAACTTGAAGACACTTCGCCACTCGTCTTTCGATGTATCATCTACGACTGGAAGCCAAAAGTCGGGTGCCTTGTCAGCAACAATGTCTTTGAAAAGGAGTGTACTCAAATACGTGCTCTTCTCGTCCTGGTCTTCCTCTCCACTAGACGGTACACGAATATCGCCAAGATTTAGTAGGTCCCCCATCTTATGAAGTGCTCTTGCCAGACGGCCTCCTGCACCAGATAACCTACCGACTTGATCTGGTGATGCAAGGAGTGATGCAGCCACGCAGACCATTGGAGAGAATTCGAATGTTTTCAGATCGGCGCCACATTTGAGCTGTACGCCAAGCATCGCAGCCCAGGAGTTTCGAAGATTTTCCCATCGGTAGTTTTGTGTTGAAACTGTGCCGTTTAGAGTCAAGCGAAGAAGGAGGAGGGTCGCATCACTTAATAGCCTTGGAGTGGGTGGTAACCATGTCATCACGTCTTCTACAGCCGGAATCCAATTGTCTAGGCTAAGCGATGGGAGTGAATCACCCTTCACGATGATTTGATCATGTCCACTCTCACTTGATGTGCTATTTTCGTGTGCATGGTCTTCGTTTGATGTGTTCGACTTGTTTTTGCTGAACAAAGCGTCCATGAAATTCTTTGGATCGTCAGCTTTCTTGAACTGAGATTTTCGCCAACCTACAGGTGCCTTTCTTGATGGAACATCCCACGCCGTACCGGTGGCGAAGCCTGTATAGTCTAGAACTCGCTCGTAGTTGTTGTCATAAAGTCGTAGTGCCTTGCTCCGCCCTCGTCCACGCTCTTCTCGATCCAAGGCGAAACGGACTCCATATCCGGAAAGGATGGAATCGAAATATAGGAGACCACATGCTTCAAAATTTCTAGTCCCATCGGAATTCGCACAAGTCGAAATTCCTTCAGCAGTTCTCCCCTCTGCATCTAAAATATGTGCCATCGCCCATGTCGCAACACCACCAGCGAGTTTTTCACCCTTGTCTATCGCAAACATAGCCAAAGGTTCCGCCTCGGCTCTACGTCCGCCTACGGCTAGCCCAACCGCGATCAAGGCCGTCGCCGTATTGTATCCTGGTATACTTGGTCGTAGTATACCACCCCGACGCTCATTCCAGTATGCAGCCACGGATCCCGCAGCTTGGAGGGCAGCGGTTGAGTCGCCAACCGTGTGAGCAAGATCCAAGGCTAGGCTCAGTGCCAGACCGTCTCCCGGGCATTTCTGCAAGTGTCTTAGCAGGATTACTAGAGCCCTTTTGTGATCGTGACGTAACATGCAATCCAATGCTTGCAAGTGCGCCCGTTCACGAGGATTTAGGTATTCATCGTCCTTTTTAGATGCCGCTTCTCTGGCTAGTTGCAAAAGTTGAATCGGAGGCAACCTATCGACGCCCGAATCTACTTTGGAAAGTAGATGGTCGACATAAGACACGTAACCTACTCCAGTCTGTACCAACATGGGAGAGACTGCAACATATGCTAGCATGGGTGCGGATCTTCCTCGACCCGAATTCCATAAGGAAGCGTGCCTCAATAGCTCCGACCATGCCAAGGCCGCCGAGTGGGCACCTTGGGTGAATATACCTTCTTCCTCCCCACCGCCTGTGAAGGATTTTCCTTTCGAAGCTATCCCGATCACAAAACCATCCAACGATGCGACTGCCTTTGCAATGGCAGTATCGCCTTGCTCTTCCTTTGCAGAAGATACTCCAAGGAATGTCACCGGCTCTCCAAAGAAATCAAGATGAATCTGACCTCCATCAGGCAATTCCTGTAGTGCCTGTTCGTAAGGATCTAAGACGGCACTGCCGCTGTGACCATTCGTGGATGTTTCCGAAGAGAATCTTCTTTCCCGTTCAGTTCGAATGGGAGATGCAGGATTCTGGGCTGCCCTTGAATGGATTTGGAGTGACACCGACGCAGGACGGTGCAACGCCGACAGTCCCTGGCGCCTCAACACCTCCTTCTGGATTCTTCGGAGGAACGTCATTGCATAAACGAAGTGAATCTTACATGCAGTATTCTAGGGCTACGAGACTGTAATCCATACGACTAAATGTAGCTCACAGTCAATATCTGCTTGAAGAGAATTACATGTGCGGCATGTCTGGTGTCACACAACCAAAATGGGCGCTCATTTTTCTTTGGCCAGTATCAGTCAAGACCGTTAATAAGGGGTGTTGATCATGCCTTAATCCCACCAGGATAAAGAACAGGCCCCTTTGACGCCTGAAAACTGCCACCATCACACTACCAGGACCTTCTTCCTCGGTATGGTGGACTCGGCTACCACATCTTCCCTACAGTGCTATTCAACGACGCCTTAACCACAGCCAACTCAAAGCATAAATTTGCAGGTCCACTCCGATTCTCACGACACACGAGTTTCCGTTAGGAGACTATTGACTCCTGGTCGCCCTACTTCAACATCGATAAGCTTCGGAGAAAAAAGAAGGAAACGTGAGCAAGGTCGTTTATTGCCGTAAGTGCCATCATTCGCTGTTCAATTCTTCTAACTCACTGTGGCTACGAAAAAGTCGTGATGTGACAGACCCTGCAAGACAAAGGTGTGACACGTTATAGTCGATTCGACCAACCACTGCTTCCGCTTGGAGTCTAGTCGGCGGTGTAGCTGTATCGAAGGGTAGTGATCATTCATTTGCCCCACGGCTGCCACATGAGTTAAGAAAGATGCACCTGCGATGAAATCGGGATGAAGAAAACGCCTCGTCAAGCGGGTGGGAATCCCTCCATTTCCGTATTCATCTCCCTCAAGCGTCCATTCTGGATGAACTGTAGTCAACAAATTTTCTGCCGACGGACCTTCCAGGGGTTTTCCTTCTTGTCCATATGGATCACAAACTTTGTTGGGTCGTCTCGCGAAAGGATCTGGACGGGGCCTATTGTTGTTATTGCTGCTGCTGCTGAAGAATCGTGTGGCTCGAAGAGGCTGTATGGTGACTTCTAATCCTGTATGCGACAATATCGTCGGGTGCACATGCCTCGCCGCATGCGCCGAAAGAAGTGATCGCGTCGTCGTGATGAACATTAACAGTAGAATCGTTCCAATACAGGTTGTCGCTTGGGGAACAAAGGGTTTGCATGAACAAGATGATGTTCACTTTCCTCCAAGTTCTTCCCAAAATAACGATCCCTCTAGTCGGTGCACAGACCAACCCAAAACGACATCCCTAGTCGGCGCACAGACCAAATACGTCACATGTCACATGTCACATGATGAACACTGACTCACGCGAACCATCTTGTCGTTTCGATAGGCGAATTGTCGTCGATCCTTGTTCGCCACGCAGAAAACATATGCTCGTCAGCCGACCAGGACTGAAAATTCGAAGCGTCATGTCGCGACATTAAACACTCAATGTCGCAGTGTTGATGGTTGTCATCTGGAAGCCTTTTCCTCGCCAATCATGAACCCGACTAACGGTAGGTCATTGAAAAACATCCCATCACACACAAAACTTGCCAAAACACGTTGTCGTATTTCCGAAAAGGACCACGAAACGCAGTAGGAAGACCAAACGCCATTAGGTCCAACTGTAAGTCCATACAGAATGCCTGCTAAAGAATTTTTCACGAGACTGAAGCAACGAAACAAGCAAAACAGAAAGGAAATGACGTCTGGAACGTCATCGACCTTATATCGCGACGAATCATCACTTCATCGGCAGCAGGCTGCTGGAAGTCAGACGTCACAAACAGAATCTCTGAATTACCGCCCTGGAGGACCAGTCACAGAAGAATCCGTGTACGAGTTCTATATACAACAACTTCTTCCGGCACTCATGGCGTCACTTCCTATCTTGGTACATCGGATATCCCAAGACCTTAGTGAAAACTTGTCAAAATTGGCTATTTTTCTGAAGGACTTTATACTCCCCGCATGGGTCCATGAGCAACAATCGACGGATCACCTATCGGCATCGCTGGAGAGGCTCTGGGAGTCAGCTGCCCTGAACAGCAGTATTGCGGAGTTTCTAGCAAAATCCTTCGATACCGATGCGGTCGGACAAATTAGTCGGAAAGAACTATTGAATATGACCGAATTTATGATTCGACTACAGGCCAAGATTGCACGAGGGCAAGAAGCTCCCCTCAGCTTTTGGACATGGTTTTCTCGCGAGTGGCCCTTGATGGATTGGAAGATAGGTCTATTCTTGTGGAGAACCTTCGGAGGAGTCCTGATAGGTTTGTTTGTTCTCAGTGTTATTCCCGGAAAGCTTCACTCTTGGAGTGGAAAGATCCTTCGCTGGCCCATCCTATTGTTGACGTATTCTCTCATTATTGTTGAGCTCATGGTATATATTGTTATTCGCGTGGCCATCCGCTTGGCCGAGATCTTGATTGCTCAGCCTAAGCATCGAACCCTGAGACGGAAGATGGCACAAGCCACATCATACGAGGAGTGGTATGAGCATGCGGCAGCTTTAGATATCTCACAGAAGCGGGATCGTTGGCAGCGAACGACTAGTGGATCTTCTGAATACAACTGGGGCTTGATTCGGCAGTTGATGCAAGACATGAGGACCGCAAGAGAAAAGCACGACGTTTTGGAGGCAGAAGCCGTCCTGCAACAATGCACTCGCAAGAATGTCGGAGGAATCATGAGCGAAGACTTGTTCAGCTACACCAATACCGGAGAGCCTAAGCATCTTGTCAAAGATTTCATCGACGAGGTTACCAAGACTCTGCACTGGATTACAGATGAATCAATTCGAGTGATGCGAGAAAGCAAGAGCGAGGACGAAAGAGAACAACTGCAATATCAACGACGCTTAGAGCAAAAGGTCCGCGGAGAAAAAGATCGCCTATGGAAAGCTGTTGTATCCTGGGCAACCCTTTCGTTAGTTGGCGACGAAGAACATCAGGAATCCACTCAATCATCTCGTCAGCCCCAGAGTTCGCCTCGAGAGAGAGGCGGCAGCGCCGAACACACTATCAGCAGCGATGGCAGCTATGCTGGTGATGGAGTTTCGAAAAGTCTCCCTCATTTTCATCGTGAGCAGCTGATTGCCTTTTTGAAGCGAGCACGAGCTGCTTATGGGCGTACGGCGCTGTGTCTTTCGGGGGGAGCTATGATGGGCCTTTATCACTTTGGTCATCTGCGGGGGCTCATGGAGACAGATTGTCTACCGCATATTGTCAGTGGTACCAGTGCCGGGAGCGTTATTGGAGCCATTCTTTGTACTAGAACAAATGATGAGCTTCGCAGAGACTTGATGCCCGAGGTTATGGGCGTTAGAATGAAATGCTTTGCCCGATCTTGGCCCGATCGCATCCGATCGGTCCTTAAGTATGGCCATATGTTCTCGGGGGAAGAGTGGCTTGAAATGATCCAGTGGTTCACGTGTGGATTGACTTTTCAGGAAGCGTACAACAAGACTGGGCGCGTCTTTTGTATTACTCTAGCATCAACTACGAAAAAAGCGCCCCCAGTTTTGTTGAATCATATCACAGCCCCACACATCACTTTGGCATCTGCAGTAGTGGCAAGCGCCGCCGTCCCTGGCTTTATTGAGCCAATGCGTCTTGAAATCAAGGATCCTGATGGTAACGTCAGAAGTGCGGGCAACGAAACCTACTTTGACGGATCTATTCAACATGATATTCCCGTCAACGGATTGGCCGAACAGTTGAATTGCCAGTTCTTGGTTGCCGCTCAGTGCAATCCCCACGTAGTCCCGTTCTTTTTCAATGCTAAAGGCGGCGCAGGAAGTCCGTCTCGTTGGCGATCAGGCGAACAGGACTCGAGCTGGAGAGGTGGATTTTTGCTGGCTGCGTTAGAAATGTACCTCAAGAACGACATGAAATCCAAGTTCCGATT
>Ga0194115_10003295_pt1 | contig 18289 bp, 19 predicted proteins | sample TA2MahsurfametaG_3_FD_148656 | JGI IMG/M metagenome (GOLD analysis project Ga0194115, IMG submission 148656) | Freshwater microbial communities from Lake Tanganyika, Tanzania - TA2015002 Mahale S4 surface | ecosystem: Environmental > Aquatic > Freshwater > Lake | place: Tanzania: Lake... | reverse complement strand
GGCCTGCTTCGTCGCATCCTTCACCATATCTTCATCATTCCCCTCTTGGACACAAACATATCCTACTTTGTCTCCATTTCCCTTTAGGATGACGGGTGCGTAAAATAGCTGATCTGCACGGAAACGAAGTTTAGTCTCCTTGCAATCTACCATGGGATCCGAAAATCCATCAAGATGACCTGTACCAAAATTGAACAAAATATAAAAAATGAGTGCGTCCAAAAGCACAGAATACGTCGAAATCTCTCTATCTCTGACATCCGAGGAACCATCAACCAATGAAACAATCAAAGAAATCCATCAGGAGAATGAACAAAGAAACGTACCACTGGACTTCCAAGTGGTGGGATTATGGATAATACTGGAATCAAGACCGACGACATCTTCACGTTGAGTAACGAAATGTCTCCACCAGGCATCCTTGATATTCTTTTTGAGTTCAGCACCCAAGGGTCCATAGTCATAAAATCCAGCATATCCATTGTAAATATCAGATGACGGAAAGATAATCCCTCGTCGTTTACATAACGATACAATTTCATCCATATCAGGAAGTTTACTAAATTCTTCCTTTTCTTGACTATTGTTGGCTGGTGGTGATTCGATGGCCGATGAGAATGTACGGATCCCATAACTACTACGACGAGGTGAGGTTGTTGTCACCGTAGTATGACCAGGAACGAACCATCCTGTTGTTGTCGTTGTTGTTGTTTTCGTGGGATGAGAAAAGGCTGATACCACCATTCGACGGCTATGACAGCCAGCAAGTAGAACAAACATCGTAGTCGTGACAGAAAACTTCATGTGTCAGAAATATCTTTCCTTGGTAGGGGAATCGAAAACAATAAAACAAAAGAAAAATGAAAGGAATCCAAAAGAGCGTGAATCGTTTTGGAAAGGGGGGGGGGAGTTAACCGATGGAGGAACGAGTTCAACGGAATAGCCAAGTAAAAGACTAGAAATATATGTCTTGATTTGTTGACACCTCTAGACTCCTTTTGGATCACCGTTCTATCCAGCTACCGGTACTGCCCTCTCAATCTTTATCGTGTAAAGAAAACCGCTCAAAATAGGTTGGGAATTTGATGGATGCGTCACTCTCCACATCATTCATCCACCCATCACACTTCGGGTTCCACGTTCCCTGTCCATGTGCGGCACCACGGTTCGCCGCCATTTCCCCTCCCCCTGATTCACTGTCTTCTCGCCCCCACTTTTTGTTGATCCTACCTACGTACGGTAGATAGGAGACATCCTCGATCACCGACGGAACGACCTACTTTACCTAACTACTAGACCGGGATCCGAAATGCTAGGGCCGCCCATCAGATGCCGTATTCACCAGCTATGATCTCGTCTTTGTTCTTCAAAACACACTACCAGTAGTTCTCATGTCGGCACGCGGACCAGTTTCAGCTGGACCTACCCTTTTCCAAGTTGTTAAACAACACAACCATCTGCAGACCATTTTTGGACGAAAAGAAAGTATAGGACTCCATGGAGTAGCGGCTATCTCTATGTACATTTTACAGAAGGAGCCTTTAACCATGTTGGTACCGACTGGGGTCTGGGTAGTACCTAGGATCAATCCCTCCATACTGATAGGGAAGACCGGTGGCGGATACTATCATTGGAGTACCATCCGCGCCTGCTACGACGTAGTAACCTCCGTTCCCATACGGATTCATCCCTAAGCCAGTAGCAGCTTGCTGCCCAACAGTATTATTTGGTAGCATCATCGGTGTCGTTCCTGGAATGACTCCTCCACCCATCATGGAAGGAGTTCCCCCCGCCGCTGCCGCGGTAGCAAACCCATATGCTTGAAGTTGCTGTTGTTGCAACGCAATGGCAGCCTGTTGTTGCTGTAGCATCATCTGTTGTTGCTGGATCGCCAGCTGCTGTTGTTGAAAACATACCTGCTGGTCATAAGTCAGTTGATGTTGTTGTAGGTTATTCGGTAGTCCTAATGGATCGTGTTGCGCTAGTTGTCCTGCTGACGTCGGATCGACCACGGTTTGTGGCCCAACCGATTGATTACCGAACGATTCTTGACCAGGAACGGGATATTGGCTGCCTGGGGGTATCAAGGGCTGGTTTATAGTAGTAGGCGCTTGTTGCCTCAGAGTAGGGGGTAACTGCATTGAAGTCGAAAACTGTTGCGTCAAACCACTAGGAGCTGTTCCAACTGAATTGGCCGAAGACCTCGTGGTGTTGCCATCACCCCTTTCAGTGTACGATCGACTACCCATGACTGATGGTAAATGATTCCGATGATTCCCCCCAAATGAGTGCTGCTCATGTACAAAGTGCTGACTTCGACTAGCAGCGCTCAAGTCGACTGATGATGACATCGAATCACCTCCCATTGGCAATACACCAGGCCGACGCAAAGCATGCGCGAAATCGACTTCATTAAGGGAATTCTGAAGAAAACCAGTCGAATGCCCAGCATCAGTATAGCTAAACGAAGCCGATGCGTACGTAAGCTGGCTAACGGACGCGATAGAGCCTGCATCGGTTCCCATAAAGTCTCGGCTACCGGTTGGTACATAATCGGTATAGCTTGCAGAAACTTGTCCGCTTGGATTCGCCATCAAACGGCTTAGTCCTTGGGGTTGATCTGATCGTCTGGGGCTATTCTCAACATCCAGGCCTGCTGTTGCATGCAAAACTTGGCCTTGACTCTTTCCACTGGAAGACTGCGGTGTTCCACTTCGACTTTGCCTACCACCAAGTCTTGAGGCCTGCTGCTTTTCCCTAGTCTTCTGCACGCTCAACAACTTTCTGCGACAAACATTCGTGTCCCAAGGTGCGTCCCAATATATATCACTCAACATGTTAGCTTGATTTTCGTTCTTGTTGAGAGGCGGATTCGTTGACTGCTTACTTCTCCGCGTAAAGGTACCGCCAGTCAAGAATGGATGTTGGGCTACCTGGAAGGCGGTCCACCGCTTCCACGGATCAGGATCGAGAATTCCTGCAAAACAAAAGTGAGAGTGTATTGTGAAGCAGTCGAGGCCCATCCGTCTGCCATTGCTTACCGTAGAGAAAATGAACGAATAAATCTAGGCTGTCGCGATCCTCAGGAGAGCCACTTTGACCTTTGTGGACAACAATATCTGCCAGACGTCTTCGCTTAAAAAATCGGGCTGCAGGTTGTTGCTCCAACTTCGCAAGCCCGCCTTTCTTCTTAATTTCACTCTGAGAGAGAGTTTGAATGTACTCTTGCTGGGTACGCACCCTCCACTTAGCGGAGCCACTCGACGGCTCCACTCGATTTCCTTGGTCATCCTGCGCGGAGGGCGGCGACACGCGGCTGGATGGGAGGGTCTTGACAAAGAATTTCGATGCATTTGATCCTTGGTCAAGCATCCAATCTGAGGGCTTGGATATCATTTCGCAGATGCGACTCAATTGATCGTGCTCGTGAATCCCTGGCAAGATAGGCAACCCAAGAAAAAGCTCCGCGGCGACACAGCCTAGCGACCACATATCTATCGCAGAATCATAGGGTAATCCCAACAATACCTCGGGGCTTCGATAAAATCGAGATTGTATATAAGTGTGGGCGGACTGCCCCTCGAAACAAGCTGACCCGAAGTCAATCAGCTTTATCTTCTTCGCCGCAAGAGAATGTCCTACAGTGACTGTGCTCCCATGTGTCACTTGGGAATTCGAAGGTGATTGTGCCATCGTAGCCGAGAAAGGAGTGAGACGAAATTTCTCAACAGTCGGCATTGTCGCGAGGGGATCGGCAGAGGATGGCACACTCTTGGAGGCGGAACGGCGGCTCTCCCCAGCGCTTACGACCGAGTCGGCGTCGTCGTCGGAGATCAAAAGAATGTTCTCGGGCTTCAAATCACAATGAACGATATTCTTTTTCGCAAGCTGCTTGACACTCAATACAGCTTGTTTGACGAAAATTCGTACCACCGATAGGGGGAGGCCACGGAACTGTCGTTTCTTCAATACTTCATACAGATTCATTCCCAGCAGTTCAAATACCAGGCAAAGGTGGTTCTGATGCATAAAGTAGCAAACCAAGTCAACCATGTGTTCCATCTTGTCCTCACTATTTGGGGATGATGCACTACGGCCGGAGGCCGAGGATGTAGATGCTGCAACCTCCGATGAATGGTTCCCCTGTGTTAGGGCACGGAAGATATCAATCTCCACAGCCGCCTGTCGGGTATAGGCTGGTTTGTTCTTGACAATCTTGATTGCTACCAAATTGCCCGTTTGCACATGAACACATTGAAAGACGTGGGCAAATGTTCCTTGTCCCAGCAGCGACTGTATTCGAAAGTCCGCACGGTTCACATCCATCTTTTCCTTACTCAAAACATGAATCTGCGAACGAGATACTGAGATAGCATCATTCTCATGGACAATCAAATTGCCTTCGCAATTATCAAGACCCATGTTCCATACACGTTCAGATGGATGAGTCAAGCATTTTCCTTGCGAAAGGCTTCGTAGGACCGAAGCCTCCGATTTCGACGCTTGTGAAACATCGGCCCGACTTCTCGAGGAATTCTGGAGACTACTGGTCGGAGTATTGCTCTGACTCGACGCTCGGGATGAACTAGTTTCAATAACTGCAGACAAGCCTCTTTCCTGTTGAGCAATCGACCCTCCCCCCCCAGCCCATGTGGACGGTAATGAATCACGCGGATGATGTTGTTGATGCTGTGCTTCTCTTGCCCGTGTAGTCTCTAAATCTATTTGTGAAAAGGCAAATCCATGAGGCGATGTCTCTGAAGAGGACTTCGGATGTCCACTTTCTTCATCATTACTCTTATTCCTGTTGTCGCTGCTTCGGTTTTCCTTGGTCTTAGGCGAAATGCGTTTCTTACCACGCCGTGAGGAATCGGATTTCCACGTGTCAAACAATTCTGTGACATGAATCGTCATTTTCCGCAACACATTCTCGGCTCGAGGTCTCGTTCTGTGATGATGGTGATCTCCATGATCAGAATATTGTTTCCTTGGGACCTTGGACGTTCGATCCACCGGTGTTGAACCTAAAGTCGTTCCCTATGAACGAGAAGAAAATCGATTCCCGGGTTAGAGCTTGCTTCTGTATGTTACAGCATACATTGTCTTCCCGAACATCCCTTGGGATTGTAGTAGATAGATAGACAACGCATCAACTAAGTAAGTACGTACCGAACTTGCTGGATTTGTATCCTCACTCCCAGGCTCCATGGAACTTTTGCTTGTCGAACTATCTCCTTCTCCACCTCCACCACAACGCATTGTCATTATCGTCGTAGTCGCAGCAGGGTTACGATACTTCGCATTTTGATACGGTACAAAGAGGGACGTGTCGGTCCGGCCAATTTTCGATAGTTTCTTTGGTGGACCCCGGAATCGTGGGTCTTCTCCACCGTGGGCCCGAAGACTTAACCTCAGACCAATTCGTCGATACCCTTCATCCACTTGAGAACTTGCCCCACTCCGTGTCGAATCGACGGATTGATAACTTCCCACAGACGTGTAATCGTGGGGTATTTGTTGATGTGTTTGTTGCTGTTGATTTTGGTACTGACGATGATGATGATGTTGGCCCGGCTTGCTCTGTTGGTTCTGCCCTTGCCTTCGATGGATCTGCTGCTGTTGTTGTTTTTGTTGTTGATTCTGCTGTTGCTGCTGTTGAAATTGCTGGTTCTGCCTTACAACATAGCGTTGTTGTTGAAAGGCCGCCGAATGTCCCTCTCGTGGTGCGTCCATGTTTGGAATCGTAGCCGTTGTTGTGTTCGATGTGTTTTCAAGAGTCCCACGTTTATCTGGTAGCACAACTGTTTCTCGTAGGGTACTGGTGATTCTGCGTACGTACTACCCGATTACAGCTCAATGATAGCGAGAGAGGGAGAGACAGAGATTGATGGCTTTTGGCTAGCGGTCCCCACTTTCAACACGGGCACCACTTCTCTCAGTACTCCGTGCAAAGCGGCTTGATTTCCAAATAACCCCCTGAGGAAGGTATAGCCCAACCTGAGGCGCACTCCAATACAAGACGCAAACTACAAACGTCTCTCACGCAGCCTCTTCCAGTGTCTACTAACAATCAAACTGTCTCGTCTCTTTCTTCGGAATATACAGGGACGCAAAGACCGGCGAGGATGTAGTCGATTCGGGCTAGGAATCTCCTTCATTTGGGGATGGATGGGCATCGTGTTCCTTGTCCCGGTTCTCACGTAGAACCGGGGGGGGTATCCCCTTTCTCTCCCTACGGCAAATAGGCGACGACCCCTCATTTTCGTGACGTCGAGTATGACGACTGCCAGCGCAGAAGGCAGATGGTGTCAACCATTGCTTCATCAGCAGGCTTATATCGCATTGAAGAGACGCAGCTTGCGGAATCCCGTGAGAACAAGTGTTTGGATTTATGGGTCCACCGACGAACGCCTGCAATGCGAAGACTTCAATGACCCAGATGGCACGTGCGCACATTGTGCTTTTTGTACCGATACCTATGATATCCTACCTATGAAGGGGTTTCACATGTGCAAGTATTGTTTGAAGTGAACGAAAGCTATACCGATATACCTTCGTCTCCTAAAAAGACAATATTCCTCCCGCTTTCTTCTTCGTTCTATGAACATTTTAAGTGGAACTACACTGCTGCTGCTAAATGTTCCTATTGCTACGACGATGATACTGCTAGTGCTACAACTATGATTTCGCCTCCTCTCCTCCCATGGAGGATATATATCCACACAAAGGTGTAGGAGAACGATTTTGAGGGTAAGTCAATCATCATTGTTCTTTCCATATCGGGTCTAATTTTTCGGAACCAGAAAAGATGCGAAAGCCATGAGAGGAATTCGGTGGGTGTATTCCATGGTTTAGTGATGTCGCGAAGGCAAGGATCATATATCATAGAACTTTGAAGCTACTTTCATAGATGGGAATGATGTATATATGTATATATCTTTGTCGTATTCTGGAGTAGAAACCAAACAAGAGCCTACTCCTCTGGGAGGGAAGGACATGTGAAGAAACACTTGATTGCTGATGAATTTTTCGAAGGACAACCAAAGAAAGGAAAGCGGCACCTAGGGTGTGAATGTTTTCTTGATTCCAAGTTCTTGTGGAGTTCCCCCTCCTTTTTAGGTACATACAATGGGGGCATTGGAACTTCCTTCCGGTGATGATAGGAATCGAGATCGGAAGAGTTCAATACTCATGATGCCTACTAATGATGACTCGGATGATACCGACGAGGAAGACGACGACGATGGCGACAATGTCGTCGTCGATGTTGTTGCTGATGATGATGAGGCAGCCTTGGCTTGGAGGTCAGCAATCATTGCATCCTTCGCATCCATCTCCTTCTTGTGTTTGGCAGTCATCTTATCCACACGATTGGACAGAATTGCAATCTCATTCATATAGGTCAGATCATTCGATGCCTGATAATCGACGAGTTCTTGAACATATCGTTTAATGTCACGAATTTCATCATCCTTGGAAATCAAATTCTGTTCATGACAACGTTCCAATTCCGTTTGTGCCAAAACTAAGTCACACTTTGTTTCGACAGCACGACGCAGTTGTTCGGACATTGCCTCTGCTTGATGTTTCATCCTATCAACATGTTCACGGAGTCTCTTAATCTCATCATTGTATTGTTGATATTGTAGACGTTGATCTGCCATTTTGAGTAAACGTTTGGAACTCTCCACGACATCTTCCTCCTCTTCCTCCGATTCCACTCGTTCATCTTCGAGTTCTGGTACATCGTCGTCTTCGAAGTCTTCGTCATCAACTTGATTGTCCGACTTTTTCTCATGTTCTCGAACGGGTGAAGACGAATACGAATCACCCGTCGTATCGGTCGATTTCCTTGTGAGTTCGTGTTGACTATTGAAATTCTTGTTAAGATCCCCCCCATTCATGATTGGCTGATTGGGTTTTGGAGCTGTCGATGCATCCTCTTCAAAGGGATTACGATGATTCCTTCTGGTATTATTCTCTGGAGGACGATGTCGAGGAGAAGAGGAGGAGGACGGCGATGACGATGGAGTATGCGGAGCCACCACATTCGAAGAACTGTCTTCGGCAACGTCTTCCTCTTCTTCATCGTCAAGCAACGATGCCGAAGGGTTGACTCCTCGCATCAATTGCGAGAATTTTTCTTTGTTAATTTCCTCCCCATTCATCATATCTTCTTCGACTTTGTCAACAACATCATCGACGTCGTCTTCTTCAAAGGGATTGGAGTTCTTCTTTCGACTGTACGCATCATCGAACTCATTGTCATCTCCCAACAGATCGTCCAAGAGACTTTCCGCCTTGGAGCTGAGTTCTGAATATTCTTCTGGAGTCATGTGATGATGACGATGACTTCTTCTTTTGCGATGACTGCTACTTCGTTTCTTTTTCTTAGTCGTCGACTTGCGTCGTTCTCCTCCATCGGTTGGACGGTAAGTCTCGTGATTGTCTTCGTCATTATCATCCTGTCCAAAGGGATTGATCCAACCATTCGTAGTTTCGCATGCTTTCGATTGTACCTGAAGATCGAAATGTTGTTGTTGTTGTTTCTTGGTCATACCCATGATTAATTCTGGATGGGTTACTTTCAATGGCAACGAATGATGATGTGAAGTAGTAAATTTAGAAGTTTGACCCGGGTTTCTCGTGCCAAACACTAGGAGAATGAAGTGTATATGGCAAGTTTCTGTTTCTCACGACTGATGCTTTGACCCACACAGAGAGAGAGGGAGAGTAAAGGTTGGAGAGTTGGAGGGTGGAGGGTTTCGCCATCTTCCCTCTCTGACAATCCAACGATTCTTGCAATGAGTTTTTGGATGTAATTACCGTAGCGGATCTTCGTTAGCGGGACTCATGAGTCTGCCTTCCCACGAGTCACACTCGCATTCCCCATAATAAATGGAGTCCCCTGGACATTTGTGAAAAGTCCTAACTCAACGATGTCTCGAACGGCTTCCACGTGGCATAGATTCTGGAATCGTATACTGAAAAAATTTGCATTTTTGTAGACCGAAAGGGGGGAAGCACGTAAAAAGGGGAGTTTGAATTTTGGGGTTGAATGACGGGGCGAAGGCGCGGAACTCGATCGAAAACCGGACGGACCATCTGTCGACCCGTCCTTCCTCCGCCCGTATCACCCCTCTGCATCACCGAGCACTATTGATCGAAGCGGACACATAGAAATGGATCCGGGCTAAGTGAAACGCTGTAACTAGGGGGTGGTTTGGGTGAGGATCAGTTTAGTTTCCAAGATGTGATCAGCTCCACGAAATTCTCGTTGCCTCGCGGTATCGTTGTCGTGTGTTTCTATCTTTTTCACACTTGTTTCTGCAGTTGCTAAGTACACCAAAGACAACATAACCAAGGAACGCGATCATGTTTCGAACACGGGTAAGTAAAACTTTTTGTTCACCATGGATATCGAATACCCTACTTAGTCAGAAAGAACACAAAGAACCAACTGCCCACAAAAATCAACCACGTCCCCACTACGGCATGTCGACGAATGGTTGATGGGATGGATGGACTGGTAGTTTCCATTTCCTCTAGGACGGCTTGAAGCCGCACAATTATTTCTAAAATGCCCATGGAGTTGAAAAAAATTGGAAATGGTTATTAGTGGTTGTTCCCTCGACGGATGTCTAACTTTCCAAATTCTTCTGGTTATCTTCTTCTCCGTCTCTTCAACGATAAACCAACACACCACCATACATCACATGTACACACACATGTACCTCTCCATATTCAATGTACAGGCAATCTTTCGTAAATTAACTCCGTTGGGAGATCGTGTCTTGGTCAAACGTGCACCGAAGGAAGTCCAAACAGCATCCGGATTATTTTTACCAACCGATTCGACGAAGGATCCGAATGAGGGAGAAGTATTGGCTGTCGGACCGGGTGATCGGGATGTAACCGGAACACTTCATCCGACTACTTTACAAATGGGTGACAAGGTCTTGTTACCAGAATATGGTGGTACCAAAGTTAAGATGGGTGATGAAGAAGTCTTTATCTTCCGTGAATCGGATATTTTGGGGAAATTTGAATAAAGAAACCAAAAGTAAAAACAAGTAACAACAAAAGCAACAACAACCATTTGCAAAAGTTGTACTTGGCTGATCCACCTAAACTTTGTCGGTTCCTTTCGACTCCTACTACTACTATTTGATTGTGAATCGGATTGTCCTACACATACCATGTCACCGTTGTGTTTTTGAGATAGGGTAGCTTAGATTAGAGGTAGAAGGAAGTAAAGAAATGTGTCGCGTTGTTCTTTTTCTCAACTAGTATCGTAGTGTCAATCGTTGTTTCTGTCTCAGGCACGACAAAAAGAGAAGGGGTGTTTCCAAATCTCGAACGACTTATATCGTGAGCATCATCATCATCATCATCATCATCGACGTCTTCTTCGTGATCTAGTAGTAGCATCTTATGTCTACGGTACCGTAATCCTTGTCCTTCTAGAAAGGAAGCAAAAATTCTTACGATTGGATAGTTACAAAGGTACTGATTTGTCCAAAAAGAAACGTATCCTTGGTTTCATGAGATACAATAGGTAGGTTTCTACCATTGTCGTTTCATCTAAGAGACATGATATCTTTACTCTCAGCCGATCATGCGTTGAATGCCTTTTGAAACATCGATCTAACGGACTACGTGATCCCCTCCTCATTTCGCAGTCGTACATAGGTCGTAGAATCAAATACAAGTATTTCTATGGTACACAGTACATTACCGACTTAGAAAGCAAAGACAGGCATCGAACCACCAGATTCTGCACTATACATTCATCTGTCCATCCATCCATCCATCCATCCATCCCTTCCTTTTCATCGTTCGTCATTAAGATTTAAGCAATTTGATTATCTTCCTTTTCATCCATCGGTACTACCACAATGTCATCCTTGAAATGTAGTAGTAGTAGTGACATGAAGGATAGTACGATAAAGAGTGTAAAGCCAAGACTTGCAAAGGCATGATTACTTGACGATGATCCTTGAACATACGATGAGAAGGTACTGAACATGATCAAATTTTGATTCGCCATAACGACCAAGACGCCCAATAGGAATCCGACTGAGAAACTAGTCGGAAATCGTTTCAAAACAAAGGTTCCCAATACACCCAAGGCTAAATGTACTAGAGCCGTCCAGATGGATGCAATTATCAATGCCCATGAACCATCCGAATTCTTCAGGGTAAACACTAGTTTTTTTGGGAGACAGAGAGAAAGAGGAAGAGAAACAGAGATGTAAATGTGAGGTTGAAGAACTTAACTGAAAGACGGCGATAGATAGTTCAATGGCGCTCCCAAAACCCTTGATGAGGACGGGGGATCTTTGGTGGTTCCCCTGTCGATGGAGGAACTTCTCCACCCATTTCCATTTATGTAATCCCGAGACTACTAGTAAAGTGTGTTTCAAGAACGCAAAAAAACGAAATATAGTCGAACAACTCACTTTCAAGAATGGCAAGGATAAAGTACAACAGAATAAAGAGAAGTGAAACACCCCATGCTCGATGGACTGATCCTCGTGGATCTCCTGCACAAGAACCGAACACTTTGCCTAATACACCATTCTGTCGTGGTTCAATGATATCGTCTTCAATTTCTGTGGCCATTTTCGACTACCTAAAACTGTATGTAAGTTGTTGTTGGTTGCGTTTATTTTGGTTGTTGTTGTTCTTGTTGCTGCGCTATGTACGAAAAAAGGCAACGAGACAAGAGGGTTTTGTATGTGTCTGGAGATGATGTGATGATGACACACTCGGCTCTCTGTATATCGTCGTCGTTCCTTGTCGTCTCCCTTTACTGCAATCTCCTCAGAATCTCGATGGATTTCTCTGCCTTGTATAGTAGACGATGGGGCAGGGATGGCTCTTTGTATCGACTACTGTATTGAATACATACAGGAACAACACGGGAACGACGGGCTCGCAGCAACGGCCATTCTGAATCCGAACATTGGATGTGATTCGGCGGGAGGCACGTGTACCCAGCAATCGTCACATACAGCATATATGATATCTGTCGCGCCCGTCAAGATTCATAAATTAGGTAGGTACTACTGTACTACTATTTAAGATACTATACATATATATAGTACGTTCTTCGTCGGCCACTAGAATACTACCGTAGCTATGATAGGGGTGTCGCCATGTTCACAGTCAAAGGATTGCTGCCGCAAAATGACAGAGGACGAAGGAAATCGAATATATATGTAGTACCGTAGTTTGAAAGGATTTGTCACCCATCGTGATCTACCAAATGACACTCCTATGCCTGGTTTTTCGCGTGCACATTCTTCTTGACTGTCGCCGAGGTTCCGTACTTGTTCCAATTTACGGTGCTGGACTCGTTACTCGTCACTACTACTACTAGTACCGACAGATGGATAGGAAGTTGCGGATATGGTTCCCCTACTACACGGGTTATGGGTGAAGGCGTCGAAGTTACTTGAATGGGAGAGATCATCGTACTCCCAATACATTGCTCACGCAACAATTTTTGGTACATCATCATCACATGGTCTAATTTCTTTTTCCATCTCACGTGCGAACCATCATCATCCACGGGGTAGTTGGGATAGAAGGAATGTGCAATCTGACTGTGATTTTTCGGCACCATGTATGTTGGGTTGCTGTTTCCAAATTACAATTCCGAATCGGTACGTTTGGCCTTCAAAAGAGAATTTAAAATGTTGGCACGACGACGTGCCCAATCACGTAAATCATCCGTCATGGGTTTTTGTAGAATTCCATGGACACGACCAACCTCCTTTTGTTGTTTTTCCGTCGTCCATTCCTTCACCTTGATAATATATCCCTGTTCACGTTCATTACAATCATTCCCATCCTCATCCTCACTACTACTACTTTCCTTCGTTGGATCACACTTAATAGCAGAGACAGTATTTCCATTGACTTGAAACGAAATAAAAAAGACAAGAAGAAAAACAAATATATGAGTGAAAACTTCTCAAAGATCATGATTCCATTTTCCCAACGCAATACGACGACGACGGGGGTAGTACTTCGATGCAAAACCCCCCGGGGGGGCACACCGTGTATCATCATCCTCATTATCAATATTTCTCATATTATACGTACTGGATATAATTTCCATTTGAAAGATCAAGACAGAACCACCAGGGATCTTGGGTGGACTACCACGATCACCATATGCCAATTCCGAGGGGATGTAAAGTTCCCACTTATCTCCTGTTACCATCAATTGCATAGCTTCCGTCCATCCTACAAAATCCAAACAAGAAGAAAGAAGAAGAAATCAATCAAGAACGAAAAAAAGAGTCATGAGATTTGAAAAGGAACGATCCAATCTAGAATGAAGACCAAATTCGTGGCAATAGAAAGTGAACACCATACAACGCACTTGGTCATACGGATCCTCCTCGAAAAAAGCTATGGTGGTCGTTACGATGAAAATGAAAGGCAGACAAACACACAAAACAGACAACAAAGGATATCTTCGTATATTTGGATACCGGCAACACACAGACTTACCCTTAATGACTTGATTCGGAGCGAAGGTTGTAGGATCACCACGTTCATAGGAAGAATCAAAGACATTTCCATTTATTAATTTTCCTTCATAGTGACAAAGACAGGGAGAATCGACAGTTGGATGAGCAGGACCCTTTCCCTTCTTTAAGACCTTATATTGTAATCCTGATTCCAATGTGATGACACCCGGTTTTTCCTTATTCTCTGCCAAAAAGGCTAATCCTTCTTCATTGGTCCCTCCCGCCGAAACAGACGTGATGACGAAACTAGACAAGATCAAAACAACGAAGAAGAAGAAGAAGATTCCACGATTGGTGGAGACCAATAGTCTTCGATTCATGTTCATCATGATGATGATGGATGATGGATGATGATGACTTTGAAAAAGGGAAAGAATGACAAAGGCCGAATAGAGTGAGATTGGCAACGAGTGTCGCAACTAACTGTAACTGCAGCAAAAAACAAAGGATCTTTTTTTTTACGAGTCTCCCGCCAAAATGACCGTTTCGCGGGGTTTCGACTCGTTGGAATCCAATAAAGAGAAGGTCTTCGAAGATCGTCCCACACCATGCCTGAGACACTCGAACCTCCTGTATAGGCCCTTTCGGTTCGGCCAGCCGTTGAGGCAGTTCCCGGCAACTGTAAACCCAACTTCCCGATTGGGTTATTTTCCGGCATTTCATCACCCATCATCAATCCATCAACCATATCACAGTCACGGGTGGTGTCGATTTTACAGCTATAGTGGATACAACGTGCACCCACTTTGTCAGACACAAACAGCACCTATTGGAATCATCCACTCGTGTACAAGCCCTACAGTCTCTCTCTCCCCCCCTTCTCCCTGCCGACCATGACCATGACGTTTGAGCAACCATCATCAGATAAACGGATTTACAAACATGTTACGATCCATCGTCATCCACCACCACCCACCGACAGTAAGGGGGGAGATCAGAATCCTCCTCCGTCTCCTCCTAAGGGACAACAGGAACAAGAATATTTGGATATCCTAGTAATTTCAGATCCAGATACAGACAAGGCATCGGCAGCGATGGATGTCCATGTGGGGCAATTATCTGATGGGGATTTTCCTGGTATTGCACATTTTTGTGAACATATGTTATTTATTGGGACTGAAAAATATCCTACAGAGAATGCCTATGATCAATTCTTAACCTCCCATGGAGGATCATCGAATGCCTTTACAGATTTGGAACATACGTGTTATTACTTTGATATCCAAGCGGAACAATTAGAGGGTGCATTAGATCGATTCGCACAATGCTTTATTGGACCTCTCTTTACACAATCTGCGGTAGAACGTGAAATTCAAGCCGTAGATTCCGAACATCATAAGAATTTACAACAAGATATGTGGAGACAATATCAATTATCCAAAACGATGTTGGTCGGAACATCAACACAACATGCCTATTCCTCCTTTGGAAGTGGGAATCAAGAATCATTACCGATTGCGAATATCCGACAGGCATTGTTGGAATTTTATGACAAGAATTATCGAAAATCATTATCACTTTACAAATTAGTCGTTTTGGGGAAAGAAACTGTGGAAGATTTGGAAGTCATGGTTCGAAAATATTTTGAAGATTTATCTCTTGCCATGAGGAAAGAACCGTCAGAGGAAGAGGCACCAGTCGGTGAAGAGGCATCATCATCATCATTATCATTATCACGTGATGATTTATTGAAGACGATGTTCCCGCCCATTACGGAATGGAATGTCCCTCAACGATTACATATTGTCCCAGTCAGTCAAGTCCATTCAATTGAGTTACAATTTCCGATGCCATCTCAATTATCATATTGGGAATCAAAACCTAGTCGATATTTGTCCCATTTGATTGGACATGAGGGACAGGGAAGTTTATTATCTCTTCTGAAGGAGAAGGATTATGCGTTAGAACTTTATGCGGATGATTCCAGTAATTCCTGTATCCCCTGGAGTATCTTCACTGTCCGGATTGAATTGACAGATTTGGGTTTAGAAAATGTCAATGAAATCGTCCAAATTTTATTTTCCTACATTGAACTCCTCAAGACCAAACCACAACCCCAACAAGGTGGTGATGAAGATGACGATGGTCCTCCCCAATGGGTTCAACAGGAATTAAAGACTGTCAGTGATTTGAAATTCCGTTTCATGAGTAAACAGAATCCGATGGATTATACATGTAGTTTGGCAGGTTGGATGCAATTGTATCCCCCGACACACTATCTTAGTGGACCATACAAGATTTCTCAATGGAAACCCAAGGCGGTGGAAGAATGTCTTTCCTGTTTACATCCAGATAATGTCCTATGGATGATTTCAAGTCCCTCCTTTTTGGGTCAACTGACAAATCCACAAACGGAAAAATGGTATGGGACACAATATGAAAAGATTGAATTAGATGAACCACTTCAGAATCAATTACGAACGGCCTTGGCATCTGATTTTCCAGAATTGACACTTCCTCAAGTGAATGATATGATTGCGACTGACTTTGAACTGTTGCCCAAAGACTTTCTTGAGAAAGTGCCAGTGGAGAAACCACAATGTGTTTCGCTGACGATGGGTTCTACGTCGTATCTACCCGATATGCAACTTTGGTACAAACCTGATAATGTATTTGAAATGCCCAAGGTGAATCTTTTGTTTCATTTTTCCTCGAAAATTGCAAATGCGACACCTCAAGACGTCGTGTCGATGCAATTGTTCGTTGAATGGATTCAAGAACAAGTCAATGAATATACGTACCTGGCAAGTATGGCAGGCTTACATTGTAATATCGGTGTATCAGCGGGAGCACGTGGAATTGATTTACAGGTATCTGGATACCATCACAAGGCTCATGTCTTAGTCGAACATCTATTCTCGGTGATCCGATCCTCATTGGAACCATCCGATACCGATGACACGGACCTCTTCCGTCGATTGGTCTACAAGCTAGAACAGCAATATCAAGAATTCTTGGTGGCTCAACCCTATCAACATGCTATTTATGGGGCTGATCAGGTTTTGGAGGAAGGAAAGTATACGATTGAACAAAAATTATCTTCACTGCCACTAGTCAACAAAGCAATGATTGTGGAACATGCAAAACGTTTCTGGAAGGATTGTCGAATGGTCGTCTTATCTCACGGAAATATTTCCCCCCATCATGCTCAAGAAATGACTGACAAGATCTGGTCGACCCTTTGTACTCTACGCGGTGAACAACAGACTCATATTTTGTCACTGCCACCCGACAATCGTATTGTTCAGTTGTCGCCGGGGACATCTTATCTATATCGATTCCGAGAGTCCAATGAAGCCAATACCAACTCATGTATGCAAATGATTCTTCAGATGGGTGGTCTATCATTGAAGGACAATGCAACCTTGGTCTTTTTGCATCATCTCATTCGTGAACCTGCCTTTAATCAACTTCGGACAGAGGAACAATTGGGATACATCGTCCATACGAGTATCAAGACGAGTGGATCCAACATAAAGAGTCTTGTCATATTGATTCAATCGGATGCCTTTGATCCAATCCACGTCGAACAACGTGTAGAAGACTTCTTGACCAAGTTCCGACCAAAGATCGTTGATATGACTCCAGAAGAGTTTGCATCGAATATCCATGCTGTCATGACGACTCTTTTGGAAAAGGTACAGTCTCATCGTCGCCGTCGGGCTTTGTTGGCTTTGTTTTCATTCTAGATTGAGTCCGTGCTAACCATCTCTCTGCTCTACATGTGTGCTCCCGCCTACAGCACAAAAACTTGGGAGAGGAGACGAATCGATATTGGCATCTAATGATGAATCAGAGTTATCACTTTTCACGTCTTCAAGAGCTTGCCGACCATGTCAAGGGACTTGACAAGGACACGGTTCTTGCCTTTTTTGATAACTACGTGGCACCAATGGCAACGAAGCGACGTAAACTATGTGTCCAAGTCTTTGCGAAACAACACGTGGACAAGATGGTGGAAGAAAATCCTCCAATAGATGAAGGTGAGAATATCGTCGTCATGATTCAAGATCCCGCCGTATTCAGACGTTCCATGCCTTTGTATCCGCTTCCCAAGGTCGTTGAATTGGAAGTTGTGAAGGATATGGATTGTGGTAGTATATCACTATAGGAATGTAATTCTCGATCCACATTGAAACTAGTGGGCTCATCGGGGAAGTCATACAATCGTTCATGGGATCTCAGTTGAGAACTCACTCATACTCGAACCCGGATACGATAGTCGGGAACGAGCACGAAGGTTATCTTGTAAAGACCATGGACGAAAAAATAAACAGATTTGTATCGTAGGTACTATAGTTTTGTTTCCATCCATTGGGCTTTCCTCTCAAGGAAGTCACGGATGAAGACAGTAAGTGAAGAGTACTAACATGAAATAAGAGTCGCGAAGCTCACGTTTCCTGCAAGACATATGGACAAACTACTACGATCCTACATGATTGTCAAGTTCTATTAAGTAACATCGACACGGAGAGACACAAAGTGTCCTTCCTAGCGTATTCTCATAGGAGTCTATTCCACCCCATCGCTCTAACGTCTACAAAAAAACACCACAACAACAACTAAAAAACAAGCCCAAAAATTCGCGTGATGTTCTTTTCTTGTTTCGTTCATAGTCGTGCAGTGGAGCAATAAATAGAACAGGATATTTGTGTCATCATTCGGAATACCAGGAAGACAGGGAATGGATGAAAGATCCCCCCCCCCCCCCCCCCCACCCCCCCCCCAACTCTTCCACGGAG
>Ga0194115_10003293_pt1 | contig 18295 bp, 24 predicted proteins | sample TA2MahsurfametaG_3_FD_148656 | JGI IMG/M metagenome (GOLD analysis project Ga0194115, IMG submission 148656) | Freshwater microbial communities from Lake Tanganyika, Tanzania - TA2015002 Mahale S4 surface | ecosystem: Environmental > Aquatic > Freshwater > Lake | place: Tanzania: Lake... | reverse complement strand
AAGAAATAGGTGTGGTAAACGACCCATTCAACATTTGCTATAATTTTTTAAGAAAGTACAAGTTTCTAAAGGTTGTTCAGGACGACATAAATCAAGCGATGTTAATTGGGGAAAAAATGTACACCCAAAATGCTCAAAAGAACGCCATTTTAAGTAATTTAGGCAACGATAAAGAAATGGAAACAAAAAGAAACGCAAGAAATTATTTGGTCAAAAAATACTTCGACAAGACGGATATTGAAATTCTGTTGTCAAAAGTTACGGCTGAACTTTTTGTAAACCAATAATATGGTAATAACTGGAAGAATATTTGATATAGTCGTCCTTAATGAAAAGGTAGCGCAGATTGTCTTAAAAAAGAAGATGGCTGACAAGATTGTGCCAGTAGCAATATGTGTATTTGGATATTGGAAAGACAGGGCTATCAAGGAAATGAAGCTAAAGCCAAAAGATAAAATAAAGGCGAATGTGTATATGAAGTCCAAAATTTACAACGGCAAATATTATACTGATGTATATTTCAAGGATATTTTACTGGTTGAAGATGCGGTTGATTTTACGAAAAGAGATACTGGCTTATTTCAAACCGATGAAGGATTGGTAGATACAGAAACGGGAGAATTAATTGATAATCAAGAACAATAATTATTTTGTAAAATATGGAAAATAAACAAAACCTTTACGAGTGGATAGTAAAAATTATTGACTCTTGTAGAGATGACTTTCATTTTGAAGGGGTTGATATAATTATTAAACTTTTCAATGATAAATTCAAGGATGATGACATTCACTTTGAGCTTAAAATGAAACGAACAGACAAGTGGAACGAAATCCACACAATAATAGCACCACACCTCAATAGATGAAAGCGAAAATAAAAAGCTGCATTTTGGTATTAGAAACCAAAGAGCAATTAGAGGAAGGGCAACAAATCTTTTTTGAAGAAAGGGTTGACATTTCTACGGCGGTAATACTCCAACATCAAGAAGATAAAACTTTTGCTTCGGCATTATTAGTAGATTTTGGCGTTATCGGAGAAAAAATTGCTGTTTTTGAATTAGCCCCAACATTAGAGGAGTTTCAAGAGTCCAAAAGTATAGACAGAACCTTTGATAAAATTACATCCAGAGCAATAAATGATGAAGAATACCGCCTTATGCACGATTATCTTTCCGTAGAGTCAAATGGCGAGAAGGGTACAGAAGTAGATGGCGTAAACAAGTCCAGTTTTGTAGTTTTCGATATTTCTGAAAATATCAAAAAAGTAGTCCTTACAGAGATGTACCTGTGCGACCGAGATACCCCTTATTCAAATACCGAAACAATAGTATCCCAGTTTTCTATTAACGAAGGGGTGGTAATACTTGAGAAAGATTTTTCTACAATTCAAGAATCTGGCGACATTGACATATCCGACATAAAAGGGCTTTTATGAAAGTAGGTGTTGGAATACCGACATATAATAGGTACGACTTATTAAAACCATATATTGGTAAGTATGGGGTTGATTTCTGCGACTGGAACATTTACATAGTAGATAACGGAAATCAAGGTATTGAAAATAATGAAATAAAGTTGTCAAAATCAGGATTGATTATTATTCAAAACGATAAAAATGTAGGTGTAGGCGCAAGCTGGAATCAGTTGTGCAAAAAAATATTTGAGAAAAACGATTACGCATTGATACTGAATGACGATATTTATCTTGGGAAAAAACAAGAGCAGATAATTTCGTTGATTGAAAAGAAAAAAAATGGTTTCATCAGAGCTACTCCAGATTGGTGTGCTTTCTTAATTAGCAAAGAGGTGTATGAAAAGGTTGGAGAATTCGATGAGTGCTTTTTTCCTGCCTATTACGAGGACAAATCGTATGAATACAGAATGAAGATAAAAGGAGTAATAGCATTAAAACACCCAGAGCTAAATCCAGCAGTTTACAAATCATCCCAAACTATAGAAAAAGACCCAGAGATATTTGAGGCCAGTAAAAAAAACAAGAAAATCTATATTGAAATGTGGGGTGGAGAGCCAAACAAAGAAACTTATACAAAACCATACAACCGATAATGGGATTTGTACAACAACTTGATGATGGAATTTGCAAAGCGTTCAAGAATGAACACGATGTAGATATGTTCGTAAACAAAGCATATGACGAAGAAAAAAATCAGCACTTGCTTGTAGTGGTTATTCCTAAAGATGACCAGCTTAATGTTCAGATGATATACAATCCAATATTATTCACCACTGAAGAAGAACGAGATACCTCCTTTATAAACGATATTAATGATGATTTCGCAAACACTTTTTATCAGAGAGTAGCGGAGCATATTGAAAAAAACAGAAGCCAACAATAATAAACAAATAAAAACAAAGAAAAATGAAGTATTTTGAAGTTCTTGTAGAAATTAAAACCGAAATCGAAAGCAAAGGCGGTGTAAAAATCAAAAAAGTAAAAGAAAGCTATTTAGTTGACGCTATGACTGTAACTGAAGCAGAAGCCAGAGTGGTGCAGTTATTCAAAAAATCTGGGTTCAGCAAGGATTTTGAAGTTGTGGGGGTAAAGGGCAGCAGAATAATGGAAGTAATCGAAGCCCCCAAAAAATCTGCCGACAAACCAGTATTTGCAACCAACATAAAAATTCAAGAATGACACAACTACAAGACCTATACGATTATCTCGAAGCTAATTATGAGCCGTTGACAGAGGGAGATTTAAGTATTTCTGGCCCAGATAAAGATGAGCCAACAGATTACATATGTTGCGACCAAAAAATAATCACCTTGACTGATAGTGGTTTTCGAATTGCCGATTTATATGACTCCCACCCTACATTGATATTTGAAACAAAAGAGCAGGTCTTGTCTTTTTACGAGGGATGGGCAAGGCCAACATTTTATGTAGATTTTATCGATGAAAACAAGTCGGCAGAATCGGTAGGTATCTTAACCGCTATGTCTGAAACGATAACCAGAAATATGGATAATCCTTACTGGAAGAAAGTAGTTTCACCTACCCAAGTTTATTACAATAAAAAATAAAATTATGATTAAGATTACTGGAAAAATCAAAAAGAAGTTTGACACTAATACCTTTGGTAACAACTTCGAAAAGAGATTATTGTGGCTGGAAGAAGTTTCGGAAAAGTATCCAAACACTTGGCAATTAGAACTTTGGAAGCAAGATTGTTCTATGCTTGATTCATATAATGAAGGAGATTATGTTACTTGCTACATTGACATAAAGGGCAAGTTTTGGTCAAGGGACGGAAAAGAAGGTGTTATGAATAGTATTAAGTGCTGGAATATCGAAAAGGATGGTAAGCCCTACAAGGAAATGAAAAAAAGCCAAGAAGATGCGATGTTTTAATATAATTAGACCCCACCCAACGGGGATTTGTTTCTACTCATCCCCTTAATATTTTACCTATGCTTAACATAGAAGTTCTTTTGCCCGAATTTTCTAAAGCGGTTTCGAAATGTATTGAAACCAAATCCGATATGATGTTAAGCGACCTTGCTTTTCACGAAGAAGAAGCAGAATTATTTGGTTCTGCAATTAAGTTTTGTTGTAATTATATGAAGGTAAAGATGGTTGTAGTTGGAAATTTATCATTTACCAGTGAAATCGTCATAGACCCTAAAAATTATGATTACGATGATGTTCAATCTCTTGGCAAAAAAGTAAAAGAACTATCTAAAACACATCAGGCAATATTTCTTTTGCCTTCCCATACAAACGATTTATGCTCTAATTGTGGAATAAATATCTGATGTCTGATAAAAATACCATAATTACGGGCTACGGAGAATCTTGTCAAATTCTTGATTACATAAATGGATTTTGTGGATGCTGCTTCTCTAACTTTTTTAATGAGTGGTATGAAAAAAACGAAGCATATTTCGTAAGAAAAGGAATATTTGTCATAGATGAGTTGATGTATTTAGATTGCGAAAATGGTGTCGGGGTTGAGGGAGAAAAAAAAGATACAAAAAGTGTCAGGTATTGCTTTCAGTTCGATTTTACTGATGTTAATGTTAGTTATTTCACCATCTTGAATTACTATAACAGAGAGAAAGTGGCAGATTTCCATTTTAAGAAAAGTGATTATCCTAATCTCAAAGATGTTACTTGCACATTTGATTTTATGGATTTGAAAGCATTAGATAGGTTAGGTTATTTTGTTAATGATTGGATTACTAAAAAAATAGATAAAAGCTGGGATGTGTTTTATCAAAGGACTGCTTCTTTGCCTAATCATAAACTAAAGCAGTATTTCGAAAAGCAACAAATAACTGATAAAAAAATGTTGCTTCAATTTATGTGCGACCACTCCATTCAGATTATTCTTTCTACAATGTGCTACTACACAAAAGAAAAGCCAGAAAGAATATCATATGAATCATTTGTAATAAATGAAGATTTAGAATATTATACAAAAAAGCAAAAATATACCTATAAATATACTGGTTACATAAACCTGAATGACACCAAAGTTTATAGAACAATAATTAAGAAAAATCTTGAAGAAGAAAAGAAAAACGAATATCAGCGTCATATCGAATCTTGGTCAGTAAGGGGTCATTATAGAACAATTAAAGGCAAAAAGGTTTGGGTTAAAGAACACATTAAAGGTGATGGTATTTTGGAAAATAGGATTTATGGCACAAAACCAGAGTCCGAAGTTTTATTAATACCAAAAGTTGTGAAGTGTGAAAGGGAGGTTCGTGTTTCAACCAAAGTAATTCATACTCCCAAAGATGTTTTAGTTTACGAAGATGAGCAGCCCGTACCAAGAGTATCTGCCCCCAAAATTTCAGCACCCAATATTATACCCCAAGTAGAGCAACCCCAAAAAACAATAACCCAAAAAAAATCAGTGTGGCAAAAGATAAGATTACTGATATTAAATCTTTTTAAGAGAAAAGGAGCAAAACAAATATTATGAATAACCACCATTTATGACTACTGGCAATAATGAATAAGGAAAAAGCACCGATATTGATTTTGGAGGCAAGTAGTCAGCCCTATTTATCTTTAGGTAGGCATTTTGGAGGCGTTAAAGCATATGGCATATCTTACAAGTATGTACAAAAAGAGGATGCTTTTGTAAGAGAAGATTGGATGAAAAAATATAATAGTAAGAAGTCGTGGGAAGAATTTGTTCAAGAAGTAAAAAAAAGCCACCTGTAGAGAACAAGCGGCTTTGACAAAACAATCTTACACAAACACAATGGTAAGATGTTGCAAATATAAAAGTTATGTTTCAAGAATTCATATTACCAATGATGATACTTTATCTGGTCATAGCATTAATTGGATTGGCCGCATATAAAATTGATAAAGAATTAGATGAAAAACTTCCCAAAAAAGATTAGGATTCTATCTGATGATACAACCCTTATTTTCGTAGAGGAGCTTTTAGAAAAAGGCAAAAAGCTACCAGTAAGATTAGCCAAATACCAATATACAGAAGCAAAGGTATTTTTAGGAAGTATCGTCATTTTGCAACACCCCCAGATACAATCGCTTAACAAGGATAGAAGGTTGGATATTTTGGAATAATAATCGTAAATTGTGTTCTAAAACAAACAAAAACAAATGAAACTGAAATGGCTTTTGGGGATTTCAGCATTATTTGTAGCCAGTTGCTCTGCCTTTTTCTCTGTAACTGGTATCGGACTTCTATTTTATGGAGCTTCCACTTCGGTTATTGTAATGGCTTCATCACTTGAGATTGCAAAACTTGTAACGGCAGCATACTTAAAACAAAAATGGGATGAACTTGCACGATTGCTAAAGATATACCTATCGGTTTCGGTATTTATTTTGATGTTTATTACTTCACTTGGTATCTACGGATACTTATCCGATGCTTTTCAGCAACAAAACTTACAAATTCAGAAAGTTGAAAGGGAAGTTTCTTTAATAAATAACAAGATTAAATTAAATCAAAGTGAAATAAGCAGGTATGAACAAAAGATTTCAAACCTTTCTAAAATAAGAAACTCCCAAGAGGATAATTATTCTAAACTCATTGAGCAAGAAAGGGGTACATCTCGTATTTACAATATGATTAAGTCGGCAGATGCCGAAATTAAAGCTGCATCCCTGAAAGTTGATTCAATTAACTCGCAAAATGTTGTCCTGTATCAACAAGTGGATAGCGTTAAAAACGCTAACATAGATTTAGAAAAGAAGGTGGGCGGTTTTAGATTCATTTCTCAAGCACTGGGTGTAGATATGAACACTGCCGTAAAGTGGTTTATTTTGCTATTGGTGTTCGTTTTTGACCCCCTTGCGGTCGCTATGCTTCTCGCATATGTCCGATATTTACCAAGCCAAAGAAAGCCGCAAGAAACGGCCACAGAAAGCCCTCAAGAAATTTTTGAACCAGAACCTCAAGAAATTCAGGTTCCCAAAGATTCGGTCGTTTCAATTTTAAAAAAAAAGTTGATGCGCAAGTAGTAAGCGGCCTCAATCTTTTAGCTGGAGAGGAAGAAATAATTAAAGACATATTATCTCACATAGGCGATAATAACTTTTTGATTGAGATTTTAGATAGCAAAGAACCGTTTGCTAATGTTAAAAACCTTTTAATAAATGGTTATCAAGGTGTTATATTCAAACAAGACCAAGATTTTCCTAAAAACGACTGGATAAATTGCATCTGTCAGGATATGCTGACTGAAATAAAAAAGAGCAGTGTTACCAGTCCGAGCATTTATCCCTCAACGGGCCGAACTCTTAAAGTACCACAGGATTTCGATGCTTTGTCAATCGACTTGAATGGTAATGATTATTGGGTTTTAGACAAGATATTGAAATACTTTAAGCCAAAGCTGATAGTGGCCGAATTCAATCCTGCAAAAGAAGGGTCGGTTGCTATACAATTCAATCCCAATTTCAAGTGGAGTGGAGATGATTACTATGGATTCAGTTTTGAAGCGGGTAAAAGGTTAGCAGAAAGGTATGGCTACTATATTATTTTTCAAAATGATAATGTAAATTTGTATATGGTTGATAGCAAGTATGTAAAAGCTGAACAAATACCAGTTGTAACACATCTAAAAACCAGTCCTTTTGCAAAAAATACAACAGGAGTTTGGGTAAGCGTATAAAAGAAATTAAATGAAGCACTACTTATTAAGTACATACTATCAAGCTAAAAACCCTGAAAGACAAGCGGAGTATGATTTTTGTATCAACAAGAATAAATTAGCTGATTTTGATAGGATATACTTGTTTGTAGAGAACGATGAGGATAAAGAATTGGCGTATGAGGAACACGGAGTAGAAATAATAAACATAGGCAAAAGGCCAACCTTTAGAGATTTCTTTGTTTTTTTTAGTAATGAAGAATTTTCCGAAAGTATTAATATAATCGCCAACACAGACATATTCTTTTTGAATATGCAACAAGTTGATAATAACCTTCCAAGACTAAATAAAGGAAAGTCCTGTTTTGCGTTATCGAGGTATGACTTTCATCTTAATAGGCCATCAGATTTATTTGATAGGCCAGATACTCAAGACACTTGGATATTCTATGGAAACGAAGGTTTGCTTTCGGTTCAGAACATTGATTTTACTATGGGTTTGGGAGGTTGTGATAACCGATTGGCTTATGAACTGCAACAAGCAGGATTTGAGGTTTTGAACCCCAGTAAAACTATTCAGACATTCCACTATCACGAAGTTGCATTGAGAACAAATGCCGATGCCTCTGGTGAGCAAATAGTCCGTATTCCCCCACCATACCTTTTATTGCCACCAACAGAATGAAAATCTTCAGAATCGTTTTAACGGGAGAAGAACCCCCACATTACACCATAACAAACGCATTTAAGAGTGTTTTTGATGAGGTAGATACTTTGTATTGGGACGAATTCAAAGACATTGACCTTATGAACCGAATCGTTCAAGCTGGGGTAAGGGCAAAAAAGTACGATGCGGTATTTATGCAAATTCAAGGAGCAAAGATTATTAGTACGGAAACGGCAAAGGTATTATCTGAAAACTCACTTGTATTTAATTGGACTGGGGATGTTAGGACTGACATATCTTGGTTTATTGAAATTGCCCCCTATGTAGTAACGCTTTTCACAAATAATACGGATGTTAAGAAACTTCGAGGGCTGGGATTTAATTCAGAGTGTTTACAATGTGGATACGACCATAAAATATATTTTAACAAAGAAAAAAAGCGGAACGATAATATTGCATTCTGCGGTAACTATTATCCTGAAATGCAATTTCCTTTAACCCACGAAAGAGTAGAAGTAGTTAAATTATTAAAAACCTACTACCCCGATAATTTTAATTTGTATGGCGACAAATGGGATAAAGTCAGTTTTAAGTCCGAAGGTTTAGCCAATAACGAATGGGAAGCATTATTATACAATACTACCAGCTTGGCTTTGAGTATAAGCCATTTTAATTATTCAAGATATTTTTCTGACAGATTATTAAGAGAGATGGCCTGTGGTTGTTGTGTATTGTCGCATAGATTTCAAGATTGCGAACTTGAATTCGAGGATGGTAGGCAAATAGTTTATTGGGATAATCATAAAGACCTCCTGCGAAAAATAGATTATTACCTATCAAACCCTAAAAAAGCAAGGACTATCGGTAATGAAGCATCCGAGTATGTATCAAAAAACTATACTTGGGAAGTGTTTGCACAAAAATTAAAAAAACTTATAAAACAATATAATGAGTACACCAGTATTGATGCCCTTTCAAGAGCTACCTTTTAATGGAGATAGCTTTGTTTGTAAAGATTTTCTAAAACTTAAAAATAAGTATGAGTTAAATGTTGCCGTAGAAACAGGAAGTTGCCTTTATTCTACTACAAAGTGGCTTGGAGAAAACTTCGCTAATGTTCACACAATAGAGTTAAGCGAAGAATACTCAAAACACGGAATACATAAAGTTGCTGGTATGCTAAATGTCCATACCAATATAGGAGATAGTGTTGCTTTTCTTAATAGAATGGTTGATGTGTTAACCCCTAATGATAAATGTATATTTTTTCTTGATGCACACTGGGGACAAAATTGCCCACTACTTGAAGAATTAGATGTCCTAACAAGAATGAAAACTAATCTCGCCCCAATAATTGCTATTCACGACTTCTTCACAGGAGATGAAAAGCTGGGTTGGGATGAGTATAATCGCCAGAGATTCGATTATGCTTGGATTGAACCAAAAGTCAAAGCACTTGAACTTGCTCATAATTGTACTTATCATCATTTTTACAACACCGAAGCAGAAAATGGTATGAGAGGGTTAATTTACCTTGTACCATTTAAGCATTGGACTAACCAAATTAACAATGTAAAAAAGTGGAGTAAGTATAGCCAAAGTGGAGAAGAAGCATACATAGAATTTATTCTCAATAATTTAGAAAGCAAAGGAAAACACTTGGTTGAGATTGGTGCTTGGGATGGTCATCATCTATCAAATACACGACACTTTATTGAAAACGGCTTCACTCATCTTTTGATTGACGGAGATAATAGGGGTAATGATGAAGTAAAGCAACACTTTGTAATAGTGGAAAATGTTTTAGAGCTATTAAGAACCTATCAAACACCGACAGAATTTGATTTATTATGTGTTGATATTGATGGCAACGATTTGTACATCATTGAAAAAATACTAACAAAATATAAGCCATCTTTAATTGTTGCGGAGTACAACCCAATATGGCAACCAGAACAAAGTAAAATAATTAAATACGATAGTAATCATACTTGGCAAAACGATGACTACTATGGTTTTTCATTTTTAGCGGGTAAGAAGATGGCAGAAAAATATGGATATACCTGCGTCTTTGAAAATGATAGTTTGAATATGTATTTTGTTCGTACAGATATGCTTGAGGGAATTGTTCCAAGTGTTACTTACCAACCTACATTTTATCATCCCCGTTCAAGCAAAACCGATTGGATAGATTATTAAATAAAAATATATGCTTAAAGAAATTACAACAGAGGAATTAATAAGATTGGATAAATGTATTGAAGGCCATTTTGGTCAAGTACATCAAAACGGAGTGTTAACACACGGCGAAACTGACGAAGAAAATAAGAGGTTAATGGATTTGTATGGAAAAATTATGTGGTTTTATCACGATAATCCAGATTTCGAGGGGCTGGAAGTAAATAGTAAATTCGTAAACGCTCAAGATATGGCGATACACCATATAAAAAAAGAGATAAGTTTAAGAAAATGAAACAGATATTAGTATTAGGCGGAGGCGGATTCATCGGTGGACATCTTGCTAAAAGATTGAAGCAAGAAGGAAACTATGTTCGTATTGTTGATATAAAACAACACGAACATTTTTTGCATCAGGATATTTGCGACCAATTCATAGTTGGCGACTTGAAAGATGCCGTACTTGTTTCAAGGGTTATGTTTGCGCCTACCCAAATGGCTGTAGCAGATAAGCAGAATGCTTTTGATGAAGTATATCAGTTAGCCGCAGATATGGGCGGTGCAGGTTACATATTTACTGGTGAGAACGATGCCAATGTGATGCACAATTCAGCACAGATAAACCTGAATGTTGTCCAGTATGCAGTGAGATGTGGCGTTAAAAAATTATTTTATTCAAGCTCTGCTTGTATGTACCCAGAGCATAATCAATTAGACCCCGAAAACCCTAATTGTGAAGAAAGCTCGGCCTATCCCGCCAATCCCGATAGTGAGTATGGGTGGGAGAAGCTATTTTCAGAACGGCTTTTTATGGCTTATAGCAGAAACTATGGACTTGATGTGAGGATTGGGAGGTTTCATAACATATTTGGCCCACAGGGAACTTGGAAAGGTGGTAAGGAAAAGTCCCCAGCAGCTATATGCCGAAAAGTTGTAGAGGCCGAAAATGGTTCTGAAATCGAAATATGGGGCGATGGAAATCAAACGAGGTCTTTTTTATATGTAGATGAGTGTGTAGAAGCAGTGCTACGACTTATGGAATCCAAATTTAGCCATCCAATAAATATCGGCTCCGAAGAAATGGTAAGGATGAATCAATTAGCCGAGATGGTTATTAAAATATCTGGTAAAGATTTGAGAATTTCCAATATAGAAGGGCAGGAGTTTTTTGACAAGTATGGTTTTATCTGTCCTTTAGGAGTAAAAGGAAGAAACTCTGATAACAAACTTTATCGAAGTGTAATCGGTTGGGAAGTAAGCCAACCACTTGAAGTTGGTATAAAGAAACTTTATGAATGGATAACTGAACAGGTAAAGCAAAGTCCTAAATCATTATGAAGAAAGTATCACTGATAGTACCTTGTTGGGAACGACCACAAAGAACGCTTCGGGCTATGCAGTGCGTATTAGAACAAGATATGGACGGGTGGGAAGCGTTATTTTTCGGGGATGGTTGTCCAGAGTTTCAAAAAATGATTGATGATGGCATATTTGACTTATTTGAGGACAATGCCGACATAAGGGGTAATGAATTTAGAATGTACAATCTTGAAAAACATTATGGAGGTTGCGGATACCAAGCCAGAAATACTGCTTTTAAGCTGACCAATAGTGAGTACACTCTTTTTATGGATAATGACGATGTAATCAAAAGAAATCATTTTAGTAACTATTACAACTCAATAAAAAATACAGCAAACGATATGATGTTCTTTGATACCTTCATTGAGCCAACCGAATCAATTAGGGTATCTCAATTAGTTTTTGGAAGTATCGGACACTCTGAAATAATTGTCAAATCCGATTTACTGAAAAACTATGAGCAATCTCCCAACTATGGACACGACTGGGAGCTTATAAAATATCTAATTGACAAAAATATTACTATAAAAAAATCAAACACCCCCCCCACATACATTATAAAAGAATTGGGTGGTGGACACGAAAACAGAGAAAGATTATTAGAAAAAAATATAAACTAATGAAACACACTTATTCTGTAAGAAAACAAGACCTGACCTTTGTTCTAATTAAGGACGGGTTCGATGCTGCCTGTCCATTTCAGCCATCTATCGTTGGGCAAAATGCAGAAGGTGGGCTAAACATAATGAGAATTGCTTGTAGTACTCACTGCGCTTTAGCAACCATTGAGGAGGAGGAGGTATATGATGTTTCATCAGGTGAAAGTGTTCCAAGTGTTGATTTGATTACTAAAACATTTTACAAAACAACCTGTGGAAGTTGTGAAAGAAAACATCAGGTATTATTGAATGTCAACGAATTAAAAGCAATATGAAAAATAAAATAACCATAGCAGCACTTGTAATTTTTCTTTTGCTTGTTATCTATAAAGGTTGCCAATTAAAAGCAGACCACGATAATCTACTCAATCAGGTATCCTCTTTACAAGCGGGAGAGAAATTCTATAAAACGAAGGTTCTTGCCGATAGCTCTACGATAGCTTCACAAACTCAAACTATCTTATCGCAAGATGAAGCCATTAAGCTCGGCTTACTAAAACTTGACGGCGACATAAAAAAAGTTCAAAGTCAGGTAAGGCAGGGACAGACAATAAATATCGATAGTGTGCCTATACCTTTTGTTCCAGACAATTTTGCAGACACATCAGGTTGGATGGTCAGGTTGCGTCAAGGTGATAGCTCAAAAGCAACTCTTGATAGCTTACTTGCTAATTCGATTATCATTCCTAAAAAATTCTCATTGAAGGATAAATGGTATTCTATTGATGGGAAAGTTTTTAGAGATGGTTTGCTTATGGATTCGCTTAAAATTTCTAACGAATCAAGTGTAACAATAGGTTGGAAAAACGCAGGGTTTTTGGGTTTGAAAAAAGAGCCGATGGTTGATATTAAGAATACAAACCCATATTTGAGTGTAACCAAAATGAGTAATGTAGTTGTTAAGAAAAAGAAAGGATTGTTGCAAAATCCAATCTTTTGGACAGGGTTGGGATTTCTGGGGGGTGCTTACTTTATAAAATGAAATTAAAAAAGTGAAAATAAAATGAAATATTCGAGCAACTTCAACTATGACTTGGAGTTTGGAGAAAAAGCTGAAGATTTTGTAAATAAACTATTTACGAATGGAGGTAAAATTGAAGTAAAATATGATAGGAAAGCTCACGAAACAGGAAATCTTTTTGTAGAAGTTTTTTCCCGTGATAAGCCATCTGGAATTTCAACCACAAAAGCAAACTATTGGATTTTTGTAATTGATAAGCGTCAATATGCTATCATCATAAACATAGAAAAATTAAAAAAACTTTGCAGGTCAAAATATAAAGATGGTGGGTATGTGCTTGGTGGAGATGATAACACATCCAAAGGGTTGTTAATACCAATCAATTTTATTACTGGACAAAAATTTTCAGTTAACAAAGACAGAAAGGATTATTCAGATAAGATTGGAAGCGAAACTCAAAATAATTTTGTCAAAGCGTGTGAAAGCGTAGGATATGTTTGTAGTAAATCAACCGAATTAGTTGATATTAAAGAACATATAGATTATTACATAACCAGAAAAAATAACACCAAAACAAGTGTAGATGTAAAAGGTGGAAACCATCTTAAAGAAATTTGGGTTGAATTCAATAATGTAAACGGAGAAAAGGGTTGGTTATACGGAAAGGCAGAACTTATTGCATTTGATATGCCAGAGTTATCAGGTTTTGTAATTGTAGAAACAAAAGAACTACAAGAGGTTTGTGATAAAATTGTAGAAAAAGTATTTGTTAGAAAACAAGAGGCAACCAGAAAGTTATATCAAAGAAACGGAAGGAGGGATGTAATTTCCAGATTAGAACTTACAGATATAATGAAATTAAAATCATATAAACTATTAAAGTATGCAAAATGAAACAAAAGAAAATACTTTGTTGGTTTGACTATGTAGCAAGAACTGGATTCGCAACCGTTTCAAAAAACATAGTAAGCGAAATTAAAAAGCACTATGGTAACGAGTTTATTCTGGAAATAGTCGCAATCAATTATTTTGGTGAGGACTATATGGAGGATGAGTTTACACTTGTAACTTCTGCCAAACTAAACGATGGAAAGAAAGACGACTTTGGTAGAAACTACTTTCTCAAAAGATTGCACGATATTGATTACGATGGAGTTTTTGTTTGCCAAGATTTAGGAGTAGTTGTTCCTGTTATCGAGGTTATGCAGTTTATCAAAAACGAAAAAAGAGAAAAAAACAGAAAGCAATTCAAATCAATCTTTTACTTTCCAGTAGATTGTAAGCTACTAAAACAAATCACTATTGATATTGAATTTTTCGATGTACTCGTAACTTATACCGAGTTTGGTAGAAATGAGGTTTATAGAATTAGGCCAGAGCTTAAAGGAAAAGTAAAAGTTCTGCCACACGGAAATAACTCAAAAGATTTTTATCCATTATCAGATGAGGAAAGAAAGGTTTTTAGAAAAGAGTACTTTGGCGAAAACGCAGATAAGTTCATAATTACAAACATCAATAGAAACCAACCAAGAAAAGATATTCCCAACACCATATTCGGTTGGATTGAAGCAAGACAAAACTGGCCATCTAATCTGCCAGAGCCGTTTCTTTATATTCATTGCCACCCAATCGACCCTATGGGTTGGGATTTAAGGGCTATCCTCTGGCAATACGATGATATAGTTGAGGACGAGCATTACAAATTGCTACCAAAGAAATATGAGCAGAGTATGGCTGGTATAGATGTCCTAAATTCTGTCTATAACGCATCGGATGTTTATTTAACGACCACTTTGGGTGAGGGATGGGGTTTGACCTTCTCGGAAGCGGCGGCCTGTAAAGTGCCTGTAATTGCTCCTTATACCACATCATTTATGGAAATGTCTGGGTATGGAAAAAACGCTTATATGCTCGAAACGATATACCCTTGTTGTCAGTTCAATGATAATGTGGTAAGGGAGCAGACGGACATATATGAGATTGCAGATAACTTAATACAGGTAGCAAAAGACAAAGTAAGCAAAACAAAAGACCTACAAGATAAAATAGATAGAAACTACGAATGGGTTAGGAAACTCGAATGGACTCAAGTTTGTAAGAGCTGGATTGAGCATTTCAGAATATTCTAACACAAACACAAAAAGCTCCCATAAAGAGAGCATTTTTGAATACCTGATTTAGAGCGAATCAGATTACTTCAACTTATAAGCGGCAAATGCCAGAAGTCCAATGATGATTAAATTGTGAACATTCTGACCACCGAGAAAGTTAGGGCTTTTGATATTCAGCAAATCCATTTTGATTTGTTTTGATTGTTAAAAAAGGGGTTATTTTAATTAGCTTTTTGTGAGTTTGTACACGATAAAACCAGCAAGAGCGATTTTGATTACATTGTGTACATTCTGACCACCAAGAAAGTTGGGGCTTTTAATGTCCAAGAAGTCCATTTTGTTTGTTTTAGTTTATTACTATGGGTTATCAAAACGAAAATAACACTTTTTCAATAAAAAAAATTAAATTTGAGAAAATTTAGTAAATATGCCTTATCGGAGAGGAAGAAAATCTGCGGCCCAAACTCCTGCGCCCCGTTCCGAGCGCATTAAGGGTTCAAAAAAGAATCCCAAAGGTTCGGCAGCTTCGCAAAGCTCGGCCTCAAAAATAGTATTGTCGGAAAAGACAATAAAGGCACTATCGCAAAAGGTAAGAGATTACAATAAAAATCATAAAAGCTCCGTGTCGCTTAATACCCTAAAAGCGGTATTTAGGCGAGGAGCAGGAGCTTATAGCTCATCCCATAGGCCAACCATCACTGGTGGCGCACCTAATAGCCGAAATGCGTGGGCTATGGCAAGAGTAAACAAGTTTCTAATGAAGAAAGCTGGGAAAAAGGTAAAAGCCGCTTATGTGCAGGATGATGACCTTTTAGCAAAGGGTGGGAGCGTATTTGATGATAAGCAGCTTCTTAAAAGATACAAGGAAGGAAAAAGCATAGGATTTAGCGCAGAAGCACACTTAAAGGCGGTAGGGCTTTTACCCAGAGCCGATGGCACAAAAAGAAAGTCCGATAAGTACAAAGGGACATATACTAAAAAGATAGCTAAAACTTATGGAGAGGGCGGAAAGGTTTTATATCACGGAAGCCCTTACAAGTTTGAGAAATTTGATTTAGAAAAGGTTGGAGAAGGGACGGGAGCGCAAAGGTTTGGGTATGGAGTATATGCAACAAATCTGAAAGATATAGCAAACCACTATTCTTTGATGCCAAACAAAGACACACTTCTTATAAATGGTAAAAAACTTGATAACTATTTTTCGGATGATGAAATACAACTCATTTTGTCAATCTGGGCAGAATCTTTCACATATTCAAGTAAGTCAAAAGAGGAGCATCTATTTGAAATTTTAACTGAAATAGAAAAGAGTAGTTACGAGATAGATGAGAACTCTGGATTAGAAATTGAAGCAATAGAAGAAATAAATAAAGAGGCAAAAAAGTATAAAAAGATATTTGATATATTAAGGGCTTCTGATTTAGAAATTAATGGAAACATTTATCAAATCAAGGTTGATAATCTAAACTTAATTACACACGGGGAAAAAATATCAAGCGACCAAGCTAAATGTATTTTCGATAAGTTATCTTCTGACCAAAAGAAGGTTTTCGGACTTAAAGAATCCGATACATTTCAAACGCTTACAATATTTGATGGAGATGGAATTTACAAATCCATATCCAAAAGTTTCGATTACGATACAGAATTAGAAAACGATAAAGCCGCAACCAGCTTTTTGTTTAATTGCGGTATCAACGGAATTGAGTACCCAAGCGGAAATGATTTTCAATCTGGGGGTTCTAATTATGTATTGTTTGACCCATCCCTTATAAAAGTTCAGGGTAAGCAAAAGTCATTCGCCGAAGGCGGTTTAATCGCCCCTAATGGAAAGCCAAGCAATCTAACACCCGAACAATACAAGTTAGTCCGAACCCCAGAGTTCAAGGCGTGGTTTGGGGATTGGGAGAACGACCCCGAAAACGCATCAAAGGTAGTGGATGAGAATGGTGAGCCATTGGTGGTTTATCACAACACAAATGAAAAGTTCTATGAATGGAATTTTAGAAAAATAAATAAAAAAAGAGGTACAATCCTAAATGGTGCATACTTTTCTACAATTTCTGATGAACAATGGGGCAAAATTAAATTATCTGTTTTCCTTAATATAAGATATGTATTAAAATTTGATTTTAGCAATCTTCCTGTTAGCGTTCAAGACATTCAATTTTTTATTAAAACAAATAAGTGGTTTTGGATAAAAAATTATACTAATGATGATATTGATGCTTATTTAAAGGGCGATAATAAGGGACTAATTTTCAAAAACACCCTTTATACTGGAACAAAAAGAGATGAATATGTTTGTTTTCAGTCCAACCAAATCAAACTTGCCGATGGTAGCAATACGACCTTTGACGGAAGTAACCCTGATATTAGGTTTGAGAATGGGGGTGAAACAGAAACATTTTATAATGATGATGATATTCCTTATTACAAAAGGAAAGACGCATTGAATGTTAGTTATTTGAATGATGAAGAATGGAAATTAGTTACTTCCCCAGAATTCAAACAATGGTTTGGGGATTGGCAGTCAGAAAAACCATATTCTTCAAAATCTAAAGATGTAAGTCAGGTTAGGCAATGGATGTATTATGGTTCTTATTTGGGAGAACCCAAAATTGTTTATCACGCCTCTACCGACTGGGCGGGAAAACCATACAAAGAGTTTTTTGTTTTTGAACAAGGGCATTACTCAAGAGATGCAGGATATTTTGGTAAAGGGTTTTATTTTGGTGTTTCAGAAAGCGATGTAAAAAAATATGGAAAGCACATTCGTAAATTCTTTTTGAACATCAGAAACCCATATAAACACGGATTTTCAGTTAGTGATGAAGGACATCCTATTGAATTTGCAGAAGAACTTGGTTTAGACCATTTGTTGTATGCTCCTGATAAATATAAACAAGAAAAACCCTACCCCACAAGAGAGTTTGCTGAAGCGGTTCAAGAAAAACTCATATCACTTGGATACGATGGTATTCACATAGACGGCAAGGATGGGGAGCAATATGTTGCCTTTTACCCAGAACAGATTAAGTTGGCTGACGGAACGAACACAGAATTTGACGCAAATAACCCTGACATCAGGTTCGCCGAAGGCGGCTTTAATGATGAGGTAATAGTTTGCTCAAATTGTCTTTGGTCTTGGAAAGCATCAGAAAGCACCCCCGAAGAAAAATACATTTGTCATAAATGCGGACACGATAATACCCCGACTATGGATAAGATAACTATGGATGTACCCCTATTCATC
>Ga0194115_10003290_pt1 | contig 18299 bp, 27 predicted proteins | sample TA2MahsurfametaG_3_FD_148656 | JGI IMG/M metagenome (GOLD analysis project Ga0194115, IMG submission 148656) | Freshwater microbial communities from Lake Tanganyika, Tanzania - TA2015002 Mahale S4 surface | ecosystem: Environmental > Aquatic > Freshwater > Lake | place: Tanzania: Lake... | reverse complement strand
TGAAATTCGACTTCATCAATCACATCTCGTCTTGCCTCCCGAACCTCGGGGATGGACCACATCCCATTTGATTTCGTGGCAGCATCAAACTCGGCCTTGATTAAACGATCGACATATTTGATATCGCTTTGAAGATCATGAAGTCGTTCGGAACAGTCCTTGATCGTACTAGTAGAGGATTGACCATTCGACGCTTCCTGTCCCAGAAGACTGGAAGTTGCACTAGCGTTCCCACTTGAAATAAGGGATTGACCTAGATCGGTAGGGAAGAATTGAAACAAGGTTGGTCGAAAGGTCACTTTACAGATTGCCACCTCGGCCATCCGTGTATCGTTTGGTAGTAGGAGAAACTTTTTCGTCTTCATGGGATCAACATCATGATGATGATCCTCGATTGCTAATTCAGGTATGACATCCATCATGGGTCGTTTCTTATGTACAGGAGAAGAAGATTCTACATCAGGATGTGTCGAAGAAGAGACGACTTGTCTAGCCAAAAGTTGAAAAGAGAGTAACGTCCGTTCCCGTGCCATTCGTTTCAATTGTTCTTCTGTTTCGTACATGAAACGTGACACTGGAGGTGATTGGATTCCCGCTGTTATATGTATGTAGTTAGATCACCGAGGAGAGTCGGGGAAAGAGTCATCGAAAAAGGGGGTTCATCAGTTCCGTATGTATCCCAAGGTCGAAACAGTCGTAGTATTGTGGACGTACCTATTTTGATGGTGAGTAAATCACGAGCTCTGTTCTCTTCGGCTCTTCCACTCCTAGTACGAGATGGACCTGTTCCACTCGTGATAGTAGTAGTCCCAACGGAAGATGCTCGAGGATTGAATTGGACGAAGAAATCAAACCATGTTTTTGGTAAGATCTGTCCTATGGGTGATAAATGACGGACCAAAATCTGTATGTCTTTACTACCATGAGATGATTCGATACCCGTATCGTCGACTACGACACCAATCATCCGTCCATGGAATCGTTTTCGTTGAAGAAAGTACGATGATGGGATTTCATTGACAGTCCGATATCGAAAAAATAATGGAGTTTGAGACAGTCCATATACTGTCAATAATGTCACACCTGCAAAAACCCCATATCGTACAGCAATTAGATTGTCATTTACAACCTTTGTAAAATCATCCATTCCTGTCCCAACGGTCTTCCTCATATCCATTGGTGGTGGTGGTGGGACATCTATTGTTTCCATAGATACAGGTTCGATTGGCTTCACTGAAGCTTTTTCGATAGTCGACGTCACCAAAGGATCGTCTTCTGTCGCCATTCTTGGACTGTGATGGATACGATTGACGAACCGATATGGGTTGGATGAACTTTCTGTTACAGTTAGACCAATAGATCCTTTCGTTGTGTCGATTCCCATTTGTATTCTGTTCGTTGGATCGGAAACGGGAAACTGTATGTAGTCAAAGTAGTCATTGATTCTCTATATCATAGCGATTTTTGGATGGAAATTTGGATTCGAACGGAAACCAACCAGCAAAAGGCTTGGCATCACTGTCAAAACGAATGCTGTTGTCACATACCTTGCTGATTCCACGTAGACGAACTTGTACATTCTGTATGATAGGTTCTTCTTCTTCTTCTTCTCTACGTCAATCTGTACTCTTCTTGTGGGCGTCGTCATCGTCATCATCGTCATCATCATCCAGAGTAGTCATGTCGACATCCGTGATGAACCCATCATCGTCATCACGTGGTATTGCCGCGATTGCACAACTCCGATCGACGTCAGACAAATGGAAGAATCTATTCGATATTGCCACTTGTGCAAGAATGGCAAAGGAACAAGGTGCTTCTATGCTCTTCTTACCTGAATGTTTTGGCTTTATGGGGGAATCCTCTATTCAGACCTTGGAACAGGCAGAAGATCCCATCGAGAAACACCAAGAGCAGCAGAAGGAGGCGGCGAAAGGTGATGATCATCCTTCCAACCCAAAGGATCTTACGAAACAATTGCAATTGGTGATTAGTGGAAGGATGGATAGTACCACAGATACGACACAGAGAGGATATGATGGACATCGTATCTATCTGTTAGATGGATTACAGACGATAGCCAAACGGAGTGGATTATGGATATCGGGTGGTGGGATGCATGTATTAGGGGCACCAAGTGATCCAGAAACGGGGAATCAACGTGTGTACAATACTCATATCATTCTAGATGATGAAGGAAATATTCAAGCAATTTATCAAAAAATTCATCTCTTTGATGTATCGATTCCTGGAAAAGTTCAATTACGAGAAAGTGCGACCACAGCACCCGGAACCAAATTGGTAGTCTGTGATTCACCTCTAGGTACGTTTTTATTCTCGATTGTCATGCTTTTCTTCTCAAACTGTTTTTTGGGAATTCGGGAGGTCTCCCCCCCCTCCCCCCCTTTGTTGGTCATGAAAAATGAGCATTTGCCACTATCGAGTATGGGCTCATCCTTGTTGCAACAACCCCATCCACGTTATGATATCTATACTTTTTTTTCAGGAAAACTAGGACTGTCTACCTGTTATGATATGAGATTTCCAGAAATGTACATACCACTGGTGGAAGCTGGAGCACAAATTCTTTTAATGCCCTCTGCCTTTACAGTCCCGACCGGTGCAGCTCATTGGCATACACTTTTGAAAGGTAGGTTATAGATTAGGTTATCGTTGTGGTGGTGATGACTGAACTGACCGGACCGGACGATGGTGCGCTAAATCGTTTGTTTCTTGCAACTGCATGTGTATATCGAAAAATGCCCTCAAGTCTTTTTTCGTACCTCTACTCTCTCTCACTCTCACACATACACATTCTTGTACGGATATTGGATAGCCCGTGCTATCGAAAGTCAATGCTATGTCATCGCCTCTGCTCAATATGGTCGACACAATGAGAAACGAGAATCGTTTGGTCATTCACTGGCAGTCGATCCATGGGGCCGAATTCTAGTCGATGCGGGGGGGTATCCCATTGATGGAGTCTTGGAAGAAGATGATCGTCAGTCGGTACAGGATCCTCCAAGCATCGTAACCTGCGAGATTGATCTAGATACTGTATCGTCGATCAGACAACGGATGCCCTTGAGACAGCATCGTGAGGACTCCACATTTTCATTTTAAGCTTCTACGGATCTGCCAATTTCCCCGATCGTCTGGCTTTAGATTTACTTTAGAGTGTAACGGATCGTCCTAGTAGTTCAGATCTTTACAATATGTAGAGGGGGAAAGCGGGAAAAAGGACTACTGCCTACGTGGCTTTGAACCGATACGGTAATCTAGGGATTGCTTGTCACTGTCACTTGCCAGTGTCACAACGATTTGCGAAAGGGACTAAGTTAGCTTCCTATGCTTTTAGTCGAATAGATCCGCTTGCCTATTGACATCGCGATCATGACGACACGATGTCAACGACAATGGCGTAAGTTGGTTGTTGGTAGAGGGTTCAACAAGGACTTTGACTTGCCTCGTAGTATCACTACAACTATCCCTGTTCACAACGTTACAGTCATATTATCTACAGAATGGGGAGAGATTCAAGGGACAACATATCCAGTCAGCAATCTCCGTTGCGATTATCGGAGCCCACCCCCATCGGTAACCCCGACGACGATCCAGAAAAGGCCAAGTCTCCCCCTACAACATCGTGGACAACAAATTTAACATCATTGGTCGTACCGAATATTGCTTCAATCGGTCTTCGAACAGTTCTTGGTTTGACTGTGGCTCTGTACATACTCAATCAGAAGCATGCCTTACCGCGTCCTCTGTCATCCATCGTCAGCAAGACCCTCTTTTGGCCGACTCTACCGATCACCATATCAAGACGCATTGGAAAATGGACGACGCAGATCGACGAGACAGTCGTTATTGGAGGGGCGCCGTTTGGATTCCTAAAGTACCCTGACAAACTATATCGGGACTATGGGGTGAGATTACTTGAAAGCAAGAGGAGCTTTCGTTCTGCATTGTTGTAAATCAACGTATGTATTAAAACGATAGGACTGACACTTTCAATCCTCACTGCTCATTTATATTCTTTAGGTTCGAGGCGTCATCAACATGTGTGAGGAGTACCGCGGTCCACTAAAGAAGTACAAAGATCTGGGTGTGGAACAGCTCCACCTTCCGACGACTGATCACTTTGAGCCGACTGTGGAAGATCTGATGGTATGTGTAGTGGACTCTGTCGATCAATATCATGGTGGTACACTGTTGTCTTTATTGACCTCAATCTTCCTTTAGAGTGCTATCGCCTTTATTCAGAGACATGAAGCCCATGGAAGTTGTGTCTATGTTCACTGTCGGGCGGGTCATGGTCGAAGTGCCGCAGCCGTTTTCGCATGGTTACTCTACAAGGATCCCAGCGTGAATCTAGAAGACTTGAATAGAGAGTTTAGAAGAAAGAGGAACGTTCGAAGCACCTTGTGGAAGCAGCCAAACATTCTTCAGTTACAATCGCGACTGAAAGAGAAGGGTCGTGTATTGTTAGATATGGAGGAAACAGAGGTAGCAGCCGAGGAATCAAGTCCAGTAGCAGAGGAATCAACGTCAGTGGTCGACTAGCAGGATAGTTGCTCACTCTTCCATGCAAGGCGTTTCTCTCCAATAAGTCATGTGAGATTCGTAGAACCGAGAAACGCTATGACGCTAGCTAACAGGAAGAATATCATCGATCTACTCCTGTCTACCGTTTCCCATAGCTGTAAGGGCACCTTCGTTGCCCGAATCAACCACGATCTAGAAGATGGTCATCAAATCAGCGATACAAGGTCAAGGGGGCTAGCTGGCATTTGAAATACATTCATTCTTCTTTCGTCCTGTCCCAACTCTACCGCTGTGAGATGTATTGCGATTCAAGAAGGCGCCTCGAGAATATCCCATTACCGAAGGGCCCTCCAGACGTGCAGACTCGTCCGACTGACGTCATCGTGTCGTGGTCACCATCTCTGTGACCGTGCTCCAGCAATATCATCTTCAAGGCTGACTACCGACGCTCATCGGTACCGGTAGTCTTGTAGGAATGACATGTTGCCTCATCAAAACCATTTTGTTTCGCACGGCGATCTACACAACTAGAAAGAGTTCTCGTCATGATCATCTACAGAAGTTCCTGTCGGATTTCACAATGTACGGTCTTCGTGGCGGCTCTGTTGATCCTGCCTCGGTTCATTGCCGAGGGTTTCGTTGCGCCTATGTTATCCTCGGAGTCAGCTCTATTGAATTCGGAACCAAGGCATTTCGATTCAACTCTCGTGATGTTGAATAGCGTAGCTTCATCTCAAGAATCGTCTAGCGAAATTCAGTCAAGAAGGGACGTCCAGGGCTATGAGACTTTAGTGGACGCGATCGGTTTCAATGCTTCCGCGGCGACAACGTTGCTGTCTACACTTGGTATGATGCGTGAACAAGGGGTACCACGGGAGACGATGGAGTCGTTCTTGGATGAACTACTTTTGCAAGGTCCGGATGCCCCACTTCCGTTTTGGGCACGCGCTAGACACCTTGGTCGATTTTCACGTAGGGCACGGATGTTTTCTCTTCGACGCACATTGGATCGAACCACACCTCCGGCGAACGATAACGAAAATGGCAACGAATCAGAAGATGAGTTAGTGCGGCGAAGACGTAGGACACTCATTTCCGTATTGAGGTCGATCGGAAGTGAAGGGGGCGAAACAGCGAAGTCAAAGGAACCTTTGATTGTTCGGGTAGAGAAGCGTGCCATTCAAGCAGAGAAGGACGACGCTTCAAATCTACGAAACCGGCTCCCCGAGGGGCTTGAGACTCCTAAATATGAGATCATAGCTTCCGGAGTCGCTGGCAGTAAGAACATCGAGATTCGAAGATACGAGCCGTACTCTGTCTGTGCAGTCTCCATGACGAAGCCAAGGCCGTTATCCTCAGGGAAAACTGATGCTACTGTTCAAATGCCGGAGATGAGTGGAGCAAGCTCCTTTGGCGCTCTCGCGGGGTACCTTTTTGGAAAAAATCAAGAATCGACAGCGATGAAGATGACAACGCCTGTGTTCACTTCGCCGCTTGCCGAGGGTGACCGTCAAATGGAGTTCGTTCTTCCCTCGAACTATTGGGATGCCGTGCAGTTGGCACCGAAGCCGTTTTCTGAGAGTGGTGTAACCTTGCAACAGATAGAACCAGGCTGCCGTGCTGTTGTCATGTTTGGCGGATATGCTTCGAGGAAAGAAGTCGAGCGTCGAACACAAGTCCTTCTTGCCGCCGTAGGCAAGAACGAAGATTGGAAAGCTGTAAACGAGGAAGCCACCGTTGCGCAGTACAACGATCCCTTTACTCCAGCATGGAAGCGTCTTAACGAAGTGTCGATTTCTGTCGAGCCACGATGATTTGAAGCATCATCAATCTCGGAGCCATAACTTCTATCGGTCTAGTTGCAGTTTTTCTACAGATGGAATGTCCGCCTGTAAGGTATAGGGTGCACGTTCTGATGAGCTCTAATCGGGTCTATTCTATTATGTTTACTTTAACAGTAGTACGAATTATGAGGAACAGCCAAATGCGTATTTGGCTGGATTTTCTGTGGCATTCCACGCAAATGCTTGTTCGCGGGTAGGCTCTTAGCTGGTCCTTGCAGCGGGAAAGAAAAGCGACCCGCCGCATACCCGCCGTTTCTTAATTGTTTACCTTGAACCCAGGGATGCTGCATTATTTCTGCAAGATTCCACCTTTGCCTGGGATCTCTGTAGAAGAATCCTTGAAGCAAATCTATTGCCTCTGGACTTAACGGGATATCTAACGCAGCAACCAACTCGCTGAGGCCACCCCGTGAAATTTTCGCAAAACGCTTGTCGCTAGAATTTGCCCATTTGAAAGGCGCGAGACCGACCAACATGATGAACAGTACAACCCCAGCGGCCCACAAGTCCACAGCATACGCGTCTACGGTCTGTTTCTTTTCAACGATTTCAGGTGCTGCGTAATTGAGTTTTCCCCCTTGTCCCTGGGTAATAATCAGCCGTCTACTCGTCCCCGCCGATACATCGGATACACAATCAGGATTGCATGGATCCGAGTGCGGTACACGTAGACTGAGGCCAGGATCCACCAGCACTACCCGATTCTTTGAGTCCAAAACCAGGTTGTCAAGACTGACATCCATATGAGCAACCCCTTTCTTGTGGTAGTGATCCAAAGCCTTTGAGAAGGAAGGGTTAGACACGGCTAAATGATCGAAATACGGAGTTCAAAGCATGTATATTTTTCTTGCAAAACATACCATAACCAGTTGCTTGAACCAAGTCCGAGCCCTGCTTTCGTCGTAGGCATAGCCCTCAAATTCGTCCAAGTCGTTGTCTGAACTCCTCCGTCGAGGGAAGCCTTCTTGCAGTCTGCCGTACAGTTCGCCCCCAGAAAGACAGCGAGTGATTGTGTACAAGAAGTTGTCGTCCTGCAGGACTTCAAATGAACCCAAGACATTTGGATGGTAGTTTCCCAAAAGCTGCATTGCTGATATTTCCTTAATGGGATCTTCCAGATGGCGTCCCCGCATCGCATGGATCTTTGAGAATTCTGAAATCTTGACGGCTACTTGTAGGTCCGTGCTCTCCCATTCTATCTGAGGGTGATGTAATGAAGAATCTTGACGTTCTTCCATGTTGTCATCGAGTATTGGATGTAGTCGTTTAAGTACAACGCAAAGTCGAATAGTCCCGAATACCGTTCGACTCAGCTTCTTGGTCACAAAGTATGCTCTTTCCGTATAATCTGTCCTGACCAGGACACTTTTTAGATAGTGAATTGTCCCAGATCGATGATCCCGAGCATGCACGTGAATGTTCTGACATCGATGAACAGTCGGAGCAGGAAAATCAAGAGGACGGGCGGCTGGACCAGCCCTTTCGACGTCGTCATATCTTAGTTCGGCATGTAATCCTAAGACATTCTCATCGCTATCGAGTTCGACTCCCGAACTGCCCAATGTGCTAATGCTCATGATTTTGCTGTCGTCGGTGCTGGTGGCCTCCACCCAGGTCGAATACAACTCTAGAACGCAATTTCGATGACAATGATGCTTTGGCAAGTGAAGGGAAAGGCCGACGATGTCATGCTCCGATGATGATGCACGATCCGCTTCGAAAATGATCGTATACAGCTTCCTAGTTCCGATTTATAACAAACAGACATCACTTAATTACACGACTAAAATGTGCGACATCTGTGTGACACGACACCTCTACAAATTATCCCAATCATTCTCGTATCGACGCGAGAAAAATGCGGTAGAGCACACGCTGTGTTCGGACGCATGGAGCACGACACATCAGCAAGGTGCGCGATTGTGGAGATAAGGATTTCGGCGAGAAACGGCATGTGAGTCAAATCAGTTCCCGTTGCTTGCATGTTGCTTGTTCCAGGAATAAAGGCACTAAGGAGCCAGTCCTAGATGATTGTGCTTCCAGAACCATGTACGTTTTCACATAGTAGCCGAATCAATCAAGTTGTTCTGTAGTAGGTAATGTCGGCCACATTAGGGTGAAACATGTGTAGCTGTTGTGCTGACTAGCCTTGCGGTTGCAGTGAATCACGACTCCCTTATGATTATGTGGTTGCACAACGAGAGCAGTCATGTTGGTTACTAGCGAACGAAGCGCATGTACTAACTTCCAGGCTCGATAGTCACAGTTATCATACAATACTGTCGGAATCGAGAGAATCCGTCACTATTTCGTACGTATGATATGATACGTACGCGTAGGACACGAGGGAACGCGAACTCGTCAGAAGCGGTCGTTCGAGTCATTTCAACATCGTCTGCCCGTGCCCACGTCAGGACGATGAGCGACGATCGAAAGAGGCAATCGGGCACACAGGAAACAACGAGCAATTCAGCATACTTTCCGACCTCGGATAAAGCAACAATGCTTCGTGCCTTCACTCGAACCCAAGCCCTCCGGGGGCCCGGAAGAGCCGATGTTGAGCTTGCCATGAGCAAGTGGTGGACAAAGAAGCGACCAGCCGAAGGACAGGTAAGCAAGGCATTGTCGACCTTAGTTTCGACACAGAGTGTGTCCTTCGCTGAATTGTTTCCGCGCCTACATCAGTACCTCTTCTCACGCAACGAAACTCATGTTCTCGTCTCCTTCAGATCACTCGAACCATCTCAGCGCACGAACAGCATCCCGTCGGTCCTTGGCTTAGAACTTTCCCCAAGAAGACTATAGAGCGTGCCCCCTCTTACATTCTTTGGGTTGGAGGATCGGCTGGTTTGACGTACGGTAGCATTTCCCTCGCTGACAGCTTGACTCATGCTGAAGATTACTCGCACCGACCGTGAGCAAGCACCGTGCAGACCGGGTCTAGAAATGGCATGTGATGACTGACCGATGCATTCGAGCTGATACTCAGTCCAATGCGCGATTGTTGCGTTTACATGAGAAAAGTAAAACTAGATTAGCGTTAGGGCCAACTTGTGCCTCTTCATTTACAGCAATTGAAGTAGGTATGTGAACTCTACTTTAGAAAACCGCATTCACTAAGTCTGGAATGGAAACGCCGCCGCCGGAGGCGGTTCCTGGACGTCTTCATTCACCACCCACGGGTGAGAAAGTACCTCGGAAAGATTCAGTCTTTCTTTTGGATGCAGTCGCAGCATACTCTGCATCAAGTCTCCCGCGTCAGCAGACAGATTAATGCCCCAGCTCTTGAGCTGCTTCATAAGCTTTCCATTAATGATCAGATCAAACCGCTGATCTGTCCGACTCGCTTGGTCGTACGGGGGAAACCCAGTCAACATGATGTACAATATAACTCCTGCAGCCCAGAGATCGACGGCGAAACCGTCAAAGGAGGCCTTGTTTTCGAAAATCTCCGGGCTCATATAGTTGTGTTTGCCACATACGCCTTGCGGTTTAATCAGTCGCCGTAGCGCTCCCTTTGCCACATCTGTCACTACTCCAGATCGTTCAGCATCATTGTAGGGCACCCTCAAACACATCCCCATGTCAATAATGAGGCAGTTGTCGGTGTCCACTAGTACGTTCTCTAAGGATAAATCTCGATGGCAAATACCTAGTGACTGCAAGCGATGAATTCCCTAAACAAACAGAGCATGGTCAGAAGCAAAAACATTTTTGGTACCGAAACCGAAAAGTCCCGAAATCACTCACCGCGAGGATCTGCCGGAACCAATATCGCGCGACTGGCTCTGGCATGCCGATTTCACCGCCACTTTCTTCTGCATACTTCACTACAACTCCAAACAAGTCACCACCAGCACAATACGGCATTACAGAATACAAAAAGTCACCATCCTGGAGGACATCTAGCGTTCCCAACACGTGATCGTGACCTGACCCAATCAGTTGCATAGCAGCAACCTCCTTGATTGGATCCTCCAGTAACCTCCCACGCATGTGATGTACTCGAGCCCATTCTACCATCTTTATGGCAGCAAATTCGCTGGTAATCTCCCAGACGATGGGCGCCTGAGAGCTCCCTGGTTCGACCCCCGCTGCCCGCGCGGCATCATCGGCTGCTACACCAGAGTGTTTGCGAAGAACAACACAAGCCCATACACTTCCATAAATAGCATCTTGGAGCCTTCGTCTTGGCCCGTATGCAACAAAATGACCGCCTGAATTAGGTGATGGTGTAGTCATATCCTCCCGATGAATGACACCTTGCCAGACCTGCCTTGTTCCTGACTGCTTATCCACTACTAAAGCATTAACTCTGACACCTCGAGCGACCAAGGGTGCTGGAAATTCTAGCGGTCTTGTGGGCTCTCCAGCCTGAGCAACTTCTTCAAACGTTATCTTGGCATGCTCTGCTGGATACGTCATGCTAGCAATCGTCGATTGTTGTCTATCTGGTGAAACGGGTGTACACGGAGAACTGCCACAGATGATTGGTGAACTTCCGGTAATCCTGCGCTAGAGAAGGACGCCCCTTCAAGAGTACGAAGTGAGTGTTTCAAGCCCGGTTTTCCGACTCTCTAAGGGTCCGAATCGAAAAATCTTCGTACAGCGGGAAGGTTCGGACTTTTTCAGCGAAGCTGTTTCCCTTGAGAACCAGTTTCGCGCTTCGCTTGTTTGACCTCTGCGAAGATATTCAAATATCGCTCCTTCACGGAATCGAGTCTCTGTAGCTTCCAGTCCTTGAAACAAAGGTGCCACTGGGCCGAAAGAGGTTCTTGTGACGAGAACGTAGTGCCAATGCGAGTTCGCGAGCAGGGTGCCGTTATCAAGGAACTGGTGCGAACTTCACCTGCTCCTCCTCTCTAGTAGGATCGTAGACAGCGCTAAAACCCCTTTTTCGCCCATGTGGTCTGACCGCCATTCGAGCGTTCCGAATCCTGCCCAGCTGAATGTGACGTCAGAAACCAAGGCGGTAGCCTAGCTATGACACCCTAATACAGTCAAGTTCCAGGGCATCGAGGCCCGACTAGATCTTACAGCTAATAAGGTATAAGGCATTATACATATTCAATATCCACATGTCATAGGTGGATGAGATGCGGTTTAGCCTAGACAATCCCAGCAGCCAATGGGTAGGTGGGCACGGCTCCGAGTGACCAGATCTGCCAACCCACAATGAATCATCATCCACGACGTCCTTGACAAGCGTAGAGTAGGCTTTTCCCATCTCAGGCAATCTTCCGAACGGAATCCCTTGTTGTCATGATCAAGCTGAACTATTCAAGGTTGAACTATTCGAGGTTGAAAACAGGAAATCGAAAAAATCAAGTCAACCATCAATTAGAAGCGCTTTCGAAATTTTTCTTCATCGAAAGAAAGATTGAGTTGATGTACTCATTATGTGGTTAGACCTATCATCCTCAGGAATCTATTGCAGTATCCAAGGTATAGGGTAGCTGAATTTAATGTGTTCATCTTCGATTGCTGTCATCGACGGTCCGATACCGGTGATTCTTCAGGACGCAACAAGACGTGAGGGAACCTTGTCTCCCACATCGCTGGGCCTCGCCGGAAGGACGCAAAACTGAGCGGGTAGCTCTGAAATATACAAGATCAAAGATCTCGAGAAATGTAACTGTTACATGAAAGTGGAACACATTGAAGACTACTCTAGAGGCCGATTGTCCGGTCAGGAAGGAACCAGGGGTTTACCGTCAGTGCCAAACACTTTTGTGTGAACTGCAACTTTTCGCATAGACGCCTTCATCCTTCTGTATCGCACAGTTTCAAAAACGCACTCTAGGCATACCTGACGATTGTGACCACTATCCGTGGGAAGTGAGAACCAACTTTGGGTTTCGTTGTTGTCTCACCAGAAACCGTGTCGCACTGTCGCTAGCAAGACGGAACTAGAAATCCGATTGCTGTCGAGCTCTACCGAGAGGTCTACGTTGAGCCAGTACCGGATGCTACGGTACCGTAGAATCGCCAAACAACCTGTCCGCCGAGAGTTTCACAACACGCAGCGACGAATTCTCCATATTTTTTTTCACCACGCGGCTTCCACAGGCTTCCTTGACCAAGTCGCTGTCGTGTGCTTATATTTCATATTCATCTTACAAAATGGAAGTCGCCTCACCTTTATCGTTCGTTCCAGGCAACGCTGGAACGAAGAGACAGTTCCCATTGACTCAAAGCTTTGTCGACGCACGGTCCCCATTTGAGTCTCCGGATGAATTCCTTCAAGCAAGATCGTTCAAACGGCGCCGTTTCAACATGGACGTCACCATGGATGCCGATTCGGAAAACAGCGTAAACCATTCAACTTTCCCCATGCACCATGCACAGCAAAAGGGCATGTTTACCTCAGACAACGGTGAGTTTACATTCGTTTCGTTTCTCGTTGGTGTGTTGATTGTGGAAATTTCACGTGCCGGGGCTTGTGACGTAAATGTGTCGTCGTTACGTCTCATTCTATAAGTAATCAGGGCCTGTGTGACATGTTTCGGCCTAGACTGCTTATAGAGCCACGTTCCTCCTGTCGATATTCGTTTGTGCAAACACGTTGACAACACACTCATCTCCGGTGTTCTTTGCCCTTCTACAGGTTATATGGCCTTGAAACGACATCGAGCAGAAGCCCCTAGTCCACAGCAAGAGTTTCAGAAGGTCGCAGAAGTTCAGGCTGCAGAGATTCAAAGTCTGAAAGATGAAAAGGCAAATCTTGAATCCAACTTTAATACGTTGAAATCGGAACATGAGCGGGTGGTGCACGAGAACAAGATTCTCAAACGAGCTGTGACGATTCAGCAAGAACGGCAAAATCATGCTTCCACTGAGATAGATGCGGCGCGTCGATTCAAGGTGGATGCTGAAGATCGCATCAAGAAACTGGAGCAAGTAATTCTCTCGTTGCGATACCATCTGCAGACGCAGCAATCGATGCCAACATACGACTTTATGGGGTTCCCTCCTTGTCCTCCTGATGTTTACTAGGGTCTGAGCCACACGGCAGGGGAGAAGCCGGCCATGTGGGACGACCGATAGGCGACGAGCATTTCAGGATGTACATAGCCACTTTTTCACGAAACACCAACTGACGTGCCGAGTAAAGCATGAAGGCGCATCGCAGCTTACAGTTAGGGTTAGACATGGGTCATTTGCGATGATCTAACCTTTGACTTAGTCAAAAGACTACGCAGCGTCTAATTAGGCCAATGTTTTGGACTATCCTCACGAACTATCGTAAGATCACATAAAATTTTACTTGAATAAAATGGATTTAAGACGAATGTAGTATGATCAGTCACTGTCGCTCTCATCGTCGTCACTATCGGCCTCAAGCAACCAATTGACAACGGGCTCGGCTTCACCACGTAGTGCGGCACGAGTTTCCTCATCGACCGCAGCGAGGGTGTATTCCGAACGACCATCGTCGGCCCATTCAAGGATGATTTCCTCCTCCAAGACATCTTCGTCGTAAAACTGCTTGATCATAACGGGAAAGTTCTTGGGTTTCTCCACACAAATCAATTCGAGGGATGCAATCAGATGACGTTGAATCAACTTATTCCCGCCGACCAACTTCGAAGCCACAGGACTGTACTTTTCAATTTCCTTATTCTTGAAGAATTGGGGAGAAATTGAGGCACGAATGAAAATCTGCATCTTGTCATGAGCCTTGAGAGCTGAAGCCATTTGTTGATTCGTCACGGTTTCGACGATGTCCTGAACAGAAGCATTTGGGTTCTTGTCCAAGAATTTCTTAGTCCCATCAATCGCAAGAGCTGGCGAAGAAAGGAAAGACTTGTGAGTTAGGGCTGCTTCGCATAACAGTGTTTCGACCTTTTTGCGTGACATGCTGTCCGGTACTTACTCATGGCACCTGAATCATCGACACCAGCTTCCGAGGCAACAGAGGTGTCCTCGTCATCATCAGAAACAATACCGACATCATTGTCTTCGTTCTTCCCGAACATGGCCTCCGTGAGGTAATCCTTATCACCCTCCTCGTCATCATCCTTCGACTTCTTCTTGTCTTTCTTGGCTTTCTTTTCCTTCTTCTCCTGATTATGAATCAATAGGGGGCCAGGTGATTGAGGATGAATTTAGAGAACAAAGGACCAGTCGCGCTCAAACAAATAGCGTAGACTTACCTTCTTGTCCTTTTTCTTCTCGTCATCGGAATCATCCTTTCCTTTCTTCTTGGATTTCTTTTCCTCCTTCTTTTCCTCTTTCTTACCGTTCGTCTTGCCCTTGCCAGATTTCTTATCTTTTTTGTCCGTGGCCAAGATGTAGTTACACAACTTGTGAGCCATGTCTACCATTTCCTTGGCTCCACAAGCCTTACAACGGTGCCAAATAATCTCATTCTTGATCTTGTAGTCGGTTTCCGGAAGGTTGCAGTTAGGACAAAGCACAAACTTGTCAATGTAGACTCGAATCAGTTTCTGCAGGGTGTCGTCGGTATGGGCTCCGTTCACAATGGCACGATCGGTGTCTTCGTTGTAGGTCGTTTGAGCGCCAAGTTCACAACCAAAGAACTTTGTGACCTCGCCAGGATTTCGGTGTAGAGATAGTGCGACATCAGAAATGTTGGGAATGTTCGTCTTAATTCCATTTCCGGAACCTTCGATTTTCCCGAAGACGGCCGGCATCTTGTACCGGTACTCCGGATCGTCAATGGGGGTCGTCCCCGCCAAGTTGATCACCGTTCCTCCGCGGATCGGCATGGTTATCCTATATGAAAATGTTTCCGGAAACTCCAATGATGGAAAATAGGAGAAAGAGGTTTCGACGAAATGATCGTTTCAATATCCGGCGCGGTGGCGTCGGTAAGGGACGAAATTGTGAATAGATTCGCAATGATGAATCAACTAGAAAGCAGTCACGTTTGTTAGTGGCTGCAACTGCGGTGGAAATATGCTTGTTAGTGGCGACAAGCAAACGTCGTAAAGCAGAAGAGTTGGCGGTGTGTGTGCGTTTATGCAAGAAGTATTTTGTAAGAACGCAACAGTGGGTTCTTGGAGTTTGGACTTGCGTGTTTCACAAAGTCGAGAAAGGGGGGCGATAGCCGATGGACCCGATGTGACGGGCGGTCGTATATGCTGCGTTGACGTTGAAGGTTGTTTGTGTGGCCCACGATTGCATAGGAATTCGTGGACGAAGGTTATGACTGGCCTTCCCGTTCAAAACCACGGAACCGGCGAACGCCGCATCGCCCATGCCGGATTCGCTGACACTCTTCGACCTCTTTTCGATCAATATATATGCTATGTACCTAAGTATGTCACATATGGATGCCTCAGGCGTTTTCACTATCATACATACGAATATTCATACCGGATGAAGATTCATATCTATGATATATGAGCATCCCCATGGTATTTGATGTCATATGTATGTGCAATAAATCACGGAATTCGTGTGATGAAAAGAAGACGAAAGAGCCTTTTCTACGCACAGAGATAGGTACTTCGACGAGGCTGACCGTACCGCCGTTATATGCGAAGAATGGTCTCGGGCAATCAAACCCAAAAAACCTGCAGGGTGGACACAAGAAATCGTCGTTTGTGGTTACCAGTACACCCGCAAGCTGCCCCCTCCACACACGCCGACATCAAACAAACGTGTTCTGGTATACAAACAATTCACTTTAACGGCTACAGATATCGGCGGATAGGAAACGTAGTAAAAAATGTCAGAGTATGGAACCGAGTTGCTGCGTCGGCAGCTCAATGGTACGTCATATTCCGCCAGCACGATGACTCTGGTCCTTATGCCGCCATCCGCCATACAGCATTCGAGACCTACCTTCGATATCAGCAGACTCTGTGAACTATACATACACAGAATAATTCCTTGAACTCTTTGCTTCACGTATTCCTAAATTCCGACAAGATGACGTCCTCAGTATTCACTCACCCACCTTCATGGTTTTTCTAACGCCGCCCATGCCGTGTAGAGCTCAACAGAAACCCGATTGATCTAGTTTCGGTGGGTCTGACAGATGATAGCAATCTATTCGACTGGGAAATTCTCATTATGGGACCTGATGGCACACTGTATGAGGGAGGGTTTTTCAAGGCTCGACTGGTGTTCCCACCGGACTTTCCCAACATGCCACCTACGATGACCTTTATTTCTCAAATGTGGCATCCCAACGTCTACGAAGACGGGAGAGTTTGTATCTCCATCCTCCATCCGCCGGGAGAAGATGAGTTCAACCCCGGAGAATCAGCGGATGAACGGTGGCGTCCGATTCTTGGTGTAGAACAGATCCTTATCAGTGTCATTTCCATGTTGAGCGATCCGAACGACGAAAGTCCAGCGAATCTTGATGCTGCCGTGATGTGGAGGAATGATCGAAATGCCTTCAAGAAAAGAGTCCGACAAATCGTCCGAAAAAGTGAAGAAGAGTGCTAAGGCAAGTTCGATGGATGGGTCGACGAATATTGTTGCAGTTTGAGTGGAACGTTGCGGGAAGCCCAATCACCTCCCTACATTTTGTTGTCGCGTGCTAGTGCTTGATGGGTCTGGATGTTTCTGGAGGGATTTTGAGTACGAAGGAAAAGCATCCCCCCCGCCCCCCGTGTATTCATGGGTAAGGATTTGTCCTCTGTTCTTTTTCTTGCCGACTACCGTCGTCGTCGTCATCCCAGACAAGTAGTACCCCTCTTCGCCTTGAACACAAACCACTTTTTTCACGGAAGATACGACTAGGACCAAATTTGTGATACATGTAGTTTTATTGTGTGTTCGATAACTCTAATTGAAAGTATTTTGGTTGTGCCTTGGGGACGGTCACAGCGATTGGCTTCGGAAATAAGGCCTCTCTTGCTGTTGGACGTTGAAACCGACCATGGAATACGTAGTAGCCCATCGCGTTGGTTCCGTCTGCCCCATTTCGTGATCCCCTTGTGGTTGTCCTCAAACATGGCAGTCCATCGGTAATCTCAAGTACTGATACCTTCAGTGGCTTCCTCTTCCTGTTCGCTCGACCTGTCAATTCATCGCTTGGTCGTTACTTCTAGTAGTCCAGTGAGTCAGCGCTCTCATTTTGCGCTGTTTGGGATCTCGACAACTGCTGACAGTAAACACGACACAAGCCAACGACTCGCGGGGGTACGGTACCTAGTCACTCTCAGGTTGCAACGAACGTCGTTTCCTTCAAAACATCATCAACTGGATTGTATCTATATTGGGAGAAAAAATGCCGACGGAAATTTTTGAACCGGCTGATGACGAACCTGCACCAAAAGGAATGTCAAGAGCCAGAGGTGGTGGAGCGAAACGGAAGCAATCCAAAAAGGCGGCCACTGTCGTTGCTGTAGCTGCTGCTGCTGCTGCGGAAGAGGATGAATCTCATGGGGATGATGACCAAAGTGTGGCATCTGCTACCGATGATGACAGTCTAAAGGATGTTACATCTCCCTCTCGGGATGGTGGTGGTGATGAAGAAACTACGTCAAAAGCAGATACGGGAACTCCCTCCAGCGCAATTGACGCCTCCGAGACACCACGGAAGAAAAAGAAGCCACCGACACCGAAAAAGGGACGTTCTCCTGCTGTCAAGGGATTATCTATCCCCTTTCGAACTGTGAAGAAGGTAGGTATCTTTTGGTGCTACGAATTCTGTATTTTTCGCTTCACGCCTGCATAAAACGCTCAGCTGGGATCCTTGTTTTGTTGGTTGGTTGTTCTCTCACTAATGGAATCTTTGGTCCGTCATTTTTTGCAAATTCTTATCTTCTGTCTAGGCGATGAAATTGGATCCTGATATCCCTATAGTACAAAATGAAGCGGCTATTATGACAACGCTGGCCGCCGAACTCTTTCTGAAGAGAATGGCACAAGAGAGTCAACAGATTGCGAAGAACCGTGGAAGAAATACCATTCGGTGAGTAA
>Ga0194115_10003285_pt1 | contig 18305 bp, 2 predicted proteins | sample TA2MahsurfametaG_3_FD_148656 | JGI IMG/M metagenome (GOLD analysis project Ga0194115, IMG submission 148656) | Freshwater microbial communities from Lake Tanganyika, Tanzania - TA2015002 Mahale S4 surface | ecosystem: Environmental > Aquatic > Freshwater > Lake | place: Tanzania: Lake Tanganyika... | reverse complement strand
CTAGGGAGACTCTGGAAAACCAGCGCCTTTCGCGTGACAATGGCCCTGTGATCGCAGGCCAGGACTGGGGTGATGGGAGGCAAGCAGCTCGGTTTCTCTGATTACGAGATCACCACCGCCAAAAAGCAGACCAAACGGGAGAAGTTCCTCTCTGAGATGGAGGTGGTGGTGCCCTGGCAGGCGCTGATCGAGTTAATCGAGCCCCACTACCCCAAGACCAGCAAGAAAGGCGGCCGTCCTCCTTATCCGCTGGCCACCATGCTGCGGGTTCATCTCCTGCAGCAGTGGTATTCGCTCAGCGACCCGGCGATGGAAGAGGCCCTGATCGAGGTGCCCACCATGCGCCGCTTTGCCGGCATCGAGCTGATCCGTGATCGGATCCCGGATGAGACCACGATCCTGACCTTCCGCCACCTGCTGGAGAAGCACGAGCTGGGCGAACGGATCTTTGAGACGGTCAAAGCCCACCTCAACTCACGGGGAATGACGATGCGGCAGGGCACGATCGTTGATGCCACCTTGATCGCGGCACCAAGCTCCACCAAAAACAAAGACGGGAAGCGGGATCCGGAGATGCACCAGACCAAGAAGGGCAACCAGTGGTACTACGGGATGAAAGTCCACGTCGGTGTCGACAAGGACTCAGGCCTGATCCATTCAGTCGTCACCACGGCTGCCAACGTGCACGACCTCACCCCCGCTGCTGAGCTGCTGCATGGCGATGAGGAGGTTGTTTACGGCGATGCCGGATACCAGGGCATCGCCAAAAGGCCTGAGATGGCTGGCAAGTCAACAGAGTTCAGGGTGGCGATGCGGCCCGGCAAACGCCGAGCCCTCCCTGATACCCCCGATGGCAGGCTGCAAGATCTGATCGAAACGGCCAAGGCACATGTCCGCGCCAAGGTCGAGCACCCGTTCCGAGTGATCAAACACCAATTCGGTTTCCAGAAAACCCGTCTACGTGGCTTGGCCAAGAACCGCTGCAAAATCAATATGCTGGCAGCACTGACGAATCTGTTCCTTGCAAGGCGGCGGTTACTCGCTACAGCCTGAGGATGGGGATGGTGTGTCCGAACACCTCAATTCAGCCTCAAATAACGGCCAGATGAAGCTGGAAATGAGCCCATAGAGCCACCACGTCGCAGCCTCAGAGGCAAATGAAGACCAAATGCAGGTTTGCTGATCTCAGAGGTTGCTCAAACCCCTGTTGCCCAGAGATTCCCTAATCGACCTGATCGGCTTACCATGACCTGCTAGGCCGACTGCGTTAATTGCTACGCACTGCGCTGCATCCCCAGTCCTGGTCAGCAAAATCTTGATGGGTAGCAGTACATCTACTCGAGTCTCTATTCGTATGCCAAACCTTGCTGGACCGGCTGCGGCCCAGGATTGGAGTGCCAGTTACGTTCAGCATCGTGCTGTATGCCGACCAGGGTTCTTCCTGACAGCCGGTTATCCCATGCTGAAGCAGTGACGATCAGGTATCGAAGTTACATTCGCTCACCGGGATTATGGTGTTTAGCTCATGTCTCTTTGGTGATTCATGGGCAAGTCATGCGATGCAGAAGCTGCAATTCTTGCCGAAGCTTTGTCCTTGGATTCTTTATGTTGCAGCTGATACTAGTTCAAAACAAAACGATATCTGTTGCGGTCAAGACGGGTCTTGTTTCTAAAATTGCGATGATACCACCGATTCCAGCGCCATCACCTGTTCCATTCTGGTTCCAGTAGAGATGTCCCGTCGAGTTGTCATAAATAAAGCTTCTGTCTGACTTCAGTTCAAAATCCAGATCCGCCGTGGCTGAGATTGATGAGAAGGATGCTGCTTTAATCTTTGGATTGATTCCAAAGGCACTTCTTCTGATGCGGATTTTGTCGCCCTGGGCATTGCTGAAGTCTGTTATTGCATCTGCTTCGGCAATGCTGAAAATGCTGGGGCGAGTGGAGAATGTAAAGCCATCGGCTCCTTCGCCGCCTGTCAGTCGGTCTTTGCCGCCTGGGCCACCGTCAAGAATATTGTCAGCCATGTTGCCAATAAGAATGTTTGAGCCTGTGTTGCCTGTTCCGTTGATTGGTTGATTTCCTGTCAGTAGAAGTGATGATTCGTTGGCTCTGAGAGTCCTTGTTGATGAGCTTGCAATGTCATCATTGGCAATGCTGCTAATGACTGACATTGGAGTGCCGACGGTATAGCCTTTTCCTGGCTCTAGCGTCAAGGCTATCGTTTCAGATGGCTCTATCTCCGTGTCTGCAATTGGATTGATCGTGATCGTGGTCTTTGAGGCGCCTGCAGAAAAATGCACTGCCCGCGCTTGATTGATATTAGCAAGGCCTAAGTAGTCAGTCCCAAGTGCTGCAGTTCCTCCTACGCTGTAATTGACTGTTAATGGATTTCCTGCAGGGCCTGTGCGCGTGAAGGTGTAGGTTATGTTGCCAATATCTTCTGATATGGATGCTGGTGATACGGTGAGTGTAACTGATGGGAAATCATCGTTGATAATTATTCCGGTGACAGGTGCCGTTGTGTCGATCGTGTAGCCTAATCCTGCCGCAAGTGCAATGGTTACACTTTCGTCTTCCTCGATTATGTTGTCCATTGTTGGATCAACAGTGACAGCTGCTGTTGCTGAGCCGGCTGGGATGGTGATTGTTTTAATAGTGCCTATTTTGGATATGCCTGTGTAATCCGAGTCAATGGATGCTGAGCCGCTGATCGTATAGTTAATTGTGAGTGCAGTGCTAATTGCTCCTGTGCGAGAGAAGGTGTAGACCAGGTTTTTGCTGTCATCTTCCGAGATGGATGATGCTGAGAGAGACAGGCTGATGGAGGGATCGTCATTGGCGATCATCCCAGCGACTGCCTGCTCTGTTTTAATCGAGTAGCCAGACCCAGTCGCGAGTCTCAGGACTACGCTTTCGTCCTCCTCAATCATGTTGTCAGCTATTGCATCAATGGTGACTACTGCCGTTGCTGCTCCCGGTGCAAAGGTGATCGATTTGGTCGTCTCCGTTGTGGAGACGCCCGTGAAGTCACTTCCCTGGGTTGCTGTGCCGCTCAGCGTATAGTTGACTGTCAGTGCGGAGACTGTTGATCCGCTCCTTGTGAAGGTGTAATTGAGATTGTCGGTGCCGTCTTCCTTGATCGAACCGGGCGATACGCTCAGCTCTACTGTAGGCGGTGCTGAAGTGATCACCGTCTCTAAGCTGATTTGTCCATTTGCCAGTCCATCGATGTCGCCTTGTCCGCCATCGCGGGCCCAGAACACGGCGCGATCGTCGCTTCCATCCCCATCATCATCGTAGAACATAGTGCCAGTGCCGGTGACCATGTCATAGCCAAATAGCTCCCAGCTGTTATTGGTTTCTTGTGTGAAGGCTATAGGGTCGTTCAGTCCACTCTTTGGCAGTGTGATATTGATACGATGTAGGCTGCCCGCGGCGATGTCAGCCAGGTTGAATTTTAGTTTCCCCAGAACGAGATCTCGTCCTTGCGCTTGCATTTTGATCGACTGCATTGTTGCCAGGCTGATTTCCTGCAGTTCGAGATTTTGAAGGTCACCACCGTTTTCAGTTGTGCGAACGAGAAGGGCCTCGCTTGACTGGGTTTTGGCACTGCTTGTAAGGGCGTATGGAGGTACAAGTACCCATTCCATTTCCGATAGTTCTGTTGCTTTTTTCCCTGCCTGAATGAATGGCGACAAGTCAAGTCGTATCCATGCCCCATTCTGCCTCACATTGAGCTCAGGTTGCTGGCCGTAGAGGCGCTCTAGGAAAGCCCTGCCATCGACTAACTGAAGCTCGCCACTTTCTGTGATCCGAAGCGCAGAGGCCATGCCGGATTCGAGCTGCAATCCACGGAGATCACCGCCGAGTTGCATCCGTATCTCTTCCAGCAATGGCAGTCGCACCGGCGCCTGCCATGGGCTGTCGATCCAGCGCACCAGCTTGTCATCGCCCGCATTCCCTTCGACTTGGATGACTGGATTTGCGTTGGCGTTCCAATCGTCTATCCGTAGTCGTCCCAATCTGACGCTACCTTCACCTGGCCAGGCCGCGGATAGCGGATCACTCCAGCGCAGCTGTAAGGTCCCATCGCTCAGGCTCTTGCCCACCCAACCGCTTTGATAGATCTCACTGAGGCTGACGTTCTCCAACAGCTCTGGGCTGTTATCGGTACTGATTGACACCACGAGGCCTGTGCCGTGGGAGCCTGCTGCCCCCGGCGCGTAAACCAGCTCGAGTTCACGTTCGTTCAGCCATCGGCTTGTGAGTAGCAACGGTGTGCCATCATTTTCAAGCAGCATTAGCTTCGTCGGCTGTAGAGGAAGCTGGGCTTCCCCTGACATCAGCTCCAGTTGGAGTTCAAACTCCTGATCACCCAGCAGTAGGTTGTCTTCCTTGCTGGCCAAAATGAGTGTCGTGCTGAGCGTTCCGGAGGCGATGCGTGCCAGTCCGGTGCGTGTCAGCAGTTGAGTCTCCGAGCCATCCTTCCGTGGGACAACTGTCCAGCGCAAGCTGAGTTCTGAGGAAGCTGGCTGATCCAGAATGAGCTCTAAGGGGAATACATTGCCCTCGTTCGTTCGCTGGCTGCCCACGACGCTCAGAACCGGTGGAATCTTCGGTTTCGCTGCCTCCACCACAAGGTTCGTTGTTGCTGGGATCAAGGCCCGATCAGGTCCATCTGTGACCCCCAGACGTACGTCATAGCTGCCGGGCAAGGTGGCGGCGTCAACCACCAGTCGTGCTCCCTCGAGGCGAATCCCTGAGGGGAGTGGTCTCCCATCGGCGCTCTCCAGGCTGAAGCGCATCGCATCACCGTTGGCATCAAGCACCCAGCGCTGCGCCAACAGATCCCACTCGCCTGTGTCACCGTTTGCAGTCGCGAGGCTGGTGGGAAGGTTCCAGACTGGTGCGAGCTGCCGTTCCTTGATTAAGACCTCAAAGTTGAGGGCCACTGCCGTCTGTGGATCACCATCGCTGGCAATCACTCGGAATGCATGTTGACCAATGCTCTCAAACGGCAGCGCGCCAAACCTCAGCACCCCTGCCTCACTGTCAAGGGTGACCCCTGGTGGGAGGTTGCTTCCTGGGGCGAGCGAGAACATCAGGACTGTGCCATCGGGATCCAACGCCAGCTCCCGAAGGTTGATCACGTTGGGATTGCCATCTTCACGGGGGCCTGTCTCGAGAACCAGCCGCAACTGGTCCTCACGCCCTGGCACACGACGTGGTGCATCGCTCTCATTGAGGATATTGAGTGCGAGCGTTGTGCGACCAGCCCCTCGTCCGTCCCCGTAGTCCAGATTCAGGGTGAGCGGTCCCTGATGGTCGGCTCCTGGACGCAGGATCCAGGCGGATACCTGACTGTCGCTGCCTGCGCCGATCGGCAGCTTGATTCGCTTCAGTTGTACCGGTTCCGCCGTGGGCCCCAGCACCTGGATGTCCTCCAAGTGAACGCCACCACCATCCCTGGAGCGCGCTGCAGGGATCAACCCGAGATCTTTCAGGCTGACAATCCCTTCAGCGAATGTTGCCTCGGCTGCGCCGCTGTAGCCGAGTAGCTGCAGCTGCAGGCGAAGCGCAACCCCTTCGCTGCCGCTCCCGATTGTTGTCAGGGCGCTGGCCTGACTGAGATCCTCCAGCAGGAGCAGTCCGCGCCCTTCTTTGAAGCTGAGGGGATTGCTTGCTGATCCCAGGTTGCTCCTTGGGGCGGTGATGTTAGGGGCCGCAGCGTTGCCCACCTGGAAGTGCAGTGTCTGCTCAAAGAGCCTTAGGGCGTTGGCCACCACATGGCCCGGCCCCGCTGTTGGCAGCGTTTCTTGAAGGATCACTTTCAGCTCTACCGGCCCAGCTGCGCCTGCGGCGTAGGTGAAGTTCTCGAGTTTGGTGGCTAGCGATTGGGCTGTGCCCCGCTCACGCAACAGCACCGAACCAGTCGCCCCCTGACGGATGACAGAGAGCTCCAGCAGGCGGTCAGCACTTGCTGCAACCAGTGTTTCTGGAAGGCTCAGACCACGGATCCGGTTGTGGGCTCCAGCGGCCAGGAGGGGGCGATAAAGCGCGGTGTGGCGTGTGGCGTCAGCTTCTCTGCCCGCGCTGCTCAGAACGATCCAGCGTGAGGTGGCCAGTCGCTCATTGAGCACCCCTATGGAGAGCTCTTCGCTTTGGTAGGAGTTGAATCTTTTGTTGTCTCCAGAGCCTGTGATGCGTGGCGCTAAACGCACATCGGATGCGTCTGCAAGCGCATCCTGAGAGAGCAGCATCAGCGAACGCTGGACTTCGATCTCTGTGGGTTCCACCGCCGGGTCGAGCACGAGGCGCTCGCCGGCTTTAGCAAGTGACACCACATCAGCACGGCTGGGCAGCCAGGGGGCAAGGCCTGAAGCAGCGTGGGGAGTCCAGTTGAAGGGCATGGAGACTCCCTGGACTCCATTGCCCACATCCACACCGACGCGGAGCTCTCCACCCTGCAATCCATGGGGAAGGGTGTATCGGTGAGTGCTGGTTGTGCTCTTGTCAAATCCATTCGTGCTGAAGCTGAGATCCCCGAGTCGCAGGGGTTCAAGGCCATCACCACGCAGCAACACCACCCGTGCTTCAGCAATGTCACTGGAGCGCAGTGCCCGGCCAATGACACTCAGATTTGCCTCCACGCGAAGGCTGCCGCTGTTGTCGGCTGTTGGCAGCTCGCTCAGACTCACTTCCACGCTTGGGCGGTTGTCGTCGTTGACGAGCCCGATCGTGGTGTTGAGCTCCCCTGGCCGGATGGCGCTGTTGCCATTGAGTTGGAGCAGGAAGGTTTCCAGTGGGTTCTCGGCGCGAGCATCCCCCAGGGAGACGTTGTGGGAGCTGATGTCATCGCCATGCAGCGGCACCACAACCTGGCTCCAGCGGTTGGCGTCTGGCCATTGCGGACCTTGGCTGAGCATGCCGAGATCGATGCCAGTCAGAGTGCCGGCCAGGGTGCCTGGCACCTTGATGCTTGCATTGGCGGTGGGCAGGGTCCCATTGGCAGGTGCGGGAGCTGTGAGCCCCACGGGCAGCACCACCTGGTGGTCAGGGCCAATGCCCGCAGATCTTTCGAGATGGGCGATCACCGCCTCAGGAGCCCCGCTCTCGACGAACAGCAGTCGGCTATAAGTCGCCAGATCACTACCGTCATTAGCGGTGTAATTGAGGCGATAGGTCTGATAAGTGCCTTTGGCAGGTGTGAAAATCAGGGTGGCACCAGGTTCAACGGAGAGAGCTGTCAGACGCCGCACATCGGCTTCAGCATCGGCTGCGCTCGCGTAAGCCACGAATCCGTTCGAGCGTGAGTTGCCGTTATCGACACTTCTCCAGCGAAGCCACAGCTGGCCCGAGGTGGGGATCCCGGCTGCAAGAATGCCGTTCGCTGTGACGGCGAGGACACGGTCGTCCGCTTGGGGGTTGATGCCGAACACGGCTCCGTCCCCCCTGATCAGGGTGTAGGCACCTGACGGGTCGCTGATCGTCTCGAGGGATGCGCTTGAAACTGTCAGTGTCCGGCTGACTGGCGCGGTGGGAAGGGAGGGAAGGTCAAGACGCAGCTGACTGTTCTCCAGGGTCAGCACTGCAGCGTCTGCCGCCGCATCAACGCGGCTAAGGGTGACTCCGCTGAGCCCATGACCGAGGCTGAATGGGATCCACAGATCACGATCGGACTTGACCTCAAGCGGTAGGAGCGCCACCCGTGCGATGGGGTCTCCGCTCGAGCGCAGCTCAGACAAGGAGCGACCGTCACCGGCCAGGTTGGCATCGAGCTGTAAAGCCTGGCCGAGCTGCTGGATGCCAAGGGAAACGGGCAAACTCTTGCTGTGGTCGACCACAGCCAGGGTGACGTGCGTGGTTGTCACCGTGGTGGTGTTACCGCCAGCGTTGCTAACAACAGTCGTACGCTCTGGATGGGGTTCTGACGGTTTCCAGTTCAACAGCAGACTTGCTGAATCAAGTGGGTCAACGGAGATGGTGAACGGAAGAGAGGAGTAGTCGGTATCACTACGGAAGGCCTGAGTTAGCTCAGCTGTGCTGGGATTGGCATCAGCTGTCGCCTCCAGCACGACTGAGGATCCTGTGGTGTTGATGGTTGGGATTCCGCCACTGGCCACCGATGTGGTGGTAACGGTGGTGAACATCTCGAGTCGGTAACCCTTATCTGCCACCAGTAGAGGGGTCATGCTCCGTAGCTCGAACTCTTCCGAGAGAGCACCCACCGCGGGATGACCCATGCGCCGAATCTCGGCGCTCTGGACTGGGGTGTGGGTGAGTTGGAGGCTGCCTCCAACGCTTTCTGCGTTGTGAATCTGCAGGTTGTCGATCAGGGGCCGAGCCCTACTGCCGCTGGCCGTGATCCGAAGTGTGGTGCCGCTCTTGACGACGGCGAGCCGCAAGTCACCATCACTCAGGGCATCGCCGAACCGCTCGCGCCAGCCCTCTAGCGTGACTGGTTTGAGGGTTGTGCCGAGGTCGGTGAGCTTCAGCTCGCGTCCTCCGATTCCATCCACCAGCCGGGACACGCTTGGAAGCGTCAGTGACCATTCATCAGAGGGATTGCTGGATCGGCTGAGGGTTGATGTGGCGGGGATGCGGTCGCCGCCATCACGGAAGCGCAGTTCCAGTGGCTGGCTGAGGCGCAGCGCAGGCACGCTCGTATCGGCGAAATGCTGCTCAAATTCGATCGAGAGCGGTGCGTGCCCAGTTGCCGAACGGTTGGGCTGGAAGGCGATGTTTTCTAACTGGTTGGCTTGGAGTGGAATGGCGAGCAAACCGGGGCTGCCGTTCACGGGCACGGCCGGCGGCGCCGCCAACCTGGTGCCATCGGGGTTTCGGATTTCGAAATTGCCAGCCTCAAGCAGCCAGGCTGGCAGCACTAACCTGGTCACAGTCGTCCCGGCCAGCAATCCGGCCTCCCCGGGTTCCACAGCGAGGAGACGCTGGCGCAGTTGTAGTGGGATCAGATCGCTGCTGCGATGTTGCAGTTCGTCCCCTTCCGCCAAACGGATCGCACTAAGCCCAATCAGTCCCGGCCGATGGTCGACAGCGGGTGGTGCATCAATGTTGAGTGTGACCTGACCCGAGAGTGCCGCACGGTCACCGGCGTCGACCACCCGTAGTTCGAAGCTGAGGCTGCTGGAGGGCTTGAGGGCATCGGCAAGGCCGGCTGCTATCAGTGCGTTGGCCTCGATCTTGAGACTGCCATCGGCTTCAGGCGTTGGAATGTCCCGCCATGCAGAAGGCCCAATCGCATTCGTGCCAGTCACACGCCACTGATGGCGCAACTGGGAGGACGGTGATTCGAGATCGCTACCGGGTTGCCAGAGCACGCGGAGGCCGGTCCCGGCATCGCTATCGATCCTTTCGAGTCCCAGAAGGCGTGGGGCCAGAGGACCTTGGTTGCCACGCGCAGCCCGGTTTGGCACCACAGCAAACGATTGCGGCGCAGCCCCGGCTGTCATGCCTTTGGCCCAGCCCAAGAGCAGATCAGGGCGTCCATCGCCAAGGTCTTGCAAGCGAAGGCTGTAGGTCGCCGGGCTGCTGCCTGTGACAGGAGTGAGTCGAAGGGTGACCTCGCCGGAGGAGGCGCCGCCAGGTTGCTTGAAGAGGAAGCGCAACGCCCCACTTCGGGCATCCTCAAGGCTGAAACTAAGGTTGGTGTGCTGAGCGATGCCATCCACCGATAGCGGGCTGCCATCAGTGCGGAGGAGTGGTTCGCACACGTCCTCGCCATTCAGGAAAAGGCGTACAGAGGAGGGAACCTCCGCCAGACGGTACCGCTGCCGAGTTAGCAAATCACTCTCTAAATCAAGACCGTCGCCTAGCGGATCACCAGTGCGGAAGCTCGTCACCGCCTTAGAGGGTTTGGCTCCGGTGTTGCCATCGAGATCGACTGAAAGAGTCCACTGCCCTTCGGCCGTATCGATTAAGAAGCTGCGATCAGTCGCTCGCAGTGTGACTTGCGTAGCTCCATCCGGCAAGCTGGCCAGGAATGAGGGTTCTTCCTCGATCAGTGCACCGGTGGGGCCCAGGAAGGGACGCAAATTGCCACCATCTTCACCGGCACCTTGGTGCACCAACAACCGTCGGGTGGCGGGCTCATAGCGGATGCTGTCTCGCACCCCGTCGCTGTCGAGGTCGATCGAGAGATCAGTCTGCTGATGAGGCTTGATCAGGTCATTGCTAACAAGTGCAGGTAGAGCCTTATTGAGGGTGCTGCCAACAAGTATCGGTTTGGTTGCCGAGAGAAGCTGTGGGGTCAGGGGCTGGATGGTGAAGTCGTCTCCATCCGCCCAGAGTGAGCCGCGCAAACCCTTGTCGACTGATTGCACTGACCAGTGGTAGGTCTCACCAGGCATCCCACCGCTGAAAAGTCCAAGGTTGTGGAAACCCTGGTTGCCGGCAGCGGCGATGAGGCGTTCTCCAGTCTCGGGATCACTCAGCGGAGCGATCTGGTCAAAGACAAGCCCCTGGCCGCTAGCAACCCTGTCTTTTCCGGTCCGAGGGGCGCGACCAATGGCCAGGTTGTAGGTGTACGGAGCGTCGTCGTTGGAGAGATGGCTAAAAGTCCAGCGCATTTGTACAGCATCTTGATCGCCGTTCCACACCGCCTCGATGGCATCGGGGCGGTCCGGGCGGCGGTTCAGGATTCCGACAAAGGGTGGTTCCCCTGCATCGGTATCGCTTAGGCGATGGCTGGTGGAGTTGCGGAAGATCTGGAGGTACGGCTGTTCGGCGCTGCCCTGCACCCCGCTCACTGCCAGGTCGAGATCGCCGTCAAGATCCATATCTCCCCAGCTGGCTACGGCACGCTGGAGGCCAGGTAGCGCGATGGAGATCCGTTCGAAACCACTGCCACCACCCACCAATGGATTACGAAGCAGCTGGGTGCTCAGTAGTCCTGTCGCGGCATCGCGGCCGCTGAGCAACAGATCAACATCACCGTCGTTGTCGACGTCACTCCAGGTGGCGGAGCCTTCGGCCAGGGCCGGAGTATCGAGAATCCCGATCTGCAAACGGAAGGCACTGTCTCCGAGAATCGCCTGAGCCGTAGCGAGGCTGGTGCCATCCGAGAAGTTGATTGCTGGAGCTATACGTAGCTTCGCCCCGGCGAGCTTCTTGCTCCATGTAAATGTGAGATTGTCCGCATCGGTATGCTGGCCTGCCGCAAGCTGGTTGTCGGGGTCCTGAAGCCGATCGATCAGGTTGTTGCGGCTATCTAATATCTGTAGACGAAGGGCAAGTGGCAGCGCTGACGTGCCCGGCAGGTTGATGTTGAATGCAGAAATTGCCTGGATTTGATACGTTCGTCCAATCACAGGATTGCCGATGAGCTCTGCAAGGTTGAAGTCGCGATAGACGATGGTGTTGCCCTGATCGAGGCCATTTGTGGATCCAAGAGGGCCAGGGAGTATGGAGTTGCGACGGTTGGCGGCGGGAATATTGAGTATGCTTCGCTGCATGCCTTCTGCGCTAAGCAATTGAATGGAATCTTGCAGAATCACCATCCCCAGGGAGGGCAATGAACTGCGATGTGCTTCGGGATTACCTGTAAATTTAAAGATTGGATCGTAGCCAACCATTCCACCCCGTTCACCACCCAGGTAGAGATCAGTTAGCGGTCCGCCTAGGTCTACATCGCCAAAGGCTGCGATAGTGGCGTCTGGGAATAGGGTCCCTTCTGCAAATACAAGCTGATATTGCGAATCAAGAGGCTGCATGGCAGCGGTGTTGCGAAGCACCTCAAGAGGTGATTCAACGGGTTTGAGCAAGACTTGCAGAGACTCTTCTAGTGTGTAAATTTCATCAATTAGACTGATATCTTTTGGGTTAAGGATCAGGTCTTGAGAGAGTAATCTGGCCAAATAGCCCTTATCCAAGAAGTCAATTTGTTTGCTGAGTAATTGGGCAATTGTATTCCCGCTGTAGTCGATTACCCTACCTCTCTGTGGATTGCTTTGGAGATCCATTACAGGATGTCCGACAATCAGTTCTTGGATCGCAATGCGACCTGCGCTTAGCCCTTTCAGTACCGCTGTTTCCAGGTGCAGAATTGCTTCTTCGGGGATCAGGCTTTGATTGTCAATTGTCGCGTCACTAAGATCCGCATTTAGATTGATCAGGATGTGGTCAAGACTTGTTGCTGTTCTAGGGTCTTCAATGACGACTTGAAGTAACCGCTCCTCGGTTAATCCAAGCAGTAACTCTAAGAGGAGTTTGTTGTTTGGCAGGGTGTCCTCAGTGAACTGGAGGTCGTCCAGGGCTGATGTGATCCCTGTCCCTTCAAGCCGCTCTAGGGTCCTCATCTCACTGGGGGAATGGAGTGAGATATTTGCTATGGCTTGAAAATCAAGATTGCTAGTGGATGGGATTCTCTCATTGGCTGCTGCCGTAACCAGGTAATTAAGGAATTCATTGTCGAATAGTTGATCTGTTGACGACTCGTTGACGCTGGAGAAGTTGCCGCTAGGTCTTTCGTGCGCACGACGCACAAGAGATGCATCAATAGGGTCAATGGGAGAACTTTGGGTGCCAATGCCAATAAGGTCTAGTGATAATGGAAGAGTATTTTTGAATGTATTCAAAAGCTTTGCAATACCTCTGATATTCTTCAAGACCGGAGTGCCTGCTTTCGAAACACCAGTCGTCTCAATGAATAGTTCCGAAAGTAAGATCCTCCCATTCTCCAACAGGGGGTCTTGGTGATCATTTGTGTTGAAGAGAGGTCTTCCGTGAATGGTTGGCGAATCTCCTCCCGTGAGTTCCGTGAGATTAAACAGAGCCTTTTGAATATCACCCCGTGGATTATTTTTTACGTTGATGAGACCGTCATCAACGCCGAAGAAGTAGAGATAGTCTGGGTCGTGCCGGAATGTGATTGGCGTCTGGTTGAGAGTTCCATTGCCAAGAAATTGCCAATCAGGCTGATTCTCCAGCAGGAATTTTTCGAGCCTTGACCCGGCACCTTCCCGGGCAAGGTTCATGATCTCATCGCTCTGTGGGTTTAAAGTATCTTCAAGCACGCCCTCGCTGGCTTTGAAGCTTGCACCGTCGGGATGATTGAATGCCGTTCTTGGTAGCCGGAAGAGGGAATAGCTGGCGTTGAATGTCCCTCTGCCAAGCTCCAACTCCACCAGCGTTGATAAATCTAAGCGTTTGTTGCTTCGCTTAGCATCCGACAGACGATCGCTACCGGGTAGCTGGTGTTCAAGATCAGCCAGGAATGGATCAAGAATGACCAGGTCTTGTCGCCGGTCGAAAAGTGTGCTGTCTGATCGCCAGAAGCTCACCCGCTGATCGTTTGCCACCTGCTCGTAATCGTTGCCTTGCCAGGCACGATTGACGGCGATGTCCATTCCACTGGCTAAGCGTTGAGCAGGGTTGCTTGGATCGCGGTCGACAATGTGGTGCTCCCCCTGCTCGGTGTCGAAGTAGCCAAACTGAAGGCGCGTGCCGCTCATGCCGGCGAGCAGGGCCTGAGAATAAGGCTTATCCCCTTGGCCCCCGGGCAAGATCAGCAGACTGTCTTGGTCACTGCTGGATACGGCTACATCAGCAATGCCATCAGCATCGAGATCGCCCCATGCAGCTCGCAAAATTGCCGTGCGATCGGTCTCCCAGTTCGACAGAGCGGCTGCCCAGTGGGCAGGTGTTACCACTTGGAAGCCGATACCTCCCTGATTTTGAAGGACTTCCACCACATTGCGACGCAGGAAGTCCTCACCGGTGCGGTTGCCGCTGATGAGGAGATCAATCCATCCATCCCTGTTCCAGTCGCCCCATTCCGCTTGATGGATCAGGTTGAATTCAGGCAGATCGAAGCTGGCTTTGAAGCTGCGCTGACCGTTTTCATCAATGTCATTGATCAGGACCTGTGACTCACCATTGCCCAGACTGTCAAACCCCCAGTGAAGCAGATCCAGGTCGGCGTCATTATCAACATCACCCCAGGCCACGCCACTCTCCCAGTCGCGGGTTTCTGACGTGTCTGACTCTCGGTTGAGTTGCGGTACCAGTAAGTCGGTGCTGCCAAGCACATCGAGCGAGCTAATCGTCACACCTGTACGCAGGGCCTCGGTGCCGATGGTTTCAAAAGCACCACCATTGAGACTCCACTCCAGCTTCACCGCATGGGTGCCTGAGCTGCCGTCCACGGCTGGATCATTCCATCGCAGTTCGAGATCGACGGGGTGTTCAGAGCGAAGCAGAAGCTGCTCGGAGTCGTTGTCAATTTTCTCGCCATCGATTAATAGTTCCCAGGCATCGTTTCTGTTTTCGTCAGCCGTGACTCGGAAACGGTAGTAGCCCTGCTCACTGGGTTTCAGTTGTCCTCGCCATCGGGCAGATAGGGCTCCGTCCCAGTTACTGGGTAGGTCCTTGGTGGTGTCAACATCACTGCCTGTGGGTAAAATTTTGCCCCAATCGAAATCTATCTTGCTGTCGACACGGCGTAGGAAATGTTCTTCAAAGTCCGAGCCAAAATAGTAATCTGCAATTAGACCGTATTGACGTATCGCACTAATTGCCCCGAACCCACTTTGATCATCAGCGAAATAGTTTTCAATTGTGAGATCACGGGATGGGTTGATGACGCCATCAGCATCGAGGTCGATGATTAGATCGTGATTGCCAGTCCGACCCGCCCCATTACCGCGTACGAATCCGATACTGCCTTCTTGTACACCATCGAAACTGAGCAACTCAGGAAGTTCCAGCGTTAGTTCATCTTCAGCACCAGTCAGACCACCCTCATCACGGATGATCGTGCCGCCTGCCGTCATTCGCAGCCAGCCGACGCTGGCATCACTTGCAGCACGTCGATACAGGCGCTGATCGGGCATGAAGCCCAACCGTTCATATTGGTGCCATTGCACTTCACCGCTCCAACGGCGAGGATCAGCCCAAAGGCGGAATTTCTCCCAGCTGATGACCTCGCCATCGAGTTCCACTGGATCAAGGGAATGGGGATCACCTCCAAGGCTTCGAAACGCCTCTTCAAGGCTCAGCAGAGGAGTGCGTAAGCTGTAACGATCGTTACCGGGGCCCCCGACCAAGAGATCACGTCCGCCCCCACCTTCAAGGACATCATTTCCATCGCCACCATAGAGATGGTCGTGACCTGTGCCACCGTCGAGTCTGTCGTTGCCACCCTCTCCAAGCAGTACGTCGTGCCCACTGCCGCCATGGATCAGGTTGTGCTGGTTATCACCAAGTAGCAGATCGCTAAAGCCAGACCCCTCAATATTTTCGATTTGGGAGAGCACTCCTGTGAGTGCTTCTGCCACTGCCCTGCTGCTGAGAATCGAGGGTTGTTCGGTGGCAATGGCGCGCGCGAAGGCATTGAGCCACTCGGTCAAATTTCCGCTGCGCCCGGCCCTGATGAGATCCTCTGCTGTTGCCGGGGTGAAGCTTTCGATCAGTTGGTTGCGACGCGCATCAGCGACAGGAGTACCCGGCGGCGAGGAACCTCCCGCCTCCAGTGCCTGTTGCAGCGCCTGCCACTCTTGCTGTAGTCCCTTGCAAAGGTCGCTCAGGCTGTTACTGGGTATTGCCAGCAGTCGCGCAGCATCGCGGGCCAGGCCCGCTTCCGCCACTGTTGATCCGGGAAGCTCGTAGAGGGCTGTCTGCAATGAGTCGTTGTTACCCCAGCCATCGCGGCTGGCATAGGCCGAAACCTGTGTGGCAACAATCTTGAGATTCCCCAGATCGAGCAGCTGACTTGAGTTTGTGAGACGCACAGCCTCCACCACACTGAGGTTGGAGCGCGGGCTGCAGCCTTTTCGAAGTAATTCCTTTTCGATCGCTTGGCGCACCTCAGATTCCAGATCTCGGAGTAGCTCGCTGCGCTCGAGACGTACGAGCTCTGCATCCGGGTCAGTGGGAATCCAGTACACCGGATTGATGCTGGTCATGTCCGCCAACTCTGGCATTAAGGCACCCTTGCCAGTGCAGAGTTCGGCGAGAAGATCGCTGAGCTTGGTGAGTGGATCGAAGCGTCGGAAGCCTTGGCTAGCCATTGCCGTCAGCACCTGTAACAACGCTGGCGGTAGCTCCCCGATGTTCATAGAAGGCTTCAGAAAAATGGCTTCACCGCTTCCTGGAAGTACTAGAACGGGCTGCTGACGCCAGCTGAGGTTTACTTCAACAGCGCCGGCGTCTTCCCTGTGGCTCACCGTATCAATGCCTTCGCCGCCAATTAGCAGATCACGGCCGCTTCCGCCCACCAGCACATCGTTGTTGAAGCTGCCATGCAGCGCGTCATTGCCGCTACCGCCCTCCAGTCGGTTTGGTCCACGGAGTCCGAAGATTTGATCGTCTCCCTCTTGGCCAAGAAGGACGTCGAAGTACTGGTCTACATCGCTGCCGTAGATAATGTCATTGCCAAGGCCGCCGTCAAGGTATACAACAGGCACCGCCGAATTAGTGATGCTGCCACGGAGTTCGTCATTGCCATCCCCGCCGGTTAATACGCCGAAGAATTCGGGTAGTCCTGCGAACTGATCCTCAAGCCAACCTCCCAGTAGTGAGCGTCGGAACGGGATCCGATAAGCATCTTCATGATCAAGTAGGTCTGCAGAATCGCTGCCATTGCTTGAAATCATGAATCTCAGCTGTTGGCGCGCCTGATCATCAGCTGAGGCGAAACGGATTTGACCTTCGTTGAAGCTGGTCTGAAAATGCAGTAAATCCTGGTCGATTCCGTCGAAGAAAACCAGTGTCTCTGGTGAGCGTACCCCATCGATGATTGTGTTGATGCGTAGCAACGAGCCGCGCAAGTCGAGTGATACTGTCTGGTCGTCGTGATCTAACGGTCTCAATTCCTGCAGCACATAGCTGTAGATCACTTCACGCCCGTAACTGTCCAGAATCGGTTGACTCAGTAACCGCTCAGCTGCACGTTCATTGCCACCCTTATCAGTTGCCAGTACGCGGTCTAAATAACCATTGGGTGGCAATTCGGGGTTTTTGCGATAGAGAATTTGGTCCCAAACGAAGCTAGCATCTTCTGGTAAAAAGAGTTCTAGCGTGTCGAGGAATGGATTGAAATCGTTGACAACAACAATGGTCCCTTTTGCGGTCTCTGTTACTGTCTGTGCATAGAAGTTCTGTTGGCCATCTCCAAGACGAAACTTATCCTCAATAGCCGTGCCACTCAATACGCTCAATAGGTCGTAGTTTTCGATATCATTGACTTTTTGCAGCTCACTAAACTGCGAGACTGCGGCACTTACGCTCCATCTCCTGGCGCTATTAGGGCCCTGATTGTGAGCGAAGTTTATCTGATTTAAATACGTTGTAAGTTGAGCAATTTTGTTTGAGTCAAGGCTAAATTTAGAGCCCGGTGCGATCCAGGTGTCGGCATCGTTATTCTCTAGCTGATTAAATGCCGAAGAATCACCTGTTAGCAGAGCGGCTTCGTTCTCAGTTTGAGTGTACTGAGGTTCCGCAAAGATGCGATTCATCGCATACAAGGATCCCAGAGCAAGCTCTTCCTTGAACTTCTCTACAGTCATTGACTGAGATTGTAATTGCACACTCCCTAAATGCAGAGTTCGATCTGGCTGTGTATAGGGAAGCTGGGTCTCCAGGCCAGCCCGTCGGTGGTCAGTCGCATGGAGCTCTAACTCGTAGAGGCCAGCCAGGGCGGTGCTGTTGTTACCGGCACTCAGAGAAAGTGAGTCAATCTCATAGAAGATCTCTCCAGCAACGCCACGCCTTTGGAAGGATCCATGTGAGATCGAACTAGCCTCAAGCTGATTGCCAAGCGCCTGGATGTCATTCTGGAAAGCCCTCTGTAGCTCACCTAGGGCATCGCTACTGGTGTAATCTCTCTTCTTATCAGGCGTGGTGAGGCCGATATATCGGTATTTTGAAGAGGAGTAGGTTGACTCACTGCTTTCAATGTTCCCAGCCGGTTTGCCAGCGGCAAGATCTGTTCTCAGAACGATTTCTGAGACCTCAAACAAACCAAGAATCAATTCTTGAGATGGTGGCTGATAGACGATGCTTGGTGCAGGTGCAATGGAAAGCTGGAAATAGCTCGACTTTGGATTGAATCGGAAGCGTTGTTCTAACCAGTCATTTTTGACTGTGTCGCCATCAGCAACGTCTAGACCAAACCGTAGTTCACTTAAATCGCCGGCAGACCCTACGTGCTTGATCACCAGAAGGCCATCCTGTGATAGCTTGCGCTGCCTCAACAACTCTTGTATCTCTGCTTTGTTGATTAGTTTCTTGACACTGGGGAAATGATCAACCGAAGCTGCAAAGCCATCAAGCCGGCTTGTAAACCC